>Ga0123353_10004983_pt1 | contig 17295 bp, 22 predicted proteins | sample TergutLab28metaG_3_FD_92763 | JGI IMG/M metagenome (GOLD analysis project Ga0123353, IMG submission 92763) | Labiotermes labralis P3 segment gut microbial communities from Petit-Saut dam, French Guiana - Lab288 P3 | ecosystem: Host-associated > Arthropoda: Insects > Digestive system > Gut ...
CAATTTTTCACGAGTGCGCGCACGCCGCCCAATACAAGCACGACCTTGACATGGGCGACTTGAACTGCGAACAGCACGCAGAGGTTTTAAGTTTCTACATGATGTGGAACAATAACTATAAATGGAATGCCCGCCACCTTATGACCGCGCACATGGTCGGTAAACCGCCCGAATACCGTGCACCAAATGAACTTGCACGGATTATGCTTGCAAATCATACAAGCGTCTCTGTTGACATTCCGCGCGCAAACGGTTAAAATAATATATTGAGGTCTTGGTCTCTTATCTCAGCTGGTAGAGTCCCGCATTGACATTGCGGTTGTCACAGGTTCGAATCCTGTAGAGACCACCATTACACCAGAATCACCTCTTTAAGTTTTTCAAGGATTTCTATTAAAAGAGTCTTGTCGCAGTTGCATATTTCCCATGCAACATCGATTGTCAATTCGCAAAGTTCTTCGACAGTTTTTATGTTTGCTTTTTCCAAAACATCTTTTGCGCGACTTGAAAAATTTAGTTTTTCCATATAGTTACCCATGTTGTAATTATATTACATGGGTTGTAATTAGTCAACACTTATTTTGGCATTAATATATTTTATGAATTTGAAAAATTTCGGATTGAACCTTGCCAAAGCAAGAACTGCAAAAGGTATTTCTGCTTACGAACTAAGTTTAAGAATTGGTAAAGCACCAAACTATATTCATCGCATCGAGTATGGTGCCAATACAAGTGTAAAAACTGTGTTTGAGATTTGTGACATTCTGCAGATTGACCCAGTGATACTATTTGCCCGCCAAAATGCTTGACAAAAAAACCGAAATAAGGATAATTAAGTTATGGAAAATATTTCATGGGACCCGAAATGGGAAATAGGAAACGAATTAATAGATTCGCAGCACAAAACGCTTGTAAAATTGATTAACGATTTGTATTTTTCTTGCAATAAAAAAGAATTTGACGTTGCCACAGCGTTATCTTTCCTTATGGAATACGCGGTTACCCACTTTAATGACGAAGAAGCATTACAATTAAGTTGCGGCTTTCCGGGCTATAAACAGCATAAAAAAATGCACAAGGAACTTAAAGCCACCGTCAGTAAACTTGTAGCCCGGTACCTGAAATCCGGTTCTAGCTCGGATTTGAAAAGCTCTCTTTCAAAAGTTCTTGCAACATGGCTTATAGAACACATAAAACATGAAGATAAAAAGATTGCCGATTATATTTAAGTACACACCTGTCTTTGCTTTATTTCATATATACACGTCATGTGTGAATGTAAAATTTATGATGAAATGAGAATCGTGTGGTTAAAGCATGTCTGGTGGACACGCGAGGTAATCCTTGCGATTGCGGCCGGTGCGCCCTGGACAAATGAAAGCGTTGCAAAACTTCTTGAAAACCCCGCGGAAATGGCCGCGGTTTTCGCCCCTTTTACCAGCCACCAAAACCAAACACAAATGATTGATTTGTTCAAAACTCACCTGTCACTTGGGGGCGATATCGTAACGGCCGCGAAAGCAGGTGACACCGCGCGCGTAAGTAACTTGCAGACCCAGTGGCACCAAAACGCCGACCAAATCGCACATCTTATGGCGGGCTTTGGCTTGGGGTATGACGAAGCGGAAGTCCGCAAAATGATGTACACCCACCTGCAATTGACGACGGACGAGGCAACGCAGGTACTTGGCGGCAAATATGCCCAAGCCATTGCCACATTTGACCGTGTGCAAAACGAGGCCCTGATGATGGCGGATTATTTTGCGTGCGGGATAATAAATTCTGGATATTGACAAATACCAACATACGGCGCACAATTGCTTTGCAGGCGTGCAAATGCACGTATCAAACTGGAGATTTTACTTATGGAAAAAGCATTCGGGTTGTCGCACATTCTGTTTCTTGTGTTCGCAATAGCCGCAATGGCGGCAGGCATTATTCTTATTAAGAAATATTGTAAAAGCGAAAAGTCCATTCGGTTGGCAACATACATTGTTGCCGGACTTATGCTTGCATCGTTGATATGGAACAGGGTAAGCCTTGCCGTCCTTGGCTGGGGCACCGAACCAAGTCCCGACCCGGATTGGCGCAATGTGCTGCCCGCGGCGTACTGCCCTTTTGTGGGACTTGTTATACCGTTCTGCCTTTTGCTCTTTCGCAAAAACTGGAGCCACCCTATATTCCATTGCCTTTTGTATGTGGCGTTCATAGGGGGACTTGTTACACTTGTTATGCCCGCCACAATGATTGGAAACGGGGATACAACAATTTTTGCGACCCGGACGCTGTCTAATCTCTTTTACCATGGATTTGCGGTGTTCCTGCCGCTGCTGATGCTTTTTACCAAAACATTCAAACCGAACTGGCGTTACTGGTGGGCGTATTTGCTTGGTCTTTGCGTGCAAGTCACATTCGGGTTGTTCCTTATGGATACCACGGGCCTTTATGATGCAATGTTCCTTACAAAACCATTTGTCAAAGACACACCGCTTAGTTGGTGGCTTGTAGGTATTCTTTCGACGGTGATTTTCTTTATCGTGTCGCTGTCTTATGAATATGGGCCCGTGCTTGTTCGTAAGTTCCGAAAGTTTCCCGACAAGCAAGCAAGTGAAGTTTAACACTTGACCGGAAATGCCATTTTGCATCGGAATAACGTTGCTATGTCTTTGCAGGCCGGACGTTTGGACTGCGCGCTTTCGAGGGTGCCTTGGACGTTGCCTTTTTGGTGTGTTCTTTGTCAAGGCGCACTATGCCCACGATGGAACTTATAAACACCGCAATATTGATGAACACATTGACGGGCGAGAATACAAGCGTATAAAACACTACCGCAATCAACGCCGCCCCGATGGACACGCGGCGCATATTTACGGGCTTTGATTGGATAAACGCGGTTAAAAACGCAAGGCCCACGGCGATGCTTAGAATACTTAACAAGTTTTCCCAGAATATCGCGTTAAGCGCAATTAACGTCACCGCAAGGAACGCAAAAATCGACCACTTCCAAATGCGCGAAAGGTCGGATTTATAAGACACGCCAAGTAAAACTGTATTACGCAAAAACGCAACGCCCATCATTATCATGGCGGGGACTTTGCCAAGGAAACAGCCCCCCGCAAAAATCAAAAGCGAATATATCGTGCGGTGCCAAAGGATACCGGTGGTTTTCTTTTGCTGCATTGCCGTTATGCAAAAGATTATGCTTACCGCCGCAAAGCCTTGTGATACCCACCACTTCCAATCGCCTGTTTCCTGCAAAAATTCCGTAAACATTTTATTGAACCACGCGCCCATTCTATTAGTATCATTCCAAGTACAAAAATAATACAGTATTGACAATACTGCTTGGTTGTGATACTTTTGTGCGAGAAGGAAAAATCTTAATATGACCAAACACAAGGGTTTAAAAGCAGCGCAAAAAGATGTTTCGGCAACACCCATTGAATATCTTGAAGCAATACGGCTTGCAATTTTTGATTTTTATGCTGCCCAAGAGGGTAAGCCAATTTTATCTTGGGCAGGCGGTGACGACAGCCACTGGTATTCGGATGAATGGAGTATTAATAAAAGGCTTGAACAAATCGGCAAAAAGATTATTGTCCAAAAAATCCGGGAAATTAATAAAACTGCAGAAGCGAAAAAGAATGACGGCAGTATTTGCGACCGAATTGAAGCAGCAGCGGAAGACCCATATATCGCATACATCTTGAATTATTTAAACACCGACAAAAAAAATGACAACGACCTTGCCCGGGAAGCAAGTAAAACAAATGCGTTTTGCGAGCAACGCCGCCAAAATGCGACCGAAGGAATGATGGCTGCAAGAGTTGACCCCTGCAAAGCATTTGCATCATTGCAAAACGCGATAAAAGGAGAAAACTATCTTGCAAGTATTCCGGAAAATAAACGCGAGCAGTATGTGCGTGAAAATTCAAGAGCACTTAAAGGGGCACTTGCCGAAATTGCAATGAGCACAGGCGATGTGGGAGTTGCCATTACTGTTGACATAGCGAACTTCCAGCAAGAGGCAGAAAAAGAAAGGCAGAAACAAGAAGACCTTTTAATTGCAAAGGCGGTATGGATTGCAGATACAGAAAATTGGTTAGTTGGTGATACAGCTTCTTGCGGAAAACATAAGGATTTACATAACAAATATGGAGTTTGGAACGGAATAAACGCGATTGCATTGAATTGCAAATGGACAATAGAAATTCTTGACCGCCCGCTTGCCTATGCGGAACAAGTGCCACATGACAAAAGAACCGGTTTCAGGCCAGTTGACGACATAGTGAACATTCTTGACGAACTTGCAACCATAAGAAAAGCCCGAGACGGCGAGCCTTCCATTAGGTTAAGCAAACGCGGGCAAAGAATTATACAAGAACTTCTTGAAAACGAATATTTTCTTAATTGTGCACGTGACCATTTGAGGTGGGCGGGTGCCGATGGCAACACAAGGTGGCCCTATCAGACCAAATACCCAACCGACGCCATGATACATAATGCAGGAGTAATGGGCATGGCGGAGTGCGGAGGCGTACCGGAAAATTGGTTTCAAGGAAAAGAAAAAGAACCGGAAATAGATGAAGCGGCTTTGTACGAGCAAAATTGTATCCTAAATCAGTGTTCAGCAATGCTTCTTCAAGGTAGAAGCTGGGTTAGGGGTTAGGGGGTCATAACCCTTGACTTATCTCTTGCGTTTGCATATATTATCGTAATGAATATAAAAAACGCGGGAAAAGACATTTGTATCTGGGACGGGACGCCCGTCGCCACCGCCTTTGGGCGCACAACCCACATGGCCGTTGCCGCGCACCAGGACGACGCCGAGTTCATGGCATACCAGGGGATATTGGAATGTTTCGGAAATCCCAACAAGCACTTTACCGCCGTTGTGTTAACCGACGGCGCATCAAGTCCGCGCAACGGCCAATATAAAAGCATAACCGACCAACAAATGAGCCAGATGCGCGTCCAAGAACAACGCAAAGCCGCCCTTATCGGAGAGTACAGCGCATGCGTGCAACTTATGTACTCGTCAAAACAAGTCAAAGACAAGCGGAATACCGCGGTTGTGGACGATATCCTCGAGGTCTTGACGACGTCGCAACCGGAAATTGTGTACACCCATAACCTTGCGGACAGACATGACACCCATGTCGCGGTTGCGCTGCGCACTATTGCCGCCATTCGCCGTATGCCCCGCAACATCCGCCCAAAAACACTTCTTGGGTGCGAGGTCTGGCGCGGTCTTGATTGGATGGAGGACGAGGAAAAGGTACGCCTTGACACAAGCGGCAAGCAAAACCTTGCGTACGCCCTTACCAACATTTTCGAAAGCCAAATAAGCGGCGGCAAGAACTATGGCGCAGGCGTCACCGGCAGACGCCGTGCAAATGCAACCTTTCAATCATCGCACAGTGTTGACGGCATAACCCATATCACCTATGCGATGGATTTGACGCCTCTTATCGTTGACGACGCACTTGATATTCAACAATTTGTCCTTGGTTACATAAATAAATTCCATGATATTGTTGCGGAGAAATTAAAAACATGAAAATCAAATACGTCCAAACCTACAACCAGATGTCCACGCTGGCGGCAAAAGCCATCGCGGAACAAATTAAACAAAAGCCAACCAGTGTCCTTGGCCTTGCCACGGGTTCCACCCCTGTCGGAACGTATGATGCCCTGGTAAAGATGCACAAAGCCGGCAAGGCCGATTTTTCGCGCGTAACCACGTTTAACCTTGACGAGTATTGCGGACTTGAGCCCAAACACCCGCAAAGTTATCGTTACTTTATGGCGGAAAAACTTTTTGACCATATTAATATCAACAAAAAAAAGATTAACTTTCCCGATACGAACTTTGACCTATACGAAGCCGCAATTACAAAAGCAAAAGGCATTGACCTGCAAATCCTTGGCATCGGTCAAAACGGCCACATAGGATTTAACGAGCCCGACACGATATTTCACAACCGCACCCGAAAGGCCGCATTAACACCATCGACGATACAAGCGAATGCGCGATTTTTCGAGCGGGCCACCGACGTCCCCACCCATGCCCTTACGATGGGAATTGGCACAATTATGGCGGCGCGGAAAATAATCCTGCTTGCGGGAAGTGATAAAGCGGATATTGTCGCAAAAATATTAGAATCGCCTGTGGTCGACCCGCAGCTGCCCGCGTCGATTTTGCATTATCATCCCGACTGCACGATAATTACAGTCGCCCAACCAATTCAGGCAACAATTTCTTGACCAAAGCGTCCGCCGCCATACCGATAGCAATTTTCAGTTCAATCTCATTAAATTTACCGACTTGTACAAGAATATCAATACAATCAAAACAACTTTTTGTTATTAAATCTCGGGCGCGTGTTAAGGCTTCGTTAAGGGCCGTGACAATTTCGTTCCTTTGCATTTCTTTTGCTTTTTGTGGGTTCATTTTGTTCTCTCCCAGAAGCAGCATAAATGCGCCAACGTTAAAGAGCAATTCCCGATAGTTGACTGGAGCACGAATATTTATTGATTGCAAAATAAATGGGTGATATTGACATTTTCGATTGTTTAGTGTATACTTGGCTATGAATGAAATACTTGGATGCAAATCTTAACCTGTATAAAACTTTTATTGCGGTGTATGAGGCGCGCAAGATTTCCGGTGCAAGCGTCAATATCGGCATTGCCGAGCCGACAATTAATTATCAAATCAGAGAACTTGAAAAAATGCTTGGTGCAAAGTTGTTCACCTCGCATTCAAGGGGTGTAGAACCGACAAGTGAAGCGGATACGCTTTATCCATCGGCAATGGCGGCGATAAGCACCTTGGAAAAAGCGGCAGAAAATTTAAGGACTTTTGATGAAAACAGCGAGGCCAAAATACGAATGATTTTACCAACTACTATGGCTGTGACAACGCTGGGACACTTCTTTAGAGATTTTCGCAAAAAATACCCTAAAATTGAATTAGAAATATATAGCCGAGCACAACAAGAGAACTATAATTTATTTTCGCTTGGTCAAGTTGATTTTGTAATTGATACGGACGATATTTGCAAAAAGCAAAATCTGAAAACTATTGATTTTCTGACGCTTAACCTTGTTTTTATCGCATCAAAGAAATTTTTGATTATGAATGGCTTTAGCCAAATAATCGACAAAAATGATTTGTCAAAACTTGCACTGATAGGTCATGTAGAAAATATTAAAAAGATAATCAATGAAACAGAGTTAGAACTGTCCCCATACATAAAAACATCAAGTTATGAACCAATATATCCGTTAGTAAGATTAGGTACAGGAATTGGCCTTTTTACACGAGAATATATGGAAAACCAAGATAATGATGATGTAGTAGAACTTACAATAAAAAATTTCAATATGCAGCCTCAGATTAAAATTTCTTGCGGCTATGATAAATCAAGATTGACAAAAGCATCAATGGCTTTCATTGACGACTTGTTGGCTTTTATCCAAAAGAATTAATAAACCTCCCTTGTATAATCTTTAACAACCTTTTTTATTAAGTAATCTAACCTTCTGTCCCTGTTGTTTGCGTATTGAAAAACGTCCCGTCCTCTCAAGGTACCACTTAGTATTTCGTCTGAAAGGTCGCTTGCCATTGCCATAACTCTCATGAATTGTTCCATATCTTCTTGTTGAATATTCTGTCGTTTCGCAATATCAAACCATGCTAATTCTCTTTTGCTGGTTGAGAACCGGCATATCATGTCTGATTGGTCAAAGAATTCGTCATCCAAATCATAACCCTCGATTACGGCAACTTTTCTTGTTGACCGCTTTGGAACATGCGCAAAATCGGGATTCCAAGTTCTGTTTTTGCTTTCAGCACAATTATATGGTGTCTGTAGTCGCTCTGCCAAATCTTGACTTATCATCTCTTGTCCAAGTTTTCGCCCATGTTTTAAAAACGAAAAAAACCTTTTTTTGTACTTACACATGATATGCAAGTGAAACTTTTGAAGTGTTTGTGGGTCCGCAATATCACTCGGATATGCACCCTCGGTGAGGCTGCGAATCAAGTCGGCATTTTCATATAACTTAAAAACAGGATTGTCCGCAAAATATGCGGCAATTGCTTGAATATCGTCCGCAACTCCTTCGGCGACAGAAGTCTTTCCAACTCCGCTTGGACCGACAGCGCAAATTATTTTTAGTTCTGGATATACTTGCTTTAACTCTGCCAACTTTAATAGTTTCATACTCGCTTAAAAAATACCATGTACCACAGCAAATATCAACATGGTCATTTGGATATTAATTATTGAACCGCATGATATATGTTGCGTTGCGCACAGTTCTTGTGCTAGAATACCCCATGCAAGCAGGAGATTTTAAATCAGGAAGTATATTCCTTATGGACGGGCACTTTTACCGGGTGGTAAGCTGCCAGCAAGTCCAACAACCGCGCCTGGCCGCCTTTATGCGCGCCAAAATCAAAAATATCGAAACGGGCGCGGTGCAGGAACGCAACTTTAAAATGGGCGACAGTTTCGGTGACGTCGAAATCACAAGCCGTTACATGAAATTCAGTTACGCGGACGGCGATTTGTATTATTTTACCGAGGAAGAAACCTGGGAAAGCGTTCCCGTCGCGGCACGTGATGCGAAAGAGGCATTGCTTTACAACAATGAGGACGAAGGCACGGTGTTTACCTTTGAATACGCAAACGGCAAGTTACTTGGAATTAATCCACCGACCTTTGTTGTGTTGCGCGTTGTCGATACCGCCCCCGCGGTCGCAGGCGATACCGCCCGCAATGCACTTAAAACCGCGAAACTTGAAAGCGGATTAGAGGTCAAAGTCCAGATGTTCATAACCGTGGGTGACCGCGTAAGAATAGACACCCGCACTGGCGAATACTGTGAAAGAGTGAAATAGCAACGTGAAATATAATGTCCTTGGCCGTCAAAAAAACAGTTCCATGTGCATTGTATGCGGCGTGGATAATGACGCAAGTATGCGCGCGGCATTCTTTGACTGCGAAAATAACGGCAAAAAAGTTTTGTTAACCGTTGTCCAACCCAACCATAAACAAATCCACCAATCGTACCCCGGCCGGATGCACGGCGGAATGATATCCGCACTTTTGGATGAATCGATTGGCCGGGCAATCCAAATTGATGACCCGGATATTTGGGCGGTAACGATTGACCTTGTTGTAAAATTCCGAAAACCCGTGCCTCTTGACCAAACGATTTATCTTGATTCCCGCATTACCGCGTCAACTAAACGCAGTTTTGACGGCGAAGGAAAACTGTTTCTTGCGGATGGAACAGTTTGCGCCACCGCCACAGCGCGGTACCTTGTTGTACCGCTTGAAAAAATTATAACCGATGCCGATAGTGCCCACGAAATAATGGTTACCGTTGACGAACCCATTCCCGAATGTTTCAAGTTCTAGGTTACTCTTTCGCACCGTCGTTTTGTCCGGGGAGCCAGCCTTCTTTGATGGCCTGGCGCGCACGTGCGATGCCGAAACTTTTGTCCGGCACATCGTTGGTTATTGTGCTTCCCGCCGCAACGAATGCCCCGTTTCCAACTGTTACAGGCGCAACAAGATTTGTATTGCTTCCGATAAAGGCTTTGTTTCCTATTGTGGTCTTGTGTTTTTCTTTGCCGTCATAGTTACAGCACACCACCCCGCAACCGATGTTGCATTCTTTGCCAATTGTTGCGTCGCCAATGTAACTCATATGTGAAATCTTTGTACCGTCCCCTACGGTGGACTTTTTTATTTCCACAAAGTTCGTTATACGGCAATTTTCACCGATTTTGGTTTCACCCCGAAGGATTACCCCCGGTCCGATTTTTGTGCCTTTGCCGATTTGGACATCTGCATCTATATAGACATTATGCGGGTCGGTAATTTGCACTCCATTCGCCAGGTGTACATCGTTGATACGTACACGCGCGAATGTAGAAATAACTGCAACTTGGGCGTAATTATACGCAATCAGGAAATCATCCTCGGGCAGGTTCGGTGCCGCCACGGCCTCAATCTGGGCTACCGTTTTTATGTAATCCGTTTCAAAGACCCAACCGCGCGGTAACTGGACCGCCCTGTGCCCGTATGTCGCGGCAAAGGAAAGCGCCTGCTCTACTGTCGCACGTGTAAGAAGCGGTGTATCCGCGTACAGAACAACGCAGTACTTGGTATCTATGACACTGTTCTTGATAATAGTCACGATATTATCGTTGCGTTGCAGGTTTATTTTGCGGTTCTGGAAACCTTTGGCAGTGATATCCACCCATTCGGTAATCTTGCGGCCGCAGATATCCGCCTCCAGCATGTTGCTTGGCACCAAGACCAGCACAAAGACATCGCGCGCATCAACCTCTGTCACCTGCATTGCTTTAGTTTGCGTTTGCATTTACTACCTCCAAATCAAAATTTCCAACCAAGCCATGATTGAACTTTACTTTAACTTTATATGAACCAATTTCCTTTATAGTTTCAAATACAAGATTCTTTTTCTCGATATTAAATCCAATTTTCCCAAGTTCCGCCGCAATCTCTTGCCCAGTAACCGAGCCGAACATCTTGCCGTTGCTTCCCGCCTTTACAGATATCTTGACGGTGGTTTCTTCAAGGCGCGCAATGGTGTCCTTTATCGCGGCAATCTCTTCTGCCCTGTGAAAGGCGTTGCTGTCCTGCTTTGCTTTTACCTGTGACAGCACCGCGTTGTCCACAATCCGGCCGAAACCGTTCTTGATAACAAAGTTGCGTCCATATCCATCGTTGACGGTGATTATCTCGCCTGCCTTTCCCTTTCCGGGAAGGTCTTTGATTAAATATATTTGCATGGTAAATAATACCTTAAGGGAGGTATTTTGTCAAATGGAGATACGATGTAAAAAAGGAAATTGTCATTTCAACACAGGTTGCGCGTGCAGTGCAAAAACCGTAGAGATTGACCGCGGGGTAACCTGTAACAGTTATACCCCGGACAAAGACAAGGAGGATATGACAATCGAAAACGGCAACCTGTTTGACGTTGCGGAAAAGATGGCGGACAAAGACCTTAAAAACGTGCCGCTTGCCTGCCGCGCCACGGATTGCCTTTATAACCATACCGAAAAGTGCCACGCCAACGGTATTACAGTAACAGACGGCGAGCAAGAAAAAAGTTCCGACTGCGCGGACTGTGTAACGTATATCAAGCGTTAATCATTGTTGCAAATTTGTCAACATCCAAGGACGCTCCGCCAACCAGCACACCGTCAACGCCCTTGACCGCCAAGATATCCTTGGCGTTTTTTTCGTTTGCCGACCCGCCGTAAAGCACAGGTACCGTTACCTTGGGATAAAGTTTTTTGATTTGTGATTTAATAAACTTGTGCGTTTCCGCAATTTGTTCAAGTGTCGCCACTTTGCCCGTACCAATTGCCCAAACAGGCTCGTACGCCACAACCAATTTGTATTCGCCCTCGGCCGATAATTCCACCCCGTCAAGACCCGCCTTTAATTGGCGCGCCAAAACTTCGTCGGTACGGTTGCCTTCGCGCTCGGCAAGTGTTTCGCCGATACAAAGTATAACATACAGCCCGTTTGCAAACGCGGCCTTTACTTTTTCATTTACAAATGAATCCGTTTCCCCGAATAATGCGCGGCGTTCACTGTGCCCCACAAGTACCACACGGGTACCAATCTCGCAAAGCATTCCCGCGGAAATCTCGCCCGTATATGCCCCGCTTTTTGCCGGATGAAAGTTCTGCGCCCCTATCGTCAGACCCAACTCGTCCGCGTATTCGCGCGCAATTCCAAGTGCGGTAAACGGCACACAGAACACGACATCCCTTTTCGATGTGTCCACGCGCTTCTCGGTAAAGTCACGGAAGAATTGATGTGTTTCCTCGCGTGTTTTGTTCATTTTCCAATTTGCTGCTACAATTTGTTTCATAATACAATGTATAACGGCAATCGCGAAAATGCAAGAGAAAATTTTTTTGATAGCAGCTATGTAAGACTGGTAACGCGAATTGCTTTCCTTTTGTACCGCAATTTGGATATACTTCCAGCGTGTATTTAATAGACGCAGAATTACGATTTGCACCCGTGAGAACAGATAATGAAATCAGTCAATATATCGCTCTTCACAAAAAAGTGCGTGACGGGATGAAATTGGAACACCAACACCGTCTTGCTGCCCTTCGCGATGAAGAAATTGCCATGCTGTATCAAAAAAGACACATAATTTGTGCCGGCGCTTTTGACAAAGATAAACTTGTCGCCGGGGTCTTTCTTAACACCAGCCAAAGATACGTGCAGGATTATAAAAAGATTTTTGGAGGGAAAAAAAGACTTGGAATGTTGCGTGGCCTTGTAACCGAAAAAGAATATCGCCGAGAGGGACTTGCAACCACTTTAAGCGGTGATGGGGTTGGATACGCTATACAAAAAGACTGCGATATAGTGTTTTGCAGAATTCATCCTGACAGCCTTGAAAGTATCCGCATTTACCAGGATGTATTAGAATTTGACGAACACGCCAGAATAAAAAACGAACACGGTGACCCACGCATTATCTTCGCAAAAGACTTGGATAATATTTAGTATTGAAAAGTTTAATGATTACATTGACAAACCCTCAGCGTTGTGTTAAACTGTGCGCATGAAAACAACCAAAATTAACCTTAATCTTTACAAGTCATTCATCGAAGTCTATGAGACCAAAAACTTTTCCAATGCCGCAACCAATTTGGGTCTTACCCAACCCACAATAAGTTACAATATCAAGGAACTTGAAAAACAACTTAAAGTGCGCCTTTTCAACTCTAACTCCCGCGGAGTAGAGCCCACAAAAAACGCCGAGGAATTGTATCCTCTTATCCGAAACGCATTTGTTTATCTGACAAACGCGGAAAGCACCGTGCAAGAGTTTAACACAACAAGCCAAGGCGTTATCCGCGTAAGCACTTCTTACTTTTTCCTTGTACCATTTGCTGCTGATTTTATCAGTATATTTAACAAAAAATACCCTAATATCAAATTTGCAGTTCACACCGGCTCGGTCAGCAGCGGACTTGACTGTTTGCGAAAACATGAAACAGACTTGCTGCTTTTTACATATTTACCAGATGCTGCATACTCCAAAGGAAACGATGACTATACCAACGTTCCTATTTGCGAATTAGAAACGTCAGCCTATGCAAGCAAAGACTTTATCAAAAAGCACGGACTTGCCGAAACGGTAACACTTGCCCAAATTGAAAACTTACCAGTTATTGCGAAAGCAAAAAGTTATTCGATGCGAGAAGCTCTTGAAAAACTTGGCCTTTCCCAAAATCCTGCGATACAAGTCAATACCACCGAATTGGCCGTTGAACTTTGCGAGCGCGGGCTTGGTATCACATTTGGCCCATCAAACATTGCAATTACCAACCTTGTACGATTGACAATTAAAGATGTGCGCCTGCCCAAATACACGGTCGCCATCCGGTATAACAAAAACCTTGCCAATAAAGCCGCGGTTGCATTGGTAGAAATGATTAAAAAGCAGTGGGCGTAAACACCACTGCTTTTTTTACTTTTTTTCCTCGTCCTCGTCACCTGTGAAATTGCGAATACGTGACAGAAAGCCTCCGGTATCGGGGGTGTTTTGTTGGTCTGCCGTCAAATCCTGGCCGTCAGCGGCACCAATGTTCGAGCGCACAGCAGTTTCCATGAACTGGTCACTTGCGAATGCGCTTTCTTGTTTGACACTGTCAAGCAAGTCAATTTCCGGCTGGCCGCTTGTGCGTTTGGTGACCGGGGCGTCTTCGGTAATTGGCGTCTCGACAACGATTTTCACTTGTTCCCCTGCCGCACGGCGAACATCACCCATACCAAATTTGCTTGTCTCGGCCACTTTCTTTTGCACCCGTTCCTGTTCGCGCATTTCTTCCATGGTAATACCCTGCTGGGCCGCTTTTTCACGCTGCATACGGTAATCGTTCATTCGGGACGTGAAACTGCGCGGCTGGTTCGCACTTGATTTCACAGGTGTCCCAGGCGCCGCCGCCCCGTCTTTGGCGGGCGTCGTTCCTGCTTTCTTTTGTTCCCGTGCCAATTTGGCCGCTTTTTCTTTTTCGCGTATGCTCTTTGCATCAACTTTGTAAATCTTGTCATCAATGTTTTTGTATCGCGCCTGATTAACGGAATAGGCAAGGCGCGGCCCGATAAACAGCGCAGTCCCGCAAAACAAACCGACAAGTCCGATGACAATGAATGCAATCCCCGCCCCACGGGTCGAGGTCATCTTGGGAACCGGATTGCCGTTATCAATAACATAAGAACCAAGCACCACATCAGGTTTGGCGGCTTCCATGCTGGGCCTGTAGGTTACTGCTATGTGATATCGGCCGCGCGCTGCGTTATTCGGAATGTTAAGTTCTATGCCGCCCGGCACCCAATGGTATGCCCAGTTGACGTTATTACCGTTCAACCGAATGTCAATCGTAATATTTTGAATGTTGGCCCAAGTTATATCAAGAGGTTCATCTATTGTTCCCGCAGTAAACAGGTCATTTGATTTGGTTTTGATATAATCTCCCAATTCATTCTGGGGAACACGCATTGCTCCCTCGTTTGCGGAAATATTGATTTTCACATTGCGGCCATGGTCTTTTACCACATGAACGGAACCCATGCGGGTGTCTGTGCACTTTACGTAATTGAAGGCATCACCATAAAGAATTGTAAAGAAAAAATCCACAAAGTCGTTGTTTGCGTCACGATGGTATTCAAACCACTGGGCCCTTTGCGTGATTACGGTGCCATTACTTTGCGTAACATCCACGAACCCCGTGACCTCGTACGCCGCACGTGCGCGGATACCGTATTTGCCCGGGGCGCTTTTGACACGCAACTGCCATTCACAGTTATTGTCCGGGTATAACACTTTGCCGGGTTGATTTTCGTCTATTCTCTCGTCCCAACCCCAGTTAATAAGCATCCAAGGCACAACGCTGGTATTTTGTTGGCCAAGGTATTCGGCGTATTCTTGTGCGGTGTACCAAACACCGCCGATACTTTTAACGGCCTCGTATTTGAACAAGGTATAGCGCAGGTCTTTGATTATATCATCTTCTACACCGACATTGCCGTAAAAAATATCCGAGTCATTGGCTTTTTTCACATCATTCTGGTTGTACATAATGAATATCCCGTTATCCATGTCGGACGAAAACCCACTGTGCCTCATGGTACCGGATACGTTATGCTCGCCAACCGATGCACGCAGCGCCATAGAAGCGCCGACCGAGTTAAACGCCATCGCAAGAAGTGCCCCAAACAGCAAAATCAACAACGGCCCCAAAGCAGTCTTCATGTATATAGAATGTACAGTTTTATGTCGGACTAGTCAAATGATTTTCGTTATTTTCAACACTTACCCCGCCGTCATCAGATATGGTATCAATAGTAACGGTGATGTAAAATTTGGGCGGCACATAAAGAAGGGTCGGAAAATAACGAAAATCGTAATCACCAAGTCCAAGTTCGCCTTCCCAATTACTCCCCCATATGTAAAAATCACCGTCTTCCGCGATTGCAATACTGTGCCAACCATATTTTGCGATTGCCTTGTACTTGCGGGCACCGTCGCTTACATGCGTTGGGGTATTCGGATGTTCTCTTTCATCACTTATGTAACCAAGTCCAAGTTCGCCCCACCAATTACACCCCCATGAATACAAATCGCCGTTTTCCGCAATGGCATGAATTGATTCAAAGCCTGCCACAACGGCTTTATACTTGCGCCCGCCGTCGCTTACATGCTGCGGGATAGATATATCTTCTTGAGGGTCTTCTTCATAGCCGGGGTCACTGTAGTAACCAAGTCCAAGTTTACCCTCTTTGTTCCATCCCCAAGAATATAAATCGCCGTTTTCCGCGATGGCAAGCGAAACGTGGTACCCCGCCGCGACTGCACGGTACTTGCGTCCGCCATCGCTTACATGCTGGGGAGTAGGAAAACAATGGTTCTGGGGACTGCCTGAATGACCAAGTCCAAGTCCACCAAAAAGATTATTCCCCCAGGAATACAAATCGCCGTTTTCCGCAAGCGCAAGGGTGTGGTAAGTACCCGCCGCAATTGCCTTGTATTTACGGCCGCCGTCGCTTACATGCTGGGGGGTAGTAAAAATAGGGGTAAGGGACGGGTAACTAATGGGAGAACCAATTCCAAGTTCGCCCCAAATATCCACCCCCCATGAATACAAATCGCCGTTTTCCGCAATGGCAAAGGCATTATATCTGCCCGCCGTGATTGCCTTGTACTTGCGGCCTCCATCACTTACATGCTTGGGGCTGTTACGGTTTGTTGTATCACCAAGCCCAAGCTGGCCATCATCATTTTTTCCCCACGAATACAAATCACCGTCTTCCGCAAGCGCAAGGGTGTGAAATCCACCTGCCGAGATTGCTTTGTATTTGCGGCCGCCGTCGCTTACATGCGTTGGGATAAGGCGGTCATCATCATCAATACCAAGTCCAAGTTGACCATGGTTATTACGCCCCCACGCATACAAGTCGCCATTATCGATAATTGCGAAACTGTGGCCCCCGTGGCCCGCCGAAATTGTCGTAAAAAGACCATCGACATGCCCGGAATTTATTGCCACGACACCAGAGCCCGAAGCATGGAAGGGAGCGGAAAGCCGCAACAAAAATCCAAGCATAACCGAAGTCACCGAAAGAGCAACGGTACCCACGGAAATGCAGATTATCGCGAAAATTCTGTCAATACTCAACTTCCGTTTTGCAAACAAAAAGGCCTCCTTGCGGCCTTGCGGCCTTGCGGCCTTGCGGCCTTGCGGCCTTGCGGCCTTGCGGCCTTGCGGAAAAAGTATGTGCAGTTTCGGCGGAAATGTCAAATGATTTTTAATACCCATGGGGTTGCTTTGCTACGCGCGCAATGACAGTCCTTAAACAGATACAGAGCGCACCCCCGGATTGTCGATAATCTTTCGCCCGCACGGTAAATAGTAAAGCGTGCGCGCGCTTGTGGTGTGACGGCCCTGGTTGCGTCGTTTGTCGCCCATAACCTCACGTGTTTTTAAACCAAGACCGCAAAGCGAATTTATGATGGTGCTTTTCCCTACGCCGCTTGTTCCCACAAGCATGGCGGTTTCGCCCCTGTCCCAATACCGGTACAGTTTTTTTACATCTTTATCGTCAAGCGCGTTAATGCCCACACACTCGACCCCTTGCGTGTCAAAAGTTTTTTTCAGGTCTGTTTTGGTCAAGACAACAATGGTTTTAATGGGCTGGGCCTGTGTTA
>Ga0123353_10004986_pt1 | contig 17290 bp, 8 predicted proteins | sample TergutLab28metaG_3_FD_92763 | JGI IMG/M metagenome (GOLD analysis project Ga0123353, IMG submission 92763) | Labiotermes labralis P3 segment gut microbial communities from Petit-Saut dam, French Guiana - Lab288 P3 | ecosystem: Host-associated > Arthropoda: Insects > Digestive system > Gut ...
CAAAAGACATCCACACTTTTCTCTGGCCAATATCTCTGTAACCATTGAACTTTGGATATAGGTGTTTTGGGTTATATCGGTATAGTTTGACCTAAGGAACACTCTCCCGAAGTTAGGTCCTTTACTCCTGGGACACCCTATATATCAGTCATATCCATTGCATTAGATACACAGAACTGCTTAAAACCCTTCACACTCACTTCTGGTGAGATGGGTTGCCATGCCATTACAAACCACGTTGACTAAATAATACATTTATATTTCTTGGTTTATAAACTTACTTGAACCCATTAAGATTCACAATTTTCTCCACAGATGGTATTAGTGCTGTTCAGCATTTTAAATACAAGTGTTCTCATTTTTTGGTGTTGTGTCTGTGGTCTGGTCAGTGTGAGTTCATGGCTTTTTTAATGGTTTTTTAATTTGTGGATGGGTCTGGCTTTTATTTTTGAGCTTTGGAGTTAATTTTCAGTTTTTCAATAGCCATCTTGTTTGTGCCCTTGGACGTGCTCTGTTTGCAGGTGTACATCTTATCAAGTTAACTGTTCAGGTGGTGCCCAGTGACTGAGAATAGTTTTAACCAACAGTATACAGGGCTAGGTGCTTCTTTGCTTAAAAAGTGAAACAGAGCCAAAACTCATGCTTTAAAAAATTAGACAATGGACACAGCATTTCCACCCCAAAAGAAAGATTGTGTCAGTTAAAGAAGGTCCTGCTCTGCTGTTTCGTTTGGATTTCTTGACCTGTGAAGATGGGGCTGACAGATTGTCCTGAAACATCGGTAACAAATTACCACTCTGTGCTGCACAATATCTCAGATGAACGGAGATCTCACATGATGATTTGGTGATGCAGGCCTTGGTATGGCTCGGTTCAGAACGATCCAATTTGACATGGTCAAGTTCATCACTTCATATGCGAATCTGGGACGACATCACATATTTAAGCACCAAATTTAAGGAAAAACCTAGTGTTGCATTCTTCTTGCATTCGAGTAAATATGTTATTTCAGGTGTTAGCAAGAGTAAAGGTAAGGTATGCATGTAGTTTGTTTTGTTAATCACAATGATGTGAAGGAATTAGCATGTTACTTTATTTTGTACTGGTTTTCACTATTTGCAGATCTGACTTTGATTTGATTAAGAAAAGTTCTTTGTTTATTTATTGTCTGTCAAGTGCTGTAAATACCTTGCTTGGCATTGCTCGTATTTAGTGGTGGTTGAGTCTATGCTGGCCCCTGTCATATCTGCTCCTTTTTATTTATCTTGAGATTGCATTGAATTTACAGGTGGTGCCTGAGGTATGTATTTGTACATAATCTTGATGTGAAAGACATGTCTGTGATGGGCAAAGTGCCATGCATTCTAGACCACAGCATGAGCCAGAGAAGAGTGAATAACTCCATCTGCCAGTTACATTACCCTTAACACCCATTTTGTAGGTGATGGACTATATTTACGTGTGAACTCAGGTGTAAAGATTTTCTTTAGATGTGAGATGTAAAATTTGTTGTTAATGAGAAGCAGAAAAAATTGTTCTAGACATAACTTGCTTTATGCAGACAATGACTGAATACCCAAAGATACAAGTAATTTCTTAGGTAAATCTACAATGCCTTATTATTGTTTCTTATTTACTGTCCAAATGACAGAATTAAGTGCTGTAACTGTGGAGGATGATTGGTCCTTTCAGGTTGTTAATCTGGATTTCATTGTATGTATAATAAGCATGTTCATCATTTGTTAACCTTATGCTATCCAGTAGGGATCGTGGAATTATTGGTTAAGATTTTCAACATTCCTGTCCTGATTGTAAATTCTGTATAAATGTATATGTTTTTGGTGGATTACGAACTTAAGTATCACGCATCCCATATGTCCGTGAGTGAAATCTTGTTTTTTCTCTTTCTGTATTTTGTTACAAACTGATTATACGTTCATCATCTTTCTCTCTGTCTTTCTCTTTTCATAGAAATACGTGGCTTCTAAACTCAATGTATGGATCAAATCGATCACTAAATATCAGCAAAGTTAACCTAACCCATCCCACAAGACCAGTAACCCGAGCTACAGTGAAAGCTACACCCACAAGCTCAGGTAGTCTGTCCCCATCATCTGGTCTGGGGATGACATTGCGCAGTGCAGACCGAGTCACCAGATACACTGTTCGCCAGTAAGTTCATCTTGTACACACCACACTTTTCTGTGGGTGTGGAAGGACAGGTAGACTGAGATTTTAGGTTCTCACTGCAGTGTTGATTGAAGATTCAAGTTTTCTGGGGTCTTACACTGTATCAACTGGTAAATGGTTACACCATTTTGGAAGAATGATCTCTCTCCACTTGAAGGCCTAGCAGTCCAATTACTCTTTTTGCTTGTACTGCTAGACCCTAAGATTGGCCAGCATGCTCCTCCAAAATGTCAGCAATCACTTGCCAGACGACAGAGCATAACATCCCAGAAGATTTGAATTTTTCGTGAGAGGTACTATACTGTATCATATTACTGTATCTACCTCTTCTCTCCAGAAATTCATTGCACCATTTCTGCTGTGTGGTAAGTGTTGCTTTGCATGGCAGTAGATTTCATCCATGAAATGAAGCATTGCTCAATCAGTACTCTCCCCAATTACTCCTCTGTAAACTGTCTTTAGCCCACTGCTAATATTTTTCAGTGCATGAGGACAACCTCTTTAATTTGTAATCATGGTAATTAAAAATAGCGTACAATTTCAAACGTGTCACATTCTCTGGCTGTAAACATGGGATTTTGTGTACTTTTAATGTGGTTAATTCAAAATATGGCTAAATTGTAATTCAAGCCCTTATTAGATCCATTTCACTATAATTTCAATACCTGGAAATACCATATAAAAGTCCTCCAGGCCAGAATCCATTAATCTGGCATTCCTTGTGTAAAAATTGGTTAGTGCTGAAGGGTCATCTTCAGCAAAAACAAGTTGTGATTGCATCAGCTGAACTATGGACCAGAATCAAATGATGCCAAGCAGAAACAGGTTCTCTCAGTACCATCTCCCACAATCTTGGTTTGACATTTTCCGTTACTACAATCGGAAGTGTATTTTATTGTTGTTCTTTACTTGTTTGTCAAGTATTTATACCCTTGCAATTCCAATAATGGGTCAAAGGCAAACAAATATGCTAGTGATTGTGAAGGTCTAAAAGAAAGTTATATATGACTGGCATTGGCAAAGGAATTAGGGTTTTTAAAGGTAGTTCTGATAGTTCAAACTGTCATAAGTTTACTGGATTATTTTCTGCATAGTTTGCATAAACCTTTACCTTTTATAACACTGGGCATCCCTGGAGCAAAGGTCATTTGAGACTTCTGAAGAAACAGTGAACTAAGGTCCAAGTTTGGCAAATGTGAATGATTGTTTGGTGGCTTGTGTATTGATGTATATTGTATTAAATTACACCATAGGTGTTTACAAAGTAAATCCAGGAAAGAGATCTAGCTGCTCAATTGAGTAAAAAAAATCACACCTTGCAATATTACATTAGATCTACAGACCAGCCACATAACAGGTGTGTGTGTGTTAAAAAACTATAGAATTCAAAATCACATAATTTGAAGCCTGGTTTCTTCAGTTAGATACTTCAAGCATGAACAGGGAAAAAGGACAAAATCATTCAGTATGTTTGCTAATTTAATTTATGTATGAGATTTAGTCATCATCACTCTTGTAGTAGATGCATAGAAATCCACTCAGCTAAACAGATTCCATCAAATTTAATACCTGTTAACATCTTTACGAACTGTATCATTCAAGTTCAGTTACAACACTTCCAATTTTAAGAAACTCTAAGGAGGTTCAAAGCTTTGATAGCATAGTCAGTGTAGAGCAGAGGCTACAGGCCAGACGATTTGAGGTTCAAACTCCATCAAAGAAGGTATTTGTTTTTTCTCCAAAATATGCAAGCTTGCTCTGGGTTTCATCCAGCCTCTTGTTCAGTGGGTAACAGGGACTGCTGCTGTGGATGTAAAGCAGCCAGGGTTTTAGGATGACCACTTTTGTTTCTGATGTCATTACTTCTTTACCTAAGATTCGACTCCCATAAATGCTGGCACTAACTTTCAAGGGAGATTGAAACTTCTTGACACCTGAGTGTGAGGAAGAATGCTCCTGTGTGCATTCATTGCATGTTACAGAGAGTATGCAAGTCTTGCATTAGGTCATTGAGGGTCTCTTCAGAAACTGATTTTTTTTTTTTAACTCATGGTTCCGTGCATCACAATTCAGTGTTAATAAAAATCCAACCAGTTGCAACAGTATGCAGATATTTATTCACTGCAAAGTCACTCTACATGTTTCGGGTGTCACAGCACCCATCATCAGGAGTACTTTTGCAGTGAATAGATATCTGCATACTGTTGCATCTGGTTGGATTTTTATTAACATTGATCCTTTCTTCTCGTTGATCTTGTACACCATAATATCGGTGGCTTGAATACATACCTGATGGTACTTAAAGTAGCAACCCATTCCAGTGTCAGATTTTAATGGCAAAATGTATAATGTATGGGAAAATTCTGGAACAAAACTATTCCAGTGTTTAAGGAAGCAAAACACTGTGAGCAGTGTAGTCTTAAATATGTTTCACTGTATTTTAAAAGTATTTCCCCCCCTCCCTTATCAGCCTGGCTCTTGAAGTGTTACATGCTCCTAACCTTTCAAGTGTCCCCCCCCCCTTCCCCCCCAGTTTTCCGCTGCTGTTGTTTCCTGTTTTGCTGTCGAGGTGCATTATTTCAGCATTTGCTGTGTATTGTTTGTTTTATAACAGGGAATGTTTCCTTTTATGCTGGTGATTGTGTGTCTGTTTTACTCATGTGTCTTTAAATGTAGTTACTATGTCATCTGACTTACATAAGCTCTTATATAAGGCCACTGTCTTCAAAGAATTGGGCCATTTAACCATTTAATAATGATGGATCCATTTATATTCTAGTATGTTATGTGTCTAATGAAATATTGAATGGTGTAGTAGCTGTGAACAACAATATATGATATCTTTGTTGCAGTTAATACCAGTTGTTTATTGTTACTTAAGTGTATATGAATATAGTATAGTAATCCCTCGCTTTTTGCAGGCTTGTACTTTGGAGCCTTGCAAATTTGCAGGGTCATCCCAAGCATAGAAATAAAAAATTTTCTGAGCTTTCTCTAGTGTTCTAGAAGGTTCTAGAAGCTCTCCATCACATTGTTTCTGCAGATAAAAGAAACTCAAACCAAAAAAAAAAGGGGGGCAGTTGTAAAGTAATATTAAAAGTGCAGAAAAAGGAAACTAATGTTCTCTTCATTTTATTATTTTGTGGTTAAAGGATGTAAAGGGATTTAAGAATAAAAAGAAACCTTAAAATACATTACTCTATGCCTAAAACACTAAAAGATAAAGTGCTGAAGTGAATTGGGTACTGAGATTGGAAAGTAAACACCTTCAGGCATGAATAATTTGACAGCTCTGATTGTGCTGCTTTGTTCCCACTGAATTTTGTGCACTTTTCTTCTACTGAAGGCCATGTTTTTATTGCTGAGGGATTAAAATTAATATGGAATAAATTGCATGATGTTATTAAAAAGTACATCTGTTTGGAAGATTTTTTATTTTGTGTACTGGATAAAAATGCTAGTGGACTAAATGTTAGCATGTAACAGAAATTCTGTGTTCCTTTTCTATTTATTACTTTGTGACGTGTATCATTATGGTTCATGGTTTATTTAACAATGTTTCAAGTTGCTGAGGTTGTATCATATAGGGTGCAAGAATGATCAATGAATAATGAAAGGGAGAGGATGGGGAAGGTAAAAGTTGTGGTCTTAGTTATGTTACCACCTCAGCGTGTGCCTGAATTGACTGTGGAAATGCCACACAAAGTGTGAGTCAGAAAAGTCAGCCTGTAAGCCAAGATTTGAAACTAGGCCATTTTGAATGAGTCTGGGGTGCTTGTGCAAGATATTAGAATAGAGTCTTAATTATCTTATTTCCAGATACTCATTATTTATTCAGCATTTACTGAAACAGAATTTTTGCTTTATCTTTGTGTTGTAATTGCTGTTTTCGCAGACATTTCATTTATGGTTACTAATATGCCAAATATATGGGAGCCTCAACTTACTGGTGCCCTAATTGCCCTTCCAGGTCTGTAATGGGATAGCTTAAAAATGCCATATTTGGTTCAGTGATAAGGACTTGTGTTTTGTATTTGCATTTGATTTTCATTGTGGAAAAAAAGAGGCTGTCCTGAAGAAGGTGGTTTTTACATCCTTTCCATTTAATTTGTCACAGTCATACTTCATGCTGTATAGCCTATTCAGCTGAATAAGAATATCATGAAGCAGAGCAAGATTCACTCCTAACAAATGTTGCTCTGTTCTGTATAGTACACTGTGGCTGCAACATATGGAGTTTTAAATACCTGTTCTCCTGTCAGTTATGCTCATTCTTAATTTACTGCCTTAAATATTCAAACTTATTTCTCCTTTATATTCCTTTGCAGTGCTCGAACCTCCACCACCCGGAGCTATAAAACAGCTTTTATCAGATGACTAACCAAATTACCAACAGTTGCAAATCAAGAACCAGTTCTTGTGAGGAATGATTTTCACACCAGGAGCTGCTCTCGCCCAAGGAGACGTAATACTTTACGAAAGCAGGACTGTGCAGCTGAAGAGATGCAGACACGTTCCAATACAACAGTTGCAGGACAGCGTTGTAAATCTTCATCTCATGGGAACATTCCACCAGCGTCTGAGGGCAAGAAGAATGACTGCATAAAGTTAAAGGAGCGGGGTAAACGTTGTCTAAGCAGCAGCCGAGAGAAACAGTCACCTCGTGTGTCCAAGGCTATCTGTCGTCCTAAGGGCGATTCAGTGGTCAAGGAGACTTCTTCAGACATCTTGTCACCGTCCCCGATCCCGTCCAGTAAGTTGGAACTGAAAATTTCAGACTCATCATTGCAAGAAACTTTCCCATCCATTTCACTAATCCCTGGACAAGATGTAATGATGGAAGAAAGCTTTCGGCCAGTGGGTAAGAAAGTGGTTTTGCCAAAACTAAGATTGCGAGAGAAGATGCACAAAGACTTGGATACAGGTACTAACATATTCAAACATAGGATGGTAAGACGAACCACCATTTCTAACATTAAAAGAACAACTCTTATTAACTCCAAAATTATTAGGAGAAAAACTTGCATAGAAAAAGACATCAAGTAATTGTATGCTTGAACTTCTTAGTAACTGTCAAACTAATTTCTTTAATAGCCTTTGCATTGTGACTTCATTAATTCAAGCAAAGGTAATCCATTTAGTTTTGCAAGACTTAATGGTTCTCAAGGATGGCAATTTTAAAAATAGCTACAAGTATATGTTATTGGTGCTTTTATAATTTAACATCTTCTGTTTGAGACATACAAGGTGTATTGTAACATCTGGGTACAATTTACTGTTGAAACATGACTGACAGCAGATAAAAGAAACTTGCCACATTTCTTGTGCTGTTCTAATATGCATTTATGAGATATGAAGTGTGCTGAGTCAATTGCATTTGCAGTACACAGAAAGTTTTTTGGGTACAGAATGGAATTTTTAACTGGACAGAATGTGTTATCTTAACCATACTTCCATAAGTTCACAATTAGTTTGAGGAGTTGATTCTTATGTCAGAAATGTCTGTTGCTCAGGACTCTTTTGTTTGCATAGCATTGCACATCATATGAAAAAGCAGTCATGCCAAGAGTGTTTATATCTTGTTTCCTGCCAGCCATGTTTCTGTGGATGTTTTTATAGGACTGCGTATGCTGTATTTTAGTGTGTATCTTTCAGAATAGGCCACATACAATTTAACATAGGAAGACTCATGCTACACAAAATTTATTCCTACAATTTTGCATGAATTACAGTATTTTAATTTGGTAAAACTTATATCTGTTATATAAGGTGTACACATAATGAATTGTGTCTTTATTTTTATCATATGATTCTCATGTATTCAGTATCAGTGTTATATGTGCACTAAATGGAGTGGTAGTTTATATTTTTAAGTGACAGAAATTATTGTATTTATTGCATATAATTCAATTGCCATGTAATTTACATGTAAGTATAGTCAGCTCTCAGATGGTGCAGTATGTAGTTTTGACATTGACTGGGAGTGGTATTCAGAAGTTACTGCACTTATTTTACAGTTTTTGGTTGTGCTGTATCTTTGTATAGCATATTATAATTTGGAGTTTTTTTGTGATGCTTTCATATATTATTTTGCTAGTCCATTACAGATAAATGAACTTCTGCAATATCACTGTTGAATTCATCAAAATGGTTTAGGTTATAAACCTCAGTGACACCGCATCATTCAAAAGAACATACCAAGGGCATATGTATATTCTCTGTATAAGATAAGTTTTTACCAGAATTAATCTGACACTGTTCTATCATGTTTTTCTGTTTCAGTTTATGGCATTTATATTTGTATTTTTGTGTGCCATGTACTGGCAGTAGTGGATGTTACTTCAATTAATACTGTACAATTGACTGTACTGGGAAAAGGCTGGGAGTCTACTCATGTGCCTTGCAGTTTTTTTACATTGCCTGTATAACCTCTTGTGACAGTGAGCACAATTAACTTCAGATTTAATTCCTCCAAAACCTAAAATGTCTTACTCTTTCACTGATGTCTGCTGTTCCCTTTACATACACATAGTTCACATTTGTATAACACATATAATGTGATCAAAGTATGTATACATTTGGGATAGAACAAATAAGGTAGAAAGAAATGCTTTACATGTGTGTTTCCTTGAAATTCACTGTTTACTTGCACATGAGTTGGAAACTGACTATTGGCAACATAAACTGCATGTAACAAATATTTTATTGGCATTGAAGAGGAATTACAAGTATTACATTGGTCCCTGCTAATTCTTTTAATGTATTCCCATATTCATGGAAGTCGGGTGCCCTTAGAAAACCGTTCTTTTTTCCAATGTGCTGTAGGTGAACCTTGTACATGCTGGATATTTCTCTGGCTAAACTGGTCCTAAAAGTCAGTGAGTCATATTATACAGAGAATATGGTGTTTCAGAATTGCCCACTGCCATGCATAACAGGAGATCATTTTTATGGCAGCCACATGGTTGTGTTCATGTGACACAGTCAGGTTGAATGTATGGGATATTACATCATGAAGATCACATGCCAAAATCAGCAAACTTTGATGTTGGTTGCTTCTTGATAAAGTTTTTTTCAGACAATTTCAGTTACTGCACTAATGGATTGCAGTTTTATTTGAGGCCCATGAAGCCATGTTTGCATTTTCTCCATGGCTAAGATGTGTTATGGAAATTCATCTGCTTTATAGTAGTATTGCAAGTACAGGTATCATGCATGTAAAAATACAACTTCTGCTCTTTGGAGAGGGACCCCAACCTGATGCAGCTGTATGCATGCTGAGGATGTTTCTTAGAATTTTGAATACTGTTATGTGGCTCATCCCAGGAACAGCTGTCAGTTGGCATCTCACATAGCCACCTGTGTGTATGCATTTGTAACAAGAGCAGGACAAGTTGCATGTAGAGGTACAGGAGGACAGGTCATGCCTGCTGCTTATCCATTACCCTGTCCCAGCCATCATGCTACGCAGTCATCAAATGTCACAATTTCAGAGCCACATTCTTTTGTAGACATCATTGAGTCTTTTACATCTTCATGCAGTCTCAGTTTTCATCCGGGAACATTGCTTCACCTTTGAATTCAGAATGCCTTGTTGTGGCATCCAAACTTTGTTGGATTGCATACCTTCCTCAATGGCATGCAGGAGAGTCAATTGATTTACATATATGCTTGCTACCCATGCTACTGCTAATGAATTGTATGCTGGCCTACTCTTTTGTTATTTTTATAGCCATCTTTAGTAAACCCTATTGAAAGTGTAGAAGAGTTCAGTTTATTGTTGCCAAGCAGTAGAATAGCTGATGATTAATTGCACAAGCTTAGATAATAAATGAAAATTGTATTTGAGATACATAGTGTGAAAAACATGATCATGGACACATGCAAAACACCAGCTTTTGTGTCATTCTAGATAACATAATGCATTAATGATCACATTACCGGACTGTCGTAAGTTGTAGTAATGAGCTGTAATTTGATAGCTCTCATTTTCTCAAAAGGTGTTTCATTACATTAGTGTGTGAATCCATTCTCTCGTAGGAGTTTGGAAAGCATAATAAGTGGGCTACAGGCTGGACAGCCGAGGAATATTAGTTCAGTTCCCGGGAGCAAGAGATTTACCTCTTCTCCAGACCCACCAGACTGACCCACCCAGCCTTCTGTTCAATAGGCACAAGGGCAAGAAATTGACCACTGAACTGTATCTAGTGCCAAGGTTAAGAATGGGCGGAGCTAAACCCCAACCCCCAACATTCCTTCATGGCATGCAGAGGGACAATTTTTGCCATTACACTCTGTTGGGCCCTGAAGATTTTGTGGGTACATTGTTGTTTATTTTACCTTATTGCATTGTTATCCTGGATGAATACTCATTACCAAGTTAATCCTAATTTGAGATTTTGGATATAGGAACTCAGCTGTGACTAGAATGAGTATCTGATTATGCTTTACATTCTGTAAACTTTAATAATTGCAGTTCTTGAGTTTTAGAGACTTCTTTATGTGATTGCTTTTAATGAAGACTAAATGGTGTTTTAATGTAACATTTTTAACTTGTTGTGTGTATCAGATCATATCTTGGTTTCTTTTCAGCAGAATTGCCTTTTCAGAACATCTGAAGTAACATTAATAGGATATATGTGTATAATTGATATCTCCTCCCTCTCTGTCTCTCGCTCTCTCTACTTTTGTATGGGTGTGAAACTTGGTTTTTATTATTGTGGGAAGAACCTATTTTAGAGGCTTTTTTTTTTGGAACAGAATGTTGAGGAGAATATGGTGGCACCTCATACTGTGCTCTTAAACCTTTAAATGACCTGTGTTCACATCTGTGAATGCACATAAGAAAAATACCTCTGGAATTGAAGTTTGTACATTTAAGCTGCAAGGAAATTTACTGCATTTCTCGGACATGCTGCATAATCTGTTCTGTTTTCCGCAGAATGCCATTTATTTCATAATTATTTCTTTTTCTGTTCAAATAATATGTTTTTCATACACTGTGCACTAAACTTTAAATAGCAGCCTGGTCATTTAAAGGGTAATTGGTTCCTGAGGGAACTGCATTATGCAAAAAAATCATGTAACAAGTCTTTATATAACATGGTGCTTATGGAGATGTGTTTTGAACCTTGTAATTGTTTACCGATAAACACTGTTTGAGTGTCCTTGGGTAGCACTGTTAAGCACAATATTTACTGCACTGTATACAAATTTTATAATGGTGTTATTATTATAAAAAATTGAAAGTCCTAAGAAATAAAAGCATAAATGTAAGTCAGCACTAACCAGTGGCCATGCCAGTGCTTACTGTGGAATTAATAGTGCTTACATCATTCTTTCTCTTCCACGGCCATGATGGGAGACAAAGTAGTCTCGGTAAAGCCCAGGGTTTGGTTATCCTCATCCTCTGCAGCTCCTTCTTCCCTAGCAGGGAAGCTACTGGGGGGGGTCTGTTTGCTTGGCTTTATCTTTTCCCTCTGCAAGCATCTGTTAGTAAACAGCAAAACCTGACAGGAAAATCCTCTTCCCTGTACCTGCATTATTTTCATAAGGTCTGAGCCACTTCACACACATTTTTGTAATATTACTTTGAAAGTTTACGGTAAGGAACTTCTCTGATTCAGCCTTGTCTTCTTCACCCTTTAATTTTTCGTGATGTTTGTCAGTTCATCATTTGATTTGTTATGCATATAGAGTCAAAATCATGGAGAATAAGGTGGGTAGTACATGTAGACTAGGCACATAGATTTGACATAAGCAGTTACGTGAATAAATTATTCTATCTGTATATGACAGAAGGGGAGAGAAGCCGTGGCTGATGGAATGGAATTGTTGTAAACAAAGTATATTATGTTCATGAAGATTCTAGTCTTCTGGGAAATGACACTTTGCACAGTACTATGTATAGTTACTGACATTGGAGGAACTTGCTGCTCTGGCAATGGGTATGAATATATACAAGTTTGCATGCTGTAACATCCCAAAAGACTTGAGTCCTCAACTCCATTGTGAGAACCTCAAATCTTGCATGGTGTTTTCAGGTTTGTGTTGCAGTTCCAATCTATATTAATTTTGTACATTCATTCAGGTAATTGTAGAGAGAGAAAATGGGTGTTACATAGCGAGGCATTGTTCTTTTGTATGCCATGTTAGAGAAAAGTATGAGAATGAAGTACAGTATTTTTATATTGAAATCATAATCTTGCTGGAGTGGAATGTCAGAAGTGTGTTTTAGCTTAGTTTTGTATTTGTTTTTTAATTTTCGGTTCTTGTATTATTCTGTGTACAATTGATGTGTGGAATAATGTTGATTCTTTTAGACTTTACATAGATATTAATAGATAATAAATATGGTAAATGTGAAGTTAAGTGTAGGGACTAGTGTATGATGTATCTAATCCTGCTTATGTTTGAAGACGGAGTGAAACTGTCAATGATTGTAACTGTAATAGCATTTCTATGTGTGAATGGTGCACTGCAGTCATATTTTCTTCTGTACAAACTGAAGGAACTGTGGACAGAGAAATGGCAAGTGAGATAATCAGTTTGTAGACGTGAGGAAGGATTGTAAATAGATTGTGTGGAGCAGAAAATTTATGTGATGAATGATGTTACATTAGTATTGTACCTGAGAGTTTGGGCAGTATTAAAAGTGTTTGATATTTTGACAATTTCACTTCATATAAAAAATGATTTTGTAGTACACACTTGCAGTAAAGTAACATTAAAATTTTAAAGAATCTGATATGGTGAACAGGAAATATCACAAAGTGCACACCCCTCTATGTATACTCAAACATTTATGTAAATATATTTCCAGCTCTCTGCTTTCCTGTATGTGAAATCCAAAATTAATATTACAGCTAGACTTCAGTGGAAATATCCTTGAAGAAGTGCCATATGTTTATAAAACTGATTAGATGTCAAACACTATTTTACTGCTGAGAAAAGTGAACAGTTTCCATTTTTGTGCAGGAATGATAATGTACTTCTTAAAACATGTTATAAGGTTTAATGTACAAGCTTTCTAGTGTACCCAATATTTGTAATATTAACTCATTACAAAGACTTTGTATGTTATGTTTTCTGGTGATTTCATTAAGATAATGTTTTCTAGTACTGCATGGTTGGGCTCACCAGATATATTTAAATTGCAAAATCTCCAAGTTAGACACTGAGAGGAAATGTGTTTCATTTCCTCCTCTTCAGTGCTAACACAAGGAAAAATCAAAACCTACGTGTACTGAGAGATTTGTGGACAAAATTAGTAATTCTTTTTAAAATTGAAGACATTATTTTTATCTTTGTAAAGTACATTTTTTGTTGTGTATATAATTCCTCAAGAATTTAATGAAAGATAATACATTGCAGTTGTAGACACAAATATTTAGCAAAGTTGTTTTAATGACATTTGATTGAATCATACAGCATAGACCTTGATGGTACCATTCCTTGGCTTAGGCAGTTAGTTGCCAGCCTCTGAATGTAGAGCCTCTTGTTCAATCCCAGGCAGTCCATGTGGAATAAGTGGTGGACCAAGCAATATTAGTTCAGTGAGTTTTTTATATTCTCCTGTCAGTTTCATTACACTGGTGCTCCATACTCAGTATGTCATCTAACATGTTTGAGATTATATAATCTCAGTAATTGTCATTGAATAACACACTTAAAATATGAACATGGCCATTCCTGTGTCTAGGCACCATGTCATTTTCAGGGTTTACAGATAAGAAATCTGTTCCTGCCAAACCCTATTAAAGAGCTGCATTGTTCAGTTTATATTGACTAATTTTATCATACTCTGTATGAATAGCATATCTACAGATGCCACTGTTTGCTTTGCTCCATTGTAAACAATAAAAACACAATGGCCATAATATATGACCTGTTATTAGGACAACACGCCAAAATGGAAATGGCTTTATTTATAATAAATGAATTGTTATAACTTGACATGAAATTTGTGTTGTGACATGTTATGACCATATGCAGATCTGTATATTTTGTTTGTTGTGTTGTGTCTTGGTCTGCTAAACTTAGGGGTTTATTATTATATGACAGTGACACTGACTTGATCTTGACAAGTCTGTGATAGAAAAGTTTCGCGTGAACATATTATGGAAAAACTGTACTGTAAGTTATAATCTTCAGAACTGAGCTGCATAGAATGCTAGTGACACGTGTTAATATTTGTTGTGCTTTAGCCACTGCAGTTGATGGGATGTAAATGCAAACACTATGTTCACTTTGTTAAGGTACTCAGAAGAGCTACAACAGATAACATTAATAATTTTTGCTAAGTACAAATTTCACTGCTGTGTGTACTGTAATAATTAATTTCTTGCTAAAAATTACGGTCCTGTTTACATGGTAGGGTGCTTTTTCTGTTGTGCCTGTGAACCCCAGAGAGACATGCTGCAGTCAACGGTTGTACATTAATGTGCACAAGTAGGTTTTACATATTTATTGTCATGAGTAAAACATGTTGATGGTATTACCATCATTGTTGCACACAAATTTTGTGTGTGTGTGTGTGTGCACATGCTTGCATGCTTATATTGCTGTCCTCAATCCAACTTCATACTTGGTTGTTCCAAGCAGGTGTGGCAATTCCGTGATTGTGGCTACTCTCACGCCTCTTCATCCACATGCAGTACAAGTACACTTCTTTTTCTCCTCTGTCTCTTCCTGTCCCTCGTCTCTTCTCTTCCTGCACATCATGCACTTGTTGAGTTAGCCTCTTTCTGTTCAAAATGCCTAGTGCCCTGTAACTTCTTATGCTCCAGTAAAGATGTCTTCCCTGTTCCTCTAATTCCTCTATGATGTGATATTTAGATGAACTGATATGTTGATTTGCACATGTTTCCTGCTCAATATATTTGTAATTCCATCAGAATAAATATGGCACTTGTTGATGGGAAAGGTAAGTTAAATGTTGGCAGAGGGTTGCATATGCTAGAATAATAGGTAAGATTTTGTACAGATTACAGGATGTACTGGCTGATTGTATCATTTTATTGTAGACTGTCAAAGTAATACAGTTGATTTTTCATTCACCTCAGTGTAATACATGAAGTAACAATTTGTGAAAGTGACCAAAGTTTGAAGAATTAATTCACAACTCATCTGCAACAGTGAGAAACGTAATACACTGAACAAAATTTAAAGTCTGTTCTGGTCACTGTGGAGCACACAGATCGAAGAAAACATGGACAGTATTTTTATTAATGCATTTTCCACTGACTCAGCCCACATACTATGCAGCTAGTGGTTAGTGTGATATAGAGGTTATTAGGCATAAATTTTGTCTGTGGCACAGCTACTACATTTTAGATCTAAGAAATTCCAGGCATGGAGTTCAGTTGTTATGTATTTACATTGTGACTCTTACCTGTAAACACTGCTCTGCCTGGAATAAATAGTGCTGTAAACATGTTTGTTTTATTTTGTTCTATAGGTAGAGACATATACACACATTCTGCATGTAGTCACAAAGAAGAAATCTTGTGACAGAGATGGTATGTGGCCAGTAGCTAGTGGCCCTCTGAAGAGTGAATAATTGCAGTCATATTTGAGTTAGAAAATCCTTCCACTCACATGGGTTGTGGGACATTCTTGTATAGCTTCCTAGTACTGACATATAGAGCTATTTTTATAAAGATTGTTTGTTGTGGAGTTGCAAGGCAGAAAGTACGAGGGGGTGCTGATAAGTCCTTAGCCCGACCATGAAGCAAACAAGCTACAGCGACTAAACATTCAACATACTCCCCACGAAGCTCAATACACTTCTTAGCCTGTTGCTCTAACTTTTGCAAGCCACTCAAAAAAATTCAGAAGGTTGTCCATCCAACCAGGTCTCCACGGCAGCAATGACCTCCACGTTGGACGAAAAATGGCGACCTTTCAATTGTTTTTTCGGTACAGGGAACAGGTGGTAGTCCGACGGGGCCAGATCCAGAGAATCACACTAAAAGTACAAGACAATTTAATGATTTTTACCAGCCCATAACTAATTTTACTGTATACCAAAGGGGAGCACATTTCATGGGCATTAGGATATTCAACAATCTTCCTCCATACATTAAAATGTATCCAATAATGTCAGAAAATTTGAAATTTACTTAAAACAATTCCTACATATACATTCTTTTTACTCCATAGAAGAATATTTTCAATATATATCTATTACAAGTTGATAATGTGCCATTAAACATCTTTCATAAGACAAATATACTTAATACACAGTCCTAATAATCCATGTTTGTCACTATGTCTCACAAAAAAAATAACATAGTTAATGTTATTCATATGCATAAATTTGCTGTCTGTACTTGACTTGTTTCTCTACTTGTTAACTATAGCCATATCTTTTTTGCTTTTGTTGTTACACAGTGGTTTTTGTCCTGTGTATTAAACATCATTCATGTACTTAACTTGGAATCAGTTTGATTCCAAACATTTATGCAACGTATTACTCTTGACATGTTCTATGTCCTATTTGTTGTTATTGTGGTTACATGGAATGTAAATGAAATATCAATAGGGTGGGTGATCAAGACACTGGAAGCCCAGGTAGACCAGTTTCTTCTGGGTTGCAAGTGCCCGGTGAGCCGGTGCATGTCATGCAAGAACAAGACCCCCTTGGTGACCTTACTGCGGCGTTTTTCCTTCAAAATGTCATTCAATTGCACCAGCAGAGATAAGTAATACTCCGCGTTGATATTTTGGCCCTTTGGAAGATAATGAATGAGGGGGATGCCGTCTTGATCCTAAAAAATCGAGGCGAGAACTTTTCCAGCGGATTTTTGCACTTGGAATGCCACCACTTCATTGATTGTTGCTTTGTCTCCGGGTCATAGTGATATAACCAGGTTTCGTCCATGGTCACCAATTGCGACAGGAAATCATTTGGATCGCGCTGAAAAAATTCCAAAAGTTGCTCAGACGACTGGCACCATAGACTTTTTTGATCCGCGCTCAGGCATTTCAGGACCCACTTCGCGGAGAGCTTCCACATGTCCAAATCTTCATGCATGATGGACCCAATCCGCTCACGTGAGATGTCCAGTTGCTCAGCTATTGATTTAGCCAAAATCCG
>Ga0123353_10004987_pt1 | contig 17289 bp, 6 predicted proteins | sample TergutLab28metaG_3_FD_92763 | JGI IMG/M metagenome (GOLD analysis project Ga0123353, IMG submission 92763) | Labiotermes labralis P3 segment gut microbial communities from Petit-Saut dam, French Guiana - Lab288 P3 | ecosystem: Host-associated > Arthropoda: Insects > Digestive system > Gut ...
CGAGGAAATCGCAGCGTGGCCTTTGCCGTCGCCCGATGATTATGACTACTCCGTCATTTCCGCCCGTTGCACCAAATACCCCGATCACGCTCTGTATGCGGGCGATGGCGGCATGGGCGACATTCTCAACTCTACGGGCTTCCTGCTCGGTACCGAGCGCATCATGATGGAAATCATCGACCCCGATTCGCCCGTGCAGGCTCTCATCGACCGCCGCGTAGAGCAAGGGTTGGCTCGCACGGAACGCACTCTCGAAGCTGGCAAAGGCCGCATCGATTTCCTCTGGCTCGGCGAAGATCTCGGTACGCAGCGCGGTCCCATCATCAGCCTGGACACCTACCGCCGTTTCATCAAACCGCGGCAGAAAAAATTCGCAGATCTCGCCAAGGCCTACAACATTCCCGTGATGTTGCACTCGTGCGGTGCGAGCACATGGGTTTATAATGACCTCATCGAAATCGGCATTACGGTCGTCGACACGCTCCAGCCCGAAGCCGTCGGCATGACTCCCGCGACGCTCAAGAAGGACTGGGGCGACAAGCTTGCCTTCCATGGTTGCATTTCGACGGCGGGAGTCGTTGCCACGGGAACGGTTGAGGATACGCGCCGCAATGTTCGCGAGACACTCGATATCATGATGCCTGGCGGTGGTTACTGCCTCGCGCCTACGCATGCTTGGCAGGACAATTCACCTACCGAAAACGTGCTCGCCGTGTACGAGACCGCGCTTGAATACGGACGGTATTGAAAAAGATAATCCAGCAAAGCCTCATTCGCAGTTACATTGCCATGCAAATATCCTGTGAATTGTTTGCGAATTACCGCATGAGGCTCGCCACGGTGCGCAGTCCTTCTGATGGCTCTCGCAATGGGAAATACTCAAGCCCGATGAATCCTGCGTAACCAGCCCGATCAAGTGCGGAAAAAATGTGCGGAGCGTTGATTTCACCATTGTCGAGTTCGTGGCGGCTTGGATGTCCTGCCACGTGCACGTGGGCGACGGCGGCGAGGTTTGTCGTTAGTGTGTTGATCAAGTTGCCCTCGGTGATTTGCTGGTGGTAAATATCGTAGAGTACTTTCACATGCGGGCTGGCAACCTCGGCGACGATATCGAACGCCTCTTGCGAAGAAGTCAGGAAGTATCCCTTGTGGTCGTAGCGCACATTGAGCGGTTCCACGGCGAGTGTGACATTGGCCGCCTCGAGCAGTGGTGCAGCGGCACGCAACCCCTCCACAAGCGATGTTCGCTGAATATTGCGCGGTGCGTCCGTATCGTTACCCACTAGCGAAATGAGAACACTCGTCCCGCAAAATTTTGCCGCCTCGAGCGACTCCCGCAATCCTGCCAAGTAAGCGTCGCGTTGCGAAGGGTCCACGAGAGAAACACCGCGAGTGCAAAATGCTGCGATCTCCAAGCGGAGCCGCCGTGCCTCTGCTACAATCGCTGGTAAGTCCTTGTTCTCCCACGACCAGAACTCCACCGCGTCGAAGCCGTTTTCACGAACCTTTGCAAACGCTTCCAGCGTGGGTGTTCCACTAAACACCGCATCTGTGCAAACCGAGAATTTCATTTTTCTACTTCTGCGAAAGCACGGCAGTTTTCTTGTTCGGGCTACTACGGCCTTCAACATTGGGTGCACGGCGTTCCAAGGCGGCGAGCGAAAACTCGATATCCTCGACAGCTTCCTCGGGGGTGAGGCAACCCACCGTCACCATGTCCTGAGGACGGATCGTGTTCCACACAAAATTCAACCCTACGAACGGCGTGCAGCGCCCCGCAGCCATGGGCTTGATGGTCATCACGGGCTTCTTGGCATTCCAGATGACCTTGTGGATGTACTCGACTTCCACCTGCATCAGGAAGCCTAGGCAGTTGTAAATCTGGATATAGCTCTCAACATCGTAGCCCTGCTGATCGGAATAGATAATCAATTCGGGCATGTGCGCCGAAAGGCCAGGGATCATGCCGTGATCGCGGATCATCTTGAGGTAGTCGGGTAGACGCTCGATAGTCCCCTTGTTTTTGTTAACGAGTTGCTCCGCCGAGGAGTGATGAAGGAAGCAGAACGTCGCCCCGTTCTTTTTGCTCTCGATGATTTTTGCCTCAGCCTCCTGCCGGGCGGTTGTGGAGTCGTCCACGTTGAGGAAGGGCGTGTCGACACGGATGATTTTTTTCCCTGTGCGCTCTTCGGCTATTGTCATCGCGTCGAGCAACTTTTTCTGTTCGCTGTAGGAACCCATGATGGTGTCGACTCCCGCATTGAGGAAAACCTCCAGCATGTCGGCGATCACTTCGGGACAGTGGTTTCGCTTGTGAATGAGGCTGTCGGCTGCCGCTCCCGTGTGGCTCCAACCGCAAATCCAATTCGTTCCGATGATCATGCGCGAGAGTGAGACTCCCGCGACATCGGTGCGCGGGAATAGGCAAGGCGTATTTTGAGTAGTCATATGTTTATCTATTCTTAATGGTATAAGGCAGAATAGCACCTAGGAATCGCATAGGCAATCTTAGATTTCAAACGTATTTGCATGGGCAGAAACGCCTGTGTTCCTCTACTTCGGTTTCGCGATGGGCGTGGGCTTGGACGTCGCTTTTCTCGCGGCATCGATTTGAGCTTGGTCGACACCAGCGGCGAGCGCGAGTCCGGCTTCCTCGGCAGGGAGGAAGGGCTTGAAGCGGTGTTTATCGATGGCCTTCATGTAGGCTTCGTGACCAGAAACGCGTCCACGTACGAGTTGGTCCCAAATGGAATCATCCATGAATTGCATGCCTTCGGCGCGTCCACCCACGATCACGTCCTGCAATTTTTGCGTCGCGCCTTCGCGAATGATGGCGGCGACGGCACTATTGCAGACAAGGATTTCGTTGACCGCTACGCGACCTGGCTTGTCGGAACGCTTCAGCAGGAGCTGTGCGACCACGCCACGTAGCGAGGCAGCGAGCATCGTGCGTACTTGCGATTGTTGATCGGAGGGGAAAACGTCGATGAGACGGTCAACCGTCTTGCGAGAGTTGTTGGTGTGCAGCGTTCCGAAAACGAGCAGACCCGTCTCGGCGGCGGTGAGTGCGAGGGAAATGGTTTCGAGGTCGCGCATTTCACCCACGAGAACGATGTCGGCGTCCTCGCGCAGAGCGGCCTTTAAACCCGTGGGGAAGTCGGGCGTGTGCTCGGGCACCTCGCGCTGTGTGATGATGCTGCGCTTGTTGCGGTGGACGAATTCGATCGGCTCCTCGACGGTCACGACGTGGCGCTCGTAGTTCGAATTGATGTAGTCGATCATGGCGGCCAGCGTCGTGCTCTTGCCCGACCCCGTCGGTCCCGTTACGAGCACGAGACCGCCGCGCATTTCGCCGAAGGTCTTGATGACGGTCGGTACACCGAGTTCCTCGAGCGTCTTGATTTTGGTGGGGATGATACGGAAGACCGCACCGTAGCCGTTGGTCTGGCGCAGGTAGTTGCAACGGTAGCGGTTGTCGACATTCTGTTCGTAGGCAAAGTCGAGATCGCCCGATTCCTCGTAGCGTTTCCACTGGCGCTCGGTGCAGATTTCCTTCATGAGCATGAGCATCTCCTCGCGCGTGAGCGGCGTCTCGCGGATGGGCAAGATCTCGCCGTGGCGACGAATTTTAGGCGGCTGGCCTTCAGCGAGGTGAAGGTCGGAGCCGCCGGCTTCTATCAGGACATTGAAAAATGGATCAATCTGGGGCATAAGTATGCTGCTGTATAAGATACCCTGCCTGTGGAAAAAAGACAGCAAAAAAGAATTTAGGAGTTAGGAATTAGGAGTTAGAATACTATATCAGCATGGCAACAAGACTGGCAATTACGATGGGAGACCCTGCGGGCGTGGGTGCGGAAGTTACGCTCAAGGCTCTCGCACAAAGCGACCACGCGTGCGAACCAGTCCTGATAGGCCCGCGCCACGTGTGGGAAGCGGCTGCCGAAACGTTCTCCTTGCCGTTGCCGCGAGACATTGAAAATATCGGCGACGAAACGGCGGTTTATCCTCGAGGTATCGTAGACGCCGCATGTGGACGTGCCGCATATGAAGCGTTGCTGCAAGCCACCGCTCTTGCGTTGGCTGGCGAAGTGGATGGTATTGTTACCGCGCCGCTCAACAAGGCTTCACTGCACCGTGCGGGAATCGTCGAGAGCGGACACACGGAAATCCTCGCCCGCGAAACCGCCGCCTCGCGTCATGCGCTCATGCTTTACAGTCTGCGTATCGCATGTGCATTTGTGACCTGTCACCAATCGCTTGCCTCGGTGCCGAGCAGCCTCACAATCGAGCGTGTCGTGGACACCACCGAACTCCTCCACGACGCGTTGAAACGCATTCGCGGTCACGCGCCTCGCCTCGCTATGCTCGGTCTCAACCCACACGCAGGCGAGGAAGGGATTTTCGGCGACGAGGAAAAAACAATTCTCGTACCCGCCGTGAACGAGTTGCGTTCACGAGGCATCGAAATTTCCGATCCACTGCCGCCCGATACGGCGTTCACGCCCGAGGCGTTGAAACGGTTCGACGGTCACGTATGCCTCTATCACGACCAAGGTGCCATTCCGTTCAAAATGCTCTCGTTCGACGATGGCGTGAACGTGACGCTCGGCCTGCCCATCGTCCGCACGTCCCCCGACCACGGAACCGCATTCGACATCGCATGGCAAGGCCGTGCAAATTCCTCAAGCATGGCAGCCGCCATCGCATTGGCGGTAAAGCTCTCTCAGTTTTAATTCCGTAATTATAAAATTTTCGTTACGGAAGGACAGTAAAACGCTAAAATGTGTAAACATTTATGAAGGACTATTTCAAGCAATTTCCGAACGAAGAAGGCTATTTCGGCCAGTATGGCGGAGCGTTCATCCCCGATGTGCTCAAGACCGAGATGCACAAAATCAACGAGGCTTACTTCTCGATCAGCAAGTCGCACGAGTTCATTTCCGAACTCCGCAGCATCCGCAAGCACTTTCAGGGGCGACCTACGCCAGTGTATTTTTGTCGACGACTCTCCGAGGGCGGTGGGCGCATTTACCTCAAGCGCGAAGACCTTAACCACACGGGTGCGCATAAACTCAATCACTGCATGGGTGAGGCGTTGCTCGCCAAGTACCTCGGCAAGAAAAAGCTCATCGCCGAGACGGGGGCGGGTCAGCACGGCGTGGCGTTGGCTACGGCGGCGGCGTATTTCGGACTCGAATGCGAAATTCACATGGGCGAGGTGGACATGGAAAAGGAGCATCCAAACGTCGTTCGCATGAGAATCCTTGGCGCAACGGTCGTTCCTGTTTCGCACGGACTTAAGACGCTCAAGGAGGCCGTGGATTCGGCTTTCGAGTCGTACTTGAAAGACCCCATAAATACGATTTATTGCATCGGTTCGGTTGTCGGACCGCATCCGTTTCCGATGATGGTGCGCGATTTCCAGCGTGTCGTGGGTATTGAGGCGCGTGAGCAATTTTTCGACATGACGGGCGAACTCCCCGACGCCGTTGCTGCCTGCGTAGGTGGCGGCTCAAACGCGATGGGAATGTTCTCTGCTTTCCTCGGCGACGAAGACGTTGCTCTCTATGGTGTGGAACCTGCGGGACGTTCGCTCAAAATCGGCGACCACGCGGCAAGCCTCAGCTACGGCACACCGGGTGTGTTGCATGGATTTTTCTCCTATATCCTGCAAAACGAAAAGGGCGAACCCGAGCCCGTCTATTCGATTGCCAGCGGACTCGACTATCCTGGCAGCGGCCCCGAGCATTGCATGCTCAAGGACAAGGGTCGCGTGAACTACACGACCGCCAGCGACGATGACTGCATCGATGCGTTTTTCAAACTCTCGCGCAAGGAAGGCATCATCCCCGCGCTCGAAAGTGCACACGCGGTAGCCTTCTCATTGAAGTTCGCCAAGGAAAACCCGCACAAGTCCATCCTCATCAACCTTTCGGGTCGTGGCGACAAAGACATTGATTTCGTCGTCAAGTACTACGGCACAGGAGAGAGTTTATAGGGCTATTCCCCGTATACCCGTAGAGATTATTATCGTCATATTCCTCAATTGAGTCACGGGAGAGCCATCTCCTTGATTCAGGATTGTATTGACGGAACATCGTCAAATGTCCGAACAATGCGGGGTTCTATCGCCACGGCCGCGAGGCTCTTGCCTGCGGCTTGCTTCCCATTGTCCACTACGCGCCCACCTGTCCCGACAACTCCGTTTCCCGTGTCGGGACGGGTACGACGCCCCGCCAAATCGAGGTATGCTGCGTATCGGGACGGTTTCGCCGCGTACTGGTACGGTTTGGTGGCGCATCCGTCCGTTTCGGGGGCCGTCGCTGTCCGTTTTCGTGGCGTATCTGTACCGATTTGGCGCTCTGTAGTCCGTTCTTGTCACCCTGTAGTTGGTATTTGCGGCTCTGCAGTGCGGTTTTGGCCTTCGAATTTCCCTACTTTCACTTTGCCGTAGATTCGTTTCATGGTAGGATGGAGGGACATAGCGTAATCAGTCGCATTCCTACCGTGTTCTTCTGAAAACTTCGACATGGGAGGCGCGCCTTAACGATTCCGTATGATGCAACGGAACCGTTGTCGCCGATTTTGTGGAGGAAGTAAGTTTGGTAGCAGGGAGAAGCGGTCCGAGGCGGGCATGCCGCTGGAGTGTTCAGTCTGATGTAGGTGAGGCAAGACCATTGTAACCACCCGAGGAAACGCTGGCGGAAGGGCATCCTCCGCTGACTGCCTCATAGAGTGTGGGGTTGTTGCTGCCGAGAAGGTGATTTACGTGCATGTTTTTTCGCATTTTTCTGGATTTTTTTCAGAAAAATTGGGCGGTCTTGGCTGGCTGGCACTTGGCACGTGCCTTGCTATTGGTTGGCTCGTGGGTCATTTCAATAAGTAGTACCAAAGGGCACAAAGTCCAAACCAGAGCACATATAGATACTTTCATAAATTTCAACTGACCGAACCGAGTTTTTCCTCTTTAAGAACCCATTTTCCATTTATCTTTCTGTACGTGTATTTCATAGTATAAAATCCACCTAAGTTGCGATATCCTGCAGAGGATTCTTTTGCAACCCAAATCTCTATTTTATTGTTGTCAACAATGCGCAAATCCACATCTATTATATCAACTTTTCTTTTGGTGCTTTTATCAATGAAAACAGTATCCGCGCAAGACGTTTGAGGAAGAATCTCATGGGTTTGAGGGTGCTCTGGATTGAGTGGATGTATTCGGGCTTGTGTTTCCAGTTAATGCATGAAGATTGCAGAGGGGCTGCAACTCTTCTACAGTTCCTCTTTTATAAGTGTACAATACCTGTAGCTGGTAGGGTCTGAGAGTGAATCCATAAATCGTCGAAAAGTTTTTCAAGTTGAATTCACTCAGTGTGTCCCCTAAGCACGTCCCGGTTTGCTGATACTGTCGAGAAATTCTTCTTCCTCGGCGGCGGGCATTGGAATGGGTTCAGCAGGCGGGCGAGGGGCGGTGTGAAAGAAGTTCTTTTTTGGGAAGTCCATTGCGCCTTCGAGCGCGGTTTGGAGGCGGGAATTAGCTATGATGAATTTGAAGCCCTTGGTGCCGTCGGCGAGCGGGATGCCGCCGACGTAAAGGCGTGGGTCGTCGTTCGAGTCTCGGAGTGTGGCAGCTTGGACGAGGCAGTGGGTTTCGTCGAAGGGTTCGAGGACGCGCACCCACAGACCTTTGTGTAGGTCTGCATCCAGACCCGTCGGGCTGTTCCAGCAGCGGCAGTGCGGGAGATCAGTTTTGAGATGGCAGAGTTCGCCGAACATGATGCGCCTATTATAGCGCAACGCGTCAAGCGGAGCATAATGACTCGATACTGCAATGTGGTTCTGTTTAGGCATCAGAGATAATGATGGATGAATCATAACATACGCACGGAAATGTTTATACTGTGTTTACAAACTCGACAGTCTCGTTCCTACTTCTTCCTCTTCGTCGTCACCGCCATAGCCTAGGACTTGCACTTCGAAGAGCGAGGGGCGTTCTTCCGTTTGGGCTACGGCTCGGTCGGCTTGCTGGGCGGTGTCGGCTGTCGATGAATTATTCGTTGCAGTGGATGTGCTCGCCGAGAGTCCGCCGACGCTCGTAGCTCCTCCGGCGGAAACCGTGGCGACACCCTGCGAGGAGCCGCCGAAGCTGATGTTGTCGGCATTGAGGACTTGGCTGGCGGCAATGTTGAGGTTGCCGCTGGCGCGGATGCCAGCATCGCCAGCGTCCACGGTGCCGCGCGGGGCGATAAGGTCTACGCTGCCTAGCGTGACACCTTGTACAGTGCTCAAGACACCGATGCCGCCGCCCGTGGCGAGGCCTGCAAGGTCGGTGACGATGGTGCCCGACTGCGGGTCGATGAGCACGCGCGTGGGCGGTGCCGTGGCGACGGTTTTTGCGGAGGCTCCTGCGGCAATGTCACCGTTAGACGACCAAATGACGATGTCGCCGCCGCGCAGGGTGAAGATGCGTCCGTTGCCGATGTTAACGTCGCCGTCGGTGAATACGGAAATCGCGCCGCCGTATTCGGAAACGATACCCGATGGCGCGGGAGCGGATGTGCCCGTGGCGGTGAGAATCCATTGGTCGGTTCCAGCGAAGCGTTCGATTTTCGGTGCGGTGGCGACGTAGCCTGCGTCCTCGGCGAGTGTGAGGCTGCCGTTGGGTGCGAAGATGGTGATATCGCCGCCGCTCTTGGTTCGGATGTCTCGGTTGCGAATGTTGATGTTGCCACTGGCCGTGGGCGATGGCGGGCCGAAGAGAGTTTCGATGGCGGCGTAGCCTGCGTCGTAGCCACCTGTGCGTCCTGCGTCGCGGAGGACGAGAGCGAGGAGCTTGAGGGCGAGTTGGGCTTCTTCGTTGGGCGTGAGCGTGATGCCGACGGGGACGTTCAATTCGTTGCGGTAGGTGTCGAGGTGCTGATCGAGGAAGTCCGTAACACTCGTTCCCAAGTCGGCAAGCGAGGCGAGCGATTCCACACCCGCGAGGATGTAGATGTCGGCTCCTTCGAAAGGCAGATAGGGATTGCGGGCATTACCGATGCTGGTGATGCCAACGCCGATGTCACGGTCGATTGCCGCTCCTGCACCTAGATCGATATCGCGACCGGCCAGTACTTGCAAGACTCCCGGCCCCGATATTTGAATGTCACCGGGGAGGGCGTTGTGCTGGCTCGTGGCAAGCAGGTTACCGTTCGACTGCGACTCCAGACGGTTGGGACTGTTGGGATTCCACGGGAGCAAGTCGCGCCCCGCGGAGACAATCGAGAGGCTGCTGTCGTTGGCGTTTTGGATGTAGAAGGCGATGTCGGTGATGTCGGTGCCAGCGATGATTTGAGTGGCCTTGGGTGCGTAGAGCGTCATGCCGTCAATGTTACCAGCAGAGGCATAGATGCGGATGGGGTTGGGGTCATCCTTGTGAAGAACGCCCGGAGCGTGGAGAGTCTGGAGTCTCGATGTGGCTCCAGCACTGCCCGAGTAAGCCCCCGATTCCGACATGGCCCTGGCGAGAAACGCGAGGGCATTTCCAGTAGTGCTTGCGACCACTTGCAGATTTGCGCCTTTGACTGTCGAATAGTAATCCGTAGGCGCGAGGGCGTTGGGAATAAGGGCGGGATTGGCGTCAGAGACATTGATGGTCGCGCTTTTCCAGACGTTTGCCGAACCTGCGGTTTGCACTCCCAACACGTTCAGGCCGGAAACGTCTTGCGCAGCTACGAGTTCGAGTGTTCCCGTGGGAGAAGGAGCGAGGGTCATGTTGCCCGCGATTTGGATGGAGCCAGAGAGCGCACTGGCGGAGAGGTTGGGAACTGTGAAGGTGAAGCTCGTTTGGAACGGTGTGAGATTGGTTTCTGCGAGTCGCAGCCAAGGCTGGTAAAACGAGGTGACGGAATTGTTCGTGCTGGTTGTAAAGAGGTTGTGAGCAGCCAGCCAAGCGGACAATATGGGAGTGGCCGTCGTACTGCCCGGGAGGACGGTCTCGGTGCGGAATGTGACATCGCCCGTAAGCGAGGCTACGTTGACGAAGCTGTCGGGGGCAAAGGTGCTGAAGTAGGTGCGGTACCAGAAACGATTGCCGAGACCTTGCGGGAGCAGGAAGGGGTTAACGACGGGACCGAGCAGGATGTCGTTTTTTGCCGAGACGTTGAAACCGCCCTTGCCGACGAAGAGGGTAGTAGGCAACCATGTCTGCTCGGGCAGGGCAGTGGGGTTGTTGAGATTTTGCACGATGCCCGCCGAGGGCGAACGCGTAGCGTTAGTCGTAATCGAGCCTCCCGCATCGAGTGTTCCGACACCGCGCTCGACATAGTAGACACCGCCAGAAATATCGTTGCCCGCCTTGATGCTGATGTCGCCACCACCGAGTTCGACGAATTTGGCTGCGTCGGGTTGACCCTTTGCTGCACGGGCGTTAGTAGCTGCCGCAGCGTCGATGTTGCGAATATCGTTGCCAGCGGTGAGGGCGATATTGCCGCCGCCGAGCGTGCCGATGCCTTCGAAGAAGTTGCTGAAGTCCACCCACCACGTCGTCGAAGCCGCAGGGTCGGTGATGTCTGCAAATAGGCCGACGGCGTAGAAAATGTCACCGAATTCGCCCGTGTCGGAATCCACGTAGCCACGGCGATAAAGCCAGTTCATGGGGAGTTGGTGCGAGGAATCTTCGATGAGTCCGTTGCGTGTGGCGTGCAGCATATCGCGCCCCGCCGTGATTGCGATATCGCCGCCGAAGGCACTGTATTGGGCAAGATAGACTTGCTGCTGGTGACCCAACACGTAGTTGTTGAGCGATGTTGAAATACCGCCTGTACTATCCACTACATGAGGCATTTCAAAATCGTTGTCGGCGAACATCGTCGTAGCATTGGGGAGCTTGGTTCCGGCAGTGTAGACGGTTGCAAACTGATTGAGAAACATCACATCCATGGCGGCGGAAATCGTGATGTCGCCCGAACCCGTGCGAACGACTTGGTAGTAATTGTTGATGAGCGAAGCCGTCTGGGCACTCGCGCCTCCGTTTACCGTTGCCGCTCCAGCATCTCGACCAAGTCGGAACGAACCGTCTTGGGTTCCCGTGGCTTTGAAATCGGCAGCGGTGAAATCCGCACCCGCTGTGAGACGATAGCTCCACGACTGCATGTTGGCTGGCAGGAGCGGGTTGTAGTCCATGAGCGGGGCGAGCCAGAGTTCGGTGCCCGTGGGGGAATTGCCCGCGACGTCGAAACCGTCGCTCAAGGCTCCGTTGAAAATCAAGTCGCCTGCCGCCCGCATCGTGAGCACACCCGGGGCTTGCTTCGCGCCGAAGCGGAAGTTGGAAAGGTTCCAGTTTTGCGCGAGCGTGATGCTGCCCGTGGTGTTGACGATTTCCACACCGGGAGCCAAAACGAAGATATCGGCGAGGCTGGGATTTGTGCTCAAGAGGCGCGATTCGATGGCTGCCATCGCGTCACCAAAGAGTGTCGCGTCGCTTTCGATTGTACTAATGGCTGCGGTGTCGATGATCGAGTAGTTGTAGACCTTGAAGCCCTCGGCAAGAATGGACGACGCTCCGCGAATGTCGCCAGCGATACGGGCAATGCCAAGCTCCGTGCCGTCGGCACTTTGCGGCGCACGCAAATGAAGCGTGCCCTGCGCCTGACCGTAGAACGCACTTGAACCAGGTGTCGTGATGTCGCCTGCGATATAGTCGGCAACAGAGAGGTCGATGAGTGAGCCAGCGTCGAGCGCGAGAACACCCGCACCTGCCACGCCGTCGCGAGTCGTTCCCGCTTCGAGCGTGATACTACCGCCCTTGCCAGCGTTGTTGAAATGTTGTGCACTGGCATCGAGAATTGCGCCTGATGTAAGAGTGAGGTTGCCGTTGGCACCCAAGTGAATCGAGCCACCCGTTTCTCCGCTCACGTCAATTGTGCCGCCGATGATGAGGTTGCCCACATCGGCAAAAATCGAAAACTCGCGACTGGCCGCTGTGCCATCGAAATTCACATCTCCCGAACGTACTCGAAAAGCACGTGTCCAAGCGAATTCGCCTGTATTAAGAATGTCATTCATTCCATCCAGTGCATTGGCATGGGCGAGCGAACCGACATCGGCGAGGAACGAACCCGACTTGCCACCTACACCCGTTGTGCCTTTAAGCGGCGCATCGAGGAAGAGTTGACCGTCGGCGGCATTCAGAACAATCGTTCCTGCATCGCCAGCACGAGCGTGAGCGGAAACATCTATGCCACCCTGCATGTGTAAATCACCACCTGTGGCCGAAAGCGAGACGACACCGCCATTCGAGTAGCGAGCTACGTCATTGAAAATAAATTCGCGCCCCGTCACGTCGATGGAACCATTGAGAACGAGGTCGCCAGCGGTCGAGGCGATCTCGACTAAACCACTCGGCAACACGATGTCCGTATTGATTTCCACAGTTGCGCCCATGATGTCGAGCGAGCCGCCGACTTGCGAAGTGAATTGCGCCGCCGTGTCGAACGAGCCAAGCGTGAGCCTACCGCTCGCATGGAGAGACTGACTGGCACCTGCGGTGGAGGCGATGACGGGAGCGAACAAAGTCAAATCTCCCTGCACATCGAGACCACCGTTTCCACTGCCGAGCACGCCGCCCGTAGCCGTGACGTTCAAGCTCTCGAAACCCGAGACGCCCACAATGCCATCGCCCAAGTGAAGCGCACCGACATTGATATTGAGCGAGCTGTCCGCCTCGGTCGCTGCGAGCGAAGCCACTGCTCCAGCAGCGTTATCGAGATGCAATGCGCCAGCCGTGAGCGTAACGTCGTTACCATTCGTATTGAAGGCTCGCAGGGCACCTGTGCTCAAATAAATTTCGGTTGTCTCGCTGAGCGGCACATCGCCGCTGCCGTAGAAGTCGATAGACGAATAGCTCGTGAGGTTGAGTTTTCCTGCACTTGCAAGAGCCGCCAGCGAATTACCATCGAGAACAAGTCCGAATGCAGCGGCGATCGTACCCGGGTTGTCGAGCAGAATGCTGATGAGGCCACTGTTAAGCGCGATATCCTGCGTGGACAAAACGGCTGTGTCGGCGAGGATGGTGTTGTAGGTAGAATCCAGAATGATGCTCTCGCCCGCGATGTAAGCATTTTCGCCGATGGCAATGGTTCCCGTGACGTTGGAAAATTCCGTGCGCAAGATCGAAGCTGCGGAGTCGCCGCTTACGCGTAACAAAGCTCCGTCGCCCTTGAGCGTGTAATGCATCGCATTTTGCACGGAAGCGTTCGAGGCGATAGTCGCATCGTCAGCAAGCGTGACGCTGTCCTTGGCAGCGAGGATGATTTCGGGCGAAACGAACGCCTCGCCGCGATTGTCGAGCGTGATATTGTTGGTCGTGACGCTCAATTCCTCGCCTTTGCGCGTGCCACCAATGAGGAGGCTTTCGACGTTCCATTTCGAAAGCGTCGCCACGTTGAGTGATGCTGCACCAGCGGGTGCTGTCGCATCGTCGCCCACAAGCCAAATATCGTTATTAATGGAAATGTCGGCCATGCCACCGCGTCCACCCGAAGCAGCTGTAGCAAGAACGTTTCCAGCGAGCGAGGCATTCGACGAAGCAACAAATTGCACATGCCCCGCGTCCGAAGGGAGGCGTTGAGGCGTGAGGCCGTTGCTTGCAGCGGCTTTGGCCAGCGTGGAGCTTGCGAAGAAATCCTGATAGGCAGCATACTGACGAATGGAATTGTAATTGCGAACTTGGAATGTGCTAGCCAAAGTATCGCCATCGCGGCCATTGACTAGTGAGCTGGAACGCGTGCCGCTCACGAGATAGGTGCCGTCTTCGAGTTTGACGCTGCCGGGTGTCGCGCCCGAAGCGAAGTAGGAATGCGGGTCGCCAGAGGAAACATTGCTCGTGTCGAACGCTGTGATAAGCACCGCTCCCGGCAAGAGCGCGTAGCGGGCGGGTAGGAGGATGTAGGTTCCTGCTTTGAGAACGTCGCTGCCAGCGAGAGTGATTTGATCACCAACTTTGAGAGTGGAGTTGGCATAGCCCGAATCTCCACCCAATGCACTTGAATTGAAGGGCGCGTAGGGCGCGTAGTTGAAGCCGTAGGCGGGAATGATGGCGAAACTCTTGGAATCGTCCAAAATGTCCGCAAAGCCACCGAGACCTTGCACCCAGCGGTAGGCGTAGAGGTCGCCGCCGCCTCGTATATCAACTATTGAGTCTTCTTCGGTGGTCACGTTTTTTCCGGCGAGCACGATGTTCTTTTCAGGCAAGCCCGAAAGCGTCACGTCCGAACCGTCGGGCGCGATCCACGAAATGCCGTCTGGACTTTTTCCGTAGGGAATGAGAACGCCCTTGCCTGTGATGGGATCAATCGCCGACACGGAAACCACACTGCCGCTACCGAGGAACAATTCCGAGGTCACGGGTGTGGAGCCTTGCGCGAGAGCGTGCGTAGGCATCGTGCCTGTGCCGTCCCAGCCGAGTGTGATCGAACCGAAGGGCGCACGGAGCGTTCCGTAGTGGAAAATATTTTCCGCCATGAGCGCAAGCGAACCACCTGCGCTCATCGGCAAAGAACGCACCTTACCAGCGATGGTAGTGATGGAACCCGACGCGCCCGTGACGGTGTTGTTGTAAACGAAAATGTCGAAGCTCGACGCAGTGGTCGGATAAATCTGCCCCGCAGTGAGGCTCAGATCGCCAGCCATCAGGAAAATACCGTTGCCGCGAATGTCGCCGTTTTGTGCATCGAAATCGGCAAGCGAAATGTTTTGCAAAACGAGCGTGCCGATGTCGATCAAACTTGCGCTCATGTGCAGTGAACCCACTCCGGACGTAGCCGTAGGTTTGTAATTAAGGAAGGTATTTCCATTCGCATCTCGCTGGGAGAAGTAGGAAGGCTCTGGCGATCCTTGCAAGAGAGGTTCGCGAAACGCCTGTCCCACGCTGATGTAAGGCGCGGAAATGGAGACATCGCCGTTGGACTTGATAATGCCGCCGCTGGCGAGATGAACCGCTCGAGAGGCCCGAATTTCCAGCGTTTCGACAAACTCCACGTTGCCGCCAAGATTCAATGTCGAAAAGCCGCCGCTGTTGAAAGTCTCGGCTGAAAAATAGCCCATTCCCTTGATAGTGTTGCCGTTGGCATCGACTGCAACCTTGCCCACGCCGAGACCACCGTTTGCGGTGAGCAGGGCTCTATCGGCGTAAACGACCATATTGATGTCGGCATCCGTGCTGGCTTCACCCGCAGCGATATAGCGTCTCGATGAAAGATTCAACGTGCCGCCGATGGCCGACGCGCCACCCGCATTGGCAAGCAACGTAGCGTCCGACATGAGGAGTTGGCGACTCGACATGGAAATCGTTCCGCCATTTGTCGCGATACGCGTCGGGGTGATCAAAGCGGTATAAGGCGGGATTGTCAGACCGCGGTGGGCAGGAATGACCGTGGTTCTTCCCAACTCTGCATCGGTGAGATCGAGCGTGCCGACCGTTCCCGAAACGTCGAAGACCGCGCCAGCCTCCGCGACAATATTTCCAGAAATGGAAATCGTTCCACCGCCGAGTACCATGCCGCGACGGCGACCGTAGTCGTCGGGAATGAGCACCGTCGTGCCGCGAGCATCCAGTCGCGCTGTGGAGCCAATGTAGACTGTTGCGCGAGCTGTGGGGCTTTGCGAGGATTCAAGATAGGAATCGCCACCGGAAATCGAAATCCTGCCACCGAGTGCCTGCAAGGATCCCAGCACCGTGACGGTCTGTCCCGCAAGGGAAAGGTTGCCGCCAGGTTCCGTTCCGATGAATGAATTCTCTGCCATGACAATATCGCCTCGTGCGACGGCCATGCCATCAAGTCTGCTTGCACCCGTGGCACGGAATGAAAGATTGACGGGAGAGCGCACTCCCAGAGGATTTATGACACGCGTGAGCAGCGGGGCATCGTGGCGTGAATTGGGCGAGACGGCAAGACTTGTCACGCGGGGCGTGAACGAAACGTCCTCGGCGACAAGAATGCCCGGCAGCATTTCACCGTAACCGTCGAAGGGATTGACAGGCGTGCCGATGCCGATGATGTTGAAATTGGAAAATCCACCCGTACTGAAAAATGCGGTGTCGAGCCAAGTAAGACCGTCCACGAGGCTCGTGCCGCCGATTTGGAAACCCATGTCCTTGAGTGTAAGTGAGCCTCCGCGACTACCACCGTAGCCGCGCAGTTCACCGTCCAACGTGAGCGAGCCTCCTAAAATTCCTTGAATTCCAGGATCTTGCCCAGCCAACAGTGAAAGCGAACCGCCGTTGCCGAGTGCATGTTTGCCCTTGTCGTCGAATGCCGCGCCGCCCGAGACGTCGAGTACGCTTGTTGAAAGGAGCTCTATGTTGTAGGCATTGAATGAGAGTGAACCACCATTGCGGGCGATGGCGAGGTTGATATTTTGGCTGCCCACGATGTTGCCGGCGACACTCACCGTACCCGAGACGCTGATGGTGCCACGCGAGACGTCGCCTACGGGCTGCGGGCTGGCGGAGTGAAGGTTTTTCGCATCGTAGGGTGAGTAGGTGGAAGCGGTGAAATTGACCGTTCCGCCTGGAGCGAAAATGTTTCCGTCCACGGAAATATTGGCGGCGGAAAAATCCAGCGAACCGCCGACGGGCACGTTGAGCGTAGTGCCGCGATTGATGAAAATCTCGCCGTCGCCATTGGCAATCGTGAGCGACGTGAAACGAGCCTCCGAGAGCAAGTTAGGATCGAGTACGAAATCGTCGGGGTCGTCGCTCGAACCAAACACGATCGTTTGCGGAATCGGCGCGTAGGTACCGAACTTGTTGATCGAAGCCGTCGGATTGATAAGCTGCGCCTCGAAATAGAGCGACAAGCTACCGCCACGTGGCAGCGCACTAGACAACGTGGTCGTGCGCATTTGATGCTCGCCGATGATGCGCGCCGCACGCATGTCGCCGTCGAGCGTCATCGTGGGAGCCGAGATCGTGATATTGCCCGCATTGGCACCCGCGATGTATTCCTGCTGCACCATGCCGCCCAGAGGCGCAAGCGGATGGTTGTGGGTTTGCGATACGCCCCAGCGTTCGGAACCTTGCGTCATCGTGCCATTATAAATACCGTCGTAGATGCGATCGGGCGTGGCGTTTTCAATGGCGATAAGCGTGTTGCCAAGGAGAAGGCGCGTAGTTTGGATAGTGCCACCTTCGTTGAGGCTGTAGCCGCCCGAAGCATCCAAAATGGCATTCTTGGCGACGTTGACGCTACCGCCCGCTCGCAACGAAATATCGCCACCCTCGAGCGTGAGCTGGCCGATGTTGCG
>Ga0123353_10004989_pt1 | contig 17286 bp, 9 predicted proteins | sample TergutLab28metaG_3_FD_92763 | JGI IMG/M metagenome (GOLD analysis project Ga0123353, IMG submission 92763) | Labiotermes labralis P3 segment gut microbial communities from Petit-Saut dam, French Guiana - Lab288 P3 | ecosystem: Host-associated > Arthropoda: Insects > Digestive system > Gut ...
GTAACCATATCGGTGAAACTGGCTCAATGTTATTGTCCTTTGCAACAGTTTTTATATACTCTACCATTGCATCAAGCTGTGTTATCGTACTTGCAGAAACATTTGCTACTTTTCGATGCTTACCCGAGAGCTTTTTGCCCTGAAGATTTATGACTCTCATATCGCCGTCAGCTGCACTTGCATCACTGTCGGGATCGTACGGCGCACCGCTCCAACCGGATTGGAAACTCTCAAACAACTCGTTGTTGCCAACCTGGAAATATCCACGTCCGGGGATAGTTATCAACGATGCATCCGGACAGCGTATCATATCCATGGAATCTTGTTTGTCCTGCACACGCAGACAGAGACGGAAACGAGAGTTTGATTGTATTTCATCGTCAACACATGCACCGGGTTTTTGAGTCGCTAATATAAGGTGGACGCCTAAAGAGCGTCCGACTCGCGCCACACTTACAAGCTCGTGCACAAAATTACCTTGCTCCTTTTTAAGTTCTGCAAACTCATCAACTATGATAAGAAGATGAGGCATGGGATCTTCGGCATCGCCTTCGCGAAACAGTTCAATATACTCGTCGATGTGCTTAAGGCTATATGTGCTAAAAACCCGCTGTCGCCTTCTGACTTCACTTTTTATTGCTGCCAGAGCACGATTCGTTTGATTTCCTCCTAAATTTGTTATGACGCCGGTAACATGCGGAAGTTTGATGAAGCTTTGCGCCATTCCCCCGCCTTTATAGTCTATAAGAATAAATGATATCTCATGGGGGTGATAGTTCATCGCCAATGACAATATATACGTCTGTAAAGTCTCGGACTTACCTGAACCGGTCGTACCTGCCACCAACCCGTGCGGTCCGTGTGCTTTTTCGTGGATATCCAACAGTAAAGGCGTATCAGCGTTTCTATAACCAATGACCGCACCCATACTTTCATATGAGCGATTTTCAAGCCACCTTCTGTAAACATCAATTTCATCTAAGATGCCGGTTATCTTAAACATCTCGAGAAATGTCAGTTTGTCCGGGATCGCACCCTCAAAGCGCGCTTCACGCAATTTTATGCCCGACAGCTTACGTGAAAAATTGTCGAGTTGATGTGGTGATACAGGATCAAAAATAACACCGTTGAACACTTCTTCTGCGTTATCTAAACTTAAATAACCACTGAACTCATTGTCATGACGAATAATAGTTGTGCAACTATTTGGGATTTGCCCTATCTCGCCATATAGTAGCACTACACTTAAACCAATATTTTCCGGCGGATCATATAGGGTTTTTGTGAACGGATCATTTTCAAGAAATGTCGGTTCTGATACAAAAACGATATAGTGAGGTAATGGTCTGTTATTTTGCGTTGACTCTTCAATTCGTTTGCGCATAACCCCTGATAAATCATATATGACATCTTCCTTGGCTAGGGTATCGCAGGCAACCATACGCAGACTTCCACTCTCGTTCCAGACATGAGGCAGCCATTTTGCAAAGGCAAAATCATCAGATTGATGCGGGTTATATAAAAATACCATCCGCAGATCGCTGTACGAGTTGTTTGCAGCTAGTTGTGCAACCATTATATGCATGATTTTTACACATGTATGCATGTTTGACCCTATTATACCCACTAATCTATGGCTCAGTAAATCGATACAGACCGGTATTCTGTGCAATTTTGCAAATTGATTTTTGATAATCCGGGGTTCTTCCGCCAGCTCGTCATCTATCAACGAGTAAGATTCTTTGCTGATCTCAATATTGTTAGGTGATATCATATCTCCCATACCCAATCGTACAGCAAGGAAATCTGTATGGTTAACATTGCGTTCCCAAAGACGTAAAACACCCTGACTAGTATAATAGAAGCAAGATTCTGCTGATGGGTACATTTTATTAAGCGCGTTTCGATTATATGTATGTTTATCATTGAGTAATGTACGTATACGTTCAAGATATTCTGTGTAAACTGTTTTTCTTCTTTCTTCTGCAAGCGCTTCGTTTTTCCTTGCGTGTTTTAAATTCGTGATAGCCCAAAAAACACCTAAAATCGCTGCTGCAGCAGATGTTACGATCCCCATGAAAAGGAACGGGCTGGCGACTCCCCCGGTTGCTTGCATCGCTTGCATCATAAATAAAACACCTATCGTCATAGGTATGACCATTGTTAGTGCCGGTCCTATTGTGAGCAATAAGGGTTGCCGCTTTGTCTGCTGTGGAGATGGAGGGGATTCTATTGAAACAGTTTCGTTATCTAACTGGATCACAGTACGGGGTGATCGTTGGAAAAATTCATCCGAAAGAGCGGAGAGGGCTTCTTCCTGTACAGTGGTTTTAATAGCGGTGAGCCCGGTAAGCTTTATTGTTCCTGTTGGATTATTCAACGCGATATGATCACCCAGAAAAACGATTTTTAATCCAAAGATATTGATGATATCTCCAAATGATAATTTGTGTTTTTCTTTTGGTGCTATACGCCTGCCATTTAAGAAAGTTCCATTGCTGCTTGAATCAACAAGCGATGACTCGCTGCCTGCAGACTCGATTGAAGCATGCCGTCCTGATATAAGAGTGATCGAATCAACGCAGATATCATTGTCAGGATCGCGCCCTATTCGCAGGACACCGTCAGGTAATGTATATTTAGTAAAGGACGTGTATGAATCTGTTGTCTTAGATACGAGCACTGCGAACTTTTCTTCTGTTGCGCGTACTTTGCATTCAATAATGATATTATCCGCCAAAGGTACGACCGCTACCGAATTTTCGAACGACACATCACCATTTTCCATGATAAGCCATTCGTTGTTCCAAACTTCCGCAGTTAATGTAACATCCTGCTTCAATCCGCTGATATCGGTAGGGATAACCTCAACTATTGCACGGTTATTAATGTTTGGAAGAAAAAATTCGTAATAACTTTTGCGGAAAATTATATTCCAAATATACATTGGACGTAGACCTCACTTTACTATATAAACAATCCAAAGCGAAATCAGATCATAAGATTTCGCATGGATCATTTATATGTAAGATTTCGTATGGAACATTATATTACCTGCCGGAATGCTAATGCCGCCAGCCAATCTTCCATTACTGCATTTCCTGTGGTTGTTGCTGAGTCAGAAACAATTACAGTAGAGCGACTTATGGTAGTAGGTAGTGTTTCAACTTGTATCCGTGCTTGTGTCTCTGCAGCATAATATATATCTATACTCTGATCCAGCGTGCTTTTTTCGACATCCAATCTACGGATTATCTCTGTCAGATTGGTTGAAAGTTTACGGATTTGATCGGACTTATCTACACTTATAGACTCGATCATGTGTGATGTACGCATCAAGTCCTCGTGCAACTCACAAAGTTCTCTTTTACACTGTTCGAAGATATCTATCTGCTCTGCAAGATCATAACAATTCCATTTTATGAAACCATCCATAATAAACTCACATTTCTGCGCGATGAAGATCGCGTCGATTCTCTTTGTCTAACTGTTCTGGTGTAATGTGATTCCAACACCTGCGATCAGTTGAATATACCGCTGGTTGGTAATCCTTGTGACGCGTTTGTTACTGCGCGTTCAGCATTAGTGTAAAGATTGGCAGCCTCTGTCAGGTCGCGAATGTACTCTGTGACCGTTGCAAGCATCCCGTCTATGTCGGAATGAACTTGTCTGAAACGCAGCTGATACTCATCTGATGCAGCACTGCGCCATATGCCTGTGAGCGATACCATTTTTGCCTTTGCTTCTTCCATTATTGCGCTGACCGAACTCTTTTCTGCATCCAACTCAGTTGCTTTTGAAACCAGCACTTCAGGACGAACATTAAATATGATATTTTCCATGATCGATCTCCCTTAATTAATCATGTTTAGATTTTTACTATTGTGATGTTGTGTTCAGAACATCGAGGACATCTCTCTCTGCTTTGACATAAACGCCTGCGTTATGACGTAGTACGGATACATACGATTCCAGAAGCCTTGCCATTGCATCGAAGCGCTCGCGGTCGCTACCCATTTGTGTTGCAAACTTACTGCTTGCCTGTCCGTCCCACATCGAGTCCAGCTCTTGCCCGATAGCGTAGAATTTGTTGACGGATTGACGATAACGTCCAATCAATTCCTCGACACTTGTCGCTACATCCATTAAACTACCTGTTAAAACTTCAGTTCCTGACATTTTTGTCCCTCCTGTTATTTTGACGTACTGTCTTTAACTTACTTAATGCCGGACGCTTCCAGTTGTCTGACAATTAGGTCCAGTTCATTTGCTATGTTTAAAAGTTCGTTGGCAGTATTTCGTATTTCGTCCCGGGTCGTAGAGCAATGCCTTAAGTAAACGTTTGCTGCCTCACCTCGCCATACCGCGGAAATGTTGTCTGCTGCGTTTCTTAGGTTCTCATTGTTAAGCCGGTTCATTTCTTCGGCTATGTTTTTAATTTGTGATGATTGACGAGTAATCATTTGTGTATCCGGTAAGTTCATTTTCTAACACCACCTCCTGACGGCAATATATGCTTATCAAGTATATAAGTCAATCATTCCTGACAAGTGACATAATATTGGGAATGAGTTGTAGATATTGGTTAAATGCGGTCAAGTCAGTGATAAAAACAACTGTGATCTATCTTTAAATGGTGCAATCCGCCATTTATTCTCAGCCCATTCATATCGTGTAAAATGCAGATGCATATTTGGGCATTCCAGAGCAAATGAGTCCTGTGTCGGTTCATACAAAGACGTTGCTGCACACGCTTCATCAATAATCAACTTGAGAAATGGTTCAAGCGTTAATGTATGCCCGTCCCACCGCGCAAGCCTTTTTTTCTGTAGTGCTGATGCTATGTCAGTTGGACTGCTTACTTCATCACAAGTCTTGTTGACAAAATGCCGTAGTTGCATAGAGACATCGTTTTCACAAAGAGTGATCAGTTCTTTTATTTCATTGCCTGATAATATCAAAGCGGTATTCAACTTTTCTCCTCCATTGCTGTTAATGCTTCAACGACAGCATTTTTATAACCTCTTGAAACAGGTAAAAAGCTGCCGTCTGTCATGGTCAACTCCATATCACGCCAATTTACGCCTTTGATATGGTGTAGATTTACAACAAACCCTTTATGACATCGTACGAACCCATCTGATAACTGCTCCAACACAGAGTCAAAGTTGGAATAGAATGATATTTCTTGCGTAAAGGTTTTTATAGCGATTTTTTTTGCTTTAGCTTCAAAAAAGCAAATATCGTCTGTATTAATAAAGATATTCTCTGCTCCACTCTTTACTACAAATCTGTTGTGAGAGCTTTGGTGACCTTTGTTGACACGGGTAAACTCTGTATATACTTCCCATATAGTTTTGTGAAGCTTGTCGGCATCAGGCGGTGTAAATAGGACTCCGCTCACTTGAACGGATGGCCGCACCACTGCCGTAACATCTGAAGGATCTCCTAAAACAAAAATAACGAATAGAACTCGCCATTCGGTTCTTAGTTTAATTATAAAGTCTATATGTATATCCTGTATCGATTTTAATGACATTATAATAGTATTATACTTTGAACTCTCTTCGGCTTCTTCTAACAAGGTTGCCATATTGCGCACGGTTATAAGTCTCTTTACGGGAAGAGTTCTTTGTTTGCATCCTGTCAGTAGTATCTTTGATGCACAATTTGTGTCATTGAACTGTGTCTCCAACGCCAGAACCGATAGCATTATCTGTCTCCTAAACAAGCAGAAGCTTGTCTCCGCTTTTTACTTTTGCCGTAGATAGTGGTGTGTTATCAGGTAAAATAGTGCCAGTGGTCAAATCACATAGTTTTGTTTGTTCATGAAAAGACATACTGCTCTCTTCGATTTGGAGTATCTCATCAACCATGCGTGATTTCGCATCAGACACTATTATATTATCATTCAATTGGAACTCATAAGATTTTCCGTTACCGGGAGTATAAACATCGACAAATATTTTTGCCATACTTTTCCACCAACCTATGTTCTCAAGATATGATGCGTGACGTGAATGAATGTCATGTATCATTCTATATTATGAACAAATTATTATCAAGATAAAAATGGAATTTGTTTAAAAGGTATATACAAATTATCTAAATGCATTTCATCATAACTATATGTGTTACAACCACTGAAGCCGAACTGAGAAACGCAGTTTCTACTAGTGGTACCGGAACTGTTATATTAAATGAGAATATAGGCACGTTAACGACACAGGAAGCTGTGACAACTACTGTGCACAAAAGTGTAAAATATTTTGCACAGTAATTGTCACATATTGCATTTTGTTCGCGAATTGTTCATAATTAAGTGTGGGAAGTGTAAAAAAACAAAGGGAGTTGACTTGTTTGTTAAGCAGCAACAAAATCATTAGCAAACAGTCTAAATGATTTAATTATCGTGGGAGACATTAATAACAACGGGAATAACGACATTTATTTTGCATTTGAATGCGTAAATAGATGCCGTTTAACTTTTCTGAAAAATGTGAAAGCACACAGAATGAGTATGAATAAATTAATAGGATGGTAAAAAAAAATGAAAAAGATTATGAGACAACTGCTTGCGCTTATATTGGTTTTTATATTATCGTTAGGGCTTTTACCTACAACATTTGCAATGTATGAGGATGACTTTAGTATAATGAATGCCAGTAGTGAAAACATCACTGAATCATTTACTGATCAAAACTTCCTAGCTGCGGTTAGAGACGTTGTAGGAAAACCTCATCCGGAGCCTATACTGAAGAGTGATGTAGAAGGAATACTTGAATTAATTGTACAAGGGCTAAACATTGCAAACTTGTCGGGTATTCAATTCTTCACATCGCTTGAAACTCTAAACTGTCTGGAAAACCAATTAACAACACTTGATGTGAGTCAAAACACTGCATTGAAGATTTTACACTGCGGGAGTAATCCACTAACTGACCTGGATGTAAGCAATAATATTGAGTTGACGGTGCTTGATATTATTAATTGCAATATAGAGAGTATAGATGTTAGTAAAAATACGAAATTAGTTCAACTGGATGCCATGAGTAATCGACTTACGTCAATTGATGTTAATAATAATGAAGAACTTGGTTATCTTTCATTGAATAATAACAATTTAACACATATTGATGTTAGTGCAAACCCTGAACTAATAACTTTTACTTGTAGTTATAACAAACTAACCAGTTTAGATGTCAGTGCTAATCCGGAACTGAAATTTCTGCATTTTGAAAGAAATAATTTAACGGGCATTGATATAAGTGCCAACATAGATTTATTAAGTTTAACTTGTAGCCAAAATCGACTGACCGGATTAGATTTGAGCAATAATCCAAACATTGAAGTATTATGGGTGGATCGAAACCGTATTGCTTCAGAAGCTGACATTATAGGCTTAGATAATTTGGCAAAACTAGACAGATTCGACTCTTATTCTTATCGTTTTCACGACCAGTTTATATTTATAGGTGAAGATGGTCCTATAAACATCCCCGACCCAAATTTCTTTGCAGCTGTTAGAGAGATTATTGGAAAACCATCGGGCAATATCCTTAAAAGTGATGTTTTTGATATTGAAGAATTAGATGTCTCGGGCAGGAATATAATGAATCTTATAGGTATTGAACACTTTTCATATCTAAAGGTGCTAGCTGCTTGGAATAATCAATTATCTTCACTTGACGTTAGTTCTAACCGCCTTCTGATATCGCTTGATGTCACATGGAATCAATTGACATCATTGGATGTGAGCGCTAACCCGGCACTGAGATCGGTGATGGTCGGCGATAACCGGTTGACTACACTTGATTTGAGCAGTAATACAGATCTGACAGCGCTAACTGCTTGGGGTAACCGATTGGAAACACTTGATGTTAGCAATAATACAGCTCTGACATGGTTAAGTGTAGGTGATAATCAGCTAACAATACTTGATATAAGTAAAAACACATCTCTAGAAACACTCTATGCGTCAAATAACGAACTATCATCGCTTATATTAAGTATCGCAGCACCTTACGAATATATTGATGTAAGCCACAATCGTTTAGCAGAGTCTGGAAGTGTTGTCCCCGGTAATTTAATTCAATGGGATGATGTTAATTACGTTTTTACTCCGCAATTATCAGGAGACGGCAATGAAGATATAACTGAATCATTCACCGACCGGAGCTTCCTCGCAGCAGTTAGAGAAATAGTCGGCAAACCGCACCCGGAGCTGATATTAAAGAGAGATGTTGATTGGATCACAAACCTGTGGCTTTGGGGCCAAGATATAACTAACCTTGCAGGAATTGAACACTTTACAATGTTACAATCGTTAAGCGTAGACTACAACCACCTGACCACACTAGATGTAAGTGCCAATTCAGCCTTGACTATACTAAATGCAAGATGGAACGAGTTGGAATCAGTTAAGTTAAGTAGTACGGCACCATATTATCTAATAAATATCAGCAGGAATAATCTACCAAGTGTAAGTTACGTTACCGGACGTAATATTGATTGGAATGGTGAGAACTTCATATTCGCACCGCAACGCCATGATCCTGGTAGTGATAATTACAGCTTTGGAGCACGGTTTGAAGATTGGGATGGGACGGTTTTACTTGATAGTTCTGTAGTTTACGGAAGTTCAATAATTCCACCAACAACACCCGCACGTGCCGGATTCAATTTCATTGGTTGGCAGGTTGATAGGGGATATGGTTCTATTGAAATTTTTGACACAGCAGAATTGGCTGTTCTGACAGATTTTTGGAATCTGGTTGCCATGTACACGCCGGTAAATGATTTCATGTTAGACTTACCGGACGAGTTCAAGAAATATCTCAGGTATAATTACATGACAAATGACTGGGATAACTGGGTTTACTGGGATGAGTGGGATGATTGGGCTATTAATGAACCAATTTACTTGAGCGATGTAGTAAATATGACACGGTTGTACATCAATGGATCTAGCATATCTGACATTACCGGTATCGAACACTTTACATCGTTACGTAGACTTACAATTCGTGATACAAATGTTAGGGGGTTAGACTTGAGTACAAGTCCTGCATTAAGGTCACTTGATTGTTCGCTCAACAATCTCAGATCGTTAAATATAAGTAATAATACTAAGCTGCAAGACCTCGATTGCAGTCACAACCGACTTGAAAGTTTAAATGTGCGTAATAATCCCGAGCTTCAATATATCATTAGTAATAACAATCGTTTAACTTCAATAGATGTAGGCAATAATGAAAATCTTTGGACATTATACATTCATGGAAATCACATGGTTTCAGAATCATCCATTATAGGTTTGGATTACACCGATGTTGATAAATCAAATGAGTATAGTTATCGGTTCAATCCGCAAAATATATTCACTGGACCTGATCCTATAGTTACAATTCCGGATGTGATTTTTGAAGCAGTGGTCAGGAGTATAACAGGTAAACCGACCGGAGAAATCCGCAGGTCTGATGTGTTTGACATATCTAACTTAAACCTCAGTGATAAAAACATTGCAAGTCTTGCCGGAATTGAGCATTTTATCGGACTGGAATGGTTGAATGTAAGATCGAATAATCTTACTTCAGTTAATTTAAGTACAAACACAGAGCTCCTACATTTAGATATAGGAGGGAATCAACTAACGGCATTGGACTTAAGAACCAATACAGATCTTATTTTCTTAGATGCAGTGCATAATCAACTAACAACACTGAACACTAGAGCAAACACTAAATTACAATCACTTTATATATCGAATAATCAATTAACGACACTAGACACAAGTGGAAACCCTGCGCTAGAGACACTTTATGTTGGAAGCAATCGGTTGACCGCGTTAGATGTTCGCACAAACCTGATGTTATATCATATTGCTGCATGGGATAACAGACTAACAACAATCGATGTAAGTGCAAACACAGCACTAAGTAGTCTTTATTTGGGTAACAACAATTTGACCACTCTTAATGTAGGTGCAAACGCTGCCTTGGTAAATCTTCATGTTGATGAGAACAACATATCAACATTGGATGTGAGAAACAATGCTTTGCTAGAATCTCTTGGCATTTGGAACAACCCGTTGTTTACAACATTGGATGTTAGCAGAAACCTGGCTTTGAGATCTCTGCATGTTGGTGAGAATAACTTATCAACACTTGATGTGAGTAGAAATATTGAACTTGAATATCTTCATATCGGTGAAAATAATTTAATAACACTGGATATTAGCAAAAATACATCACTGCAGTCTCTTTCTGTCTGGAACAACCGCCTGACAGCAATCGATATAAGTGCTAATCCGGAGCTACAGGCACTTTCTATCGGCGGCAATCTATTTACTTCTTTAGATGTCAGTGGGTACACAGGATTGCGAGAACTACATGTGGGTGAGAGCAATATACCTACATTAGATGTGAGGAATCTTACATTACTGTCAGATCTTTCTGTTAGTAATACCCGACTGACCGCTCTTGATGTGAAGAGTAATACTGCGCTTAGGTATCTAAATATTCGGGAAAATCCACTTATTACGACACTTGATGTGAGATATAACACTAGCTTGCTGGAACTGTATATTAGTGAAAATTCCTTAACCGAACTTGATGTGAGTAGCAATCGCGAACTTAGAAGTCTTGTTATTGAAGAAACAGGACTAACAACGATCGATGTGAGAAACAACACTCTCTTACGTCACCTCCATATTCTAGGTACCCAATTAAACACAATTGACTTGAGTGCAAACAGATTCTTGAAAGGTCTTTCTGTCACAAGCAACCAGCTATCGTCACTTAGCTTGACCGATATTACAGGGTTGGTGTGGCTTGACGCTTCTGACAATCAATTAGCAGGATCACTGAATTTGTCAACCCATAATAAACTGGAGTGGCTTGAGGTAAAAAATAATAATCTGACAGAAATTATTTTAAGCAGTACAGCAGAGATTTACTATATAGATGTGAGCATGAACTACTTGGCGAATACAAGTGCTGTGACCGGAAGAGGGATAAACTGGGATGGAGAGGACTTCATATTCCATCCGCAAAAGAGTTTGATTGCTGATCCCCTTACAGGTACAGCCACGATAACCTGTGGAGACGATGTACGTATTGGTGACACCATCACCGGTTCTTTAATTGGCAGCAATAATACAGGTATACTCAGTTTTACGTGGAAATCAGGAGGAGAGATTGCAGGCACCGGCACATCTTACATAGTTCGCACCGGAGATGTAGGGAGAGTTATAACACTTGAAATAACCTCTAATGTTGAAACAGGAACATTGGTCAGTACAGCAACCCCAACTGTACTTAAGAGACTTGCGCCACCACCACCGGAAGCACCGACAATGGCAAACCGGGCAGATACAACGGTAACACTTAACGAGATTCCCGGGGTAGAGTACAGACGAAGCGACCGACCTGATGTGTGGCAGGATTCAACCACATTCACAGGACTTTCTCCAAATACAAGTTATGTTTTCATCGCAAGGATCAAGGAAACAGATACAACTTATGCATCGGCAGAGAGTTTGGTCAGTAACCCGATAACAACCCTAAAATCTGAACAGACCGTGCAGCCACCGACACTTGCATCGAGAGCGGCAACCAGTATAACATTGAATACGATAGCCGGAGCAGAGTACGGTATGAACGACATAAATACACCCCCGGGTGTATGGCAAGACTCGCCAGTATTTAGCGGTCTGTCCCCGAATACAACCTACTTCTTCTTTTCGAGGATGAAAGAAACAGGAACACATAATGCATCCCCGCCAAGCACAGCACTAAGTGCAACGACCGAAAGAGCCGCATTGAGCGGGACTGTAATAATAATTGGAATAGCAAAATTCGGACAGCAGCTAACAGCAGATACGACAGGTCTAGCCACTGACCCGGCAGGAGCAGCATTTGGCGCGCTAACATATCAGTGGCGTCGTAACGGAACGACAACAATCGGCACAAACAGTCCGGTATATACATTAGTACAAGCCGATATTAGTGCAACGATATCTGTAGTTGTGACGGCGGCAAATTGCAATGGGAGCGTAACGTCAGCTCCGACACCTACTGTAACAAAAGCGGACGGACCAGCTGCACCGGCAGCACCGACGATGGCGAGCAGGACGGCAACGAGTATCACATTGGGCACGATAGCAGGTGCACAGTATGCGATCAATACAGTCAATGCCGTACCGGGTACATGGCAGAGTACAGCAGTATTCGGCGGCTTGAGCGCGAACACCCCATACTACTTTTTCGCAAGGATAGGGGAGACAGCCACTCACTTTGCATCACCGGAAAGCCTGTCCCGGGAGATATTCACAGACTGGGCTGTAGCAACGACCCCGAATGCATCGATCAACTTCCTGACCGGACAGTTGACCGGTCTAACCCCCGGGGACTACAGGTTTACCGCCGGCACATCGACCCCGATAACAGAGTCCATAACCGGCACAACATATACGATACCACCAAACTGGATGGGTACGACAGTCAGTGTTGTAAGGCTCGGAAATGAGTTAAATACAAGGGAAAGCCTGCCGCAAAACCGTGCAATCCCGGCACGACCGGCATCAGTAAGCGTGACAGCAGTACACCCAACTATAGCGGGTGGTACAGGCGGCCTTGGCGGCACGACGACATACATGGAATACCGGAATGTAACAACAAGCGGAAGTTGGATACAATGTGCACAGATATCAACGGCAGGATTGCAGCCCGGGACGTATCAGGTGCGTATAAGGGCGACCCAAACCGCATTTGCAGGCGTGAGCACAACCGTGAGGATAATTGCACCAAGCTCGCCGGCTGTGATAGCAGAAATCAATGAATTGATTAATGATACCAATATGAGCGAACCGGCTTCTGTCAATGCCGCAGTTGAAGCCTTGAGAAACATAAGCACTAACGAGCTTGCGAATGAGAAGTCAAAGCCGGGAACAAGAGCGTTTATCAAAAACCTGGAAGATGCACATATAGATAATAAAAACATCAATGTTGAAAAGGTGTTGGATCCGTCATTGAGTGGGCTTGGCTTTGACAGCAGCCAGATCGAAGTGATCGGGGCTGGCTTGAATGCGACGGGTGGTCTGGTTACATTGAGCTTATCGGCACCCCAAAACGGCACAACGGTTAGTCCACGTTACGGCAGCAACGCGATCCGTTTGAGCATGACCCTTGAGGGAACCGGCATCACCCAAAGCAACCTAGCCGTGCCTGTAACGATAACGATACCCATACCGGCAGGATTTAATGCAGCCAACTTCAGGATCCTGCACTATTACGAGGGTGGCGGAACATACGATTATACAATCATAACCCCAACAATCAACGGTGATAATACCGCCACGTTCGTGTTGACAAGATTCAGTGAGTTCGCGCTTGTGGAAGTATTATCAAGCATAACCACCCCATCAGTACCGCAGAACTTCAGAGCAACACCCGGCAACGGGCAAGTCGCACTCACATGGGCGGCACCGGTAAGCAACGGCGGCAGTGCAGTTACAAGCTATCAGGTTACCCGGGACAACTGGGCGACATCAGTGACAGTAAGTGGCAATAACCACACATTCACCGGACTCGCTAACGGGACAACATATACATTCAGGGTTCGCGCAGTGAATATTGCCGGTGATGGATCTGCAGCCACAGCGACAGCAATGCCTGTTGCACCAATTATTACCCCCCCGGCAAAACAGTGGCAACCGCCATTATCGAACAATCGCTTTATCGACGTTCCGAATAACAACTGGCAAAATGCCGCTGTGTCGTGGGCGGACAGTAATCGTATAACGACCGGGTCGCCTGCGGGCAGCAGTACATTCAAGCCAAATGATACGATAACGAGAGCAGAGTTTGTGACATTCTTTCATAGGATATATGGTTCACCCAGCGCACCAAGCGCCACATTCAGCGATATGCCCGTAAACTCGGCTTTTCAAAATGCGATATCATGGGCTTCCGCAGAGGGTATAACGACCGGTTCACCGGCAGGCAGTAGCACATTCATGCCAAATGCTAATATAACGAGAGAGCAAATAGCAGCAATGTTATATAGATATATAGGCGGCGGAACACCTGTCCCGGAAAATAAACTGGGTGGTCATACTGACCAGCATATGATTTCAACATGGGCAGGAGCGAGGGATGCAGTGAACTGGGCTGTACACAACGGGATAATGGGCGTAGGCACAACTATACTAAACCCGAGAGGTAACGCCACAAGAGCAGAAGCTGTGACAATGCTTTACCGTGTTGTAGAAATATTTGACATACCCGCGCCGTAGAGTATAAACAGCGGATTCGAAACACAAGGGGACAGGCTTTCTGTGTTATAGTATAGTTAACACAGAAAGCTTGTCCCCTTTTTCATGTTCTTGTGTCATCCAAACGCGGCTACATACCGCTGTAAAACAGCTACGACCTCAGCGCGTGTCGCATTATTCCGTGGCAATAGCAATCCGTTGGAGCCGGTGATGACCCGATGGGTCGTTGCCCAACACATTGGTTCAATTGCGAATGAAGATACAATGCCTCTATCGGGAAAAGTGTTGAATGCATTGGAATTCCACGATGTGTCGTCATTATTAAGATCGGTGAATCTATACATGATTGTCACCATTTCTTCTCTTGTCATCGCATCACCCGGACGAAATCTTCCGCCGGAACCCATAGCTATTCCCATGTTCTGCGCCCAAATTATTGCATCAAAAGCATAATGTGAGTTGCTGACATCGGTATATCCCCTGATAGGTCCGGTAGGCGGCAACCCTTCAAGGCGATACAAAACTAAAACAAAATCAGCGCGTATCATATTACTATTCGGATTGAATCTGCCATTCGAACCTTGAACGATACCATTTTGTTGCGCCCATGATACATAATCAACAAACCATGAGTTTTGGGGTACATCCGGAAATACCGGAACAGATGGTGCTTGGCGGGTAATAGTCAATGTATAAACCCGTGTCGTTCCGTTTTGGGCAGTCACCTTGATATACGCTGTATTGGTTCCAACAAACAACCTCATTATACTATCAGTGATTCTGACCGTACAAGCCGCGTCCTTATACAACGCCCATGTGGATCCCTGATTCACAGTAACTGAGATCGGCTGATTGATGACCCCTGTGCTTGCGCCCATAGATACAATTATATTGTCGCTGCTGATTGTTGCACCGACAGGGGATATAACATTAGAGACATAGACATCATTACCCGAAAGGGCGGAAAATGGCACTCTGGCAATTGTCGAAGTGCCTTCACGTATGATCAAATACCCATCAATACTTCCGTTTGAAAAACCACCAACATTAAATGATACATTAATTGTACCGGTATTACCGGGCCCGACTGTCACGCTTGAATTACTAAAATTGAATGAACCTGCGTTATTTGGATTGTTGATAAAAGAAGAGCTGATTGAAAATGTGCGGGCTGTTGCCCCGGTATTTTTTATGTTCAAAGAGTTTGTTCTGCTGCTGTTACCCCTTATCGTACCATAACTGAGTGATGCCATTTTTTGCATTTCAAAAGGTGCTAACGGATTTTGGTCAACCGGAACTGTATGATCAACTGTCACTACGATGCCTGAAGTCAAAGCAGCCAACGGTTGTACAAAACCTGCCCCAACAGCCATTATCTGATTGCTTTCACTCAAGTTACGTGCGGTATTCATCATTCTCGCTTTGATCTCATGGGGCGAAGAGCCCGGAAACGCCTCTAATAACAAAGCGGCTACTCCTGAAATGATTGGCGCGGAAAACGAAGTTCCGTTAAAATATGCATAAGTCGAATTTAAATTTGTCGTATATATATTTACACCGGGAGCAATTATATCCGGTTTGATATGGTTTGTCTGCGCTACAGGCCCGCGGGATGAAAAATTGGCTACATTATCCACTGACGATGATGGCGGTGCTCCGCCTGCGGTTCCGGCTCCGGCGGTTATAGCAAGTGATGATGTACCGGGAGTGGTGAGAGTTGAAAAGTCCGGACCAGAATTGCCTGCAGAAATCACAACTATAGTTCCTGCCATGATAATGTTATTGACTGCTGTGATCATGGGATCATACGGTGTGTTCACATTTGAACCAAAACTCATGTTAACTATGTGTATATTGTCATTATATGCCTGTGTCAGTGCTCCAAAAATGGTTCCTCCCGAAATTGGAGGTTGACCCGGACCGGGACTTACTGCAATTTTATAATTCCAAAGCTCTATACCGGGCGCAATGGCAATTACGCATCCTGATACAGCTGTTCCATGATCTGCACCGGGATTATTATTCCCAACGCCAAAATTCCAACCGCGTATTTTGCCGGTATTTTCCCGATAACTCATAAATTCCGGATGGGTACTTTCAATGCCCGTATCCACAACAGCGACGCGCACACCTTTACCGGTTATATTCATCGTATTATTGATATAATTAGTGTTTAACAGATTCCGGGCATATAACAATAAATTATTATTATAAAAACTTTGAGATTGTAAGTATGCGTTCGCTTCTACTGTTTCTGGTTGATTTAATGTATAATATGTAACATTTGGAAACACCCCGAAAACTTCAGGCAATGATGCTATATCATCGACCATGCCACCCGGCACACGCATGATCACACCGTTAAAAATTTCATGGTATGAAGAAGTTATATCAAGCTGTGTATTTATGGACAAGTCACTTCCATAATCATTATTAAAAAACCCACTTATGTTTAACTCATCATTCTCGCCAACGCTATATATCTCATCATTACCTAAAGGTATAGATATATTTGCAAGCTGTTGTATAAAAGCATCATGTGCAGATAAAGCCTGTTCTTCAAAAGACATACTCATTGTTGCAAAACCGGCTTGGATACTTCTTTCTTGCATAAGCTTCAATGCCACAGAAGGCGGCGTAACAAACTGCACTATGATCTCTACGGCTTCATCATATGAGTCGATACTATAATCCCCGTCAAATCCCTGAACTCCAACAGGATCGATCAACATACCGGTTAGCAGTTCATACTCTAAATCCCCTGTGTTATATAGTTCACCCTCTTGTGCAGTATATGCCAGAGAACTGCCGTCAATTACCCCGGCAGAAGCAAAACCAATCACCAACATTAACAATAGTGCAGTTATACGTTTTATTAATATGTTCATTACATTGTATCTGTCCATTTCAATTAAAATTTGCTTTAAAAATTTATCCTATTACAAAAAGAATAATATCAGAACAATATGACTAAAACTTGAACAAGCATTGAAAATGATTACAATAATTAA
>Ga0123353_10004990_pt1 | contig 17285 bp, 13 predicted proteins | sample TergutLab28metaG_3_FD_92763 | JGI IMG/M metagenome (GOLD analysis project Ga0123353, IMG submission 92763) | Labiotermes labralis P3 segment gut microbial communities from Petit-Saut dam, French Guiana - Lab288 P3 | ecosystem: Host-associated > Arthropoda: Insects > Digestive system > Gut ...
AGGAGGATCGTTTCGGTGAGCGGACCGGCGTAATCGGGGAAGTTCGAGTAACATTCTTCCGGCTTGCCCTCACGGATCGCCCGATAGAATTCGCCATCGTGACCGCCGTTATTTTTGGGATACTTCATTTCACTTTCGGGAAATGCGTCGAACTTTTCACCCCCTTCTTTGAGCAATTGCCAGCTTCCACCGTAATCGCCGGGATCGTACATGGCACCCTTTTCGCCGACGATCAACATGCCGCTACGGTTCTTGCCATCAAGGGCGACCCCGTATTTCCCCATGAGTTCCGCAGGCGGTCTCCAACCACCGTCATACCAGTAACAGATGACAGCCGGTCGAAATTCGGTTGCCGGGAATTCAAACTTGATTTCCGATCGCGCGGGGAAGCTGTCGAAATCATGTCCGCTGCTCTTCGCCACCACGGAAGTGGGAAATTTCAGGTCGGCAGCCGCGTATGGCTGATTGAAGGTATGGCAAGCCATATCGCCGAGAGCACCACTTCCGAAGTCCCACCAGCCACGCCACGAGAAATCATGATATGCCTCACGCCCGGGGTAAAACGGTCGTTCCGGTGCAGGACCAAGCCAGTTTTCCCAATCGAGATTTTCCAGTTCGCGTTCAATCTCGGCTTTCTTCCGGGCAATCAACCGCTCTGCCTGCTCTGGTTGTTCTGCTCGCATCTGTGCGGAGAATTTTTCAATCGATGGTCGTCGACCCGACCCCTGAGGCCAAACGGGGCGGTTCGACCAGCAGTGGACGGCAAGAACGGTTCCCAAAATGCCCCCTTTGACCTGGGCTGCCGCTTCACGGAGCTTGTTGGAACCGCTTCCCTGGTTACCCATTTGGGTGCAAACACCCATTTCCCTGGCGACTTGCCCCATCAATCGGGCTTCGTAGATCGTGCGGGTCAGCGGCTTCTGCACATAGCAATGCTTCTTCGCCCGCATCGCTCGTAGACTGATACAGGCATGCGTGTGGTCTGGCGTACTGACCGTGGCGACGTCGAAGCTTTTTTCCATTTCATCGAATGCCTTGCGGTAGTCGGTGAACGTTTTTGCTTTCGGATACTTCGCTTGGGCTTGTGCTAATCGTCTTCGATCGACATCGCAGAGGACGGTGACATCGCAGAAGCGGGCACCGCTCGCGATATCGCTTTCCCCTTTTCCGCCGACACCGAATCCGGCAAGCCCCATTCGACCATTCGCGGTCTCTTGTGCCCGGCTTTTGTTACCAGCCATTGCCCAGTAACCGACACCCGTGAGGGCGGCGGCTTTCATAAAGTCACGACGTGTGTTTTTTTTCGACATGTTCATTTTACTCCCATGAAAAAAGTGGAGAATAGAGTTAACGGCACTGTGCCCCTGACTCAAGTTTGCCTATATCCTGCACGATGACGATGCCAATGTCAATGCCCCCGTGCTGGGCTTTCGCTCAAAAGTAGACTGAACACGGGGAGAAAATGCTCTTTTTTACCACGGAGATCACGGAGTTTTTCACGGAGACTCGCCTTTCGAATCTCCGTGTTCTCCGTGGTAAAAACGACGGCGGGCGAAAGGGCAATTTGATCCCGGTTACGGTATATACAGCAACACTGGGTAGAAAACTTCTCAGCGAGAGCCCAACAATTGTCGGCGTTTCGTTGTCCGGTCAACTTTTCGCTTTGCATTCGCTGGCGGCGGCACATCCTTTGCAGGTGTCGGCGCGTGCTGGTTCGGACTTTGGAGCGGTGTCTGCCTTGGCGGCTTTCTGGTATGAGTCGCTGCGATAATCGGTTTGGTAGAATCCGCTGCCGCGAAACACAATAGCGGCACCGCCGCCGATCAATCGCCGGAGTTTGTTTTTCCCACAATGCGGACACTTTCTCAGCGGAGCATCTTTGATCGACTGAAACTCTTCAAAATCATGGGCACAGGCATCACAACGATATTCGTAGGTCGGCATTCGGCAGTTGGGGAGATAAAATGAGAAAAGCTAAAGCAACTGCCCGCAATTATAATCGAAAACCGGCGAAAAGGGGAGTGGGACAGTCCATTTAGGCTTTCGCCGGAAAGAAACGATAGTTTATTTCCAACGAAAGCCTTACCGGAAATTGCTGTTGCCCCATTTGGTAAATTTTTTTATACTTCGGCATTGTCCAAGGTTTTTAGACTGCACCACGAACGATGAAAACGATGAAGAAAATATTATCATATTCCCTTGTTCTCACTCTTCTCCTCCCCTTTTGCTCCGCTTTCGGGCAGGACGCTAAATCGGCAGCGCGTGAAAATGCTGCGAAGTGGAAACCCCTGCAAAGCGATGTCGAAATTGATCTCATTGCCGATGACGAAATTGCCACGATCGAACTCGTTGTTTCCGCTGACAATCGGCAAATGAAACTTCTCAGTCCGCAAAAGGTCGTGCTTCGAAACTTTGCCGATACCAATGACAAAGCGAAGGGACAAGTCGATCAATGGTCGTACTTCCAAAATGGGGTCGAAGTCTATCGGGAACTCGACAACACCGGCGGCGGCAAGCGGGATCAGTTCCGATGGCTCAACAGTGCCGGGACACGTTGGGGAGTCGATGAAAACGGCGACGGAAAAATCGACTACTGGAAAGAGATTTCCGCCGAAGAAGTTTCCCGCGAAATCGTTCTCGCACTGGCAACCAAAGATGTGCAGCGATTCTTATGCGTGGCACTCAACGAGGTCGAACTCAAAAATCTCGCATTGGGCGAAGCACTGGACAGCACCGTTGCCAAGAAGGTCGCTGCCCTGAAAACAGGTTTCGCGAATGCCGCCGCAGCCATCGACTTAAAAAATGATGCCGAATGGTATCAACTGGGTGCCGTCTTGCCGGGCGTTGTTCCGAAAGGAGAGCAGGGGAATCAAAAAGATTTGCACGTCTATGAAAACGCTGCGGTCACCATCAGCGACGCAGGAAATGTCCGGCAAGTGGTGATCGGAACGCTCGTGAAAATCGGCGATAATAACTGGCGCGTTCTCGATTTGCCCAAAAATTATGACGACGAACAAGTGGCATTTACGTTCATTCAACCCATCCACGCCCAAGGCAGTACGGGACCGACCAACAGCGACATCGTGGCAATCATGAACCAAGTCCAGGCGTTGCAGACGCAAATCCCCAACTTGCCCGCAGGACAGCGACCCGAAAAACATAAACAAGTGATTGCGTTGCTCCTGGAAATCGTCAAGCAATCCGCCACGCAGGATGAGCGGGAAAACTGGATCAGGCAAATTGCCGACACGATCATGCAAGCGGTGGCACGCGAAGAATATCCCGAAGGAAAGGAGCAAATCGCCTCTATTTTCGCCTCGGTCAATAAGCCAGCGATGTCGGAACTGGCGGCTCATGTGCGGAGTCGGCAACTGATGGTCGATTACTATGTTGCCCTCTCGTCGGGGGGGGACCCGATGCGAGGTTACACGCAATGGATTACCGATTTGGAGGACATGGTCACGACATTCCCCCAGACCGAATCGGGCTTGGAAGGGATGATGCAGCTTGCCTCTTTCAAGGAAATGTCGGACCCGTCGAATGCGGAGTCGATCAAGTGGTACGAGAAGGTGATTGAGACGGGACAACCGCAAGCCGCCAAAGCGCGAGGAGCGATCCGCCGATTGACCGCCGAGGGGAAAGCGATTCCCTTCCAGGCACGCGACACGACCGGCGCAGCATTTGATATTGCGGAATACCAGGGCAAGTTCGTCTTGCTCTATTTCTGGGAGTCGCTGTCGGCGGCGCAGTTGCCGATTGTCAAAGCGGTGACGGACAGATTTGAATCGGCGGGACTGGTGCCGATTGGGGTCAATGTGGATTCGGACATCTCCAAGATTCAGGCATCCTTGCAAGACGGACCGGTCAAGTGGCGGCAACTCTACGCACCGGACGGCTTGGACGGTACCTTGGCGACGTACTGGGGAATCACGACTCCCCCTTGCATGATTTTGTACGACCCGGAAGGCAAGGTGGTTCGCGCGAATATTCTCACCGCAGAAGATTTGCAGCAACTTCTCACGGAGTTGTTGAAATAGACCCGAGCGGGCAAGCCGTGCCAGAGAGGGCGGATGCACACGACGAATCCGGTGTCGGTGCCGTTTTCAATATGGGGTTGCCTAACCGCTTGCGACTGCACACACACAATCTTAGAGAGAATCCGGTCATTTTCCCTTTGAAAAATAGGGGGTATCCGGGAGCGCGGGCATCTTACCCGCCGCTTCGCGTGGCAACGTTGCCTCGCAAGTGTGGAATAGGCGGTACCGCATGCGGGCAGGATGCCCGCGCTCCCAGGTTGTGCCTTTTCTATTTTACCAAATAGCCGGATTCTCTCTTACGATTGCGGCTCTGTTAACACATCCTTTACATAAAATCGAGTTCATCGAAGGTGCATTTTTGGTGGTCGTTGTCACCTTCCATGGGGAAGGGGAACGGTTCTTCGGCGGCTTGCAGGGTGGGGAGTGCTTCGAGCACGATCCCGTAGGCACTCGGCGACAGTTCGGAACGGTCAACGCATCCCGACAGAAACAACACAAAACCGATCAACACAAACAGAAAATTTCGCATAGAACATCCGCTATTGAACATGACTCCCCGTATTTTACATTCCTGAGAACAATTTGCAAGAAGGTTGGCAGCCGTTCACCGAACGCTCCGTTGCGATTGATCGAGACGTTCGGCAAGTCTGACGATTCGCTCGTCGCTGTCACGTTTTCCTTTATCGATCAGCAGACGCTGCAATGCGGGATCGGTGGTCGTTGCCATGAACGATGCCGCCCGATGCCGTACATCGTTGTTCGGATCGCTCAACAATACCGTCAACCAAACGGACGGCTGAACATTCGGGGTATTCGGCAACATGTCCACGATTTCGTGCCGCACTGCCGGCATGGGGTGATAGAGCCGCCACGCCAGTTTCATGTGCGACTCGTGAAAACCGTCCCGATTCGCCAGTGTGTATCGGGCAGACTCAATGACCTGTGGTGCTGGGTGATGCAACAACCGCATCAGTTGCGTAGGCGGCAACTGGGAAACACGATCCAATGACACGTTCAGCAGTTCTGCCGTGAGAAAATTGTCCGTACCCGATACACTGCCCGATGCTTTTTTGGCGCGGTATTCCTCCGAAATGTCAGTCGCGAATCCGGTGGGTCGTTCGGGATCAGCATTGTTTGCCGAAAAATGCTCCGCAATTTTTTGTTCCATCTCGACGGTCAGCCCTTGCATTGGCGTGAAACTGGCAATGTTCGGCGATTCTCGTTGATCGGAAGCCCGGTCTTCCGCAGGACGATGTGGTAGCGATTGGTGATAGGCATGAAGACGGTCAGCACGTGGAACCGCAAAGGCATTGAAACTTGCAACGTCGGGATGGTTCGCTCCGTCTTCTGCATTGTTTCGGGCGGAGGTTGGTACGAATGGCTGCCCATTGGAGGCGAGGAGGATCGGTTGTTGGGTTCGCCGATTCAATGAGGCGATGGTGGATGCCTGTGGCTGGAAATCGTCATGGTGCGGTTCGATTCTGCGTCGTCGCATGCTTTCCAGTTGAGAAAGAATCCGTTCGCAGTGAGCCATCATTTTGTGGTGTTTCGCCGATGCTTCGGGGGAAATGGCATCGAAGTGAACTCGCCGCATTTGGTCGACAAACCGCACCGCTTCGGCTTGGGCGGCGGGGGAAAACTGACCGCACGCTTGGAAGAGTGCTTCGGACAAAACGAGAAAATGGTGTTCGCGCTGATCGGATTCTTGCCACTGATCGAGTTTGTGCTGCAACACATTTCGGCTGGCGGTAAACACCGATTCTCGTTGGGAGGACAGCCCTTTGACCAAGCCGGGAACGCCCGCATCGCCGAGCCGCACGAGAACTTCGAGCAGTGGGAGCAGTTCCGAATCGTCGCAGGTTTCGAGTTGCTCCGTATAAAATTGGGCAAGCCGCTGCGGTGTTTTTTGCAACTGGAGCATCGCCGCAAGAGCAATGAGCAGTGTCAGCGGAACGATGAGTCCCCACGGCGAGAGCAGAAATTGATTCAGCAGTTGCCAACAGAGCGACAGCGGTGCAAACACAACGATTCTGAATATTTTGAAAAGAGACATTTGCTTCAGGAAACGCAAGCCAATCCCTGTGCGAAGGATAAGGTTTCATGGCAAATGGGTCAAGTCTAGTTTCCGTGCCATTGACAAAATGGCAATTTCCCTTACACTGTTAGGTAAGGCTTTCGCTCGGAAATAATATACCCGCCGGGAAAAAGGAGTTAGAAGTTAGGAGTTAGAAGTTAGAATACGCAAGCGGTGTTGCATCATCCTCGTAAAAACGGTGCGGTAGCACCATTCTAACCCCTAACTTCTAACTTCTATATTCTACCGCCCGGAATGAGAGATATTGCAAAACTGGGTATAAAACTTTCCAGCGAGAGCCTAACTGGAAGGGGGCGAACTGGGTTCGACCGGACTAGTGAACAGTAAGTTGCGTGTCGTTGTTGGTCAGCAGGCAACGTAAAAAGCCGACTAATAAATTCAAATGCCGAACCTAAATTGGCATTGGCTGCCTAACAAACCGCAGCCCCGAACTCAGACTGTCGCCGAAGCAGTGTGAAGTTCGGACGACCATTCGGATCGTTTTCGCTCAAGTTGACTACGGCGGAAATTAAACTTGTTGTCAAATCGTCCTTGACAGACCGTTGCCGATAAGGGCTTGATGGGACTAAAACTCAAAGAATCGGATACACACGTAGACGCTTATTCGGATCGGTATCGGGACGCGGGTTCAATTCCCGCCGCCTCCAATTTGAACGTTTGGGTTTTCGCTGGAAATAAACGATCTTTTTTTCTGTTGAAATCACCATTCCGTAGAGTAGTAGTCAGGAGTCAGGAGACGCAAGCGCAGGGGATATTGCCGTACCGCATGCGACTACTGACTACTGTATTCTGACTACTGACTACAGAATGGAAAAGGGACAAATCGACCAATGAGTTTCTGGCGAACGCCTAAAGCTTCATTTCCGGGGCGACGTGTTCGATCAACCTTCTGGCTTTTCGACCATGGCACAGGTCATGTCGAACTGTGCTGTTGTCTTTCCGCCCACAGTCACTTTGGCATGATACAGAAAAACCCCGGCAACTTTGCTCTTGAATGTGACTTCAAAAAAAAGCGTATCGCCGGGACGTACCATCTGTTTGAAACGCACCTCTCCCATTTTGGCAATGACAGGGAGGCGATCGCCGATGTCCGTGTCTTTGAACATCCGGTTCAGCAGAATGGCTCCCGCCTGCATTGCCCCCTCACACTGTAGCACACCCGGCACGACCGGATAGCCAGGAAAGTGCCCGGCAAAAAAACCTTCATCTCCACGGAACGTCTTTTTGCAAAGGATACGGGCTGCATCACATTCAACGATTTCGTCCAGAAACAAAAAAGGTTCGCGGTGCGGAATCGATGCCTTGATCTCTTCCAATTTGTCTAAATATTCTGTCATGATCGTGTTATATTGTTGATTGCTTTTCTCGCCACGGATGACACGGATTGGCACGGATAAAAAATCCGTGTCTATCCGTGTGATACCCGGAGCGGGTCATTGTTCGGCTTCGCCCGTACAGCCGTGCAGTCGTTCATTCCTGCGGCGGGAATCCAGAGCGAATCACTACACGGCGAGATTCCCGCCTTCGCGGGAATGACGAAACGTGGGAACGACAGCATTGAAAGTTTGGAACAGACACCCATCACGCCACAGGCGGAGCACGACAGGGGGGAAGAGCGGTTGCATCATCAGCAACCGGTGGCAGTGAAGCCATCAAAGAAATGAGAATCGCAACGTCCGCCAGCAACGGAAGTGGGTCGTCAACCAACGAAAAGGAAACCGCCACGTGGCTGAACAGGCAAATGATGCAGTCCGAGTCATCGGGAGTCGGGTCGGCGGTCTGTCCGCAACATATTTCGGCACCGAAGAAGCCAAAACCATGCTTATGTACCGAAGGGATCACCACAACGGCGAGCGTGTAGAGAACGAGAACGGTGCAGGCGATAAACCTGCTCCAACAGCTTCCGGTTTTGCCGTCAATTTTTTCAGCCATCAGCAATCCCCCACGACGCGCCGGATTATACACAGGCGGACTTGGCAAGTCAATAAGGCACAAAACAAAAACGCGCTCCACGACTCTATACACTGCCCCCTGCCACAAATTGGTTGTTATTGCTCAAAAAGGTTTCCACCGGGGCATAGACGGCAGATTGCAGACGGCAGCAGATTTCGATGGGAAGCCTTAACGCGCACTCCCTGCTTGAATTCCCACAACACTATTGTACGTGTAAAATGCCCGCCAGTAGTTTGCACGGCTGGTCACGAATGTTCGCACCGTTTCCCGATAACTGCGTTCGGCATCAAGAGCATCGATCAACGGACGACCGCCCGCTTGAAAACCTTCGACCATAATGTCCCGAATCTCTCTGGACAATGTGACCTCCTCTGTGGCGATGACGTTGCTCAACTGATGAGCGGTACGCAGTTCTCGATCTGCTTCGACCACCTCTGCACGAAGATCGGCAATGCCTGCCTGTAACTCGCGGTTTCGTTGCGTGAGTGCCGACCGTGCCGCCAGTCTGCCCCCTTGATTGCGGTCAAAGAGCGGAATCGTGACGGTTAAACCGATCCCCCAGTTGTTGTAATTTTTCTCCTCCTCCATCAACACGGCATATTCTCGCCCCATCCCGGCACCGAGAGTCACGTCGGGATAGACATTTCGCTTTTCGATCAGCACGTCCGCTTGTGCCTTGCTCACCCCCATTCGCAGCGCACGGATGTCCGGTCGGTTTTGCCGTGCGGTGGCAAAAGCCGCTTCCAAGGGCATCAGGTCCAACACTGCCGGAACATCCAAACTGCCGGTAATGTCAAACGACGGATCGTAGTCCGTACTGCCAAACTGCGAACGCAACTGTGCTTTGAGAACATCCAACTCTTTTTCCGCTTCGATAAGTTCTTGTCGACTTTGCATCAGTTCGAGCCTAATTCGTTTCCATTCGACGGCGGGAAGTCCTCCTGCGGTCACTCCCTCTTTTGCTACGGCTTCCAGTCGAATCAAGAGTTCCGTATCTTGTCGCACGATATTCAGCATTGCCTTTGCTGCGAGAACATCATAGAACACGATAGCGGTCTCCATGATTCGTTCGCGGATCAAATCGGCGTATTCTGCTTGGGCTTGATGCACTTCCCACCTCGCACTGTTCATTTCCGCTTTTCGTTTGGCAAAGAGGAACCAGTCGATAGGGAACTCGACCTGAAAATTCAGTTCCGGTGGTCCGCCCGTATAGTCTCCACGTTCCAGTCGTCGGTAGGGGAGGGCTGCCCCTTCGACCGTGAGATCGGGATTAGGAAGGAGCGAACTGGTTACATATTCTGCCTGTGCTTGCCGGATGTCCTCTTTTCCCACTTTCAGTCTGGGGTCAGAGGTGAGGGTCGTGGCGATGACTTGATTGAATGTCCAAGCTGTGGGTGAATCGCGAGGGGTGAGTAACTGTTCGGCGGCAACAGCGTTCGGCGGAACGGTTTTGGAAGGAATGGGGGCAAGCAGGTTGACCGGACGAACGGGAGCAGGCGTGGGAGCAGTTGCCAGCCGAGGTTGCTCGGCACCAGAAAGTATTTGACGCGACGGGGCGTTTGCGGGTGGCGTAGCGAGAATGAGTCGAGGTTGCTCGGTCCCGGTGAGGTAGTGATGACTCGCTGTCCGTTGTGGAGGCAATACGGGAGTTTCTTGTGCGACACTGGCAGAGCCTTTCAGCATTGCCATTCCCAATAAAAGAAGCGAAAGGTACCAGCGCATATCCGTTGCAACCCTAAAAAAGCACACACGTCCCGCCCATCGGCGAACGGATAGGGCGGTCATTATGAAAAATTGACCAGTAACGATTGTAGAGGCAATTTCGTTTACAGTTTGAGGAGTTAGTTAGCCGGTTCGGCGGTTGATACGTTGTAGACCCGGAGCGGGTCATTTTTCGGCTACGCCCTCGTTCAGCCGCCCTTCGTTGTCGGGCTAAAACATTTGGCTTGTGGAATTTTCAACCGGCTTCGGTATACAAGGCTTTTGCCAGAAAGTTTTATGCCAAATTTTGTTGTATCTCTCATTCCGGAAGGAAGGAGTTAGAAGTTAGACTGGTGCTACCGCACCTTTGGCTCGTAAAACCTGCCTTCCGCATGCGACTTCTAACTCCTAACTTCTATATTCTACCGCCCGGAAAGAGTGATACAGATAAAATTGGTACAAGACTTTCCAGCGAAAGCCCAACGCTTATCAATTACCGAACGCAAAATACCCGGATGTTATCCATACCACCGGCTTCATGGTGGGCATTTTGTCGGCTCAAAGCAACCATCCGGGAGATGTCAACGTCACCTTTGGCGATGGCAGTGTGCGTTTTGTCAGCGACACGATTGCGGAAGAAGTCTGGCGCGAGTCCAGCAAGAAGGACAACAGGAATTAGAAAGCAATCCACAGAGCCGGGGACCGAGTGCAGCGCGTCCCCGAAACATGATATGTTCCGGCGAAAGCCTTATTGAAAAATTCGCATCAGCACTTGGGCAACGATCTCTTTGTCGAAGGGTTTCGGCAGAAAATCATCGGCACCGAATTTGAGACCCTTGATGACATTTTTGGCATCGCTTTCGGTGGAGACGAGGACAAAGGGCGTGCCATTGTACCATGGCTGCTGCATCAGTTTGAAGCAGAACTCAAAGCCGTCCATTTCCGGCATGCTGATATCGGAAAAGATGACCGTTGTTCCTTCTATTTCCCCTTCGAGTTTTTCAAGGGCGAGTCGTCCGTTGACCGCTTCGCTGACCGCAAAGCCGAGTTCTTGCAGCATGGTACGGAAAATCCGTCGCGTGGGTACGGAGTCATCAACGATAAACGCCTTCGGATTCGGCGGTATCAACGATTGAACCTGCTCGGAATAGGAGGGAATGGCAGACATGGGTACACGATACAAAACCTAACCGACCTCCATTGTACCATGAAAGGGAACGATCGCGGGGAACGGGCAGAGACTGTCGTGGGGGAAAAGCAGGGAAAAGGTGGCAGGAACGAATGTCGCTGTGGGCTTTATGTCCAGTGTCTCATTTGTTGCCCAGTATGGGGGCTTGAAAATGGTACTGTTTCAAAGGACAATAAGGGCGACAGGGACAGCAAGGACTTTGTAAGACTTTGCCCCATTTGTCCTTATTGTCCTTGAAGTCCTCATTGTCCTTGAAAAACAAAAAATGCAGCTTTAACATGAAACACCAGCAACACAATAACAAAGGTTTTATTCCAGTACACGGAGGTTACAAAAACCTGTTATCGTATCAGAAGGCTGAGATCATTTATGATGGCACTGTTTATTTTACAAACAGGTTTTTTAAAAAATTCGACCGCACCATTGACCAAATGGTGCAAGCGGCAAGAAGTGGCAAACAAAACATTGTCGAAGCAAGCATGGCATCGGCAACATCGAAAGAAACAGAAATTAAATTGACAAACGTGGCACGGGCATCTTTGGAAGAGTTGCTCATTGATTATCAAGATTTTCTGAGAACCAATCAACTGCCGCTTTGGGACAAGGAACATAAATTTGCACAGCGACTCAGAGAACTAAACAGAATACCGGGTGCCACTTACGAAACCTTTAGAAAAGCGATTGAAAACGAAAACCCTGAAATTTGCGCCAATGCCATGATCGGACTAGTAAGGGTGGCTTCTTTTTTACTAAGCCAGCAAATAAAGTCCTTGGAAAAAACATTTTTAGAACAAGGTGGTTTGCGAGAAAGAATGACAAAAGCAAGGGTAAACGCAAGACATAATCAGAGTAAAGGACAGTAAGGACTTCAGGGACAGCAAGGACTTTGTAAGACTCTGTCCCATTTGTCCTTAAAGTCCTTGAAGTCCTTAATGCCCTTAAAAAGCAGAAGACGGAAATTTGACTGAAAAAAAACTTTCTTCTCTTGCTGATACCTTGTCTCCTCCCCGGGTGCGGTCTCTCATTTTCTCTCTACCCCAAACGGTAGGGCATTGAGACACGAATCGTCGGGGCAATCGTATGCCGAGTCCGGAAAGAACGGATCAAACGGTCCCGGTCGCTGGACAATCGGTGCCGTCCTAATACGTGGCGGTTGCGAAAGCCAATCTTTGCCCTGAAACACCGGGTCCGGTATCTGGCGAATTTCTTCCGTACCGAGGAACGGTCCCATCGCATCAACCCAAAGAATCACACGAAGCAAACTCTCCGGGTCCACGGTGATCCCGTGATGTTCCCCACTTGCCATGCGATTGACAAGACGACTCTTATAGGACAACTTCGTCATCGGCGCAAACGTCGTGTAAGCAACCGGATCACGTTGATCAAATCCTTCGACCATCATCGTATCCGCCCAGCCAAATCCAGGTGGCGGGTCTTTGGGTGCATTGTATGGTGCTCCCCAAGTCGGACGACCCAACAACGTGACGTAAGGCTCCTTGAAACTCACAAAGCCGGGACGAAGTGTCATATTGAATTGCTGATACGCTTCATGCTCTGGGTTTTGATGGCACTCGCCGCAATACTTGTCCAAGACGGGTTGGACATACCGCTCATAACTGACGCTCAAGTCGTCCCACGGAACCGGCGTAATGTCTGACGGGGTACGTCTCAGTGCCTTGCCAGATGTTGCCGCCACCGGAGATCGTGTCATCGATTCATGACAACCGACGCAACCACGAGACTCACCCGGCTGCACACCGGTAAAACTTCGCATCGTCTGGAGCGCACGTTGGTTCTCATCCAACAGTTGAAAGTGCAACGCAATCCCGCTCGGCGCATGGAAACTCACACTCCCATCATCCTCAATCGGTACGGTTCCGATGATCTTCTTGACTCCGTCAGACTGATTCATCGACACTTCCGGTCCCGAAGACGCATAAGGACGTTTGTACCAATAGGTATACGTCTTGTGATCCACCGACCAAATCCGCAGGTACTTCGCTCTGTTTTTCAATTCCTCCGACGTGTTTTCGTAAACGTTGCTGCTGTAAATGACTCCCGTACCGGGTTTGTCCCGGTTTTCCCACGTAGGCCAGTTGACCATCTCCGGCAAGACACGAGGAATCGCTCGTGCCCGAATCGGCATCGCATCAAAAATGTGGTGAACCCCTTCGTGAATCAACTCACGATTGCCGTTGACATCCATGAGAAAGAGGACGAATTTTTCGTGATACGGTCTTCCCTCCGCATTTCTCCGTACACGCCTCGCGGAAACCAGAAAGTCCTTTTCATTCAGCGGATAGGGAGAATAATACGCGGTATATGCACCGGCAGTATGATATTCGTCCGTCTCCTTGGGATCGATAGGACCATTACCGCTTTCGGGCCAAATGAGTTCCTGCGTGACCTTCGTGAGTCCGTCGGGAAAGTTGAATCCACGAGCAGGGTCAATGATCCCGATGCAACCGGCAAAGATGTCATGGTGAGCACTGCCGGTAAACATGATGCGCCGGCTGCCCGGTATGGAACGAGCATCTTTCAGTAAGTCGGGCCACACCGACTGGTTCCCCCAGAATGTTTGAACTTGCGTCCCATCAGCGTTCATCGTCCAAAGCCCCTGTGCTCTCCAAAGGGGCTTATCGGTGTATTCCCATCGGGTGTAGATCACGCGACCATCGGACATTACCGACGGCGTATATTCGGGTTCGCCATTTCGGGAAATAATGTACAGGTTTTTCTCCCCTTCGCTCCCGTCGATTGCCATTCGCGCCATGACAAAGGCATTCGTCGGCGGCATACAGCGGACATAAAGATAGCCACGAGTGGTCAGAAACATGATATGCCTTCCATCAGGCAGGTAAATCGGATCAAGATCATCGAAAATCCCTGCCGTCAGTTGCCGTTGCCCGCTGCCGTCGATGTTGATTTCGTACAGATGAAAATTCTTTTCGTTATGTGGTTTGAAACTAACAAGCACTTTCGTTCCGTCATAAGAGAGGTCAGGTCTCCAAAATGAACCGTGGAGCGGTTCGGTCGGCATCAGTTTTGTTTGCTTTCCGCCTGGGTGGAGTCCTTGCATGGTCATTAGTCGTCCGCCGGGAACTGCCATATAGCCGAGTCGGTGACGGGTTTCGTGATTCCATTCGCGCCCTTGAGGGAAAGGACCATCGACAAACAAGATCGAATCAAAATCAATCGCTGGATTCTTGAAGGTGATTTCCCGCTTCACGGTGCGCACCGCAAAATATAGGTCTCGATCAACTCCAGCGGCAACTCCCGCAGCAACTCTCGCCATGGCTTCGAGTGCATCGAGTTGTTGCAATTCGTTGTCGAACTCGAGAGTCGGATGTTCCGAAGAAAGTCTCTTTGCCAGTTTGCGAGCCCAACCGATTTCCTCCAGTGAACGTGCGACGGTCGGATTGCCGTCGCATTGGTGCATCCATTCGTTTTCGAGGCAGACCATCGCTTCCCCCGCAGAGCGATTCTGCACCGGCGGCGTTGACGGGGTGATATATGGCGCAACGGGTTCTGATTGCATCGGACGCGGCTCAATGGTCAACTCCATCTCGCAGACGATTTCGTACAACAATGCACCGTTGTCGTTGCCGCCAGTTCGCAATCGCTCCTCATAGACTTTTTTGTATTCCTTGGCACGATTCCATTTGTCTAAGTCTGCGGGGGAGAGGTATTTCCACTGCGAATCGGTCAAGGGCATATATTCGAAATAGGCGGTTTCCAACTGCTGAAAATATTGCTGCAATTGGTCACTGGAAAAGAGCATCACCTCCACCGGATGGTGCTGCCATTTCATGCGGTATCGGTTCATATCGTCGGCAAAATCACTTCGGAGGAGCCGTGTCAGGGCAGCAATTTCACGTGGTTCCAGTGAACCGCTTGCCGCAACATTTGTCGCCACATTGTTTCGAGTCGCCACGAGTGTTTCTCTAAAAGTTGCCCCTTTGCTGTAAAGTGCCAATGCTTTTGCTTGGGCTTTTTGCGCATCGCCTGAACTTGCGAGCGTTTTGATGCCTTCGGTGTACAGTTGCTGAATTTCTTCGGCAGGGAGTGCTCGACGGTAAAAACGGAGATCGTCCATTGTCCCCTCGAAGAATTCGCTGGTTCCGCTGGAAGACCCGATGAAACCGGGCGCATTGCCACCGGCGACCAATTTCCCGCGTCGTTCGCTGGAGCCGATTTCGACTCCGTCAAGATAGACTCGTTTGCAACGTCCGTCAAACGTTGCCGCCACGAAATGCCAGTCGCCATCCATCACTTCTTCTGCAACGATGACGGCATCACATTCGTCATAAACGCCATCGATATTCAAACCAAGAGCGAGGTGCTGTCCATCATCTTGAAAGGAGAAGAGCAACCGTCGATCTCCGTCTTCTTTTCGGAAAATTTCCCGGTATCTGCTCATCGCTTTGGGCACAACCCATGCGGAGAACGTCAGTTCTTGCAAATCGGCGGGGACGACTTCTTTCGGCACATTGAGCCGGAACTGCCCGGAAAGTTCGATGGCATTGCCGAAGACCCCCTCGACTCGCGGAAATTCCCGGTCACTGCTTGCGTGGAACATGTCTCCGCAAGCGTTTTTGATCTGTCCGGGCGGGTCAGCGTCGAACGTCCAGCGTGCGATCAGCCCCTCTTCTGCCCCTGCCAGAGCAGTGATTCCAATGAAAAAAAGTGTCAGGCACGCAATTCTCTTTATTGTGTTCATAATATGCCTCATCGTTTAGTCAAGGTTTTCGCCAGAAAATAATATGTCGAAAATTTACGGTAACCGCCAAGAGGTGCGAAGAAACGTTCAAAACGTGCATTTTCTCCCCAAGTACGGTATCAGTTAAATCAAATCCGCGAACGAACAAAGGTGAGCGTACACCACATGGTGTCGGGAGTCAACTCCCGATGGTCGTAGGGCAGCGTCAATAGACCCGCTCCGGGTTCTAAAACGAAACCGACTTGCCATCCTGTACGTGGCTCACGCTATAAAACACGTCCGGGTCTACCGACTTTGACATTGCCCGAACTGCCCCATCTCCTTGCGCTGCCATAATCACAGAAGCATGTTCGCTTCCCCATAAATCCTCACGCTGTGTTCCTCCGCACTGAACAGACGAAACAATCGTTTTGTTGTGTGCGGCAATCACTTTCGCCGCATTCGGCGGTAACAGACGACCCACTCCACCCGTCATTCGCCAGTCACTCCAACTCATCAGGTACGAACCGTTCCAACTGAAAGCATTATTAGTGGCTTCCCGTTTTGCAAACGCCGGAATATTTTTCTCTGCCAGAATGATTTGATTCGACGTGCCATCTTGCCAACGAGACATGTTGGCAGACATTTCGTATCCATTGATAACGTTATGGCTTGTGGCATCTGTCACCGTTCCACTGGTAACGGAAGTGATCGTTGCCGGAGCAAATGGAGTATCTCGTGATCTCGAGTGGGTGCTGCGGTAGAATTCCCGCCAATCATTCGTTTCGCCCACGAGCGGAACGGCGTAAGACGAAGCGGCTGCATAGACGTTCACGGCAGCAAGCCCCTGAGACGGACACATCATGATGCTCACGTCAAAACAGTTTTCCAGCCCTCCCTTCCCCGGCATGTTGCCAGATGCGGTGGTACTGTCAGGAAAATAGGGATAATTGTAGTGAGTGTACGTCACACCAGAATAGGTGATTGATGGAGCGGTTTGAGTTCCTTCGCCACGATCAAACGGATTGATGAAAGTGACATAATTCCAACCCGCCATTTGCTCCATATAAGGGTAAATGAATATATGCAGTCCGGGTTTATGGTGCCAAATGGCAAGGGGGGGCAATCCCTCTTGCACATCGTGATAATTGTGAATAGCAAGCCCCAACTGCTTGAGGTTGTTGGAACACGTCATGCGTCTGGCGGCTTCTCTGGCAGCCTGAACGGCTGGCAACAGCAGCGCGATTAACATCCCAATGATCGCAACGACGACCAAAAGTTCGACAAGAGTAAAAGCACTTCGTTTCATTTGTTGCTCCTTTATGTTAGGTTGTTGTGGGGACAATAGCCCCGGAACGAGTCATTTTTCGACTACGCGCGTGCCGCCGTGTGGTCGTTCAGCCGCCTAGCCCGCGTCGGGTCCCCGTTGCCGGGCTAAAACATTCGGCTTCCGGTATGTTCAACCGGCTTCAGTATAATTCCTATTTCGGCACTAGCGTCCATTCTTAAGTCTAACAGTGTCAACAGGTTACAGTAACCATATAGTACATAAGTGTAATTTTTAAGCGAGATATACTGTAAAAACAGTGGTCTCCTCAAATACCGTCGAGC
>Ga0123353_10004992_pt1 | contig 17281 bp, 17 predicted proteins | sample TergutLab28metaG_3_FD_92763 | JGI IMG/M metagenome (GOLD analysis project Ga0123353, IMG submission 92763) | Labiotermes labralis P3 segment gut microbial communities from Petit-Saut dam, French Guiana - Lab288 P3 | ecosystem: Host-associated > Arthropoda: Insects > Digestive system > Gut ...
CCCTTGATTTCCGCGCCTTCCCAAATGGTATGGTCAAGCGCGCCGTGCATCTTTTTGTTTTCGATCGTGACTTTCTTCTTGGGGTCGTATACTACGATGTCCGCGTCACGGCCGATTTCGATTGCGCCTTTCTTATGGCTCAGGCCGAATATCTTTGCGACGTTTGTCGAGCAAAGCTCAATAACCTTATTATACGAGATCCTTCCTTTGTTCGCCTCTGAGAGCATGTAGGGATACATGTTTTCGATCCCCGCGCAACCGTTCGGCACCTTGCGGAAGTCTTTAGCTCCCCATTTCTTTTCGGATTTTTTAAAGGGGCAATGGTCCGTGGCAACAGTTGATACGCTGCCGTTGTTTATTCCGTCCCAAAGCGCATTCTGGCTTTCTTTGTCTTTCATGGGCGGTGAGCAGATGAAGTTGATCCCGTCTTTTCTCTTATATACGTCCCTTGTGAAATTGAGGTACTGCGGGCAGGTTTCCGCAAATATCGGATATCCTTCGTTGCGGGCTTTTGTGACCGCGTCCATTCCCTGCTTGTTGGCAAGATGGACGATATAAAGAGGAGCATTCAGGCTCTTAGCCCAGGCGATGGCGCGCTCGTCGGCTTCGCCTTCCACAAATTCCGGTCTGGACATGTAATGGTACCAGGCACTGAGGTTTTTCTCATCGGCATATTTTGCCGTCAGGAAATTGACCATGTCGTTGTTTTCCGCATGGACAGCAATAAGAGCGCCGATCTTCTTCGAATATTCGAGTACTTGATAGAATACGCCGTCGGACACGCCGAAGTCATACACCATAAATACTTTAAAGCTTGGGACACCCATCTCGACCGCGCCGCGCATGGTTTGGAGAAGTCCGCCCGAAACATCTTTAACACCGATATGGAATGAATAGTCAACACATGCCTGCGGGGCTGCAATCGCGTCGCGCCTTCTGACAGAGTCGGGGAATGTTTCGCCAAAGTCCTGCAGGACAAAGTCAAAAACAGTGGTGGTTCCGCCGCATGCCGCCGAGCGTGTACCGGTTTCATAGTCGTCTGCGGAAATAGTGCCGCCAAAGGGCATCGCCAGATGTGTATGGGCATCAATTGCGCCCGGGAGCACCAGCTTGCCGCGTGCATCAACAACGACCGTGTTTTCATCCGGTTTGATCCCCGCAGCAATCTGCGTGATTTTATCACCGCATACGGCAACGTCCGCCTTGAAGGTGCTGTCCAAAGTAACAACTTTTCCATTCTTGAAGAGAAGATCGATAGCCATAATAGCCTCCGTTTCATTGATAAGAATTTAAATTTAACTCTAAAGATAATTCCCTGCCCCCACGATAATAAGTTTTACCGGGAACATAAAACAGTATAGCACAATGAAATTTTTATTGCGCAAAATTTTGTATTGTTATTTTGTTTAGTCAAACGCTGGCAAGCCGGAAACTTAAGCGCAATCCTTTTAAGTATGAAAAATCAGTTTTAAAACAAATTCGTTGTACGTAAGAGTATATTTGGTAAAATGAAATCCGTAGCGCAGCCCTGCGAGATGAAATAGGGTGAATTGAAATCCGTAGCGCAGCCCTGCGAGAGGAAATAGGGTGAATTGAAATCCGTAGCGCAGCCCTGCGAGGGGAAATAGTGAAGTATTGCGGGAATTGAAAAATCAATTATCAACTTAGCTGTGCTATACTCATCAGATATGGGAAGAACGAAAAAATTACTGAATAAAGAAGAGTGTGTGCGAGTGCTTGATCTGCTGCATGAAACATATCCGGAAGCGGAATGCGAGCTGATTCATACCGATGTTTTTGAGCTCTTGGTAAAGGTTGTGCTCTCCGCGCAGACGACCGATAAAAGTGTGAATGCGATATCATCTGAGCTTTTCGGACGCTGGCCGGACGCGGCTTCACTTGCAGGCGCAAATATGGATGAAGTGCAGCAGGTCATCAAGACCATCGGTATGTTCAGGCAGAAGAGCAAAAATATAGTCAGGCTTTCGCAGAAACTTATGGAAGAGTTCGGGGGTGATGTCCCCGGAGATATGGAAGAGCTGATGACATTGCCCGGAGTAGGGCGTAAGTCGGCAAACGTGGTACTGTCTGTGGGATTCGGTGAGCAGCATATCGCTGTTGATACACATGTATTCAGAGTGTCAAACCGGATAGGCCTTTGCAGGGAAGATGACGTGACCAAAACAGAAGAATCGCTTATGAAAAGACTTCCCGGAGCGCGATGGACAGAGGCTCATCATTCTCTGATATGGCATGGGCGAAGGGTCTGTTATGCCAGAAAACCCGCATGCGGCAGCTGCGTCTTAAACGGGATATGCCTATCTCAGATAATTGAGTAATATCATATTATATAATAAGTATTCGTTATAATAATGGCGATAAATAATAACTTCGTCATCTGCTATATTTGTTTTCTATGCAAACCCACCAGGATGTATATTATTAATATATATACCAAAATATGGTTGACATACCGCATATTACCTGATAAAATCTATTCGTTAACTATTGTATTGGAGCTGTTTTAAATAACGGTTCTCTGCATCAAGATAGGATACTTCTAATGCTGAAAAGATACAGAAGATTTACCGGTTTATTTCTGATATTTCTTGCCGCTGCCTTGCTTTTTGCATGGGAGGCACGGGGGCGCGATCTGGTTCTTATGCAGGATGTACTCTGTGCAAGATCGGACATTCAAAGCGGGGATCTGATTTCAAAAGAAATGTTTAAAGCCGTTTCCGTCCCAAGAAACGCGCTTATAAAAGATGCCATATTGTCCGGAGAAGAAGAAAGGCTTGTCGCAAAACGTTGTATCACGGACATCACTGAAGGAGCGCAGCTCTCAGGCAGGATGATCTCGGAGAAACCTGAGACAAAGATCCCCGGGCTTTCAGCCTTTGTAATAAAAAAAGACTGGATCTACATGCGTTCGAGCTCTCTAAGGGGAGGTGACATCGTTGAGATACTTTCTTCTGACGGTAAGACCAGATTCGGATCTTTTGATGTTCTTTATGTGAAAAACGAATCGGAAGGAGAGGTCAGAAGTGCCGATACCGGAGGTTTGAACATAACGGGAACCCAAAAAGATGACAGGTCGGAAGCAAATTCGGAGATCGATCATGTTGAAATCGAAACGGTTTTATACACTTATCTATCATTAAAAGAATACGCGGAAAAATGCACAGGACCTGCGCTGCTGCTTATAAGGAGGGAGGGCAAATGAAGTTCAAAGAACTATGCGAACTGGTTTCGCTCAGGCTCTCGGAGGAATGGAACGGAGACGATGTAAGCTTTGGCGCTATCGAAATGCAGAAGAAAGCGATCATCGGCTATAAAGAAGAGCAGGACCGGATGCTTTTAAAAATCGAAGCGGTTATCTCTTCATTGTCGGATAAAGAGCTAAACGAAAACATTCCTTCCTGGTATGAAAGCCCGGCTTCGGCTGTTTTTCACGAAGTGTGGGGACTTGCGGGAGCAGCTGAATGGTTCTGCGAAAAGTACAGTGATTCAAGTTCATGCAAGATCATAGGCGAAAGGATATATTTCCTCGTTGACGGGAAAATGAAAATAATGCCCCAGCGAATAGGCAGGGACAGGCGTGAGCAACTTATAAGAGCATTACTTTTGCTGTCTCCCGAAGAGCGGCTTGACAAGGATTTTCACGAGGTGTATATGCTCGACGGCACCAGGGTCACCGTTTTCAGGGAAGGCCTGACTAAGAAAGGGCAGGAATGTATTATATTCAGACGCTACATCATTCCGAGATACAGTTTCGAAGAACAGGCGGCGCGTGGGACAATACCGGAGAATGCCATAGGCCTGTTTGAGGCAATGGTCAGATGCGGTTTTAACGTTGTTTTTTGCGGCAGCGTACGTTCTGCAAAAACAACATTCCTATCCACATGGCAAAGCTACGAAGACCCCGATCTTGAAGGCGTCATGGTGGAAACCGATCCTGAGATCCCGATACACAGCTTTATGCCCGATTCTCCCGTCGTGCAGCTTCTTGCTGACGGAGAAAGGCTGAGGGTGATATCAAAGAATCTGATGAGATCGGACGCCGACTATTTTATTTTAGCGGAAGCCAGGGACGGGACTGCACTCGACACCGCGGTCAGAATCGCGAAAAAAGGTACACGGAGAATGAAACTCACCTATCATTCCCGGGATGCCGTAGATTTTGCGTATGACTCGGCGGTTGAGATAGTGCGGAGTTTTGGAGGCAATCCCGGGGAAACTGCTTTGCGGGTCGCCGGTTGTTTTGATTATGTTTTCCATTTTTCTGTGATCAGAGGGACCGGTCTGAAAAAACTCCGTACGATATATGAAATGAGTGCCGGCGAAAAAGTCCATATGAAGGAAATATGTCGTTACGACATTCGGGAAGACCGCTGGGAGTGGTCGAATCATATCAGCGATGAGAAGAAGATGATAGCTATGGAAGAAGATACCGAAGCGTTTTTTAAATTCAGCGGTATATTGGAACAGCTTTCGGGCACCGAACAAGGCGGAAGAGCAGGCAAGCAAAATGAACTTTCTTAAGCATATCAATTTTGATGACTACGTTATGATATCTGTTATTAGCGCATTGATCTCGATGCTTCTTCTCGTCGGAATACTGCTTCTTCTTCGCGGGCAAATCAGGCAGCTGACATCGGTAATAAAAGCAAGCAAGAGGCTGCCGAAGCTGAGAAGGGCTTCGTCTGCCGTCACACCGAACAGATTGATCGGCAGCTTGTCTTTTATGCTGAGATCCGTTATGAAAAACCCGATAAGTCCTACTGCATTTCTCGCAATTGAGATAGTAATCTTTTTTATCGTTTTTACCGCGTCTGCAAGCAATTTATCGATTCGGCTCAGCATGGCCATCGCAATGTCGTTTTGTGCAATCCCATGGCTTTTTTTAAGGCTTAAGCTTGAAAGAATAAGAAGAAAAGGGAGTTTTGAAGGAGAGACACTTGTTTCAGCTTTGCTTACCCAGTACTGGGTTTCGGGGACAAATATCTTCGATACCATCGAAAAGGTCGTGGAGACATCAAAAGGAATCAGTATATCTACCAAGCTTCTTTCTTCTTTTTTGATCACGCTGAGAAGCACCGGCAGCAGGATAAGGATAAAAGAAGCTGCGGATGCTTTTGCCTACGGCATAGGCACAAACTGGGGCAGGATGCTTGCCTGGAATATCCAAAATGCAGCCATCACAGGATGTGACATTGGCCTCGCGCTTGAGGATATACTGATCCAGCTCAGGGAAGCAAGGGCACTGCATGAAGAGAGGAAGAGGATCAATAATGAATCGGCAAAGCTTTCTTTTTACCTTGTTCCTCTAATTTATGCCGGTTCCGTGGTTGTTTGCCTCGGGATGCTTGGTATGAGCCCGGCAAAGTTTATGAAAAACCAATTCATGACAGCGGAAGGATTTGTTTTATTCAGTTTTACGATATTCCTGTTCTTGCTTAATATTGTGCTGGTCGAAACAGTAACAAACAGAAAGCTGGATTTCTGATGAGTTTATACGTGATGCCGATGACTGTGACAGTATTATTTACCTCCGGATATCTGATGCTCTATCCCAGAAGATTCCGGTTATCCTCACTGAGAGATGACAGGGATTTTTTTGCCGTAGCGAGAAAACTCGCGCAGAAGGTTGGATCCGTATCACGCAAATCTCTGATGGCGAGAAGAAAAAGCGAGCAGTATGACAGGGCGATATTTGATTCGATTTGTTTTGTGAGAAACTTGATTGCGGCAGACAAAAGCAGCAGGCTCACATCCGACGTATTGCTGGAACAGCTTGCAGCCACGGACAGCTTGCTTGCGCCTAATTATAAAAGAGCCCTGGCTCGCCTGAGGATGGGAAAGAAAGAAGAAATGGCAATAGCATTTGCCGCCGAGACCGGCACGGAAGCAGCACAGGATTTTATAAGAATCATTCTTCGCTGGGATGAAGTCCAACCGGAAAAACTGGCTTCAACACTCCAGTCGTATCAATGCGCGGTCAAGGAAAGCAGGACAACCAGGATCAAACGCAGCAATGAGGCCTTCAGTGATATTTTATATTTACCGGTAATACTAAACGTTCTGCTTGTGCTTGTGAATTTCCTGTTTGTCGGGTATTTTATCGAGCAGCGTCAGCTTATTCAGCAGCTGTTTTTGTAGATATGAATGACGGTGAAATGTAAAATCTTTAAGACCTGAGACGGTATGTAAATAAAACTGATTTACCTGGCATAAAAAGTGTACGAAAACATTATGAGAACATCCGTTAGAACTAATAAGGAATAGCAGAATGGGTAAGATAACAGACTATTCCGTAATACGAGAATAATAGGAGACGATTATGAAACAGATGATCATTTTACTGAGTATGATAATTCTGGGGATCGCAATAAGCGCAATGGTCCTGAGTTTTAAAGCCCCCACTCAGGGCATTACAGACTCGGCCCAGAGTAAGATGTCGGAACAGCTTACGTTATGAAGCAGTATATTGTTTTGATTTCAATGATTGGTCTGGGTATATTCCTTTTTGCTTTGATACTCGGGCCCGGGGAGGGTTCGCTGGTCAATTTTATGGGCGGTTCCATGCGCAAGGCCATGGAGAGCGGTTTTCAATAAACCGAAATCTAAATTGCTTTAGCGGGTGATTATTTAAAATTGATGTAGAAAATACATTGGTTTTTTGAAATGAACGGAGTATAGCAGGTGAAACAATTTATCGTATTGATGGCTACGATACCGATAGTGCTCGGCTTGCTGATGCAGGTCGGTCTTGCGCAGCAGAATTTCGCAAGACAGATGCGTATCGAACAAATCGTAGAGGATTACAGGTGGGTTGCGTCGGAAGAGGGGGGCTTCAACTCTTCGCTTGCTTACGGCTTCAGGAGCGATCTTTCAAAAGCATCCGGTATGCCGGAAAACTCTGTCAGCCTTCAGCTTGATGCCCCCAAAGCTGCCGGCTCAGGTGATATCAGCTACCGAATAGAAATCTACGGATTTAAATTGGTGGCAGCCAATAGATTGTTCGGGATAAAAGATACAGAAAACAGCAGCGCATATGTTATAGCCGGTTCCGTACCAAACAGAAAACAGGATATTAAAGAACCGGAGCCGCTTGCTGAAGATGAGTAATTTTTGAAATACCGCCTGTCAAAGATCCTGCAAGATGCCCTTAGAACCAAGGTTTAGTTGATAATAGGGATGATTCGTGATTAAATTAGAGAAGTTTCAAGCTACGGGAATGTCTTCCCGCGGCATTTGATGTGTGAAAATCAATTAAATATTATAGTATGTTGAACAAGACAGGAAAGAAACAGGGGAAATGGCAAAAGAGAAAATCAATTTCGAAGACGAATCGGTACGTGATGCTTTCAGGCATACGGCTTCACATATAATGGCACAGGCGGTCAAAAGAATATGGCCGGATGCCGAACTTGCGATAGGTCCTTCTATTGAAAACGGTTTTTACTATGACTTTGACCTTAGTCATAAATTTACCGACGATGACCTGAGACTTATACAAAAAGAAATCAAAAAAATAATCTCTCAAAACTATCCGATAGAACAATTTGAGCTCTCCCGTAAGGAAGCGATCGAGTGGGCGGATGATAACCACCAAAGCTTCAAGCGCGAGCTGATCGAAGAATTGCCGGAAGACGAGACGATTTCCTTTTATAAGCAGGGAGAATTTGTTGACCTTTGCAAAGGCCCGCATATGGATTCAACAGGGCAGGTAAAGGCAATCAAGCTTCTTTCTGTGGCCGGAGCGTACTGGCGCGGAGACGAAAAAAATAAAATGCTCCAGAGGATATACGGTACGGCATTCCCCACTCAGGAGGAGTTGCAGGAATATCTTAATAAGCTTGAGGAAGCAAAAAAACGCGACCACCGGCTGATCGGCAAGGAGATGTCGCTCTTTGCAATATTTGAAGAAGGTATTGGCTTCCCGATATTTCTTCCTAACGGAATGATAATCAGGAACGAGCTTGAAAATTTCTGGAAAGAGGAGCATATCAGAAGGGGTTACCAGGAGATCAAAACCCCCATTATACTCAGTGAGGAGCTCTGGCATACATCGGGTCATTGGGATCACTACAAATCCAACATGTATTTCACCAAAATCGACGAAGGTGACTATGCGATAAAACCGATGAACTGCCCCGGAGCTATGCTTACATATAACAATCGCATGTATAGCTACAGGGATCTCCCTGTGCGAATGGCCGAGATGGGCCAGGTACACAGACATGAACTGAGCGGCGCTCTTCACGGGCTTTTCCGCGTTCGCACATTTACCCAGGACGATGCTCATATTTTTATGCTTCCCGAACAGACGGAAGAAGAGATCATCAGGGTAATAGAACTTACAGACTTTATATACAAACTTTTTAATTTTGAATACCATGTTGAGATATCGACAAAACCCGAAGAATCCATGGGCAGCGATGAAGACTGGGAGCTGGCAACTCAGGCGCTTAAGAACGCTGTCGAAAAACTCGGGATCGACTATATCATAAACGAAGGGGACGGAGCATTCTATGGGCCGAAAATCGACTTCCACCTGAAAGACAGCATCGGCCGCACATGGCAATGCGGCACGATCCAGCTTGACTTCCAGATGCCGACCAGGTTCGGGATAACGTATATCGGAGCTGATGGTGACAAGCACGTGCCGCGCCTGATCCACAGGGCGATTTTCGGAAGCATCGAGCGTTTTATCGGCATTCTCACCGAACATTTTGCGGGCAAATTCCCGCTGTGGCTTGCGCCCGTGCAAATAAGCCTGCTCACGGTAACCGAGAATTTTAATGACTATGCCGATGATCTTGCGGCAAGGCTAACTGATGCGGGGCTGAGGGTAAAGGTCGACGGAAGGAATGAAAAAATCGGTTACAAGATACGAGAGGCCAGGAACGCAAGGGATTCATATATCGTAGTAATCGGCGAAAAAGAAGCAAAGGGTGGAGCCCTTCCAGTAAGATCTTCACGGGAAGGGGATATAGGAGAATTCAGCGAGGCCGATCTGATCAGCAAGTTACTTGATGAAATCGCAAATAAGACAATAATCGACACAATAAAGAAGCAGCAATAGATGAAACAGTTATAACAGAAGTAGATACAAATGAAACACAATAATAAAAGTAGTTACAAAAGAAGCAATAATAGAAACGCAATAAATCAAACAGAAATAGAAGTGTTGTAGCAGATGAAGTATCAATAGAAAAGCAGTAAAAAAATCAGATACAAATGAAACCGCAATAATAAAAGTAGTAATATAAACCTCAATAGAATAGGTAGCAATAGATACAGTTATAAATAAAGCATTAATAGGTGAAAAGGAAAAAGTGATGGATAAATTCGATAACAACAATGGCTTTAGCAGCGGAAAAGATCCTGATAAAAAAGACAGATTCGGCAGCGCGCCCGGCAACGACGGCGGTTTCGGCTCGGGTGGCACTCAGGCATATAACACGGGAGGTGCATCTGCTTACGGCGGCCCGGGATACGGAAATCCCTCCGGCCCTCCTTTGTGGGCTCCCACAAAGAAAAAATCCAAATCCTGGCTTACACTGTTGATAGTGGTCATCATTTGCGCATCTGTTATGTTTATGTTCTTTGGCTGTCTTAATGCGGTAAATGTTCTTCAGCCGAGTACAGACAAGGATAAAAACACTTTTTCACCCCCGAGTGAAAAATACCTGGCAAAACTGTATGTTGTCGGTGAGATCAATAATACGGATGATACTTATGCCTCATCAACTCAGACTTTCCACTATAACTACACCATTAATACGATCGACAGCCTGATAGGGGACAAAAACAACGCGGGTCTGATCCTGTTCATGAATTCCCCGGGCGGAACGGTGTATGAGAGTGATGCAACGTATTTGAAAGTTATGGAGTACAAGGAAAAAACAGAGCGCCCCGTATATGTCTATATGGGGTCTATGGCAGCATCGGGAGCTTACTATATCGCTGCTGCCGCTGATTCTATCTACGCAAACCGTAATACTTGGACCGGCTCTATCGGAGTAATCAGCGGGACATTTTTTGATGTATCTGAATTTCTTGAGAACCACGGAATAAAAGCAACAGATATAACTTCCGGTAAAAATAAAGGTATGGGCAGTTATTTCGAGCCTATGACGCAGGAACAAAAAGACATATTGCAAAGTCTCGTGGATGAGGCATATGAGCAATTTGTCGACATAGTGGCAACAGGCCGGGATATGAACATGAAAGAGGCAAAAAAACTTGCTGACGGTCGAATTTACACCGCGTCACAGGCAAAGAAAAACGGACTTATCGATGATGTTCTGGGAGAGCAGGAAGCCTATGATTTGATGCGCGAGGATGCGGGCGACAAGAACATGAAAATCGAAGAGATGACTTTTAAGGCACAGGATCGTATATGGGATCTTTTTGTCGGAATGAATGAAAACACGATCCCCTCGGAACTCGGGAAAGGGACCGATCCCACCGCAAGCGAAATGGACAGTGTAAGCCGCGTGCTCGATTTAACGGAAAACTCAAACCCGTTTATACTTAAGTATCTATACAGATAGGTCGGATAGGCCTCTTTAACGATGGAGCTTCTGAAGCAGAGGATCGAACAAGACGGACAGATCATAGGCACGGAAATCCTGAAAGTGGATTCATTTCTTAACCACAGGATCGACACGAAATTTCTGAAACAGATCGGAGCGGAATTCAGGAGGCGCTTTGATGATGTCGCATCCGGGATCGACAGCATAATCACCGTTGAAGCTTCCGGTATCGCGGTCGCATGTTTTACGGCAAGGTTTTTTGATGAGGTGCCGGTCATATTTGCGAAGAAGCAAAAGCCGAACACGATGAATTCCGATTATTTCACAGCAAAAGTGGAATCATTCACAAAAAATCAAACAAGCAATATTTGTATCGCAAAAAAATATATCAAAAAAAAAGACACAGTATTGATAATCGACGATTTTCTGGCTCACGGAAATGCCGCACTCGGGCTTGCGGAGATCGCCGGGCAAAGCGGAGCCACTGTTGCCGGTATAGGAATCGTGATAGAAAAATCATTTCAGGGCGGGGCTCAGAAAATCAGAGATGCAGGATACAGGCTCGAATCCCTCTCCGCTATAAAAGAAATGAAAGACGGTAAGGTATATTTTTAAGCACAACAACCATTTCCAGCTATATTCCTGTCAAAGCATTCATTCTACATTATTGCGTAACTGCGCAAATAGCGCTATGAAAATTTATGCGCAAATAGCGCTATGAAAAATGATTGACATCAAATTGACTTCATGGTTTAATAATTTTCATATTAAACGCCTCAATATTTTGGGCTTTTTCGTTTTTATCAAGCATAATTGTCCAATATGTTGCGGTATGAGACCTCTTGACAGAGTTATCGATTCCACATGTTTTGAAAGGATAAGGTGTGAGATGAAGTTGAAATCACGTAAATCCCTGCTGATTCTGCTTGCATTGATTTTAGCGCTTTCGATGGCGCTTTCTGCTTGCGGAGGCGGGAACGAAACAGAAGTTGCTACAGGTGACGGGGACGGGCAGAGCGCGGAACCGCTAAAAGCCGGTTGGATCTATATCGGATCCGTTAACGACGGCGGTTTTACTCAGGTTCACCATGCAGGCACTCTGGCGGTACAGGACTATTTCGGTGACAGGATAGACTGCAAATGGCTTGAAGAAATCGACGATAACAATACTCAGGCATCAAAAGAAGCAGCACTTAACCTGATAGACCAGGGCTGCAAAGTTATTATCGGGACAAGCTTCGGCTTTGGGGCGGCACTTCTAGAACTTGCGGATTCCGGAGATTATGATGACATTGTCTTCCTGCACTTCTCGGATCCTGCTGCAGTGAACGATGTTAATCTGATGAATTACTTCGGCGCTATGGAAGAGCCGCGTTATCTCTCGGGGATCATCGCGGGAAAGATGACCAAGTCCAACAAGCTCGGATACGTTGCCGCATTCCCGTACACGGAAGTAAAAATCGGGATCAACGCGTTTGCACTCGGCGCTCAGTCGGTAAATCCGGATGTTGAGGTAAACGTAGTTTGGATCAACAGCTGGTATGACCCGGCCAAGGAAAAAGCCGCAGCGGAACAACTGCTTTCCCAGGGCTGTGATGTGATCACCCAGCACGCTGATACGACCGCACCGCAGCTTGCAGCCGCTCAGGCGGGCAAGTATTGCATAGGATACAATCTGGATAACAGCGGTGTCGAAGGCCTTGAAAATGCCTTCCTGACAGCACCTGTCTGGAATCACGAAAAATTCCTGATCCCGCAGCTCGAAATGGTGATGGAAGGCACATGGAAGCCTGTAATTGACGAACCGTTTTGCTACTACGGAACCATGCAGGACGGATATGTAGACCTTGCTCCGCTAACGGCAAATGTATCGGATGATGCAAAAGCGGCCATGGAAGAAGTAAAGGCAAAAATCGTCTCGGGTGATTTCCCGATTTTCCAGGGACCAATTGAAGATTCAGAAGGAAATGAAGTTCTTGAAAGCGGCAACGCACTGGATACGGGAACCATATGGACGATGGAATATCTGGTAAAAGGCGTTAATGCCTCAGAAGGTTAAGAAAGGTCATCATGAGCGGCATCGAAGCCATCCGAATGAAAGGCATAACAAAGGCCTTTGGCAAGGTTGTCGCAAATGACCACATAAGCTTCAGCGTAAATACGGGCGAGATACACGCCCTTCTCGGCGAGAACGGAGCCGGAAAAAGCACATTGATGAACATGCTGTCGGGCATATACAGGCCCGACAGCGGTTCTGTTTTTATCTTCGGGGAAGAAGTCAGTTTTTCTACTCCGAAAGACTCGATTCGAAAAGGCATAGGAATGATCCACCAGCATTTTAAGCTGGTGGACGTTTTGACTGCCAGGGATAATATTGCTCTCGGACTCAGAAAAGGGATCCCGGTAAGAAAACAGGAACTGACAAAAAAAATACTTGAAATATCGGAGCGCTACGGACTTGGTATCGACCCCGAAAAAAAAGTTTACGAAATGTCCGTCGGCGAGAAACAGACACTTGAGATAATAAAGGTCATTTTCAGAGGAGCCAGGATCCTCATAATGGATGAGCCGACTGCGGTTCTGACTCCGCAGGAAATAAAAAAACTGTTTCAGATAATCCGAAACATGAAAGAGCAGGGCCATGCCGTAGTGATCATTACCCATAAACTCAACGAAGTTATGGAGATAAGCGACAGGATCACAATATTGCGCGGCGGCAGGTCCATTGATACGGTAAAAATCGAAGACGCCAGCATTCCGTCACTGATCGAAAAGATGGTCGGCGGAAGCGTTGATCTAAATATAAAAAGAAAAACATACGATAAAAAAGAACTCCTGCTGAGCGTAGAAGACTTATCGGTACGGAGCAAATACGGAAACTACGCTCTTGACAAAATCAGCTTCGATCTGCATTCTCATGAGATCCTCGGATTTGCCGGGGTCACAGGATCCGGACAAAAAGAGCTGTGCGAAACGCTCGCCGGATTGATGAAATCAGAAGAAGGCAGGGTGATCTTTGAGGAGCAGAATGTACTTGACAAAAATGCCAATGAGATCATAAGAATGGGCATCAGGCTCGGATTTATCCCCGAGGACAGGCTCGGTATGGGCCTTGTTTCATCGATGGACATAACCGATAATGTCATACTGAAAGACTACCGCTTGCAAGCCGGGCCGATCCTGAGCAGGAAACCCGGCATGGAAAAGGCCAATAGGATAATAGAGCGGCTGGATGTCAAAGCCCCGGGGATATCTACGCCGGTCGGAAAACTGAGCGGGGGAAATATCCAAAAAGTCCTGCTCGGCAGAGAAATAGACTCTGCGCCCAGGGTGCTTATAACCGCATATCCCGTTCGCGGTCTTGATATCGTCGCAACGCACAGGATATACGATCTTCTGAACGAGCAGAAAGATAAAGGTGTCGGGATAATATTTATCGGCGAAGACCTGGACGTACTCATTGAGTTATGCGACAGGATAATAGTGCTTGCAGACGGCAGGATCTCGGGAGTGCTTGACGCCGGGAATGTCACAAAAGAAGAACTCGGGTATCTGATGACGGGGGCAAAAAAAATATGAAAAACCCTGTACAGATCACCAAAAGGGCAGAAATGCCAAGGATCAAGGCCATACTGGTCGAGACCACGGCAATTTTGCTTTCTCTTGTTTTTGCAGGCCTGGTCATGCTTCTTTTTAAACTGAATCCCGTGCAAATATTCTCCTCGATCGTAGAAGGCGCTATCGGTACGGAAATGAGAGTCACCCAGACTATCAATAAGGCGATTCCTCTGACCATAGCGTCTTTGGGCATACTGGTCGCTTTTAAAATGAAGTTTTGGAATATCGGAGGGGAAGGACAAATCGTAATAGGAGCGCTTGCCGCGTCTTTTATCGCGTTTAATTTCGGAGACCTGCCCAGGCCGCTGCTGCTAATAATCATGGCGGTCGTTTCGATCATAGCCGGTGGGATATGGGCCCTTATCCCGGCTGTGTTTAAGGCAAGATGGGGCACAAACGAAGTTATATTTACATTGATGATGAACTATGTCGCGATAAAATTTGTGACATGGCTCCAGTACGGGCCGTGGCGTGATCCGGACAGAAGCGGCTTTCCCAAGATACCCGATTTCTCTGAAAATGCACTGATGCCGGATTTTCTGGGCTATCATCTGGGCTGGCTGATAGCCTTGATCCTTGTCGTGGTGATTTGGTTCTTTATAGGTCATACAAAAAAAGGATATGAGATAAGTGTTGCGGGCGAGAGCATCGAAACGGCTCGCTATGCCGGAATGAACATAAGGAGTCTGATATTGATATCAATGATGATATCAGGCGGGCTTTGCGGCCTGGTAGGAATGATACAGGCTTCTGCGATCGAAAGGACTCTTGTGTACGGCATATCAATGGGATACGGGTTCACAGCTATCATCACCGCATGGCTAGCAAAGCTGAACGCGATCGCGGCATTATTCGTATGTATTTGTTTTGCCATACTCATGCAGGGCGCGGCATATATACAGCTCGCGATGAATGTGCCTGCGGCGGTAGCAGAAGTGGTGCAGGGGATCATTTTATTCTTTGTTCTCGGAAGTGAATTCTTCCTGAGATACAAGGTCAGACTGAATTTTTCGGGAGCAAGTGACAAAAGGCTGCGGGTGGTAAGCGATGACTGATTTTTTCTTTTACACGATCATTGCCGCGACCCCGCTTCTTTTTGCGACTCTCGGCGAGCTTATCACAGAGAAATCCGGAAGCCTGAATCTCGGAGTTGAAGGTATGATGCTTATGGGCGCGGCTTTTGGATTTATCGCGGCTTATCATACGGGAAACGCGGGGCTGGGTCTTATGGGCGCAGCCGGTGCGGGCGCTTTGGCAGCGATGATTTTTGCGGTACTGACCGTAAGCCTGCGGGCAAACCAGGTCGTAACAGGCTTGTCCCTTACGATATTCGGTGGAGGGCTTTCACGATTTGTAGGAGACAGCTATATCGGACTTGCCGTCCCCAAGTCGGCTGCCTCGTTTTTCGGAAGCTTGAAGATCCCCTTACTGAGCGACATTCCTTTTGTCGGAACGGTTCTTTTCAGCCAGGACATAATGGTCTATTTCGGCTATATATCGGTCGCCGTATTTACGGTTTATTTATTCCGCACGCATCTCGGTCTGAACATGAGAGCGGTCGGCGAGAACACGGCTGCTGCTGATGCTTCCGGTGTCAGAGTCACCGCGCATAAGTATGCACACATCATGCTTGGCGGCGCGTACTGCGGGCTGGGCGGCGCGTACCTGTCTCTTGTTAACGTGCCGATCTTTCAGGCGGATGTCGTCACGGGCAGAGGCTGGATAGCGGTTGCCCTGGTCATCTTTGCTTCATGGAACCCGATAAAGGCATTTCTTGCTGCTTTCCTGTTTGGTGCTCTTTCGATATTGGGCCTGCGGCTTCAAAGCATGGGGATTCATATCTCTCAGTACTTAATTGACATGCTTCCGTATGTGGCCACTATCGTCATCGTTATTATAAGCACAAGGAAAAACAGGAAAGAAGATCTGCCCCCCGGAAACCTATCGGTTTCGTATTTCAGAGAGGACAGATAGATGGGCCTTGTCGATCTGCATCTTCATTCAATATATTCGGATGGTTATTATAAACCTTCCAAACTGATCAAAAAGGCGGCAAGGCTTGGTCTTAAGCTGGTTTCTCTTACCGACCATGACTCAGTCAGTGGCGTGGACGAAGCAATTAGAAGCGCAAATGATCTTGGTATCGAATGTCTGACGGGAATAGAAATCACAACTGACGCGCCCTATGAACAGCACATTCTCGGATACATGGTCGATATAAATGACAGTGGTTTTAAAAAATTCATAAAAGAACTCATGAGGCTCAGGGATCTTAGAGCGGAGGCTGTTTTCGGATATTTGGACAGCAAAGGAAAAGGCCTTGATGAAGACGATGTCAGAAAATTCGCCAACGGATCTTATATAGGCAGGCCTCATTTCGCGCACGCCCTCATGGCCAGAGGTGTCGTCGATAGCGTCAATGAAGCCTTTGACGAATATCTTTCAAACTATATGCTTAGAGATATTCCGAGACCGAAAATCGATGTCAAAGAAGCAATCGATGCAATTCTGACCGCCGGAGGATCCGCGGTCCTGGCGCATCCGCACACATTAAGAATAAAGGGCGAGAGGATGCCCGCGGATGAGCTTGATAAGGTAATCGGGAATCTTTGTGAAATGGGTCTGTGCGGGATAGAATGCAATTATTATAACTATGAGCCTGAGCAGGTTAGGGAATATACGGCACTTGCGGAGCGACATGATCTGGTCGTCACCGGAGGTTCTGATTTTCACGGCGGGAATGTCAAGCCCGGCGTGGAGATAGGCAGCGGTAAAAACGGACTTCTGCGCTTTGATGATATGGAGTTAGCCACGAAACTCGCAGCAAAAGCAGCAGGCAACAGGGACGGTTCTTTTGTGTAACTACACAAAAGAACCGTCCCTGTTAGTGTAAAATAAAAAGCGTGCGGTGTCAGCAGCCTCGCACAGGGTGTTCGTCGCCGTCTCGCACAGGGTATTCGTCGCCGGCATTTCTTTGCGTTTGCTACGCTGCAGGCAGACAGACAAGGAGGTGTCTCAAAGTAGTGCTCAGTATTGGCTTTACAGTTAAAACAGATGATTATGCATAAAAATTACGGTTGTGTGGTGGATAATTCAACAAAACTCCTTGATTTTAGTGA
>Ga0123353_10004993_pt1 | contig 17280 bp, 25 predicted proteins | sample TergutLab28metaG_3_FD_92763 | JGI IMG/M metagenome (GOLD analysis project Ga0123353, IMG submission 92763) | Labiotermes labralis P3 segment gut microbial communities from Petit-Saut dam, French Guiana - Lab288 P3 | ecosystem: Host-associated > Arthropoda: Insects > Digestive system > Gut ...
AACTCTGATATGACTACGGAACCGGCGCTCACGGCGTTGGCGTTTTTTCCTTTACTTTGAGGTATCTGCGCTCGTTTTCTTCCAGCACATCAAGCGCATCGTTCATGAGAGCCACGTCATACAGGGACAGGGTGCCGTCCTTCAGGCTCTCAAACTTGCACATGCCCTTGATTACCGGGCGGAGCAGGAAGTCCAGCCCGTCCGACAGCCTTACCCATGCAATCCCCTGGCCTTCAGGAAGCCCTCCAGGCCGGAAAGAGAGGGCAGGCCGGAGATAAAATCCGCAAGATTCTCCAGGATGACGTGATAGGCGATCTGGATCAGGGCGGGCAGATTCAGGCCGTCGAACATGGTGACGTTGTTGACGCGTAGCGGCGCCCACTTGTTCCCCGTCTGCTTGCGCTCTGTGACTTCCAGGCAGGCATTCAGGACATATTCCACATCCTCATCCGACAAAGCTGTGATGGCGTTGGTCAAGGGAGTGATCACCAAATTGATATCCCCCTTGATGTCGATAAGCTTGCCGGCCCCATCCTTTATGAACTGAATTCTTTCAGGATCGAGGCTCGCAAGGGCCGCAAGCTGTCCCATGCATGGTGTCAGGCGGCGCGCGATGTGTAGTTGACTGAAAGCGTTCAGCTTGCCCGATCTGTAAACATCTTTTCCGATAGTAAACTCCATAATGCTTCCTCCTTAAGCGCCGGCACCGAGCTTGGTATCGATTTTGCCCGCGTGGAATGTCCAGGCCAGCTTCGCGCCTTCCACCGCATAGGGGGTGGCGATGCCCTTGGCGAATGCCACCTCGGTACAGGTGATCATGTCGCCGGAGACCGGGTTACGAATGATGATGGTGTTCCGCCCGTGGTTGCGGCTGCTCGCGGTCTGGTAGTTATAGAGATTCTGCAGCCGCGCATTGGTGGGACTGGTGCGCAGCAGGGTCACGGTCACGGTGCCGGAGGCGTCGGCCCTGAGACTGTGCATCACCGAGCCGTCAGCTCCGATGGTCATGATGTTTTTGTCGCCGGTCGGCTCTACGGTGATGCCTTCCTCCGCGTTGCCGGAGCCGCTCCCCAGTTGGAAACTGCCCCCCGGCCCGTCAATGGATGCCTGGACATCCATAAAACCGTATGTGTTCATACCTTACTCCTACCTGTTGACGTCGATCTGAACATCGACGGAATGCACGGCGCCGGCCAGCTTGGCCGCCACCTGGATGGGCGGAGCCTTGCGCTGTTCCCGTTCGCTTTGCGGTTGATCATCCACAGGCTGCGCATAGATGTACCAGCCGGATTGCAGGTACTCGCCGCGTTCCAGTTCGCCGAAGCCGTCGGCATTCCACACACCAGGAGCGATCAGGCCGTTGTTCACGCCCTCATTCAGCGCCTTGCCGATGACAGTGACGATCTGGTTCACGCCGGCGTCAGTCTGGGGAATTTTCGTTTTGCTCTGGTAGAGCAGGTTCCAGCACTCGTTCTGAATGGCATTTTGCAGCCAATCCAGGCCATGCACCTCGTCAAAGAAGGCCCCGCTCGACATCACGCCTTCCTGCAGGATGGCGGTGTCGTTGTCGTAGTTGACGAAGACGTTGCAATTCTTGCCGGCCAAGGCGGCAGCTTGGCTTTCGGTCAGCCCTTCGGCAACAACTCCGGGCTCCTGCTTGAATTTGAGGGTGATGGTGGAGCGGTTGGCGTTGAAGTTGACGGTAAAGGCCCGACCAAAGGCCGAACACACGGCATAGGGATTCCTGCTATACTGCAGGAAGGTGCGCTTCCGGGAGAGCGCCCTGGACCTGGAGGCCAGATCATTGACCACCGTGGAGGACAACACCCGGCTGTCCGTGATGGTGACGCCATAAATACGGCTCTTGGCGCTGGCTTCAATAAAGCCGCCCACCGCCAGGTGTTCATCATCGGAGAGGGTGTCGGCAAAGACCAGGCCGTACCAGTCGCCAGAGCGGTCGGCCAGCTTGGCCGCACACTCCAGGGACGTTTCCGCATCAAACCCGGGTACAAGAGGCAGCGCCAGAGCGCTGGTCAGCGCCATGCGGCCGGAGAGATCTGTTCCGGAGCCTGCGTTGACCGCATAGCCGATCTCCTGTCCCGCTCCTGTGGCCGTGGTGACAACGGAAAAGTGATCACCATGCCACACGCAGCGGGCGTCGTCTTGGGCCAGCTTGGCGCTGATCACGCTGGCCACGCCGTTCATGTTGGTCTGGCCGGTAAAGTCCAGTCCTGAAACAGTCACGCCACGGGTGTTGATGACAATGCCGAAACTGCCGTTGGTGATGGTATTCCAGTTGGAGGCATCCAGATCCGCGTCATGCACCAGCCCGCCCTTGAGATAGGCGGAGCTATTTTCTTTGACAAAGCGCCCGATGACCAGGGTGTGCGGCCTGGGGCTTTGGGAGAAGAACAGCTCGGCGGCTTTGTATTCCGGCTCGTTCACGCCGAAGTCTTCCACCACGCCGGTAATGCCGGTATAGCGGCGGATTCGCTCCAAAGGATCTATGACATCGCTGCTTCCGGCAATGCACAACACGCCGAAGTTGCGCCGGGGCGAGGCTTTGGGCTGCAGGTTGACGGTAACGCGAACAACGCGATCCACGGACAAGGCTCTACTCATGATAACTCCCTATGGTTCGCGCCAGCAGGCGCGTGGGCAGGCTTGGCAGCCGAGGGGCATACCGATGCCCGGCTTGCCGCTGTCGTTTTTTGAGTGATCGGAAACAAGCGTTCCGTCCATTTGTTGTAAGTTCAGGACTGCGTAGGTCCGGCTGGTCATGAGCTGGAAGGTCAGGGAAAGGTCGGCCCTGGCCCGCCACTGCATGGCTATTAAAGCCGGCACGGGAACGATGCTCCCGGCTCTGGTAAAATTCATGTTATGCTCAAGCAGTATTTTCCGGTTCTGCGGCACATGCAGGCCCACACGAAAGGTGCGGGCTAAATCCATGTGCCGCGGTCCGTAAAAGGACGCCAGCACGGTCAGGGTCTCTAAATCCGTTATTTCATCGTAGCCATCACCCTCATCGTTGCTGTCGCTATCCGTAAGGCTATCGCCAACGGCTACCGCGCCGTGATGGCGGATTACGGGGAAGTTATGAGGATCGTGGCGAGTAATGCCGAAGGCGCACCAGTCCGCCTGGGGGCCCGGCTCATCAGGCGGAGAAGGCTGCCAGCGCGGGCGCACCAGCGTGCCGCAGATCCCGGTGATGCCGACAATCAAAGCCTGGAGCACGTCCTCAATATCCGTCTGCTCGGGAGCCTTCTGTCCGGGAACCGGAGAAAGCCGGAGGAAGCCTCCGGTGGCGCTGGTATTCATTGCCGCTCCAATACAGCGATGGCCTTGGTAAATCCGGCGTGTTGCTGCCAGGGCTCGGCCAGGGCCACCCGGTAAACACTTCCCTCGTGGTAAACACGATCGGCTTTTTCCTTTTCCTCGCCGACAGTCAGGGGCGCGGGCGTGAATATCAGGATGCTTGCCTTCATGCGGTCGGCATCCTCCAGCACTTCCCGCTCCTTGCCCGGCGCGGGCTGGATATTGCCTTCCGCCGGAAATTTCTGTTCCGCAAACTCCGCGCGGCCCTTGTCGTTGACGGTCTCGGTGATGCGGCCGTACTGGAAGGAACAGCCGCCCATTTCCGGGTCAGTGATGATATCGAGCAGATCCATTACCGACTCCCCCTTTTGCGAATCACGAATGTGTAGGCCTTGCGCAGTTGACTGGTGTCGATGAGCGGATTTGTCCGCTCCCTATCGCGCCTGGACTTCTTGCGCTTGGGCTTGCCCTTCTTGTCCGTCAAAGCGACGCCCTGGTCGTTTTTGTGCAGGGGCTGGTAATCCAGAGTGCTGTCTGCCAGTGCTGGCCAGTCGTTATTGACGAAACGCGCCCGCACCGCATTTTGCCCCAGGAGACCGATCTTGTTCAAAGCCGAATCAACAGCCTCCGGCTTGCACTCCAGGGCCTGTTTCGCAGCCTGCTCAAGGAGCTTCACCGCTTTATCCTGGATGTCCTGGATGCCTGGAACAAGATGCGGCCTGGCCGGGATGTTTTTTTCCGGTACACCATGTTCGTGGATGTAGGCGAGGTAAGCGTTGCTGATGCCGGTATCGCCCGCTTTCTCCCGGGCCGTTTTGTCCTCGGGAATGCCGATGTACGCATCCTTATCCGTCAGCGCCTGCATGGCACGGCCAAGCTGCGAGAGATTATTCCGTACTTCCGTGACGTTAATGGTTGGCCTCATACCACTGCCCCTCCGACACCAACGAGTTGCACCAGTTGCCAGTACTGCTGGCCGTATATGGTGAGATTCCATTGACCGGCAGCCGAGTCGCCGGAAGATGCGCCCCCGGCGCGGGTTTCAGATTTTGACACCCCGCCGACGGTCTTGCTGGAAGAGACAACTGCTCCGGAAGCGGCATTGATTCCCCCGGTTCCGTCTTTTCCTTTGGCCGCTTCCCGCTCAAGAGTCAGATAGTGGGCCACACGCAGCCCCATGCCTTCGGGCAACAGCTCGCCCCACCGCTCGACGGACATGCTTTTTCCGGCCAGCGTCAGGGCAAAGCGCACCCGGGCATCCGGGAACAGTTCATCCGTGAACTGGGGAAAGGCCTCTCTGAACTCTTGAACGGTCAGCATGCTTATTCCGCCTCGGCCTTTTGGACGTAGATACCATCCGGGCCTTCAGCCAGGATGACGCCCTTCGCCCCGGCAAGGAGCAGATCGGCAAGCACAGCTTTTGTCGGACTGCCCGAAGGAATAGTGATGTCGGCGTCCTCACACAGCGTCCGCAGTTGAGCCGCCGTCAGGGCCAGCAACTCTGTCCTGGTGACCCGGGAGAGGATGCCATCACTCTCGGTGGCGTCGGCGCCCTCACACTCTGTCTCCGGTTGAATCTCCGTCAACACCTGCTGTTCCTCACTGGTGACCTGGACGGTGTCGTCTGCGTCGCCGGAGCCTGCTTTTTCTTCCATATCGGCAAGCAGCTTGGCCCGGCCTTCCTCGATACAGCCCTGGACGAACCAGTGCCCATACTCCTCTTCGCTGAGGGTGTGTTCGCCCTCGGTGAACTTGCGCACGGGCGTTTCCGAATCCAGGCGCAACTCAAAGGGAAGAATGACGAGTATTTTATACATGGATCACCTCCTACAGGCCGTCGGCATAGGCCACCGTTTCCGGGTAGACGAACTCCACCACGCCGAACTTGGCGTAATAGGTGGTGATATGGTGCAGACCGCGAAATTCCACCGGCGTGTGGTTGATGGGCACCAGAGGGAAACGCACGTATTGTTCGCCCTTGGTGTAAGCCACGGCCCGGCCGGAGCCGCCCACGCCGCGTTTGTCCAGCCACTTCAAAGGGCTGATCACCAGAGGCTTGCCGTTGATGCCGTTGGACATGCAGTCCTTGGAAACGTAGTCCAGAATGCTCCGGCTGCCGGCCGAGGTCACCGGCTGGCTCAGGAGCGAATACTGCTTGGGCGGCAGCAGAAGGTGAGTGGGAACCATCGTAAAAGTGCTGCGCTCCCAGGCGGCGTTCAGGATGTTGTTGATAGCCTCAAGGATTGCATCGGGATCTCTGCCCCAGGCTCCGGAAACGTTGGCCGGAGGGATGGCCGGGTTGTTGATCAGGCCGGTTTTGCCCACGGCGGTATCGCCGATATAGACCATCTCGTCGATGTCCATATTGTACTTGAGCTTCAGTCCCGCCATTTTTTGCTGATCCAGCGGACGCCCGAGCTGCTGCGCGGCTTCCAGTTCCACGATGGAGTACCCGAGCTGCAAGGCCCACAAGTACATGGGGGAAGTCGGCTTGTTGATGTCCACTTCAATGCCGGGGATCTCCGTGGACGTGGAGCTGATGAAGTTTTTGCCGTTGGAATTGGGCGTGCCTGCGGCTGCGAAGTCGGTACGGGAGAAGCTGGTGCTTTCGTCACCGATGGACACATCCGTGCGCAGGTCAATGTCCCGCCCCCAGGTCTGTATGGAGAGCGGCTCATGCAGGGTTTTGTCAAAGCGCTCCAGTTCCCCGACAAAGAATGCGCCGGTAGAATCAATGGTGCGCTGGTCGTATGTTTTGAATGCCATTCCTTTTGTCTCCCTATATGTTGAACGAGATTTCCACGTTGCCGGAAGCGTCCGCCGCGCCCTGGAACTCGCAGCCGGGAATGACCGTTCCGCCGGAGGCGACAAGGCTGCCCGCAGCGGCCCCGGTGGTGACGAGATGCACGGGCGCGTTTTTGGCCGCGGTTCCGCCAGGAATCTTCACGGTCATGTAGCCGCTGCGCATGACGGACTGCATCGTGTTGGCCGGAGCCGAGCCGCCGCCGAGCTCGGCCATGTCGCTCTGGGTCGGAAAGGGGCTGGCCAGGAAGCCATAAATGACGCTGGGGGTATCGCCGGAGACCAGGGGCACGAGCTTGCCGTCAACGATTTTTCCCGGTGCGCCAAAGAGCATCGCGGCTCCGAGCAGTACGGGCTCCAAAGTAACGCCGCTTTTGCGGCTGACCCGGCCGGGAATGCCGGCGGGCATACGAACAAGATATGCGGACATGCCTAACCTGCCTTTTGGTCATAGAATTTTTTGTTCAAAGCGTTGATTTCCTCCGGGGTCTTCGGCTTGCCAAAATCACGCACCGAGGCTTTGGCGTTAACCAGGCCGTCCGCTGTTTTGCTGTTGTTGACGTGCCTGGCCACTTCCGCCGTGGCGCAGAAAGCCGCGTCAAGCTCGGCCTGGGACAGGCCGTCCAGGGTGCGGCCCGCAAGGAGGCCTTCCACCATGCCCTTCAATGCCTCATCCTGCATGGCCCGACGCAGGGACAGCTTCTGCACGGCCGTAAGACTGTCTCCAACCCTGACGACAAGGCCGGAAGAAATGGCCTTGGCCCGGCCCACTGCGGCCGCGTCCGCCACGCGGGCGCGCACGGCATCCCCGGTCTTTGTGCTTCCGGAGCTGTCTTTTTCCGCTTCCCCGTCCGCCTGGCTTTTCGGCTCTGCATCGTCGGTCTCGGCGGGAGGAGCATCATTCGTACCTTTGCCCTCCAGCAGGGTGCGCACCAACAGCGCCAACTCCTCCACCTGGGCCTTGAGCGCCGCGAAATCATCGCCGCTGTCCGTGGCCGGCTGCGTGTTTTCTTGCGATTCCTGCGCGGATTGCGCTTCATCGCTGACCGCTGCGGCGGCAGCCTCGTCAGCCGTCTTGCCCGCCTTCAGGTGTCCGGTGAAACGGCTCCAAAAGCCTGCTTTGCCAGTTGCCTTTTGTGTCATCACTCTCTCCTTGCTATCGGGCCGGGCATCGCTGCTGTCGCCATCCGCAAGACTCGCAAAACCTCGTCTAACGGCTGCCGCGTCCTTGATCCCCACGCGCCCGCCCGCCCTGCCTTGAGAAACCAGGGCGATATGGTTGCCGATGATATTGATTTGCCTGCCCACACCGGGCCGGATTTCCTCGTAGTCCGCGTCATAGCCGCAGGAAACCTGCCGCAGCCGCCTCTCCCGCACGGCGGCGATGCCCTCGGCATCAGTGATCAGCAAATCCGCCAGCAGCAGGTCCGCCTCGCTTCCCTTGCCTCGCCGCACGTTCATGGCCACCCCGCAGGTCAGATCCCGCCAGTTGTCCGGGTTGACATCCTCGGGATGGTCGATGGTGACGCTTTTGCCTTCAAAGGAGGCAATGGTCGCGGGAGAAAAGACCTCCGCTTCTTCGCGCACCACCAGCACCAAGCCGGAAGGACCGGGAGCGACCGGAACCTCATCAGGCTTGTATTCCTGCACGCCGGTACGGGCGATGGGCACGCCGATACAGAGCAGGTAGCCCTCGGGCGTCTCCTGGATATGGGGGGAGAGGCTGTGCGTGGTGTAGTAGCGCATGGTTGAAACCTAGCGGCGGGCACAAAAAAAATTCACCCTGAACTATTTCAGGGTGAACCTTGTTTGCAGTGAAGCGGGCGGGCGGGCGGTTGGCCGTCAGGAAGGCTGCCCATCGGATCGATTTTAAGGCGTTTACGGGCCGTTTACGAGACGCGCAAAATTATTTTACCAACCTGTGCCGCTCTCCTTCGATAAAAACGCAACTGGAGGCATTTGTGGCGTTTTTTAAGACGCGCGCTCTACAAGCTCCAAGTCTTCAGCAGCGACAACCAGCGTGACGCTGTTGATATCGTCAGCGCTGCCTGAACTGTCGAGATCAAAGTCCACATGGCAATAAGGAACCTCGGGGCGACCGACAATAACAGTTCCCACCTCACCGGCGGGCACGGTAACAGGATCGCCATAGGGGTCTTCTCCCTGCAAGGGGCGGATGGTTCGCACCATATCCATCTCGTTGTAACCGTCAATAGGCACGATTCTTCCTCGGAATATAAATGGTCGTCAGCCTTGGCCGCATGGAAATTTTACGACCGCTCTCATCCATGTCATATATCCAGCCGGTCACAACGTCAACGGTTTTGCCGTTTGGTCCGGACACAGGCGCCATGACCTTGAAGCGCTCACCATATTTATCTCTCCCTATAGGCACGGCTTCGGCATAGGGCAAAAAGGCCATGACCTGATCGTGGATCATGTCCGCATGTTCCTGGGTGGCGCCGATGGCCGCCTTCCACTTTCTGGCCTTGTCTTTTCCACCGGGATTGTCCGGGTCCAGTGAATACCTGCTCAGCTTGCCGTATTTGTCAAAGCTGGCCTTATCCACGCCGACCAAGGGAGAGCCGGGCACATGTGGTATGACCGCGCTGCTTTCAGTCCTTTCCCATTGGCTGTAAAGCGTCTTTTGCCCGCTGTTCTGGGCTTCGGCCGCTGTTTGCAGGGGCGGCTTGTACACTCCGCCGTCAGGGTTGGGGATAACCGGCTCGGGGTAGCAGCGGCAGTTGGGAAATTCTCCGGCGTGGCCTTCCATCTTGTCGATGGCGGGGCGCTCCGTCCATTTGACGAACACGCCCTCCATCGCCCTGTGGCTTTCCCGGGTGTCGCCGTCCCTGGCCGTGCGCCATACATAACCGGTGGAGCCGACGCTCTCGGCCCTGGCAAGGGTGAGCGCGGTACCGGCCTTGCTGACCTCCGTGCGGGCGATGGTGCGGGCGCGGGAAGCGGACACATGGGCGATGCCGGGAAGGCGCTTGGCCAAATCTTCCGCCCGGGAGCCCATAGCCAGATTTTCCGCCACCGCCTCGGCCACCTGGTCGGCCGTACCCGTGACCAGGGACTTGATCAACCCCGCGTTGTACTCGATAGCGGCGCGGGTAGCTTCTCCCACCCCAGGGGAATGAAGCAGGCGGCGCATGTCCAGACCGGCACGCCGGGCCGCGCTGGACCAGGCCTGCACGTTCTTGCGGTTCACGCCCGCCATCATGTTGGCGGCACTTTGCCGAGCCCAGGGGCCTATGGCGTCCGCGTACTCGCGCAGCTTACGTTCGATCTCTTCCGGAAACCCGTCGGAACGGATGATGCGCTCTATCTGCGCGGCGAGATTGAGGAGCTGGCGCTCGTATGTCTTCTCCGCCGAGCGGGATGGAGCCCAGGCATTGGAGTCGGCCCGGGCTTTGGCAGCGTCCGCCCACGCCCAGGGCCGCTTCCAGGAGAGAGGAGAAGGAGATACAGGGTTAGAAAGACCCATCCGGCATGCCTTCCGGCAGGGTCGGCGCTGCGTCTTCCTGCTTCGCCGCCTCGATATCCGCATCAGTGATGCCGGAGAAACGTCCGGAAACACGGGAGGAGTCTTTCAGCGCGGCCAGGGATTGGGCCTTGGTGGTGATGCCAGCGCCATGCAGCCCGGCCACGTTTTGCGCATCAGACGTTCCGATCTGGCTCTTTTCCAGTTCCGTGGGCATATACAGGCTCTGGTACTCAAAGCCGAAGTCCTCCGGCAAGGCACACCCCAGGTGATGACGAGCCAGCACGTTGAAGAGCACGGTATCAACCGGGCGTTTGTCATCCTCAAGCTGTGTCATCACCGTGTCGTAATAGGTGCGCAAATCCGACTCCCCGCTGGAAAAGCCCTTGGGGCTCTGCCCCAGAAGGCGCACCAGGGGAATGGCCGTGGCCCCGGCAATCTGCTCGGAAAACGCCTGCAGCGCCTCGTAAATGCCGGCGAAGGTCCAGCCGTGGGTCTCAAAGCTGTCGTTTTTATCCAGCAGGGTGATCCCTTCGTTGGACTGCAGCATCCGGATCAGCGCGAACATCTTGTGCAGGGCGGCCTCGGCCTTGCCTCCCGCGGCCAGGATTTCCCGGTACCGGTCAACGCCGATCACCCGTAAAAAGGATTTGTGCATGAGGTTGGCCGCGCCGTGCGTAGCCGAGTCCAGGGCCAGGGCCAGGATACGGTCATAGGCCCGATCCACCACGGAATCGCCCCAGTACTGGTTATCGCGCCGGGCAATGCCCGGCAGATCCACACCTGAAAAACGTAAACAGCGGGTGTGATGAACCCTGAGCCCGGTTTGTGTGTCCGAATTGATGGTGTAGTACAGGGGATAGCCGAGCATGGGGCCGAGCTCTTTTATTTTTTCATAGGAGGGGCTTACCTCATGCCGGTCCAGCACGAACAAGCCTTTGAAGCTTCCCCTGCCTATCGTGGCAATATCCAGGGGCGTGGTCATGTCCTGGCCGTCGATGAGCATGACGGCCAGGGCGCCGCCATATAAGCGGCCCCATTTGACAGCATCGGTGAGGCGCCCCGGCACCCCGCAGGCGCGATAGGTTTTCAGCAGCGCGGAGACATCCCCCTGGACAAGCGCCCCCTGGATATCAAAGTGGCTGCGCACCATATCTTCGGCCACCACATCCACCATGCGGCCCACGATCCAGGAGGTGCGGTACATGTCCAGCAGCTCGTCCCGGTTTCTGGTGACATACTTGCCGGGCGTATAGTTGCTGCGGGCCAGGAGATTATCCTGCCCCAAGCCAAGCCTGGCCGCAAAATTGTCAAAGCCGTCCCGGGTTCTCCCGGCCCTGATGGGCACAGTGGCGGGCCGTGGGCGTGTATGGCGTATCATTATATATAGAACCTCATCATGCTAAAGCCTCCCATATAGATAAACCGTGGGCCTTGAGGTAGCGGAGCGCCTGGGTCATGGCGTCCACCTGGTCGTCATGGGGAGCAGCCGGAAAAGTGACTATCTCTTCCTCAAAATCAGACACCCAGGTTGCGTACTCATTCTCGGGAATGAAAACATTTTTCCCCGCCCACAGCGGAGTGACGGCATAGGCCCGAGACACCTTGGAGCCGTCAGGCTGCACCGGGATCAGGCCGGCCACCTGGTCTTGCAGATCATCCAGTACCGCCGGGCCGTTGGCCTTGTCTTCAATCAGTATGCCGAAGGCCTGGGGATACTGCGCGGCCATCGTCTTGATGGCCGCCCGGCTGACCGTATAGGACATGCGCGAACGTACCTGGTGCAGCAGGTAATAATTGACGCCCTTGCGAGCCCATACTTGTCCCACCACGTAGTCGGAACCGTCCGTATCCTTGAAAGTCATGTCCCAGGACAGGACCATCTCATCAAAGGATTCCGGCAAATTCCCCACGTTCCAGCGCTGAATCCAGGCTTGCAGAAAAATGGCGCCACCTTCCGGAACCGGGCGCTGCTGGTAGAGAGCGCTCCACTGGTTGGGGGAGAGGGCGGCTTTGACTTCCAGCAGTTTTTCCAGCGGGTGCAGTTCGGGCACCAGGGGCCTGTTGTCCTCGCCGAGAGCGGGAAAGGAGAGGGTTTTGGCCCGGGGGTTGTTTTTGGCCACCACGCCGGAGAGATCGTCCAGCGCCCATCTGGTGGCCATGATGATCTGCCCGGATTTTTTGGAAAGGCGCGTCAGAAAAACCGTATTGTACCAGCCCTGGATGCTGCGCTTGATGGTGGCGCTACGGGCCTCCTGCTCGTTTTTGATGGGGTCGTCAATGATGCCGAGATCCAGGGACTTGCCCGTAAGCGGGCCGCCCACGCCGGTGCAGACGTAATAACCCTTATGATTCGGCACAGTAAATTTTTTTAGAGAGCGCTGCGCGCCCGGGTCAGGGTTGCCGAGCCAGGAATCGGGAAATACTGCCCGGTAACGCTCATCAAGCATAATGGCCTGCACGTCGCGGCTCATCTCCTCGGCCAGATCGGCGCTATAGCTGCACGCGCCGATTTTCAGATGCGGATATTTGCCCAGGGCATAGGCCGGAAAGTACCGTGAGGCCAGGGTGCTTTTCCCGTGTTGGGGCGGAGCCTGGAGAATATCAATGGGCCGCTCCTCCGCGACAAGGGCATCCAGGAGGCGGTCCAGCTCGGCGCAGACGCGCAGGGAAAACTCGCTATGGATATAGTCCGGCTTCAGAAACGAAATAAAGGCCGCAAGGGAACGCCCGGCGCGTTCCGCTTCCAGCCTGCGCAGCTCACGCTCGGCCAGGGCCGCATCAAGCTGTTTTTCCGGCGAGCTCCGCGATTCTTTGCTCAAGTTCTTCATCCGACAAGCCCTTCAGGTCTTTGGCGCTGCCGAGCGCCTGGACGCGGGAGCGCATTTCTTCCTCCACCTTCCTGCGCTCCTCATCCCGGATGCGCTTGGCAAAGTCCTGCTCCAGATGCATGGCATGGGAGAGATCTTTCAGGGAACGGGCTATCTTGGCCACTTCCGCCGCGTCAAACGTGGAGTTGGGATCAGCCGCCCGTTTCTGCATGGCTGTAAACACGAGACCCCGCAGAATTTCCACCAGAAGCCGCCCCTGGTCGCCTTCCAGGCTTTCCGGGCCAAGCTCCTGGGCGAGAGCGCGGGCATATTCCCGGTTTTCCCGCATGGCCTTGGCGGTCTCGTTGAAGCTGGCCGCATATCTCCCAAGGGCGCTGCGTGAAGGGACCGCCTCCTTTTTCTCGCAGCACCCGACAATGAAGGCATGCAACTGATCAAGGGTCATGTCTCCGGCCATCAGGGCACGGTCCAACTGCTTGCGGACAGCGGACGGCAGGCGGAGCACGGTACTTTTGCGGGGCATGTTTACCCCTTCGGCCCCGGTCTTTTGACGCCGGGAATGATGGCGCGGCCTGTGGCCGCATCCAGTCCGCGAGAGGTGAGCTTCAATACCAGCACCGGCCCGAGCTGCTCATGGGTAACCAGCCCCACATCTTTCAGCCAGGCCGCATCCCCATGAATGACATCCCGCGACTCCCGGTGCCCCACAGTATCCAGGGCATCCTGCAGGAGGCTGGTATTCATCCGGTAGTCCGGCTCTTCCGACAAAAAGCGAAGGATGACAAGGCGGCGATCCTCCGCGCAGACTTCCGCATACGATTTTACGCCCGACATTATGACTTCCCCCTGAGATAGGTGTCCACACGGTCAAGCTGATGCTCCACCCGTTCCATGAGCTCCCGCTGCCCGGCTACCGTGGCTTCCAGCTTACTTTGCGACCCGCGCAGTTCTTCAAGCTTGAGCAGGATATTATGCACGTCGCCGTATTCGGGCAGATTTTTTATGTGCTGTTGCAGTGCGCCAAGTTCACCGCCGATATTGTTGACCCGCTTTTCCAGGTCTTTCACCTTTGCCTGTTCTGCCAGGACGTTTTCCCGGTGTTCGGTGCAGCGCCTATGAGTGACGAACCTGGTGCCGAGGAACAGCAGGACGCCGCCCAGGATCAACGTGGACAGCAGCATGAACAGGGGCCAGAGCTTCATGAGGTCCAGGAGGAAAGTAGGAACTACACTGGTGCCGCTCATTACCGGCTTACCCCTTTGTACTTTTCATAGGTGCGCAGGCCGCCGAGGCCGAGCATCCCGCCGATGATCACGCCAAGCTCGTACACGTTCACGGCGGGCATCTCGATTGCTACGCCGTAAACTTTCAACACGACTTCCACTATCGGGAAGACTACCCACGCCAGGACCATGCCCGTAACGCCAACCCAACCCACCCCAGGCCGCCACCCGGCCACAAAGATAGAGCGGTGCGCGGCTTCAGTTTGCGCCTTGTCACACTGCTGCAAGGCCGCCATTTTGGCGAGTTCGCCGGACTGCTCAAGCTCGACAAGGCGCAGCCTGGCCTTTTCGGCCTCAGTTTTATCCGGGAAAATTTTGTCGATAACCGTTGAGACAAGGGTAAAAACACTCATGCCCCCACCGCCTTCATGATCGCTTCAAAGGTCAGGCCCGGCCTGGTGCGGCTGCTCACAACGCTCTGGCCACGGAGCTTGTAGCCGATTACGTTTTCACGTTCCCGTCCCGGCGCGACGGCCAGATGAACCCAACCGCCGCCCATGCAGATTTCTTCCAGCAAAAGTTCGGTATAGAGGCCGTGCTCGTGAAAGAACCTGAAAAGCTCCACGATGGTGACGCCGTCCGGGTTCCGGCTGCCGATCTGGATATCGAGCGCATGCCCGTGGCTGTGGTGCGAGGTGGGGGAGCCTCTGACCGCAGCATTGAGAGCGGCGGAGCGAAAGCCGGAAGTGATGTTCAGCGCCACGCCGAAATGACTACGCGCGGCCTGGGCTACACGGGTCACGCGCTCCAGGTTGTCCCATATACGCTGTTCGGTAGGTGCGTTGTTGATGCCGCGCGCCCTGGCTGTGGCGCTGGCAATGAGTTCCGCATACTTGAAATTCGGTGCGCCGGGCACGGCGTCATGCAGGTTTATTTGCATAAATAAAGCCCTCCTTACATACCGAAGTATAGAAGGAGGGCTTCAGAATTCACCCTGAACTATTTCAGGGTGTGAGGGCAAGGCCATACAGCGCCAATACCCTGACATTACAACAAGGTCAACTGTTCCTGCTTCGGCGCCATGTTGGCCACGTAGTAAACGTAGCGTTCCGTCACCCCGCACTCCAGGGCGATATCCCGCCTGGATTTACCCTGGGACAGCAACTGATGCACCCGCTCCTTGTGCGGCTCCCGTTTGCCGTTTGGCACGATGATATACTCGCCCTTGAACTCGGCGCACAAGGCCATCATGCCCCGGAGGCCCACGATCCGCGCCAGATCGTGTGTGCTGCTGGCGTGGTGTGGCACATAGATTTCCACGCCGCCGCGGACATGGCACAGGGTATTCGCCATATCGCGGCCAAGGATTTCTATGAGGTCCGGCATGGAAACCCACATCAGGGCGTACCTCTGGATGCTTTTTTACGTTTCCCGTCGGCATTTGACTTGCCTGCGCAAGCCGCTGCCAACGGGCGGCTGTTTTTGGGAACAACGGCCCGACCCCATTCTTCACAGTACCGGCCCCTGCGCTTCGCATCGCGGATCAGGGCGGCGATAACAGCATCCAGATCCGCGGCTGTGATCTCCGGCGAAGAGAAGGAAGTTATTTTCCCCTTGGTATGGCGCTTCAGGATGGTCACGGCATACCCCCAGGGCACGTCCGTGCCTTCGGCCCGGCCCTTTTCCGCCAACAGCGCCTCGATTTTTTTCAGCTTGGGCTCCAGACCGGGTTCGTCAGTGTCCGGAAGCTGGTGACGGCCCTTTTTGGCCTTGAAGCCGAGGTCGGCAAAATGGATCAGCAGGCTGTGGAGTTGGTCATTGGACAAATGCTTCGCGCTGCGCACACCGAAGTTGAGCTCAATGATGTAGCGGTACGTGTCATCATTGAAGTTGGGGAGTTTCTGCATCAGCTCTTTTTTAGCGATGTGAATTTTTGCCAGCATGGATTTCCGCTGATCTTCTTCGCACGTTTTTCCACGCTTCCGCTTGGGGGGCTTCTCCGGAGCAGGGACAGGCGCAGGCGTGGGAGCGGATACGGGCGGGACAGGCTTGCGCGGAAACTGAATGATAATTGCTGCCATAGCGCCTCCTACCGCACCCGTCGCAGGGTCACATCGTTGCAGCAGAATTCCACGGCGCCCTGGCCGTAGACCCACACCTGGACGTACCAGCGGCCATCGCGCTTCTGATACGGAGAAACCCTGACGTGGCCGGTTATATGGAACGTATCTTCATCCGAATGAACACGAACTTCAGCTTTTTCAGGAAGATATGGCGCTGTCTCTTCCGCAGGCAGCTCACCATCGTTCAGCAGCGCGGCCACCAATTCGCCTATGGCGCTGTAGGTCAGGAAACTGTACTTACCCGTGGGGCAATGCCAGACATCATTCACGCGCACCCGGAACAGCCCCGCGTCGCCGTTCTCCTCCGGCCATTCCGTGGCCGGGAACAGTTCCAGCGAGAACATTGCGGCAGCCGTTGGCGGGTTTTCCCCGCATACGGATGGCGACAGCCGCGATTTGCCCTCTGTACGGAGCAAAATGGAGTCGGATTTTTTACGCTGTTCTGCCATGTAGGGCCTGCATTGACTTTTGAAACATTATGCCGGAAGAAAAAGAAAAACCTTGCTGGAGGATACTGTGGCGAAGCCCCATCTTCCTGTGGAAGTCATCCAGAAGACCAAAACGCCCGAGGCGTTCATCGCCATAGCGTTTATCGCGCCGCGCTCTCAACAATGGGAGTATGTGCGCGGTCTGCTCAACAGCGCGGATGAACTTTTCACGCACGGCAATGTCACTTGCGGCTTGTTCGCCCAAAATCCTAGCTCCGTTGAGCTCGCGCACCGCATTCTGGAAGTCGCCCTGGATTGGAAAACCTGCCATTTGTTTATAAACGGCGTGCCTGTTGTTTCGATAAAGCAGATTAGATGGCTGCCATGCTTCATTTCGTCCTTGAAAGTCAAAGACTTGAAGGCACACTGCATACGATCGCGCGTGATCGGCAAATATATTGAGAACCGATATATTCAATACACAATCTTTGAACCCTGCCGGTTTATGCCGAACCACGAGTGGTTTCACGAAGATCATCCATCTTCTTTTGAAGATCAATTTCAAGCCACTGCCGTCAGGCAAGGGGTTGACCAATGCCCGCACAGCGGCAAATTCCTGACCGAGCGGCCTAAGAAGTTGGCTAGCGGACTCGATTTTATGAAAAAAGCGGGGTTTTACTACTGAACCACGCCAAGCCCCCCCACCGTGCGGGGCTTTTTTTTCGGCAAAAATAAGTGTCGGCTCGCTTGACTTTGGCGCTAATTGCTGCCAAATAGCGAAAAAAGGAGGTGTAATGCGAGAAGCATCCCCCGAAAAATACGCGAAAGCTCTTACTGTTCGCGTCTCGGAGGAGGAATACCGTAAACTCAAGGAGTTGGCGGAGCGGGAAAGGCGGACTATGAAGGCGCTACTTCTTATCGCCTTTGATAAAGCCTTTCCCGATTGGCGGAAACAATGAAAAACGGCTTGGCCGGGTGTTAGCGCACCACGGCCAAGCCTAACCCTAACAGTACCCCAGGAGGTACCATCATGGCTGAAAACAGCATATCTATTCTTGCGTCTGGCGACAA
>Ga0123353_10004994_pt1 | contig 17279 bp, 10 predicted proteins | sample TergutLab28metaG_3_FD_92763 | JGI IMG/M metagenome (GOLD analysis project Ga0123353, IMG submission 92763) | Labiotermes labralis P3 segment gut microbial communities from Petit-Saut dam, French Guiana - Lab288 P3 | ecosystem: Host-associated > Arthropoda: Insects > Digestive system > Gut ...
GCGCATTTTGAACAAACGCAACAATCGACAACTTCTTTCGAACCGAGTCAATAAATCCCTCCAAATAGAGCAGCTCCTCCTGAAGTTTCTTGCGCTCCTCTTCGAGGTTGATCAATGCCCCAAGCGGCACAAAAAATTCGGTGACCCCAACGCGAAACGAACTGCCCGACACTCCTTCCGGAACTGCTTCAATCTTAATTTCAGTTAGATATGCTAACTTTGCCATAAGCGGAAAGAGAGAAACATCATCATTTCCCTGCACATAGAGGGTCAATTTTTCTTTGTTGGAAATCTTATTATTTTGACGGATGGTGCGAATAGCCATAACAACCTCCTTAACTAATTCTACCAACGCAAGGTATGCAGGGTCAAAAGCAGTGGCTTTGGGGGGATGAACAAACATAATGGTATCGCCCTCTTTCCGCGGAGCGATATTTTGCCACAACTCCTCCGTAATAAAGGGCATAAAAGGATGGAGTAAGAGCAACAAATCGTTCAGGTAAGAGCAGGTGGCTTTGTACGTGGCCGCATCAATCCGGGCGCCCGCCTCCGGTTTAACCCACTCCAAGTACCATGAGCAGAAGTCGTCCCAAAAGAACTTATAAAGAAGCATCAACGCTTCTGAAAGGCGGAACTTTTCAAACAAGTCGTTCACCTCAGCAACCACTGAACATAGCCGTTGCCCAAACCACGCAACCGCCTGCGCCGCACAAACCTCCATTTCGCCAACTCCCTGCGCCGCACAAACCTCCATTTCAATACCACCCTCCATCGCTACTCCCATCTTGCCAACTCCCTGCGCCGCACATACCTCGCTTTCGCCAACTCCCTCTTTCGGCGTCCATCCCTGAATCAGGCGATAAGCATTCCAAATTTTATTGCAGAAGTTGCGCCCCTGTTCTACCTGATTTACATCAAAAAGAATATCGTTCCCTGCATTACTGCACAACAACATACCCATACGCACCCCATCCGCTCCATTATTTGCAATCATTTCAAGCGGATCGGGTGAGTTGCCCAACGATTTGGACATTTTACGCCCTATCTTATCCCGCACAATCCCTGTAAGATATACATTCTTAAAAGGCGGTTTATGACAAAACTCCTCTCCCGCCATAATCATACGCGCCACCCAGAAAAAGAGAATCTCCGGTGCTGTAACCAAGTCATTTGTAGGATAATAGTACGCTAAATCTGCATTGGGCGTCCGATCGGGATGGCCGGGGATTGAGGGATCAAATACACTGATGGGCCAAAGCCACGACGAGAACCATGTGTCCAATACATCCTCATCCTGACGCAGATCAGCCGCTTCTATTTGAGGATCGAGCTTCCGTGCAGCGTCTAACGCCCCGGCAGCATCACTCTCCACTACAAACGCTCCTGAAGGGAGGTACCACGCCGGAATGCGCTGACCCCACCACAGTTGACGTGAGATGCACCAATCGCGCACACCCTCCATCCAGTGACGGTAACTATTTTTAAACTTATCGGGAATCAACCTGACCTCATTCGTCTCCACGTCTGCCAACGCCTGTTTGGCCATCTCCTCCATCTTCACAAACCACTGCATAGAGAGGCGCGGCTCAATCACCGCATTTGTACGCTCCGAGAACCCCACCTGCGTGGTGTAGGCCTCCTCTCTCTCCATCATCGCTGCCTCGCGTAACAGTTCGGCAATTTTTCGTCGTGCGGCAAAGCGCTCCTCCCCTATCAAAATTTGAGCCTCAGCAGTCAAGTGCCCCCGCTCATCCAATATATCAACAACAGGCAACTTATGGCGTAGCCCAATATGATAGTCGTTCACGTCATGGGCAGGCGTAATCTTTAAACAACCGGTGCCGAACTCCATGCTCACATAGTCGTCCATAATCACGGGAATCTCTTTGTTAATCAAAGGAATTAACACCTTTTTGCCCACAAACTGCCCATATCGGGTGTCTTGAGGATGGACGCACACCGCCGTATCGGCCATGATGGTTTCGGGACGTGTGGTAGCCACAGTGAGCCAGGTATCGCCGCGTACGCCATGCTCACAGAGATAGTAACGCAGGTAGTAGAGCTTCTCGTTCACCTCCTTGTGAATCACCTCTTCATCACTGACTGCTGTGCACCCTGCCGGATCCCAGTTCACCATACGCACACCGCGATAGATCCACCCTTTACGATACAGGTAAACAAACGTGTCGATTACGGCACGACTCAGTTCGTCTTCCATGGTAAAGCGGGTACGCTCCCAGTCGCAGGAGGCGCCCAACTTCTTTAACTGCTCCAAAATGATCCCTCCATGCTTCTCTTTCCACTCCCATGCGTGTTGAAGAAACTCCTCCCGACTCAATTGGGACTTCTCCAACCCCTCCTCTTTGAGTTTGGCCACCACTTTAGCCTCAGTAGCAATAGAGGCGTGATCTGTCCCCGGCACCCAGCAGGCATTTTTGCCCATCATCCGCGCACGACGCACCAAAACATCTTGAATGGTGTTGTTCAACATGTGCCCCATGTGCAGCACCCCCGTAACGTTAGGCGGAGGAATCACCATAGAATAAGCCTCACGCTCATCGGGTTCAGAGTGAAAACAGTTATGCTTTAGCCAATAGGCGTACCACTTATCTTCGGTGGATGCAGGGTTGTACTTTGCCGGTATCTCCATATTTTATACTTATTCAAAAGCACAAAGATAGAAAAGTGTGCGGAATATTTGCAGGAATATGGGAAAAGTGACAATAGCATATATAATAAATAGACTGAGGTGATCAACAACCGGCTTTTTCCCGCAGAACCCTCAGTACCGTCTCCATAAAACCTCTGTTGTTTGGTGGTGTTTGTTCAAGTAATCGATCGCCCAACTCAAACCATGCCCTCTTCTGTTCTATAGTACCTTGTTCAACAATCCTATCTATCAGAGCAACAAAGGCATCGCGCCAATTTTTCATTGCGGGTATCTGCTCTTTGCACACAGTTGTCATATTGTCCCAATCGCCCTCTCTTACGGATGCTGCAATGTAGGATATTTTTTCGAGATCGCTTGCCGGAAATAACTCTTCCACCTGTCCGATCATCTTATTCATGGCTTCAGGCGTGATCTCTTCTTTGAGGCCTATAATGTTCATAAGCCTTGCTTTGTAGTGTCTTTCGAGAATGGGATCAACCTTTGAGAATCCAATGTTTTGTCGGAACTTCGCTGCATTGTCAAAAAGAAATTGTTCATTTTTGGATCCGATCGTGTTGAGGAGATCAATCTCATAGATGAACCAATATTCCGGTTGGATTTTCTCTTCATCTGTCAACTGTTCCTCCAATCGTGCGAGTACTTCCTGTGTTTTCGGGTCACGGATAGAGGTAAAACTTTTTAGAACCTGCTCCAAAAATTCGCGGTTATCTCTCCCCGTTTCGTACGCCTTTTTCAATGACCCATACGATTTGTCGTCATCGAAACTCTCCTCCACTTTGCGGAGGAAGCGTTCCGTGTCGTATGCACCGGAGAATCGGTGCAGCAAAGATCCGTCTGGGTTCAGAATGAGATAGGTAGGTATAACACTCACCCCATGCTCTTTGGCCAAAAAACGACCATCGTCTTCTTTCTCAATATCATATTTTACAGCAATGAAGCGGGGTGCAAAATATTCGCCCACTTCAGCCCGAGGAAATACCTCATCGGTCATTTTTTTACAAGGCCCGCACCACGAAGTGTAACAGTCAACAAAAACGAGTTTGTTTGCAGCCTCAGCCTTTGCCATGGCGTCGTTTATAGACAATGCTTCAAAAATTACGCCGGGTGTCGAAACATGGCTCTGTGCCATAATCAGGGTGGAGTAACATATACTCAGTAATATAGAAATTATTTTCATAATTGATGTTACCTGATTACTCCGTACCTCTCCAAGTCATATTCTTAATTTTTACAAATCCGGTTGACCATTCAAAACTTCGATCTTTGGTAAGGTTGGTGGTGCCGGAAAGTATGTATTTGGTAATCTGCCCACCTGTGGCAGGGTTCCAAGTGGCTACATAGAGGTGGTTGGCGCGGGGGGCTGAAGTATGGTCAATCTTTGCCATGGTGACTTCGTCTCCGTTCCAAAAATCAATATGGGTTCCGTTTGGGGTTGGGGTATTCTGATAATCAAACAGGTATAGTTTTCCATTTGCTACGTAAAACATCGTCGTTTGGTTTTCGGCAAATGCGTACCAAGAAGCATTCCAAAAATCGATAGGAGCTGGATCAATCGGGTACATTGCTCGTTTGTCGGGCGTATTGTTCACCCTGAGTTTATAGATATAACCTTTATTATCACTACCTTTCATCAAAGCAAAGGAGTTAGAACCTCCACTAATATCGTCTTGAGTATTTTCTCCATGGATGTAGGTACGACCTGTTCCCGCCTGATTCCATGGGAATGGGTCGGAAGAGGGATCCGGAACCACTTCTGAGTAGTTGTAGGACTCCGGATCTTTAGCAATCATAAATCGTTCATTGGTTCCGTCGTACCACATGGCAGGGCCTATACCCAGCGTTGCAGTCATGTGAACTAGTAATGGCCCTTTTACCGGAATCAGCGTGGAACGGTCGGTTTGCAAAACATTCACCGGAGAGGTATAATAGTCGCCACGGTTAAACAGGTAGGTTGTGTACAAATTTCCATTGTCTGCCACAATATATCTGTAATAGTTACTTGAAGCACCGGCTGCAGTCCTGATTGGATAAGCCAAATCAACCACATTGATTTGAGGAGGCGCGTTATAAAGAATCGAGCTGAAGGTATTGTTGGGAGTTGATTTCAGGGTCACATTATCTATCCAATATGAGCCGGATTCTGTGAGAATCCATAATTTGCGATCTCCGGAGGCTCCACCTGTATGGAAGAAATTAATTGGCCCTTTAAGCGTTGGCAAGCCGCTGTTTTCGAGTAGATTGGGATAGAGGATAGTATCTCTGCCGGAAAGCATGGAGATCAACTGAGTCTGCACATTTCCATTGGTATTTTCACCAATCAGTAACCAGCCTCTCGAATGGAAAAGAGATATGGTAAAAGAACAGGAACTACTTGTCGTAACTCCGGTCAACCGATCCTTTACACGAAGATAGAGTGTGTGTCTCGTACTACCGGCTGAGAGGTTGGGTACCCAATCTAAGACACGTGTTGTTGCAATAGTGTCATACGGGTTCCAAAGGCTATTATGGATATACCAACAATATTCAATGCGGTCGTTGTCAGGATTCAAACCAGTTTCGGTCATCTCTATAACGGGTTCGATTTTAATTCTGTCTATTCCGTCATTGACAATGATAAAGGAACGGCCATCCACATCTTTTATCGTAATTTCATTGATTTCATTGTATTGATAATTTCCTTCGTCTCGAGAACATTGCAGGGCAAATAGAGCTCCGAGCAGGAATGAGAGTATTATTGTATGTTTCATAGTATAATATCTTTAAATAATAAGTTGTTATATAGATTATTACTCGGAATTATAACCAATCGGGGTTAAAAAGACCGTCCCAAGGAACGCCGAGGTAACTTGTCCATGGTACGCCAAAAGCAAACATCAACCTTCCATCTTCGTCTAATACCGGAGCACGTTGCTTATATTTTCCCCACAAATATTCAGCAAGACGTGACCCCAATTCAACCATACGGCTATTTGGCATGGTTGTCGCATCCATAAAATCAGCATAAGGGACCCCGAACAGTTCCATAATCAACCTAATTTTTGTGTCTGAATAATAACCGAGAGGTCCATTTTCATCAGGAGGATTGTTGTTGTAAGCACCCCCTTGCCACTGTGCCGGTTTGGTTATTTTATTGTCCACTCTTATCTGATGCTTAGAAGCATTAAACTGTTTTTCAATAGGATATGGAGGGTTAAAAGCGGTGAGCAGGTTTGTAGGTTGGTCGAATATTTCAAATACCAATTCAAAATCGTTGCTTGGTAGCAATTTGATTCCCACTGTAACCTCTTCGTTGTTCATCCTTGATGTACGATGCAAAGTTACAGGAATATAGGTATGCAATTCCCCTGCTTTTATGGTTGCTGAAGTTACGATAGGTTCAAAATCAACATCTTGGGTTGCTGTGGTATTATCGGGATCCGGAGCGACAATTACGGTTCGGTCATAATTTTTGGCCTCTCCTGTAGTCATAATCATTAGCCGCAAGGTGTATGTGTTATCTCTTTCAAGGATAAACTTGATTACAGAGAAAGAGTAATAGGGTAACTGGTCGGGTATAGTACTTTCTTGTCCGTACCGAACTCCAAAGTAAACTCCTTCTATCCCTTCGTAAGACATCATCTCTTTGACGCAACTTGTCATGTTGCAGCCCATTGCTAAAATCAGGGCATATAATAGTATCTTTTTCATGTTCATCTAACGTTTATTGTCATTTATTTATATCTTCCCTGAATTGGGTTTCGCTGTCAGGAAGCGGAACTACATAATTGTTCAGGTTCATGGTAATATATGTAGTTGAAACTCCGGTGTTATCGCCGTTTGGGATCAGGTTCGTGGCCCTCCGTTTATAAAAGTAGAACATCTGACCCTCAGCCAAAAGTTCACGCCTCGATTCCCATTCAATCGCACGTGCCAACTCGCTAATGTCTGTAATGGTCGGACGACCCAAATTAAAGTTTCTGTTTCTCCATATCTCCTCCAGATAACCTTTTGATTCTTCGAGGTTTGATGCACTTTCAGCAGCAATTAAATATACTTCAGTGATACGCATCAAAGGAATCATATACCTGAAGCGTCTTGCTGCTGCACTGCTTGGATCGTTCGTTTCACGATATTTCTGATAAATAAACCTTGCCGTTCCACTGACCATGGTATTGGAAGCCCATCCTCTGGTAAAACGCCAATCATTTTGATCAGGATAGAGTTCGGCGATCCGGCCGGCATAAAGAGTAGTAGTATTTGGGGTACCAAGCGAAACAAAGTCGTCGTTAGGAAGATTTACCTCAAACATTGCGCTGAAAATACCCACATTGCGAGATTGGTCATAAACTGCAAACATCACTTCTGAACTGAAAATCCGGTCAGGATTGCTCCCGTCATTCACGGCTGTTGAGGTAATCCATGGAAATATGTTGTTTGCTTTCACTTCATTTAAGAGGTTCGTGGCTGTGGCATAAGCCTCGTTGGTTTTACCCCCCCACAGGTAGGCCCTTGCCAAGAGCGCACGAGCGGCGAATTGATTCAAACGGTATTGACGGTAACGCAATTCATTTCCACCAATGGGGTCGTCCTCATTCATTACACCTGATGATATAATCGGGTCTATTTTCAACAACTCAATCGCTTCTTTCAGGTCGGAAATAATAAGCGTAAGCACCTCTTCTGCCGAAAGCAGAGGCGTTGTTTTTCTGTCGCTACCGGTCGTATAGGGAATAGATATCCGGGCACCATTTTCTGAGTATGGGCCGTGTGGGCCGTAAAGCCTCAACAGGTCAAGGTGAAAAAATGCCCGCAACGCCAATGCCTCACCTTTTACTATTCCAAACCACACACCCTGGAGATTTGGATTGGCATCTCCGGCATGTTCAATAATCATATTGCAATTGGCAATAAGGGAATAGAGTTTATTCCAGGCGCGCTCGAATGGCAACTTTAGATCGTTGTTGCTATAGTTAAAATTTCTGAAATTGTTGTATCTGTTCCCGGAACCCCTATATAGTTGTGCCATCCGATCAAGGCCGTCGGAGGTCAAATAGCGGCCGTATATGCTTCTGTCCACCAATTCCACATACACTCCGTTAAGCGCTTTGAGAAATCCTTCGCGGGAATTAAAAAGTTGTTTGTCGGTCAACCTATCAGAAGGCTGTATATCGAGCCACTTCTCGCAGGAGGAGAAACCACCAAGAAAAAGAATCATACATGTAATATATCGTTTCATTGTATTAGAGTGTTAAGAGGTTAAAAATTTATTCCCATTGAGAAAGAGACGGAACGCGCAAAAGGATACTCAATCCCACGTTCATTCAAAATGGTGGATATATGGAAAATATCGTTCATATACATATTCATGGAGAAAGAGGAGGCTCCTATTTTTTTGACCCACTTGGCATTGGTCCGGTATCCTAAACTAATCGACTCTCCACTAAGAACATTGTTATCCATCACAAAACGGGAGGACATGGGTACGTTAAAATCCAGCGCTACGCCCTTGAACTTGGCATTATCGCCCTCTTTTTGCCAGCGATCGAAAAGCGCCCGCCTGTCCTGGTTCTCATTTCCTCTTGAATCAATATTCTCCACTTTGTTATAGAGTGCGCTTGTAAAGGTTTGTCCTCCTATTCGGTAACGCAAATTGAACGATGCAGTAAAACCTTTCCAATAGAGGGTGGTACCAACCACACCTTCAAATTTTGGACGACTGTTACCCACTTTCACTTCGTCTGCATAGTTGTGTACAAAGGTTTCTCTGCCATCTTTGGTGAAAAATACCTCTCTTCCCGATGCCGGGTCTATCCCCAAAGACTTTACTGCATACAAATCCTCAGGACTCCCTCCATCGAGATACCGAATAAGGTTCACCGTTCCCTGATTCTCTAAATTGAATCGTTCCAGGGCACTTCCCATATTTTGATACGTGGCTACCGTATGGTTGGTGTTGGCATTTACCGACCATTTCAATCCACTTGACATCAGATGGTCAATAATATCGTAAGAAAGAGAAATTGTGTATCCTGTCGTAACTTGGTTTCCAAGGTTGGTCGGTATGGTGGTTGCTCCGGTCGAAGCGGGCAACCCAATATAGACAAGAAGAGGGTCGGTGTTTTTATCAAAATAGTCGAAAGTTAGTTTTAGCCGTTGTATGGTGGCATCAAAACCGTAGTTCCAATTCAAGGTGGTTTGCCACTGAAGTCCATCATTTCCGTATGAATTAACGATCATACTGGGGCCAAAAGGATTGGAATTGCTCAGGTTGTAGCCATATACCGTTAGTGAAGTATAGTCGCTGAAATTCTGATTTCCCGGGTTCCCTACCGATGCTCTGAGGCGAAGGTTCTTTACAATATCGCTTCCGTTGAAAAACGCTTCGTTATGGATATTCCAAGACAGTCCGAGCGCGTACGTGGTGGCGAATCGTTTTTCCACACCAAATACCGAAGATCCGCTTTGACGCAGCGTTATTTCCATATTGTAGCGGTTGTCAAAGTAGTATCCCGCATTAATAAAATAGTTGAGAGAGCGACTGCGAGAATCGCTGTAGCTCGGTTTAGCACCTGTTACATAGCCATTAGCAAAGTTTGGGTTCACATACATATCGTCCACAAATCCGCGAACTGTATATGCACTGCTTTTTTGTTTGGAATCACCGAAATCGAATCCTCCGACTGCATTGATTACATGATTTTGGCCAAACGTTTTGCCAAAGGTTAGCGTCAATCGTCCTTCCGTTCTGTAAGAAGATGAGTGACCTTCGGAATAAGACCCTTTTAAGTCACTACTTGTTGAGTTGTATTCAGTGAGGAAAGGAGATCGAAATAGAATACTCTCTCCGTTTTTTTCAGAGATTCCGAACCTTCCATCAAGCCTAAGTCCCTTGGTAATAGCCCACAATATGTGAAAATTATTGGTAAAAGCAAAAGTGTTCGATTGATTGATATTCTTTTGCATCATATTCCACAGCGGACTGCCTACTCGTTGATTAGCCATATCGGGAAATCTTGAATCGGGCCAAAATTTTATCACGTCTCCGTTTTCATCATATTTTCGATAATAGGGATTTGCTTTCGCAAAACTGCTGAAAGGCACAGTCGGGTTATTTGCTTCTGTGTTGCTTACGACAAGACTGTTATTAAACGACAATGGCCCTGTGCGGTAAACAAGTTTTATTTGGCCATTCACAACTTCGCGTGCGGAGTTTTTCATCACACCCTGTTCATTTTTATAAGAAAGATTCGCACTGTATTGAACATTTTCACCACCGTCAATATAGAAGTTGTGGTTATGGGTAACTCCAAGTCGGATCGGTTCCGAAAGCCAATAAGAATCGACCCCACGTAACACCTCTTTATACAATTCGTTCCAATTTGCAAAATCGCCATCACTTCTGGGATAGCCGTTGGGGTCTAACCACCCGAAGCGTAACGACATTCTTTCGAACTCCACTTTTTCAGCTGCATTCATCAAGTTGTAGTCGGTAAGATCTGCCCACGTTATATTTACTCCGCCATTGTAGTTTATTCTCAATTTGCCCGATTCCGGTCTGCGGGTTTCTACTACCACAATACCGTTTGCCGCTTTTGATCCGTAAATAGCGGTTGCTGCTGCATCTTTTAGAATGGTTATACTCTGAACCATATCCATGCTCAAGTCTCTGATGGTGGCTAAAGAGGTCTCAAAGCCATCGAGGATGAAGAGGGGTTGATTGGGATCAGTGCCATACTCCGAAGTAAGTCCAAGCACACTTGTTTTGCCTCCAATCTCAATATCAGGCATCCGGTTGGGATCGGAACCAAAATCGTTGCTTTCTAAAATGAGAAATGAGGGATCAAGCGTTTTGAGGCTGGACAAAACATTTTGATTCCCAACTATTTTAAGATCTTCTAAGGAATATGTAACCGCGCTACCGGTATGTTGTGTACGGTCTCGAGAATAGATACCGGTCACAATTACATTAGTCAAGGCGCTGGTTGATGTCCTCATTTGTATAATCATTTCTCTTCCAAAAACTACACTGACTTCCATCGTTTCATAGCCCACGAATGAAAATTGTAAAACACTTTCGGCAGATGGTACAGTAATTGTGAATACTCCATTTTCCGAAGCCGGAAAAATCGTGTTTGTTCCTTTCACTACAACAGTTGCATACGGAAGCGGTTCTCCGGTTGCAGCGTCGAACACTTTCCCGATAACTGTCCTTAATAACTGCTCTTGTTCTTGCTGACGTTGTTGCTCTTGTTGCTCTTGCTGTTTTTGAAACTCCTCTTGTTGTGGCTCTTGCTGCTTCAGAATTTTGCAACTGATGATATATACCTCATCGGCCTTCTTAAATTCCAAGTTGGTGTTGGCCAGAAGGGCGGAGAGAATGACCGAAAACTCCGTCTCTTCAAACGAAATGTTGGGGCATTCAATTTCTGCGGCGACATCGGTATTATATACCAGTTGTACGTCGCTCTTTTCCATGATTTTCTGGAACGCATTGTCTAACGACCCCTGTTCAATATGAATCGTCATTCGCTGAGCTTCAGCTAAGGCCGGTAGAGCAAAGAGAACTAATGAAGTAAGGATTGACAGTTTCATAAGCGTTTTTTTAATTTTTTGTGGAGGTTTCCACGTTAGGTTTTTTTTCTTCATAATTATGTTCTTTGAAAATGGTGATTCTCTTTTTTTCAATATTGAATTTGATACCGGCCACATCTTCGTACGTTTTGAGGAGGATGCCGATATCATCGTTGCGGTAGAGTTGTCCGGAGAGGCGAATATCTTTAATATCTTCGGTGTCGAACGTGATTTCAACATCGTACCACCTTGAGAGCGTGGCCATGATTTCGTCTAAGCGTTGTCCTTTGAAAATAAACATTTTGTCAACCCATGCCGTATAAGGAGTGGGGTCTTCTGTTTTTATCAGGATGTTATCAGTGGTTGTCTCATATACCATGCGCTGTGAGGGCTTTAGTTTCACTGATTTACCACTAACTGCAACAAATCCGATGCTTCCTTCGAGCAGTACTGCAGATATGGGGGCTTCTTCGTAAGCGGTAATGTTGAAGCGGGTGCCATACACAGTGATCTCGCCTTCGGCCAAGGAGATGATGAACGCTTTTTCGCGGTTTTTGGCCACATCAAAGAAAGCTTCGCCGGTTAAGAAAACCCTGCGATCAGCACCGGAGAAGGTGAATGGGAAACGCAGTTCGGTTTTGGAATTGAGCCAGACTTTGGAACCGTCCGGTAGTGAGAAGAAAAATTCCCCGCCAACGGGAACCATTAACGTATTATATTCCAAATGATCAGATGAAAGAACTCCATCGGCGGTCGTTATACTCATAGCTGCATTCAAGAGGTTATATACTTTTTCAGAATTATCTTTCTCTTTGGGTTCGGTTTCGTCGCCAATAATCTCTACCGACTTACCATTGGCAAGAGTCAGCACTGCATGTACTTTCCCGGGTACAATTTCTGCGGTTGCCAAATAGGAATGATCCACATTAGTAGTCTCTTCTGAGTGGGAGAATGGAGTCAGAATGAGCGCCACAACGGCAACAGATGAGGCAACTGCCACACTCGCGAACCAGAGATAAAGACGGCGGTTCCTTTTTGGGGAATCCATTTTCTTTGCCAACTCCCAAGCCATTCTATCCCCGTATTTATTCTGTTCGAGTTCAAGTATTTGCAGGGTTATTTCCCCTCTTTTAATTTTTTCATAGAGTTTTCGGTTCTCGTGAGAAGCATCGAGCCACGAAGTGAGTAAGAGGAGGTCATCTTTTGCTAATTCTTTGCCAATAATTTTATCGGCAATAAGTTGAGCCATTTTATGAGCGTGGTACATAAGGCAAATTTTGGGCGTTATTCTATATAGACGCCCTTTGTTCCCAAAAAGGATGACACAAAGTGCAAAAAAAATGGGAACTAAGAGGATTATTAATGCAGGGGCATTCTCAGTAGCACAAAAAGAAGCAATAGATCCTCTTTGGAAAGTAGTCCCGACAACTTTTCGAGCGCTCTGTACTTGACGGTTTTTACTGTATTTACACTGATGTTGAGTGACTGGGCAATACCTTTCATTTTCTCGCCTTTCAAAGTCATAATCAGCACTTTTTGACTTTGCGGGGATAGCGTTTTAATCGCTTGTGCAATAATCCGGGAACTCTCTACTTCAACCATATTCCGGAAAAAGACATCTTCGTCTGCAAGGTGTTCATAATTCCGAAACACATCTTCAACCCGCTCTTTCGATGCTTTTTGCCATTGATCAAAGATGGTATTTTTCATAATCGAAAAGAAATAGCTGCGCAACGACCGCACCTCTCCAATCTTCTCCCGATTTGTCCACAACTTAATAAACGACTCCTGCAATACATCGTTCATGGTATCTTCATCCTTGATATACCTGCTCACAAAGACATGAAAAGCAGCCGCATTCTCCTTGATGAACGCCTGAAAATCACCGGCACTCCAATTCCCGATATGTAAAACCTCCGAATACAAATTCTATTTCTTGATTACTTTCACATACCGCTATTTCTTGATTACTTTCACATACCCCTGCTCCTCCAGCAACTCCAAAAATAGAATAATGGCATCAATCGAGGGTGCTTTATCGTTTTGTGCCAGCACCATCTTGTGTATGTCAAGCACGGAATTGGTGCCTGAGTTGGTCATACGGGCAATGTCTAAGGGGTGTACCAATTTGCCGAAAACTTGTGTTCGCCGCTCGGCACTCAGCGACTCCCGCACCTTGCTCATTACGCCATAACGCATCTCTGTTGGCTTGGACGTTTGTATGTAAAAGCGTTTAGATGCTGCTACCTCTTCCGGTGTCAAGCCAATTTTCAACGATTTGCCAGCGCGGATTTCGGCATAGAGTTTGAGCGCTTCTGTAATGCCGATGGTGGTTTTGTCGATGGCAAGGCTCCCTTTTTGGATGAAATCGGAAACCTTTTTGTTCTCCGGGGTCAACTCGAGAATGGTGGCCAAGGTGTTCTTTTCGTTTTTGGCGTGCCCTTCGATGGCAAAAACGGTGTGGCGAAAGGCGGCTTCAACATCTTTGGCATTGGCAATCATATCAATATATTTGGTTTGATAGAAACTCAGGCGTTTGTTTGCATTGGCCATCACTTCGGCCCCAATCCTGAGTGCACCCTCTTCTCCGGCAGAGGCGATGGTATATGCGGTAGCTGCGGCTAAGACTGTTGCGCGTTTGAGTTGGGTGGCATCCATCTTATCGACACGGTCTTGCGATGTGTGGTAGTACATATCGGGCCAGGTAATCATCATCACTCCGGGAACCTGAATGCCCCAATCGTTAAACACTTCGTGATCGGAGGAGCCGAAGTGTTCGCTAATGGAGATGGGAAAATTGTCGTCGCTTCCACTTGGCGCCACCACCGGCTTAATATACGCATCTCTTCCGGAGGAGGAAAGAATGGAGTTGCGGTTGGTCTCGGCCATATAGTAAAAGAAGTTTTCGGCTACATCGTTCACATAATGTGGATTACCGTAAGTGGTACGGTGAAGGGTATAGGAAGCATTGTTGTGCTTCAGGTTGATGCCTACCATATCTAAATTGATGTTACACAGGGCAAAATCGGTAATCTCCTTGTGGAGTGATGCCCACGGGGCGGTTGCAGCAAATTCGGCGCCCCACACAAAATGCAAGGTGCGTTTTGGACGCTCAATCAAACCTTTGTCGATAAGCGTTTTGAGGGTGCGTGCAACTTCAAGAATCACGGCGCAGCCCGAAGTGTTGTCGTTGGCGCCTAACTTGACATATCCTTCGAAGAGGTGTGCCGAAAAGATAATCGATCCGGCTGTTGGATCGCTTCCCGGAATGGAACAAGAGGGGGCCTGAACGTCGAACTGAGCCCTACCCGTCTGCACCTTTGCCTGTACCACAATTTTTTCTCTGTTCAAAAGGCGGGACTTCAGCTCGTAGCCTTGACGAGGGGTGATGTTGAATCCGAACAAAGTTTTGGGGGAGGAGTCGGAAGGTGCAAACCTGTACGAAGCAATGCCCGAATTGGGCATTTGCAGAGGGTCGAAGAGGGGACGGGGAGCGTAAAACGAAACCACACCTACCCCTCCATTAGCCTGTGCATAAGCATGTCCCTGACTGATTGGGGCATCGGTAAAAACGATTTTACCGTTCACCTCCGGACTTGGCTGACCACCTCTTATGCGCTCTAGGGAGACCCAAACCAATTCTGCCTCCACATCGCTGTTTTCGCTGCCCGATGCGAGGAATGCAGTCAATTCATCATAATCGGCAATCTTTTTCAGTTTGGGTGATACTTCCCACAAAGATGCGCTGATGCCGTCCCAAGTATCGGCTTTTGCCACATTTTCTAAACGGACATTGTCCAAGCCATACGCCTGTAACATCTTCATCATATAGGCTATTTCGTGCAATGTACCGTTGTATTCCTCATGGGTACGGTTTCGCTCGTAAGAAGCCATCTCCATAATTGAGCGCAATGCCCGTTCTCCGGATGCTTCTCCAACAATGTAATCGTACGTCTTTTCGGGCATCATCATCCATACGCTGGAGGTATTGATTTGAGCAGAAAGGGTTAAGGCGGATGACAAAAAGATGGAGAGAAAGGTTTTTCTGTTCATGATTCAAAATTTTGTGCGAATGTAAGAAACTGTTTTGGATATTTTGCCATCTTTGCATTTTTATTCTAATAATTTTTACATTTATTCTGATGGAAACCAAACAAGAGATTAACATTGATTTGAATGAAGACGTAGCGCAAGGCTCATACGTCAATCTGGCCATTATTACCCATTCTGCCAGCGAATTTATCTATGACTTTATTCGGATGATGCCCGGGATTCCCAAGCCCAAGGTGCAAAGTCGGCTCATTATGACTCCGGAACATGCCAAACGTTTTTGTGCGGCGCTCAAGGAGAATATCGATCGTTATGAAGCACATTTTGGCACCATTAAGATTAACGAAATGGGGATGCCGGCGATGCCTATGAATCTGGGAAAAGCAACCTATCAAGCGTAGGTGTTCAAAAAATAAATTTTATGTATAGAAAGTTGAAAATTGTAGTACTGGCAAAGCAAGTGCCGGATACGCGGAGCGTGGGCAAAGATGCCATGAAGGAGGACGGGACGGTGAACCGTGCCGCCCTCCCGGCAATCTTTAATCCAGACGATATGAATGCGTTGGAGCAGGCTTTGCGTATTAAGGAGCGTTATTCAGACGTAACTGTCGAAGTGCTCACCATGGGGCCTGACCGTGCTGCCGACATTGTCCGCGAAGGATTGTTTCGCGGAGCTGACGGCGGTGTACTTCTCACTGACCGCAAATTTGCGGGGGCCGATACGTTGGCTACCTCTTATGCGCTGGCTCAAGCGCTTAGATTAATGCAACCTCACCTGATTCTTGCCGGACGTCAGGCGATAGACGGAGATACCGCACAGGTGGGGCCTCAGGTGGCTGAGAAACTCAACTGGCCACAGGTGACGTATGCAGAAGAGATTGAACATTGGGATGTTGAACAGAACAGAATCACCGTAAAACGGCGGTTGGAGCATGGCGTTGAAGTTGTTTCCACCCCTTTACCTGCGGTGGTAACGGTACATGGCTCTGCTGCGCCCTGCCGCCCACGTCACGCAAAGCGGTTGCTGAAGTACAAAAACAGCACACCCATCCCTTCATGGGGCGTTGATAAGGTGGGTGGAGACGAGCGGCAGTATGGCCTCTCCGGCTCTCCCACCAAAGTGAAAAAGATTGAAAATATTGTATTTCAGGCCAAGGAGAGTAAACGTATTGGCGCCTCTGAGGGTGAGATCAACGATTTGATTCAAGAACTTATCGGCAGCCATGCCATTGGTTAATTTAACTCTCCTCAAAATGAACAACATAATTGTATATTGTGAAAGCGAAAACGGGATAATAGCCGATGTTTCGCTGGAGTTGCTCACCAAAGGGCGTTCCTTAGCAGAAGCGTTGGGGTGTCAGTTAGATGCTCTAGTGGTTGGTTTTGGAGTGAATGGAGTTGACAAAGAGATTTTTGAATATGGCGTGGAGACACTCTTTATTGCAGATGATCTCCGTTTGGTTCCTTACCGAACCCTTCCCCATGCCGCTATTGCCATCCCTCTCTTTAAGGAGCAGCAACCCCAAATCGCCCTCTTTGGCGCCACAGCCATTGGGCGCGACCTTGCCCCCCGCATCTCCTCTGCCCTAAAAAGCGGGCTAACAGCCGATTGCACTGCGTTGGAGGTTGGAGACCACACCGATTCCAAGAGCGGCATTACCTATAAAAACCTTCTCTACCAGATTCGCCCCGCTTTTGGAGGAAACATTATTGCCACCATCATCAACCCCGACCATCGTCCCCAGATGGCTACGGTTCGCGAAGGGGTGATGAAGAAAGAGAGATCTTTGTCCAATCCCAAAGAGAGAAAGGTAAAGATTTTAGATACAGATAAATACCTAAGAGATGAGCACTTTGTGGTGTCGGTTTTGGAGCGCCATATAGCGGAACAAAAGATTGACATCAAGGGTGCGCCTATTGTTGTTGCAGGCGGTTATGGTGTGGGCAGCCGCGAAAAATTCGACCTCCTCTTTGAGTTGGCCGCGGTGTTGGGCGGAGAGGTAGGCGC
>Ga0123353_10004995_pt1 | contig 17279 bp, 14 predicted proteins | sample TergutLab28metaG_3_FD_92763 | JGI IMG/M metagenome (GOLD analysis project Ga0123353, IMG submission 92763) | Labiotermes labralis P3 segment gut microbial communities from Petit-Saut dam, French Guiana - Lab288 P3 | ecosystem: Host-associated > Arthropoda: Insects > Digestive system > Gut ...
CGTTCATCGCCGTGGGGAACCACCAGGGCCAGTGGGATTTCATTTATGCCTACAAGGCGCTGTTCCCGCACAAAGTGAGAATTGTCGCCACGCGCTACCAGTTCTTCCGGCCCCTGACGGGCATTCTTATGCGAAAAACCGGGGCCATCGGCAAGAGCCAATTTGCCTCGGACCCTTCCGCTGTGCGGGAGATCCTGCGCACGGTCAAGCGCGGCGGAAGCATTCTCATCTACCCTTCCGGCAGGATCTCGCTGTTTGGCGAGGACGCCAAGCCCTTCCGGGGCGGCTATGAATTGCTGAAAAAGCTGAACGTCCCGGTGATCATGGTGCATCTGGACGGCAGCTACCGCACCGGCCCGCGCTATAACCCCGACATCAAAAAGCGCGGCAGAGTCGATGCGCATACCAGCGTGCTGTTCACCCCCGAGGAATTGCAGAGTCTCTCTGAAGATGAAGCACTGCGGCGCTTCGACAGCGCATTCTGTCATGACGACTTCGACTCGCCCAACCAGGGGGAATACAGAAGCAAAAATTTGATCGCCGGGCTGGAGGACTTGCTCTATATGTGCCCCGCGTGCAAAAGCGACTTTTCAATGCAGACCGAAGGCAAGACTATCATAAAGTGCACGAAATGCGGCTTTATCGCGACAATGGACGCCCGGTTCCGGTTCAAGAGCGTGGACGGCGCCGCCTGCCCCGGGACGATCTCCGCATGGGGCCGTTTGATCCGGGCAGAGGAAGGAAAGCGAGCAGAGGAAAACCCGGATTATACGATCAGGGCGGAGATGAAGCTGTGCGAGCATGTGAAGACCTTCGAGATGATGTCGCAGGTCGGCACGGTGCAGGCGACATATGACGCGAAGGGCTTTCATCTGGTGGGCGACAGGCATGGCGAGCCCTTCGAGCGTTTCTACAGCTGCGATGAATACCCCGCGATTCACTTCCTGGACAAGATAAATATTATTGTTCCCGACAGCGAAACAGTAATATGCGCACAGCCATTTTCAGCGGCGCAGGTGACGCAGTTCGCGGTGGTATCGGAGATGTTCTCAACGCCTCATTGCAGAATGGTCAGCGGCGCGGGGCGTGTGGTGGGTCACATTCCGGGATACAGAGTTCCCGAAAATAACAACAATGAAATTTAAAAAGCATTCGATAGGAGGAACGGGTGGCCATGATTGAAAAGCTGAAAGAAATTCTGAGCGAATATTGGAGCGGCGATATATCGGAGATTGAGCTTGATGCTGTGCTGACGGCTGATCTCGGCCTGAACTCAATGGAATTGTTTGATTTGGTCTGTACCGTTGAGGAACGCTTCGAGGTTGAAATTCCCGATAGGATGCTGCAAAAATTCGTGACGGTTCGTAACGTGGTGGAGTTCCTGGAATCAGCAACGGAATAATGACTTGGATTGCACACGCTTCGCATTATGCAGTGATACTGCTCCGCGGCTAGAAACATAGCAGAATGCAAGCAAAAAATTCGATATATGATTTTTGCGCAGCATTGTGCGTGATGTTTCTTGTTGCGGAGTAGTATGATAAACCTACGCCACCTGGTTTGGCGGCGAAGGCTTATAATTAGGGATGATATTGATACCTATTGTTACATCAGTTCGCCATCCAGAGCCAGCCGAAGAAAACGATCATCAGGAACATGTTCCAAAAGGTTTTGGGATACGCGGTGGCCGATCCGCGCAGGTTGATATACTTGCTGTTACATTTCACGCCGTGGTTGACGCCGTCGCAAATCACGAGCGTCTTGCCGAACCGGCTCCTTACCTGTGATTCCATCGCTTTGGTGAGGCTGCCCGAGCAAATGCCCCGCACGTTCGTGCAGCCCATATCATTCAGAGTAAATCTTCCGCTTGCATTTTCGGGATAGTGGAACGCGGTCAGGCTCGGGCATCCCTCGAAGGGCTTGCGAATCATGCCTCCGTTGAGCAGAGTCAAACTCCTGGGGTAGTTGAAGTACGTGAGGTTCTCGCAGTTCCGGAAAGCGCTGTCGCCAAACTGCTCGACACTGTCCGGGAATTGGATGGAAGTGATGCCGGCGCAGTGGTCAAATGCGAATTTCACGATCGCGGTGACGCCGGCGGGAATGACAATGCGGCCGGATTTGCCCGGCGGACACAGCACAACCTTCGTTATCGCTTTGTCGCACAGAAGTCCGTCCGTTGCGCAATACCCCGGATTCGCCGCGCCCACCGTAAAGGCGGTCAGGCTGACGTCGCCAAGAACCGCGTATTCTCCAAACGTCGGGCTGCACAGAGGCATATTGAAACTGGAAAGGCTGAAGCAGCCGGCGAAAGCGCCGTACTCAACCGTTTTCACGCTCCTTCCCAGCGTGACGGATTCGAGGCTGACGCAAAAGTAGAAGGCAAGCGCCCTGATTTCCTCCACATTGTCGGGGATTGTAATGGAGCGCAGCGAAACACATTCCTCGAAGGCATAGCGGCCGATCTCATCCAGGCTTTCGGGGAAGGTAACGGAGGTCAAGCCCGCGCTGCCCGAAAACGCGGAGATGGCAATATACTCGACGCCCGCCGGGACAGTATAGGCGCCGGTTCTGCCCGCCGGGAAAAAACAGAGATTTTTTTTGCTTTTGTTGAACACCACGCCGTCAACGGAAGCATAGTCCCGGAAGCCCTCAGCGAGGGTGACGGACTTCAGGCTGCTGCAACCCGCAAACGTGCTTGGGAAATCAATCCTCTCATACCAGGCGAGGTCGGTGTAGTTGAAGCAGACCTCCTCAAGGCCGCTGCAGTCCTTGAACACTTCCTTGCCGAAGCTCCCATAGACAGTTTCCGGAATTGTAACGGAGACGAGGCTTTCGCAACCTTGGAACGCCCCGCTCCATATGCTTGCGATGCCTTCATGGATCAAGATGGATTGCAGGCTTTTGCAGCCATAAAAAACAGCTGCGTCAATGGAATCCACGCCGCTGGGGATGACGAACTCCAACAGGCTTTCGCAGTTTGCGAACGCGCACATCTTGATCTCCGTGACACTCTCCGGAACCGTGGCGGAAACCAGGCTCGTGCAGTCCTGGAACGCGCTGCCGCCAATTTTCTTCACACCATCCGGGACGACAATGGATTCCAGGCTGGTGCAGCCATGGAACAGGTGCTCGGAAATTTCGTCAATGCCGCTGGGGAGGACAATGCTTTGCAGGCTCTCGCAATTGAGAAATGCGAATCCCCAGATTGTCGTAACGATGTCGGGGATATAGATCGAGAGAAGGTTGACGCAGTTTTCAAATGCACGGTCCGCAATGAATGTGACGCTTTCAGGCAGGACGATTGATTCCACGCTGGCGCAATTATAAAAAGCACGGTTGCCAATGAGTGCCACCGGATATCCGCCAAGCGTATCCGGTACAATGACAGCGCCTCCGGGACCGGTATATCTCAGCACCATCGCGGCGCCGTAGGTCATGACGGTATACTCATAATCCCCGCTGACGGCGGCGTCCGGTATTGCCGCGCTTTCCACGCTTGCGGCATCGCCGGGTTCGGCGCGCTCTGCCGCAAAACCCTGGCCGGAATCTTTTTGGCCGATGGCCGCGCGCACCATTTCCGGGTCCGCGGCCAAAGTTTGCCTGCCGCCGTCATTTCCATTGGCGGCAGCGCTTGCCGCCAGGCAGCCGAATGAAATTGCCGCCGCCAGCAAAACCGCCAGAACCCGCTTCATCTTTTTACCCATCATCAGACCTCCAATCAGTTTTATGCTACTAGTATACCTTTTCGGTATAAGCTTGTCAAGCCTGGCGCCACAAAATCCAGCAGCTCATGAACCAGCTGTAACATGCGCACGGGTATTTCGCAAAAGATCAATAGGATGCTGATGAAATACTTCGACAACGTTGGCTGATGTGTTGCTGATAGCATTTCGCTTGACAGCATTGGAAAAATAATATATAATACATCTTGATGCATGTGCTTGCGGGAAGGGTGGCGCATGTGCATAAATTTATGTTTTAAAGAGAGGTTTTTTCATGAAACGCATATTGAGGTCAGGCCTTTCCGTGTTGCTGGCAATGATGCTTGTGCTTGCCTCGCTGGCGTCCATCGTGCCGTTCGCCGCTGGTGATGATGACGATGACGGTCTGGGCGTTGTGCCGTGGGCACGTATCACGCCGGCCCAGCGGCAGGCAATGCTGGACTACGTGACCGACAATACGAAAGACCCAAGTTACAAACGGTCCTGGTGGACTGGCGACAATTGCACAAGCTTTATCTCCAACGCAATACTGGCGGCCGGGTTTATCAACTATGACCTGTTTTCCAGCGCGACAGGATATACCAGCAGCGATACAAGGGACAGCCAATGGTATTACTTTGATCCCACCTATCCCGGGTACGCGGCGCCGTGGTCGGGCGCCTTAAGCTTACGGCTTTACATGGATATGCACCAGTGGAGCCCGGTTCCGTGGAATTCGCCGGAGCCCACCCCTTCCGCGTGGCCCGGCAACCCCACCGCGGGGTTGGTAACGACAGAGATTTACTACGGCGCGCCGTCCAGCCTGAACGGGCATCTGGGAGCGAGGTCCCTTGATGTGCTGCCCGGCGACATCATCTTTTTCGGCGGCGGAGCGAGCCACGCGGCGATGATCACCACCGGCAGCGCCACACGCGCCACCGCATTGGACACCATACGCTTTGCCTCGCATACCGCCGGAGGCATCTATTCCATCGCAACGTGGAATTCGCCGGGGACCGTCATATCCATTTACCGCATCCTGGGCTATTTTCCGGTTGACGGGGACGTCACGCCCGATACCTACAGCCAGGGCTCCTGTTACCTGCGCACAACCGAAACCAGGACAATGACAGTCCGCAATGATACGAATACCGGGTATGAATCGAGCACCAGGAACATGGTCATCACCATCCAGGGTTATGACGCGGGCGGCAAGCTGGGCTACTGTACGGACATCAACAAGGCCTACAACGGCAACCCCACCCTCACGGATACCGGATTTGACGCGTACACAGACCAAAAGCTTTACACGGCGCTGTCCTACGGGCTCTACGACAGGGGCAAAACCGGCGAAATGAACAGCAAACTGTGCCTGCCCGATGGCGTGGCCGACGCCCTTGAGGACGAAACCGAGGCGTATTACGTCACGCAGATGGGCATATGGTACGCCTTGGGCCAGTTGAACTATACGGCCGGCAGCGGCGGCAATATCACCCTTGGCAGCTACACAGTGCAGGTCAATCCCAACGCAAACGCGGCGGCCGCCAGCCGCGTGCTCAGAGCGGCCAAAAAGCTGTTCGATGTCATCGAGGACAAAGCCAGCGACGTCGAAGTGGCGCTTTTGCCCTACAAAGCGCCTGCGTTTTCGGTTTCGCCGGCCTCCATCACCAGCGCGGCATTCAACGCGCCGCTCGACGCATATATCGTGGGGCCCTATACGGTTTCCTCAACCTATACCCCTCCTTATCCGGGTTCCACCGCCGCGAACGTGCCGCCCTACATCGCTGACCCCGTAACGCAGTTCGATGTAAGCATTACCGCCTCGTCGGGTCCCGTCAGCGGTTCGGTGGGCACGTGGGACGGCACCGAATGGACCGACAAGACAACCGGTTTTGCCTTCGGAAGTTCGGACAGTTTCTGGGTCAAGGTACCCGCGTTTTCGGGATCCGTTTCGGTTACCCTCCAGGCGGGCGCGGACGAAATCGAGCTTGGGCCGCTGCTGAAAAAATACAACCCGGCGTCGGCAGACCACAACGCCGGCGCTCTCCAGGGCATTCTGACCACTGAGGCGCAGGAACCGGAGGCGCCGGAATGCACCGCGCAGCTGGATTTGACAAAAGGGGGCTCCCTTTCCATCCGAAAAACAACCGAGAACAACGAGGGTATCGTGACCGGCTTCACGTTTAAAGTCTACAGGATCACTTCCGTAAAAGTGGGCGAAACATGGGAAGAAGTAAAAACACTCATCGGCACCTATACCACGGTAACCAGCGACGGCATGATCCTCATTCCCGATCTTTGCGAAGGGCTGTATGAAGTGGAGGAAATCGAGCTTCCGAACTTTGTTCCCCTGGCGGCGGGGCTCAACCCGGTGCGGGTGAACGTCTCTTCCGGAACCGAACCGGCGAGCGTAACCTTCCATAACGTCAAGAGGCAGGTTGGCAGCCTGGAGATCGTGAAGACGGTCGACGACGGCGGCAGCGTGGCCGGCTTCCAGTTCGAGGTCCGGGACGGCGGCGACGCCCTGATAGGGACCTATACCACGGACGCCACCGGCAGGCTCGTCATTCCCAACCTGGCGGCGGGGACCTACTGGGTGAAGGAAATCAATATCCCGGCGGGGTATATCGTGGATACGACGGCGTATCCAAACCCGCGTTCGGTGACGGTTTCGCTGGGCCAAACGGCAATAGTGACGTTCAGCAATCTCCAGAAATACGGCGTGATCACCGTGCGCAAAACGAACGGCAATCCCAACATGGGCGATTATCCCCTGGGCGGCGCGAAATTCGAGGTCAGGGCCAACCAGGTCTTTTATGCGGCCGACGGCTTCACGGTCCTCTATCAGATCGGCGACCTTGTAGAGGAAATCACGACCGACGCTTCGGGCGTGGCCGTGACCGCCGTGCGGCTCCCGCTGGGCGATTACACCATCCAGGAATCCTACGCGCCGCCGAATTATGTGATCAATAGCACCGTCTATCACCGCACTGTCACCGACCCGGGAACGGCTGCCGCGATATCCTATCCCGCTGACGTCGATGTCGCGGAAGCCCCGCAGGTGGGCCAGATCGAGATCACCAAGTTGGACCTGGCGGACAGGCCGCCCACAACCCCGCCGCCGGCGGCCGACGGCACTGTGCTGCAGGCGCCCTATGGCGGCGCAACGCTCAACGGCGCGACGTTCAAGATTTATGCCAACGAGGATATCAGGAAACAGGACGGCTCGTTTATATACCATGCAAACGATCTTGTGGCCACGGTCACCTGCGGCACCGCGAGCAACACCTGCACCTACGGGCCGCTGCCCCTGGGCAGGTATTACGTGGTGGAGGATACGCCGCCCACCGGCTATTTGCTCAACACCACGCCGGTCTACGTCACCCTGGAATACGGCGGCCAAACCCAAAGCGTCGTCACGGGATACGCCACGGTTTACAACCAGATCATCATGGGGCAAATCTCCATCACCAAGTATATCAATACCTCCAAGCCCTACGACGCCCAGGCGAAAACCGAGCTGGCGGGCGCGGTTTTCGAGATTTACCTCAAAAGCGCCGGGAGCTACGCCGCCGCGGACCCGGATGAACGCGACTTGCTCACCACCGATTCCAACGGCTACGCGATTACGAAATCACTGCCCTACGGGCTGTATACCGTGCACGAGAAGTCGGTGCCCGCGGGCCTGGACGTCAAGCTGCTGGACGACTTCGACGTGATGATCAGCGCGGACGGGACGGTCATCCGCTACCGGCTGCTCAATAAGAACTTCAATTCAGAGATTAAAATCGTCAAAATAGACGCCACGACGAAAAAGACCATCCTTGTGGCGAACGCGTGCTTCAAAATATGGGACGTGGCGGAACAGGCGTACGTCATGCAGGGCGGCACCGACGAGTTCTTCACCGATGCCAGCGGCACGATTCTGCTCACCGATCCGCTGTGGTCCGGCAACTATGAACTGGAGGAGATCATGGCGCCCGGAGGCTATCTGCTTGCCGGCGCCCGGGTGCCGTTTACTGTGCATTCCACGCAGGCCAATCCTCTGCTGATGACCGTAACCATGGAAAATGACCCGGCCATGGGGAAAATCGAATTGACGAAGACCGGCGGCGCGCTGACCGGCGCGACCCGGTCCGAAAGCGAATTCGGTATGATCTATACCCCTGTGTATGCTTCGGGCGTGCTGGCCGGCGCGGTGTTTGACATCGTCGCGGCCGAGGACATCGTGACGCCGGACGGCACGGTGCGCCACCGCAAGGACGCCGTGGTGGGCACGCTGACAACCAATGCCAGCGGCGAGGCCGCAAGCGGCGCGCTTTTCCTGGGCAAATACCTCCTGGTGGAAAAAACCGCGCCCGCCGGGTTTGCCCCCATGGCACCGATCCCGGTTACTCTGACCTATAAAGATCAACTGACAGCCGTCGTCACGGAGGCCCGGGCGCTGGAAAACCAGCGGCTGGTGACGGAAATCGAGCTGCAAAAGCAAATGGAAGGCGCGAACAACGCGGACGCGCTTTCCGACGTGGTGTTTGGCCTGTTTGCCGGCGCGGACATCAAGGCGGGGGAAGAAGTCGTCATCCCAAAGGATGCCCTGGTCGGCCTGATCACGCCGGGGCAGGACGGAAAAGGTTCGTTCAAGGGTACGCTGCCCCCCGGCTCCTATTACGTGAAGGAGCTACGGACGAACAAAGACTATCAGCTCAATGACATGAAATTTACTGTCGTCGTGGGAACCGCGTCAAAGCTGCCTGTAAACCAGGGGCAGGCGATCGTGAACAAAAAGACGACGACGGACCCGCCGCCCAGCGATCCGCCGCCCACCGTCCCGCCGAAGCTTCCTCCTTTGATCCCTCTTCCCATACCGCTGCTTTCCGGGATTCCTCTGCCGATCCCGCTCCCGTGCCTAAAATTGCCCCAGCGGCCCGGAACCGATACGGTCAAGGCGGAAATACCGAAGACCGGCGATAGCATGACGTCTGTGCTCCTGCCGCTGGCGCTGCTGCTGCTTTCCATGGGCGCCATGGCGGTTACGGTATATCGGCGCAAGAAAGAAACTATTTGGTGATTCAGCTGCGTTTACTGGTTGGGAAGCTGCACCAGAACTCCACGCCGTGCGCGGTGTTGTTCGCGCCACAATTGCCGCCGTGCAGGGAGACAATGCTGCGCACAATCGAAAGCCCGAGGCCGCTGCCCTTTTTGGCGTTGTCGCCGCCGTCGCCCACCTTGTGGAATGGGTCCCAGATGCGCCCGAGGCTGCCCTGCGGGACATGCGAACCGGAATTCCACACGTTCAGCACCGCGCCGCGCCTTTTCTTTTGGATGGTAATCTTGATTTGCCCACCCTCCGGGCAATGTTTGATCGCATTGGAAAGATAATTCGATATGGCATACCTGACCAGATACCCATCCGCGTACAGTCGCAGGTCTTCGCCGGTAATCTCCGCTGTGATGTTTTTGTCCTCTGCCAGCGGCTCATAGCCCTCAACAACCTCCTCGGCCAGTTCCAGCAGGCTGACGCTCTCGCGCTTCATCCGGTATGTTCCGCCCTCCAGCTTCGACTGCTGCAGCACCTCCATCAGGCGCTGGTTCATGCCTTTGATCTCCTCCAGCATGCCCAGTGTGCGTTGGTCCTTGTCCTCGGAGGCTTCGGCCTCCAGCACCTTTTCGCCGTGGAGCATCACCACGCCCATGGGGGTTTTTAGCTCGTGGGCGATGGCATGGAAGAGGTCCACTTGGGCCTGGGCGGCTTTGCGCTCGTGGGTGGAATAGGCGAAAAATTGGAAGAGGAGGAAGATGACGAGCAGCACGGGGTAGATCACGGCAACGCTGTTGGCCCAATCGCGCAGCGGCATGTCTGGTTGGAGTTGTGTCCATTCCCCTCCTTTGTATGCATTAAAGGAAAAATTAGAAAAGGCAAAAGAAAGCGGGGAGTAGGCTGCTCTTATGTAAAGAAAGTAAATCTCATCTTCTTTTACTATTTCTTTTTTCTCCAACGCTTCAAGCTCCTGCGTTCCCCACGCTAAAATATGATACCTTGCGTCACTTTCGGCAGCCCATTTCTTGGCGGCGGCATCATCAAAACCTTCTATTTTTCGCCCACGTGCTATCGTCTCCTCTTCTGTCAATTGTCGCAGCACAATGGGGAATAAGTATTCAACTGTCCGGGGCTTGAGTTTCTGAATATGCTCCTTTAACGTCATTTTCGGAATGGTCAACATCGCCGGTGACGACTTTTCTTCCATGAAGGGCTTTTGATTGCGTAACAGGTTAGATATAGATGTATCCCACCTGTAATACGCCAATGCCAGTTTGGAAAAATGCTTTACCTCCAGTTTTTCATTTGGTTCTGTGACGCCATTGGCTGCTCTGAATGCTTCAGCCTGCTTATCCAGATTGTTTGCTTTTTCTATTTCGCTGTCCATCTCTTTGGCAAAGCTTTCTCTGGTTTTTTGATCAACTTCCGGGTCAAGTCGCCAATCTGAAAAATATTGAGCGTAAAAATTCTCATTTGACAACAATTTGCCTTCTTTCTGCTGGTAAACTCCGTATTGGAAAAACTTTTCCTCCCGAGTATTTCCATTCCATCCAGTTGATGCGTAGCCATCAGGATTGCCCGTGAAAAGGCGTTCCAAAGCGGGCTCTTCTACTCCTAGTTGACGGAACGCGCTTAGCTCAAATCCCCATTCCTCTACATCGTTCATATCGTTTATTTGGAATAGCATCCTATCTTTATTCGTGCTAATGTCGCCTGTGAAAGGCACCATCAGGCTGAGCATGGGATAATACCCAAAGGAAAAGATAAGCGAAAGGTGAACCAGCGCTTCCACAATCAGAAGCGCAACCCCCGTGAGCATCCTTCGCATGGCAGCCTTACGATATGTCCCTTGATCCTTGCTGTGCATGCGGCGCTTGCGCAGATATTTCAGCAACGCCAAAACGCCGGCATTGAATAGCAGGTAAGCGGCGATAAGGATAACGAAGTAAATGATTGAAGCGATGATGTTCATACTATCCCTCCCCCTCCATCTTGTACCCAAAGCCCTGCACGGTCGTGATATGCCTTCCCGCCTCCCCCAGCGCCTTGCGCAGCTTGTTGATATGCGTATCCACCACGCGGGCATCGCCGAAGAAGTCGTAGCCCCACACGGCATCGAGGAGCTGCTCGCGGCTCATCACCCGCCCGGCGGACTCCATCAGCGTGGACAGCAGGTTGAACAGCTTGGGCGTCAGCTTGACCTCCCCGCCGTCCACCTCCACCAGATGGGTATCCCTGTCCAGCGAAATGCCGTGCAGGGTGATCTTCTGCCCGCTGAGCAGCCTGCCGCCCCGGCGGTCCAGCATGGTTTTCACCTTTAGCAGCAGCACCCGCTCGGAATAGGGCTTGACCACGTAGTCGTGCGCGCCCCGGTTGAAGCCGTGCTCCTGGTCGCGCACGTCCCCCCGGGCGGTGAGGAAAATCACCGGGATTTCGGCGTTTGTGCTGCGGATCCGGTCGCAGATGTCGTAGCCCTCGTTCAGGTGGGACATCATCACGTCCAGGAGCACCAGGTCGAACTGCTGCTCCCCGAACAGCCGCATAGCCTCTTTCTCGCCCCCCGCGCAGGCCATAACGATGCCGTTCTTGCGGAAATACTCCGAAACCAGCGTGGTGAAGCGCGAGTCGTCGTCCACCATCAAAACGCGATATGGCATGTGATTTCTCTCCTTCATATTGCTGCCTCCATTTTAACTGAATTGCTCCGGTTTTGCAAGGGATTTTTTCGTCCTGTTCAGCATATAAATTGCCGCGGCAATTATCGCAAGGGCGATCCACTGGGTGAGGGAAATGGAGTGGAACAGATAAGGTCCGCGGGTTTCGGGAGCCCGGAAAAAATCCAGCGCAAAGCGCCCGGCAGCGTACATAATGAGGTAAAGCGGGAACAGCGCACCAGGACGGCGACGTTCGGGTCTCCACAGGAGGAACACCAGCAGAATCAACAGATTCATACCCATTTCCAGCAGAGGCCACGGCAGCCGGGGCTCAGCGTAGGTTGTGCCGGGTATGGTGAACATGTGCTTTACTTCGATGCCATAGCAGCAGTCCGCGCACAGGCAGCCCAAGCGGGCCATGATATGGCATGCCGGTATGAAATATGTCATCAGGCCGGTCAGTTTATCCAGGGGCACCTGTCGCCGCTTCGCGAAAAGCAGCACCAGGCCAACCGCGCCGATAAAGCTGCCATAGAATACGTTGCCACCAAATATGGTTTTCAAGCTGCCCGCCGCCCAGAAACCAGGCTCTGCACCATGCATAACGATCTGCCCGAGGGCGTATGTAAGCTTTCCGCCGCCTACAATGCCGATGAACGTAGCTGCCAGAGTTTGCATCAAATCCCATTTTGAAATGCCGAACGCACGGCGCTTGATAAATACGACCATCGAGCCAATCAATAGGCCTGCCAGGAAGCACAGATCGTACATTGGGACTCTGAGACCGAGGGGGTAGATGTAGGGAAGCATGGGGAGAGCTCCTTTCAATATTGTGTGTTAGATGAATCAACGATGTTTTAGTTGCCGTTGGAGCTGAGCCAAAGGACGTATGACCAGCCGGTCATCCTCACGTCAAACACGTTTTCGAGTTCTATTGATTCCGTTTTGACTTTTAGGAACGTGTTCAACACACTGTCTTCGCCAACGATTCTTTTCACATTGTTAAAGTTGAATTGCACCATAGCATGCGCGAATATTTCCTGCGCCACAGTTCCTTCTGATTGGAGTGCCCGTTGAGCTATGTTGGTCTGATTGCGCCAAAAAATCGGATGGAAAAACTTCGCCATTGCGGTGCAGATTTCTTTGTTGCAATGCAGTTCAAGGGCCACGAAGGATACTGCGGTTCCGTTGTAGGCGGCCAGGCTGTTAACGGCCCAGTAGAAGTTAAGCGCAAACTCCTTTCTTATGGCTTCGTCGCTTGTTGCCTTTTCCAATGCGGAGAAAACATTTTTTGCACGTTGCACATCGTCGCCGCTAAAGCTATCCTTCACCCTGCCGATAGCGGAGGCTTTGGCGTCCTCATATGTAGAGCACCCTGCCCCAGTGAATGTCAGCGCCGCCAGCGCCAGTGCCACAAGGATGCTGAGAGCTCGGCTTACATTCTTGAAGATTGCCTTTTTCATGATAATCGCCCTTTCTTTTAATTTGGTTTTGATTGGGGTCGCCGTGCCTGTCCTTCCCTCCCCGCCCGGGGGTTGGCCGGGCGGGGGATGGATAACCGCTTAATAAGCAGGGGAGGCATAGCCTTTGATAGTAAGATGTTTCAAATCTATACTGCGTGCCGTGACTCTATAAACACCATCATTGTTTTTATAATTACCCTCAATCGTATAAAGCTTTCCATCTTTGACATAGCGGACGATTCCAACATGATCACCATAATTTGATGTAGGATATTTCCACCAATACCCATCCCAATCGTAGATAACGAGATCACCGGGTCTGGGGATATAGCCGGTACTCGCAAGATGCCATCTGTCCGCTACCGGGTCTGGATCACCCTCTTTGACCTTAGCATCGCCAGGCCCGATAAGGTCAACAGCGGTTGCGTATGTTGCATTATGACGGATAACAGAGGCTGGAACGCCCACTTCCTTGGCACACTTGGAGACAAATGATGCGCACCATGCCCCCGAAAGACCCAACTGGGATGCGTTCTTGCCCTCATAGCTCATTGCTTTTGCCACAATTGCGTCACGCAAGCTTGAGGTTGATACCGCCTTGACCGTTATCTTTACCGTGGCAGGGTAATACCATACAGTGCCTATGCCGCCGTTGCACCCGCCCCCTTCCTCCAGGACCGTTGCCGTCACGCACCAATAGTACGTTCCTGCGGCGAGGGTGGAATAGTTCAGCATCTGATCCAGGCCGGCAAACACATCCAAAGAGGTGCTGTCGATTGTCTTGGAGACCACCTTCTCCTTACCTTCCTGATTCAGGACAGGCTGCGAAGCGTTTTTGTCATGGTAAATGCCTACGTAGGCGGTGTTGACTGTATCGCTGCATGTGAGAGTTCCGAAGATCGTTATGTTGTCTTTTTCATTGATGCTGATGCCTGTCGAGCTTATTTTGTTCTTGGCGCCTTGGCCGGAGGGAGTCCAGTTTAGCTCTCCGGAAAACGTGGCGGCTGCGATATTCGACCGCGAAAACGTGGACGGCCTGCTGCGCCGCGATGTTGTGACGAAAATATATAGTGAAAGGATTTGAGGTGTTATGCCATTTTACGATTTGCGCTGTCCGCAATGCGACAAGGAGTACAACATCCCCGCCACCATAGCGGAAAAAACCGAAAAGCGCATCCCTTGCCCGGACTGCGGCTCCTTCGAGCTTGAGACTGTTTTCAAAGGCTCCCCGGCCTACATCAAAAGCCGGGAGAGCGGCGCGTGCCCCAACAGGCACATTTGCGGCTCGGGGTGCTGTCATGGGTAACGAGGTTGCTTTCACAAAAGAACAGCTTGAGGAAGCGCACCGCGCTCTGCTCTCGACGCTGCACAAGTGCGAAAAAATGGACGCCGAAAAATTGGGCGCGTCACAGCGCACCCTTCTTGAACGGCGCATCGCCGCGCTGAAAGTGGCGCTGGCGTTGATCGAAAAAGAATCAGCAACAATAGAACAAATATAAGGGGAGATCACCATGCCGCACATCGTCATCAAAACCATCAGCGGCCCCAGCCAGAAGCAGTTGCAGGACGCCGCCGAGCAGATTGCCGTCGTGGTCAACAAAACCATGGGCAAGCCGGGCAAGTACATCAGCGTCAGCGTTGAGGAGTACGCCTTCGGCGAGTGGGAAGGCGTGTACAACGAGTGCGTCAGGGGCAAGGGCAACGTCCTGGTCAAACCGGGATATACCAACCCAAAGACGTTTCAGTGAATGGAGAGCGAAGCATGAAGCAACTTGCATTGATATTACTGGCGGCGATGTTATGCCTGCTGTGCGCCTGCGGGGTGACTACGCCGGAGGAAACGAGTGCGATAACGACCACATCGCAAGCCGTAGCCGTATCAGTAGTCTATCTGTCGGAGACCATTGAAGCTCCGACTTCCTATCAGGCGGCTCCTGCAGAATATAAGCCTGTGCTGGATGATTATTATCTATTCCAGCAGATATTCCTCCGATATGAATATGGACTTAACATGAAAGGAAATGGCGGCGGAGGGCCAATGCGGGAGTGCGAGGCGCTGCAAGGCGAACTCGTGAAACATGGATACATCAGCCACAGCGTACCGCGTGGAGAACATGCAGACTATGCTGTTGCGGACATCAACAGTGACGGAATCCCGGAACTGTTGTTGCTCCAAAGAATAAGCCATTGGAACAAGCAAAAAGATTACAGCATTGATTCAATTTATACGATCAAGAACGGCAAGGCGGTTCCAGTCCTGAGCGACATCATGGGTTCTTTTTATATGAGCGAAAATTCTATCTTGGCGGCGGACGGTACATTTTATCGTGTGGAGGATTATCATAACGTGGGGTGCGCCAATCTATATTCATATCAACTGGAAGCAGGCGCAACCGAACTATCCTTGTTGGAGGAATACCACGCTGCTCTTTCATTTTCTGATGAACCAGATGCTTTGCCTGTTCCCTATTGGTACAGGGTGGTTGACGGCGATAAGGAAGAAATCACGGAAAAGGAATTTGACGGTCTGAAAGCAAAATACGAAAACCCCGGCAAACAGATGGAGCTTACGTTTATCCCCATAGATGCGAATGCCGCCGCCTATCTCCCGGAAGATACGACCGCAAAAGCGCCACCACCCATTAAGTGTCCGGCTTCTTATAAGGATGCGCCCAAGGCATACAAGCCGATTTTGGATGATCTATATAGGTTCGTTCAACTAATCCGCCGAGACGATTGGGAAGAATTTGGCGGAGATTATGTGTGGGGCAATACCCACATCTCTGAAATGCCATACCATGCGGATGGAACCGACATCGGGAGCAATATGGGTTATGCTGTCGTAGACATCAATCGCGACGGCATACCTGAACTGTTGTTGTTGCAAAAAGACAGTTGGGTGAATCGCGATGAGCACTTCATTTATTCGTTGTTTACGCTAAAAGATAATGAGCCGATCAACATTGGATACTATTGGAGCCGCCATCGCGGGCACCTTGCGGCTGATGGCACGGTTTATACCAGAGGCTCAGGCGGTGCAGCTTATACCTATTTGACATCCTACAATTTAAAACCCGGCGCGGCTGAACTCACACGGCTGACAGCATATCAGTCTGACGTTGTCTATGAGGAGGATACTGCGCACCCTTACTTTTCCGGCGATGTCAACGGTAAAAACCAATACATCACAGAAAAAGAGTTTTTCGCGCTGTGTGATCAATATGAAAACCCGCCCAACCCGATGAAGCTGAATTTCATTCCTATTCAGCAGTAGTGGAAGGACGCTCGTATGACTGTTTTGTCCGCAAAACTCACGTACCACATCCCCTACGCCGCGTCGCTGAAAGATAAGCGGCAGGTGCGCCGCAGCCTGATCGACAGAACCTGGCAGCGCTTCAACGCGTCCGTCGCGGAGGTGGGGACACAGGATATGCACCAAACACTGACCATCGGCATCGCAGTCGTATCGGGCGAAGCTGCCCACGCGCGGCGGTCTTTGGACGAGGTCGTGCGCTTCATGGAAGATTACGCCGACGCGGAGGTGATTGAGGTGGAGCATTATGACTAAACTCCTTATCGATGCCGATGGCTGCCCTGTGGTTGACATCGCCCGGCAGCGCAAGTGGCGTGTGCGCGAAAGTAAATGCGGAGGCCAGCGCTATCTTGGGCCGCGAGGGCGACATTTTCTACGCCGCGCCCACCGCGATTTTTATCAGTGCCGACAGGGAAAACAAATGGGGCGTTCTCGACAGCGGCATCGCCGTGCAGAACATCGCCATTGCAGCGCAGTCGCTGGGATTGGGCAGCGTGATCTTGGGCCTGCCCGCCGCCGCGTTTAACGGCCCGCGCGCGGAGTATTTCGCCAAGTTGCTGAAATTCCCCGCCCAGCATGAGTTCGCCATTGCCATCGCCGTGGGCTATCCCGATTGCACGAAAGAAGCCCACCCCGTGGAGGATGGGCGGATTGATTATGTACGGTGACGCTAGTCCTCTAGGATGCGCCCGTCCTTGGAAATCGTTACCACCTGCCAGGGAATCATCTTGCCGCTGCCCCGCAGAGCCGTCTTCACGGCCTGCTCAATCCCGCCGCAGCAAGGCACCTCCATGCGCACGACTGTCACGGACTTGATATTGTTCCCGCTGAGAATGGCCGTGAGCTTTTCGCTGTAATCGCCCTCGTCGAGCTTCGGGCAGCAGATGAGGGTGATCTTGTTTCGCATGTAATCGGCGTGGAAGTTCCCGTAGGCGTAGGCGGCGCAGTCGGCGGCAACGAGCAGATTGGCGTTGTCGAAGTAGGGCGCGTTCACCGGCACGAGCTTGATCTGCACCGGCCATTGCCGCAAATAAGAAGCAGGAGGCAAGACGCAAGAGGCAAGAGGGGACGCGGGCATTTCATCGCGCTCCAGCGTGCGGGAGTGCGTAC
>Ga0123353_10004996_pt1 | contig 17279 bp, 13 predicted proteins | sample TergutLab28metaG_3_FD_92763 | JGI IMG/M metagenome (GOLD analysis project Ga0123353, IMG submission 92763) | Labiotermes labralis P3 segment gut microbial communities from Petit-Saut dam, French Guiana - Lab288 P3 | ecosystem: Host-associated > Arthropoda: Insects > Digestive system > Gut ...
AGTCGTGATACCCCCGAAAAAGAACCGGAAAGAGAAGCGCGGCTACGATGATTATCCCTACAAGGTGAGGCATCTGGTGGAAAATGCTTTCATGCGAATGAAGGAGTGGCGCGGCATCGCAACGCGCTATGCCAAACGTAGCGCATCCTTTCTCGCTGCCATCCAGATTCGCTGTATCGCCCTCTGGTTGAGTATCTTGTGACGACACGCTCTAAGAAGAATGTATTTCAGAGCCAATTGCCGGAGCAAGAGACTGTGCTGGTTGGCAATAGGGCTGAGATCTTGAGTGAGCGGAGACGATGATGTCAGGTGAGCGCAGCATTGATGTCGCTGCTCTGCGAGAGATGCTTCGAGCCCAGCGCAAAACGCAGATGAAAGGCGGCATCTACCACGCCAACCAGATCGATCTTGCGTACAACTCAAACCGTATTGAGGGCAGCAAGCTCACCCACGAGCAGACCCGCTACATTTTCGAGACCAAGACGGTTGAGGGCATCGCACCGGTCAACGATGTCATCGAAACGGTCAACCACTTCAGGCTGTTCGACTCCATGCTGGACAGTCTTGACATAGATCTGACTGCCGAGAAGATGAAGAAGTACCACCATATCCTCAAAGCGGGCACATTCGATGCGCAGGAGGGCTGGTTTGCCCTCGGCGATTGGAAGAAGGCTGCCAATGTCGTGGGCAACGCCGAGACCACTGCTCCGGCTGAGGTCGATGGTGCAGTTGCTCGGCTGCTTAAGGAGTATCCGCCTGGCAAAGCGCTGAGCTTTGCAGACGTCATCGATTTCCACTATCGTTTTGAGTTCGTGCATCCTTTCCAGGACGGCAATGGCAGGGTCGGGCGAATCATTATGTTCGAGCAGTGTTTGGCAAACGGCATCCTGCCTTTCATCGTGCCTGACAGTGAGAAGTTCTACTATTATCGCGGCCTGCAGGAGTACCCGGCAGAAAAAGGGTATCTGCTTGAGGCATGCCGCAGTTTTCAGGACAAGTACTGCGCTGCATACAGGGACATGGTCGTCTGATGGGGCGCTCAAGGAATGCGGCAACGATAATCGAGTGCAAAGGCAAAAACGAACGTGTAAGTGAACGTGTAAATCCGGTTCATGGCGTGTAATCAGGGAGCTGCAAAAGCCAAGACGCAAGATCACGGATCTTAAAACATAGAAGCCAACGATAAAAGCCAACGCCTCGGCCACTGGCATCAGGCCGAGGCTACCAAGACCTATGCAGGCAGCTTTTCATTACTCTCCGTTCCCAATGAGGATGGGGACGGTCTTGTCCACGATCGTGCCGGAGTCATCTCCGTTCTGCCAATAATGCTCGCCGTTGCCGAGCTGCCCGTGATAGTTCCAGCCCCACGCCCAGAGTGAGCCGTCATCTTTTATCGCGAGCGAGTGGTCGCCTCCCGCACTGATGGTCTTCCAATCGGTCGCATCCCCTACACGAGTTGGGGTACTCCTGTTTTGGCCGGTGCCATCGCCGAGTTGGCCTTGCTCGTTAGCCCCCCACGCCCAAAGCGTGCCGTCAGCTTTGAGCGCAAGGGAGTGCTTGGCTCCTGCGCTGACGGCCGTCCAGTCATTCCCGCTCCCGACACGGGTAGGAATATTTCTTGTCTTGTCCGTGCCCTCTCCAAGCTGTCCATGCCAGTTATTGCCCCATGCCCAAAGCGAGCCGTCGGCCTTGAGTGCAAGGGAGTGCTCCCCACGCGTGTCGGTGGTTGTGCTGACGACCGTCCAATCGGTATCGGTTCCAACGCGGGTGGGAGCATCCGCCGAGTCGACCTCGCCGATGCCGAGCTGGCCGCCCACGCCTGAGCCGCTGATGTTCAATCCCCACGCCCAGAGCGAGCCATCTTCTTTTATGCCGAGCGAGTAGTCTCTTCCGGCACTTGCTGTTTTCCAGCCAGTATCGGTTCCGACGCGGGTGGGAACAAGCATGACCCATCCGTACGGGTAGCCACTGGGCGGTTCGTATTCGGCGACACCGTGCCCTGTGTGCTCACTGCCTCCCCACACCCAAAGCGAACCGTCACTCTTGACTGCAAGCGAGTGGAGCACGCCTACGCTGATGGCCTTCCAGTCGCTGTCGTCTCCAATGCGGACAGGGCTGTTCTCCCAAATGATATCAGCGGGTCGCTCTTGCAAGACATACCCCCACGCCCAAAGCGAGCCATCGGTCTTGAGGCCGAGCGAGTGGTTGTACCCTGCGCTGGCGGCCGCCCAATCGGTATCGATCCCGATGCGGGTGGGGGTTGCCTTGATGTCCCGTGTGTCACTGCTGGACAGATCGTTGTTGCTATTCCCCCACTCCCAGAGCGAGCCATCGCTCCTGATGCCAAGGGAGTGGGTGGGCCCAGCGCTGATGGCTTCCCACTCGGCAGCAGAGGAATCCGCAGGCGATCCTGCGGGGACGGGATCGGCGGTGCCATGCCTGGAGCAGCCCACTGCGCCAAAAAATGACGCGTAGCCGAGCAGCACGCAGAGCCCTAGGCGCAGGAGCTTCGGCACTTTCCCGAGCCGACCGCCCTGAAGTCGGCCATCCCCGCTGTTTTTCATCCCGAACCTGAACCTGATCGTCATCGGTGCCCCCTAAGCTTGTAGCTTGCTCGCAGGTCACTCACAGTTTGCCCACGCAGTGCAACGCGTCTCGGCACCTTCTGTGCGTATGGTGGAGATCGGCTGTTTTAACTTTTGCATCATTTGCAGGTAGTGTATCCTTAAAACCCAGCCAAGTATCCCACCGGCAGCGGAAAGGAGGTGCGCTGGAACGGTCATGAAGGCTTTCGCCGACGTGATGATGCAGATGGGCATGATGATGACCCGGCCCGGGTCTTAGCGGCGCACGTGCCGGACTCGGGCGGCCTTAATGAGGGTTAGGTGCCAAGGCGGTAGGTGCCAAAAAGCAGGCGGCCTAACCGAAACGATCAGGGTCACTCCCATCAGGTCTTATCCACGAAAACGAAAGCGAGAATGACATGAGTCCAAGCGCATCTGACTGCACGCCTGAGCCTGACTCCGGTTTCACATCCGGCTCCAGCGATGCCTCCAGCACCACCGCCGATGGTACCCGCGCCCGCACACTCGGCTTCAACACGCGTGCCATCCACGCGGGCGCGTCCGCAGATCCCACCACGGGGTCGCGTGCGGTCCCCATCTACCAGACAGTCGCCTATAACTTCGAGTCGACGGAGCACGCCGCCGAACTATTCGCCCTCCGTGCCTTCGGCAATCTCTACACGCGCATCATGAACCCGACGAACGACGTGCTCGAGCAGCGTCTTGCCGCGCTGCATGGCGGCTCGGCGGCGCTTGCGGTCGCTTCCGGCCACGCTGCTGAGAACATCGCGCTGCTCAACCTCGCGGGCTCCGGTGACTCGATAGTCTCATCGACCTCGCTTTATGGCGGCACCTGGAACATATTCCTGCACACCTTCAAGCGCCTCGGCATAACGGTGCGTTTCGCCGAGCCCACGGACATCCAAGGCTTTGTGGATGCCACCGACGCGACCACCAAGGCGTGGTTTGTCGAGACCATCGGCAACCCTCGGCTGGATGTGCCCGACATCCAGGGGCTTGCAGATGCCGGTCGAGGCATTGGCATCCCGCTTGTGGTGGACAACACGTTTGCGACCCCGTACCTCACCCGTCCGGTCGAGCACGGTGCCGCCATCGTCATCGAATCGCTCACCAAGTGGATCGGCGGGCACGGCACGAGCATCGCGGGCGGGATCGTTGACGGCGGCAACTTCGACTGGGGCGGTGGCCGGTTCCCACAGTTCACCGAGCCAGACCCGAGCTATCACGGGCTCAGGTTCTGGGAGGCATTTGGCGACTTCCCCGGCCTCGGCAACGTGGCATTCACGCTCCGCGCCCGCACGCAGCTGCTGCGCGACATCGGTGCCGCACTGTCGCCGTTCAACGCGCAGCAGATACTCCTCGGCGTTGAGACGCTTGCACTCAGGGTAAAGCGGCATAGTGAGAACGCGCTGGCGGTCGCCGAGTACCTGCGCTCGCACCCCAAGGTCGCGTGGGTCGTCTATCCCGGCCTGGCCGACCATCCCACCAAGGCGAACGCGGACAAGTATCTGGCCGGCGGTTATGGCGGGGTCGTCGTCTTTGGGGTGAAGGGTGGCCGTGAAGCAGGCGTGAGGCTCATCGACGGGGTGCGGCTCTTCAGCCACCTCGCCAACGTGGGCGATGCGAAGTCGCTCATCATCCACCCGGCTTCCACCACGCATTCCCAGCTTACCGAAGAGGAGCTGGCGACGGCTGGGATCGGGCAGGATTTCATCAGGCTGTCCATCGGGATCGAGGACATCGAGGATATCATCGCCGATCTTGAGCAAGCGCTCGGAAAGGCGTGATCGCCGATGCGCAAACACACACATCACCCGTATGCCCGCGTCGGCGTTGCGCAGAAGGGCGTGATCGCCGATGCATGACGACTCTACGCGCCAGCCGTGGGAGGACGTGGGCAGCATCGGCGTCGTTCCCGAGCGGGCGTTGACGCTCAAAGACGTGACGCTTGTGTCCGGGCGTACGCTTGCCGAGGCAAAGATAGCTTACGAGACCTACGGCGGGCTTTCCGAGGCACGCGATAACGCCATCCTCCTTTTCCATGCGCTGTCAGGCGATGCCCATGCTGCCGGGTGGCGGGAGAAAGATGCGTTGACTGCGGGCTGGAAGCCCGAGGACGGCCCGGACTGGGTCCCATCAGTCGCCGAGTTCGGCGATCCTGATGCCGCCCCTGCATCCAGGATAAAGCCCGGCTGGTGGGATCCGTTTGTCGGCCCCGGAAAGGCTTTTGACACCAACCGCTACTTTATCATCTGCGCCAATGTGTTGGGCGGCTGTCTGGGAACGACCGGGCCGAGCAGCATCGATCCGGAGACGGGCAAGCCCTACGGGCTCTCCTTCCCGGTGGTGACCATCGAGGATATGGTTGATGTGCAGGCACGTCTGCTCGACGAGCTGGGGATCGACCGCTTGTTGGCGGTCGTCGGCGGCTCGATGGGCGGCATGCAGGCCCTGGCGTTTGCTCGGCGGTACCCCGACCGGGTGGCGACCTGCCTTGCTATCGCGACAACCTGGCGTCTCACCGCGCAGGCGATTGCCTTCAACGAGGTCGGGCGCACCGCCATTCTCGGCGATCCTGCGTTTAACGGGGGCGACTATTACGATGGCGAGGGCCCGCTTCAGGGGCTTGCGGTTGCGCGGATGATAGGCCACATCACCTACCTTTCGGATGAGTCGATGCGCAAGAAGTTCGGCAGGCGTCTGCGTGACCGGAAGAACCTCGCCTTCGATTTCGTTACCGAGTTCGAGGTCGAGAGCTACCTTGCCTACCAGGGGAAGCGTTTCACCGAGCGCTTTGATGCCAACTCCTATCTGTACATGACCAAGGCGATGGACTACTTCGACCTGAGCAGGAAGGCGGACAGCCTGCCCGAGGCGCTCGCCGGGACGCCCGTCCGCTATCTCGTCATGTCCTTCTCGAGCGACTGGCTGTTCCCGACATACCAGTCACAGGCGCTCGTGGACGCGCTCAAGTCGGTCGGTGCCGAGGTCTCGTTTGTCGAGATACCTTCGCCGTACGGGCACGACGCCTTTTTGCTCGAGCCCGAGGCGCAATACGGCTTTATCAGGCCGTTTCTTGCCTGGGCTATGGAGGAGCGTCGGGCGAGCGAGAAGCGCCGAGCAGGTGGACAGGCTTGGACAAGCGGGCAGCGTCGGGCGGGCGAGGAGCGTCAGACGGATGCAGGGAGCCGAGTGCGCAAAGGGGAGCGTGCGGGAAAGGGGGCGAGAGCCTGATGACCGCTGCCGAGCTGCTTCGCAGTGACTTGCGGCTGATAACCGGGCTTGTCCCCGAGAACAGCCGGGTGCTTGACCTTGGCTGTGGGGACGGTGCCCTTATGGAGCACCTACGTGACGAACGTGGCTGCCTGGTGCGGGGGGTCGAGCTTGACCACGCCGACATCGCCGCCGCGCTTGCGCGTGGGCTGTCGGTGGTCGAGGCGGACCTCGATGACGGGCTTGCTGGGTATCCCGACGCAAACTTCGATGTGGTGGTGCTGTCGCAGACGCTCCAGGTGATGCGCAAGCCTGCGCTCGTGTTACGCGAGATGCTCCGGGTAGGAGAGCGGGCGATCGTGTCCTTCCCTAACTTCGGGTATTGGCGGATCCGCGGCTACCTTGCGTTTCGGGGAAGGATGCCGGTCTCGCGTTCCATCCCCTTCAGCTGGCATGACACCCCCAACATCCACCATACGACCATCAAGGATTTCCGGGAGTTCGTCACTGCCAACGGCGGTGAGCTGGAGCGCGAGATCGCGCTGCTCACGTCGGATTGGCACCGTTCGCGGATACGTCGGGTGCAGATCATGCCGTCGCTTTTTGCCGACACGGCCGTTGCCGTGGTGCACGCACGGCGGTAGGGACGGTGAGGTAGAGGCGGAGGCAGAGGTGGGGCATCCGCCCGCAGCCCGATGGCGCTCGGCCACGCAGCGTATGTGCGCAGGCAGGGGCGGTGGACACCTTATTGGTACAATAAGCATGCAGCAAGGGCGTTTTTGCAAGGGGGCAGCTTGTGAGACGAAAGACACACTCGGTCTTGCGCTCGGTCTTACGCCCGGCTCGCGACGACTCTTTCTCGGCGGTCGTTCTCATCGCGGCGGTCCTTGTTGTCTGTGTGCTCGGCGTGGGCGTGGCTCTCGCGCTGGCCGGGAACGCAAAGACCAGCACATCCAATCAGGCGGGGCCATCCGCTATGTCCGAGCCGGGGCAGGATGCCGCTTCGGTGTCCAGGCATGCCGCGATTCCGGGTCTTTTGTCCGAGGAGCCCTCAGGCGGGCTGTATATCCTGGTGTACTTCACGCAGTGCGACTCGTCGTCCGCGTGCTGTCCGCAACCCTTTTATTATGTGCCGGAAAAGGATGTCCAGATGGAGCTTGCCTCGCTCATGGGCGGTTTGCCAAAAAAGAAACTGGACCTCCCTTTGCGGTTCAACGAGAACTGGGCTCGGCTGGGGTATTCGGTTGTATCAGATGGCGTGCACTGGGATGTTTGGAGTAATGGCGTTCTTGTGTCGTCCATGGAGAATGACGGTGACACGTGGGCAGTATCTGACGAAGTGTATGTTGATGCGCCGGAGCTAGTCGGCCGCATACAGGCGCTGGTACGCGAGAGGTTGGGCATCGTGCCGTTCGAGCCGAAAACAGTCAGGGGCATCGTGTCGGCGAGGCTTGACGTCCAGTTCGCGGGAGCGAAGGAAAAGTACACGCAGACGGTCACAGATACTGCCGCGCTTGCCGACATCGAAGCGATGCTGTCCGGCGCAGTGCCAGAAGATACAGGCTGTCCTTTTGCCGAAGCATATATGACGCTGACGCTGGAGAGTGGTGAGGAGGTTTTGCTGGCAATGGCCAGTGACAGTTGCTGTGCATTCTTTGTCAACGGCCAGATTTTTAACTACAAACCTGCCAGGCTGCGCGGAAAAGAGGACAGCGGGCATAACGAGATGCTGTTCAAATACTTTGACCGGATCCCAATGGAGACCAGGGGCGCGCTCAATTAGCGAGTGTGGTGCCAGCGCGGTACACTTGGTCTGTCATAAGAGAATCATGGAGGTCTTTGTGGTCACTATCAGCCAGATACGCGAAGCTGTTGGGCAAATAGCACCCAATTACGGTGTTCGTGAAGTGTGGCTGTTCGGCTCGTATGCTACTGGTCGCATGCGCCCAGGCAGTGATATTGACTTATTGGTGAGGTATGGCGAAAGCCCCGTTTCGCTTCTAAAGATATTCGGCTTCAAAGAAGAAGTCTCAACTGCTTTGGGCACCAATGTCGATGTCCTGAAGTACCCTTTGGAAAACATCATCTATCCCGATTTTGACGTTGGTGAGACAGTTGGTATCTATGCGAGCTAAAAACAAGGTATTGCTTCAGAGGGTACTTGATGAGATAGAAGTCATTGAAGCTGTTCGAGCTGAGACCGACGGCGATGGGTTTTTGGGAGACAAAATAAAACAGCATGCTGTTGTAATGGCTTTGTGAACTCAGGTGAACTGGCGAGGAGCCTTGATAATGAGACACGTGAGCTGGCTTCAGAGGTGCCTTGGGCGCAGGTAATTGGCCTGCGGAATGCGGCGGCACACGGATATGCTTCTTTGAGCATGGCGGACATTTGGAAGACGGTCACCGATGATGTTCCTCGGCTAAAAGCAAGTGTCGAAAACCTTTTACGCAGAGTTGAAAAATTACATTAGCGCACAACGGTGTCACGCCATCTGATTTGGTTGATTTGCGCCTGCCGCGCCGCTCTCAGGTATTCTTGATACATGCATGATGATGCTTTCAATACCAAGAGCCTTGCCGAAGACCCTGCGCCCGAGGGTTTCTCGCTTGACACGTTCGGCCTGTCCGACCGCGAGCGGACGCTTTTTGCCTCCCACGAGCAAGCAGGGCTTGAGCTTGCGCGTGTGGTGCGGGTAGACCGCGGGATGCCGATGGTGGCCTCTGCCACCGGTTTTGAGCGTGCCGAACTCGCGAACCACCTCATGAAGTCCGTCGGAGACTGGGAGTATCGGGCTGTGGTGGGCGACTGGGTTGGGCTCTCACGCTCCCCCAACCATGAGATGCCGGTTGTCGAGGTGGTGCTAGAGCGCAAGAGCGCGTTCTCGCGCAAGGATCCCGGTGCACAGACCGAACAGCAGGTCGTTGTCGCTAACGCCGACACCGTGTTCGTGGTGCAGTCGCTTTCCGGGAACGGCGTGAATATCCGTCGGCTTGAGCGGGAGCTTGTGCTTGCCTGGGAAAGCGGGGCCCGCCCGGTCGTCGTTTTAAGCAAGGCGGACCTTGCTCCGGACGTAGACGAGCAGCGCGCCCTCGTCGAGGAAGTCGCGTACGGAGCCGATGTCATCGTCGAAAGCGCGGTCACGGGGGAAGGTGTCTCGGCTATCGCCGAGCACATCCCGCTCGGCACGACCGCGGTGCTCTTCGGTGGGTCGGGGGTCGGCAAGTCGGCGCTGCTCAACCGGATCGTCGGATCAGAGGTGCAAGAAACCACCGAGGTACGTGCGACCGATGACAAAGGTCGACACACGACGATCGCGCGCGAGGTCGTGCTTGTGCCAGGCGGAGGCGTGATCATCGACACGCCCGGCATGCGCGCCATCGGCCTTTGGGATGCCGAGGAAGGCATCGACGCGGCCTTTCCAGATATCGAGGAGTTCGCCGCAGGGTGTCGCTTCCGGGACTGCAAGCACGAGCAGGAGCCGGGTTGTGCGGTAATTGCAGCGGTAGAGGCCGGTGAGCTTCCCACTCGCAGGCTTGAGAGCTATCTTCGCCTTCGTCAGGAGATAGGTGCACTGGAGCGGAAAAAAGACGAACAGGCATGGGCGAGCAAAGAGCGTACCGACAAAGCAATCAGCAAGGCGATCAAAAGCTTTTACCGCAACGAGCCTAAACGAAAAAACGGAGGCAGGGGCCGTTAGGGCTAGGGACAGAGGCCGCTAGGGCGCAGGGACAAGAGGTCGGTAGGGACAGGGGCGTTAGGGCGCGCCGACCTCGGCAGGAGGACGGCTGCGCTTTTTTAAGCTGTAGACCGAGAGGCTGTAGATTACGGCTATGATGATCGAGGCCGCTGCACTTGCAAGCACATCCCAGATATCAAATCGCGCATCTAAGAAAAAGAAGTGGATGGCCTCAGATATCACGAGGAGGGTGAATGCGGCCTCAGCCAAGAAATACGTGTTCTTGGGATCCAGCTCTTTTTTGAACACGCGGGGGAAAAGCGAATAAGTAAGCCCGACTCCTACCCACACCGCTGCAAAGTTCGGCGCAACCCATAAAAACTGCTTTGCGACCCCATAGTTCATTAGCGACGTATCGCGCAAGAATATGGTGGCCGACCATGCAACGGCACCAATCAAAGCTAAAATCCCATACGTCTTTTGCAGCCGGTTGCCCAGCTCTGGAGGAAGGGCATCAGGGGTAGGGATAGCGGGGAGGTCGGAGCCAGTAGCGCTGCTCTCGTTGAATGCAACGGCAGCCCACTGGCCGCATACATGCCCACTCATCATTGTTGCGAGGTATATGATGCCTCCGATCAGGATCGATCCGAGAATCACTTCATTGAACAGGACGATTGCAGCACTGGCGGCGGCCAAAATAATATACCCCCACACGTAAAGCAAGACAGTCCAATATCCGGTCTTGCTGCGTACGAGACGCACGATTTTACGAAGGTCGAAGAACGCCCCAAAGTGCCGGGTCATCGCGTAGTTCACTGTGGCTGCGGGAAAAAATGCGACTAAAGCTAGGCAATAGACGACAGTGATTACATCAGATATTAAACCAACGATCACTGGGGCAAGTGGGACAGTAACCAACGAGGAAACAAATACACCGATCGGGGCTGCAAGCGGCAGACAGCAAATAAAAAGGATAATACTGATCATGGATCCGTCGGCCCACTTCTTTGCGAGGTTGTCCCACGCGGGCCAAGAGTCATCCCCGCGTGCTACTCGGCGGATGTATTCCAGCTGTGCCCCATAGAGCACCGGTAGTATCGTAACGCAGAGAACGCACCACACGAACCCCTCAGACACGAACCCCTCAGCTGCATGAATAAGACCCTCGACAAGTAGCATAATGCCGAGGAGGCACCACAAAAGTCCCAGAACGAACCCCTCAGCTGCACGGATGAGGGGTTCGATAAGTAGCATAATGCCGAGGAGGCACCACAAAAGTCCCAGAAATGCCTTTTTTGTCCAATCGCGGTCGGCAAAAGGGGCTTTGAGCGCCCTATCGAGGTTGATCATCAATGTCTTCTGCGCCGATGAGGGGACCGGCGGGTGCTGGGGGCGGGGGCACCGGGGGCGCTGGGGGTGCTGGGAGAACAGGGGGCGCGGGCATTATTGGGGGTGCGGGGGGCTCTGCGCCATGGGCGCTGTCATTACCAAATGCAACCGCAGCCCACTGGCCGAGCGCGTTGCCGTCCATCATGGCTGCGAGATAGACAACTCCACCGATCAGGATCGCACCGACAAATGTCGCACCAAGAAAATAAGTAACCATGCAGCTGGCGTATCCGATAACAAGCCCGAAGAACCATACGCTCCAATACCCTGTCTTACCGCGCATAAGGCGCATGATCTTGCGGAATTCGAAGAACGCGCCAAAGCGCTGAGTCATTGCGTAGTTCACCATGGCTGCGCGAAAAAACACGCCCAGAGCGAGACTGCAGATGGCATTGATTGCCATGTAGGCAAACATGAGAACGTACATGGTTATTATGGCGAATGGTACCCTGACCGCGGCTGCATCGCTGCCCTCGCCCAAAGCAATAAAACCCATTGGGAGAGCGATTATAGCAGGCATCATAGTGACATAGAGAATGATAAGCGGCAGGGTGTAAATGAAAAGGGCGAAGCAGAATTTAAGCCCGTCAATCCACTGCTTCCCGAAGTCGTCCCACTCGGGCAGGGAATCATTTCCGCGTGTTACTTGGCGGATGTACTCCATCTGCGCCCCGTAGACTGCAGGCATAGTTATTCCAAGTGTGAACCACAGGAGTCCCAGAAACGTTTTTTTCACCCAGTCGTGATCAGCAAACGGGGCTGTAACTACCCTGTTAAGATCAATCTTGAGGTTGACCATTGATACCTCCTGGAGCTGCTTGCATACAGCCATCAGCGCAGAACTCGCTCAGGCCATCATCTTACAATATTTCTACTATGTCGCCCTTGGCCATCATGAGCCTCATCCAGTTCAAGACGGGGTTTAATACTCACCAGAAAACGGGCACAACATCATCGCTTACCAGGGACTTCAGGACAAGTTGCTTCTGCAGGACTGCAAAAGAGAGGTTGTTGATGCATCCCATTGCAGGTGCCGCATGGCTAACTCCGCTATGATGCTGAAAGCAGGAGTCTTTCACGCTCCGTTTGGTTTTGCGTTCAGGATCGACCGATGCACGTATTCAAGCACGGGCTTAACATACGAGGGGGCGAGATGTCTTTTTTCTCTAAAAAAGCCGAGGACGAGCTGGTTGAGGAGCAGGTTGGCAAGCGGATTGATATGACCTTGCTGCGTCCTGGTCGAACGGTGTTCGTCGTTTTTGCTGTGATTATCGGCATCGCGCTCGCTCTCAGCTGCCTTACGGTAGTCGCTACCTCGGAGGTCGCGGTTGTGACCACCTTTGGCAGGGTAACCGGCACGGCTGAGACAGGCTTTCACTTCAAAGCCCCGTGGCAGCAGTACCACCGCATCGACTTAAGCGTCCAGAAGGACACAGGCGAGTACGCCACAGCCACCAAAGACAGCCAAGCGGTGTCGCAAGAGGTCACCATCCGCTGGGAGGTAGACCCGGATTCAGTAACGACTTTGTACGAGAGATACCTCGGCAACCATAAGGAAAGGCTGCTTGACGCGATTAAGGGCGATGCTATCAAAGAGGGCAGCGCCACTCTCGGCCTTACCGAGTACATACCAAAACGCGAGCAGCTTCGGACAGCGATGAAAGGTGCCCTGGATCAGCAACTGGCGGGGCAAGGCATTCGCGTTCTTGACGTCAGTGTGGCGAATGTTGTGCTTCCCGAGGGGTTTGAGAAGGCAATTGCAGATCGTCAGGTTGCTGAGGAAAAGAAAAAGACTGCGACCATCAACCAAGAAACCGCTCAAATCGATGCGGAAACGAATCGCATTCTAGCCGAGAGCTACGAAAGACCCGAGTTCTTTAAAATCGAGTGGCTGAAAAAATGGGATGGCAAATTGCCGTCAACGCTTGTGGTCGGTGAGGACAGCGGCGACACCGTCATACCTTTGCGATGACAATGTTTGGGATCTGGATGTTTGGAGGCAAGAAGCGTACGGGCGCAGCCGCGGGCGCTGTCGCAGCCGGTGACAGCGTGGCAACCGGTAGCGGTGCAGCGGCCACAAGCGCAATCGCGGGCGCAGCCGCGGGCAGCACCACAGCTGCCGGTAACGGTGCTGCCGACAGGCCGCTCATACACTTCGATTCAGTCGTGAAGGTCTACGACACGGGCGAGGTGCCGTTCACCGCGCTCAAAGGGGTGGATTTGCGCGTCGAGCCTGGCGAGTTCGTGGGGCTTATCGGCAAGTCGGGCTCCGGCAAGACGACGCTCATCAACATGCTCACCGGCATTGACCATCCCACCTCGGGCGAGATATGGGTGGACGGGACCCCGGTGCACAGCCTCGGCGAGAACGCCCTTGCGATATGGCGCGGAAAGACCATCGGGGTCGTGTTCCAATTCTTCCAACTGCTTCCTACGCTCACGGTTGCCGAGAACGTGATGCTGCCCATGGACTTCTGCAACGTCTACAAGCCCGAGGAGCGGGTGGATGTTGCGATGGCGCTGCTTGAGCAGATCGAGATGGCCGACCAGGCGGACAAACTTCCGGCAGCTTTGTCGGGAGGGCAGCAGCAGCGGGTCGCCATCGCACGTGCGCTCGCCAACGACCCGCCCATCATTGCTGCTGATGAGCCCACCGGCAACCTGGACTCCAAGACCGCCGATGTCGTGTTCTCGTCGTTTGAGGAGCTGGTTGCCAGGGGCAAGACCATCGTCATGGTCACGCACGACGGCGACCTTGCGGCACGTGTGACGCGGGCGCTGCACGTTGCGGACGGCGAGATCATCGAGGACCGCCGCCGCGAGGGTGCAGAGGCACCGTAAGTGAGCAGCCCGCGTTGGCGCAAGGTGTTCAGGGATCTCACGGGGCATCCGGTGCGGACAGCGCTCGTGGTCCTTTCGATTGCGGTAGGGGTCTTTACCGTCTCGGTCATCATGGGTGGCCGAGAGGTGCTCATCCGCGAGTTCGAAGCCGACTTCAGGGCCAGTGTCGCGCCCTCGGTCGAGTTCGACACCAGCGGCTTTGACGATGGGCTCCCTAAGCAGGTAGCCGAGCGCCACGACGTGTTAGCGGCAGAGGGCCGACGCAACATGGCGATGCGCTTTGCCCCAGGCGAGGTGGGGAAGAACGCGTCCACCGCCGGTTGGGAGACGCTGCAGCTCTCGGCGGTCCCGGACTTTGACCGCAGCGGCGTGCAAAAGATCGTGCGCGAGGAGGCAAGCTCCTGGCCGCCCAGGCCTGGCGAGATCATCCTTGAGAAGAGTGCGCTCATGGTCGATAGCTTCTCGGCGGGCGATGTGGTGACCGTCGAGGGTGCTGCTTCTAAGCGCTGCGAGTTGCGCGTGGCGGGATTCGCCCACGACATCAACACGATCCCCGCGCAGTTCCAGGGTGCCATTGCCGGCTACATCTCGATGGATACGCTGCAGTCACTGGGCGAGCATGAGGTGCTCAACCATCTTTCAGTGGTGCTTGATCCGACGCTCTCGCGTCAGGCGGCGACCCGCATCGCCGCCGACATCCGGGACACGGACCTTGCGGCGGCAGGCGTCCAGACCCTGCTCATCACCGTTCCTGAGCCGGGCAGTCATTTCCTGGGGGACATATTCAAGGCGCTGACCACGCTCCTGCTCGTGATCGGGCTCACGGTGCTTGGCCTGTCAGGGTTTTTGGTGATAACGACCGTCTCGGCGATCATGACCCAGCAGGTGCGCCAGCTGGGGATCATGAAATCGATCGGCGCACGGCGCATCCAGGTCGAGGGGATGTACCTGGCGCTCGTTGTCTCCTTCGGGGTGATAGCGGTCTTCGTCGGGCTTCTTGCCGGGCGTTACGCCTGCCAGGCGCTCATCGAGTACGCGGCGGGCATACTCAACTTCCGAGTCACAGATATGATGCCGCCGGTCTGGGTGATGGTGCTTAATGTGGCGGTCGGCATGTTTGTGCCGGTGGCCGCGGCGGCGTGGCCGATCACCCGAGGCACACGCATGCGGGTCGTGAGGGCGCTGAACGCCGCCAACGAGGTCCCGCGCTTCGGGTACGGGTTCGTGGATCGGATCCTAGGGGCGATAAAAGGCCTTCCGCGCCCGGTGGCGCTCTCTTTGCGCAACACCTTCCTGCGAAAAGGCCGGCTCGCGCTCACGCTGCTCACGCTCGTCCTGGCCTCGGCGGTCGTCATGGCGGTCCTCACGGTGCGCACCTCGATGCTGCAGACCGTTGACGACATGGGCTCATGGTGGAACTACGACGCGCAGGTGTTCTTGGCGCGCCCGTTGCCGAGCGAGTCGGTCGAGCGTGAGGCGAAACGGGTGCCCGGGGTGACGGCGACCGAGACATGGATCCAGGCGCAAGCGTCGCTCATGCGGCCTGATGGGACTGAGAACCAGGGGATATACGTACTGGGGCTTCCCGCGGACACGAAGTTCATCAAGCCCGAGCTCACGGGCGGGCGGTGGCTAGAGCCAGATGTTGTAGGCGAGGTAGTGGTAAACGCCGACGTGTTAAGCGAAGAACCGGGGATCAGGCTCGGCGACACGATCCGCCTGGGGATCAGGGGCGTAGAGGACGACTGGAAGGTCGTCGGTGTCGTCGCCGGGCAGATGATGGGTCCGATCGTCTTTGTCGACCGCAAGGTCTTGGATGCCGAGATATCGGCGGGCGGGGCGGTAACCCGCCTGCTCGTGCAGGCATCTGAGCACACCATCGATGCGCAGGTGCGAACCGCACGGGACCTCGAGACCCGCCTTGATGATGCCTCGCTTCCGATCTCAGGGTCACAGACGCAGCAGGCTCAAAAAAAGACCTACGCGAGCCAGCTCGGTATCCTTATCACCTTCCTGGTCGTTTTAGCGGGCTTGCTTGCCTCGGTGGGGGTGATCGGGCTGACCGGCACAATGACCATGAACGTGCTCGAGTCCACGCGTGAGATCGGTGTCATGCGCTCTGTCGGTGCGAGTCATGCCTCCATTTTCGGCATATACATCACCGAGGGGGTTGTGGTCGCCGTCATGGCGTGGATGCTCGGCGCGGTCATCTCCTGGCCGTTGTCTCGGGTGCTCAATACGCTTCTCGCCGGTGCGCTCGGGCTGCAGCTTTCCTACCGGTTCTCGGTCGAAGGCGTGCTGCTCTGGCTGGTCCTTGTGGTGGCGATAGCCGTCTTTGCGAGTATGCTGCCTGCATGGCGTGCATCGCGGGTCTCTATCCGCGATGCGATAAGCTACGAGTAGGTTGATATGAGTAGGTTGTCATGAAATTGATATCAAATTGATATTAGGTTGATACCAGATGATCCTCGGCTTGCCGAGGCGGCCATAGGATCTACCCGAAAGGCGGTTACGTGAGCGGTTGCACGAACGGCGGGCGGGGTTTTGGCAGCGACAACCATTCCGGTGCGCATCCGGCGGTCCTTCAGGCGGTTGTGCAGGCCTCCGTCGGGCATGCGCATCCTTACGGGGATGACAAGTGGACGCGTGAGGCGACCGAGGTCCTGCGCGCACGGCTCGGCGGCGATCGGGCGGTTGGCAACGGCGCTACTGGCGGCAACGACGGCGCTACTGGCGGCAACACTCCCGGCGCTGAGTGCGATGTGGCGTTCGTCTTTAACGGCACCGGTGCGAACTGCGTGGCGTATGCCGCGGTCTGCCGAGGCTGGGAGAGCGTGATCTGCGCCGAGTCAGCGCATGTGAACGAGGATGAGTCCACCGCCCCGCAGCACCTTGCGGGCATCAAGCTCGTGCCTGTTTCCACGTCCGATGGCAAGCTCACCCCCGATCTGGTCAAGCCGCACTTGCACAGCTTTGGGTTCGAGCACCACGCGCAGCCGCGCTTGATCAGCGTGAGCAACGTGACCGAACTCGGCACGGTCTACACCCCCGATGAGCTGATAGCCCTTTCTCGGCTTGCCCACGGGCACAGCATGCTCCTGCACGTCGACGGTGCCCGGATTGCAAACGCGGCAGCCGCGCTCTCCTGCTCGCTCGCCGACCTTAGCTCGAAGGCTGGTGTGGATGTGCTCTCGCTCGGCGGGACGAAGAACGGGATGGTCCTTGGCGAGGCGGTTGTGTTGTTTGGCGACGCCCGGGTGAGCCACCTTGCCTATGTGCGCAAGCGCAGTGGCCAGCTTGCGTCCAAGATGCGGTTCATCGCGGCGCAGTTCTCGGCGATGTACGCGGGCGACCTGTGGCTCGAGTGCGCGCAGCACGCTAACAGGATGGCTGCTCTGCTTGCCGATCATGCGCGTGCGCTCGGGATCGGGTTTGCCTGTGGGCCGCAGGCGAACGAGGTATTCGCGCTCCTTCCCGCCGAAAGCGTTCCTGAGCTTGCCGAGCGGTTCGGTTTCTACACATGGAAGGAAACGCCCGACGAGGCAGGCCGCATCCTCGTGCGCTGGGTCAC
>Ga0123353_10004999_pt1 | contig 17276 bp, 20 predicted proteins | sample TergutLab28metaG_3_FD_92763 | JGI IMG/M metagenome (GOLD analysis project Ga0123353, IMG submission 92763) | Labiotermes labralis P3 segment gut microbial communities from Petit-Saut dam, French Guiana - Lab288 P3 | ecosystem: Host-associated > Arthropoda: Insects > Digestive system > Gut ...
TCGCCCCCGACACTATCCAAATCCCGATGGCGGTTCCGGCTTAAAAAATCCCGCTTTGCACCAAGGGGATAGTCTGCCCTTTTTTAGCCCGTTGCTGTCTTGTGATGTTTTCACACTAAGCTCTCCTGTTTTCAGATAATTCCCTGTGCGAAGAGCCAGGCGATAAAATCTTTTACCTGTTCGCGTAAAAGTTCCGCCGCCCGTGCATACGCTTCGTCGATGAGTTGTCTTGTCTCTTCGTCGGGCGCCCACCATCTGCCTTCAAATGGTTCCACAGGGTCATAAAGCACAGCGTGTATATACTCTTTTTCCAATGCGTTTAGGCTGATATTCAGTGTTTCAGCCGCTTCTATGCAATTATAAACAACAACAGTGGAATGGATTTCACTGCCTCTCCATTCATAAACATCCATCCCGGAAACAAATTCTATCGCTATGTTTCTTCCTTCTACGATGAAATCGAAAACAAAGTTGCCGATTTGCGTTTGCTCCTGAGCTTCTGCATCCCACCCGGGGGATAAATCTGTTTTTGGAATTTGAATATTGGTCAACTTGACTTCACCTGGTGTCACCTTCAGCTCCAAGTTGGCAAACTCATCACGGATGATGGCAAACGCATCATCTTCCGATAAAAATATGGGCGCTGTAACAGAAACACAGCCATAAACACCAACACCGTTGCCATGCTCAAAGAGGGGAACTTCGAGAAGCGGTGGAAGGGGTTCGCGCATCGTGGGGGCGGGCGTGTTGCCTGTCTCCGCGCCCAAACGCACACAACCCGCCAGCCCCAGCATCACCACAGCGGAGAGCACGGTTTCCGCAATCGGTACTGCTTGCCAGCGCAGGGGTTTGTTATTCAATAGAAATGGTTTCAGGTCTACCGCGTATTGGTCGGGATATTGGGGCGTAAGCGCCCGCATGATCGGCGTAATTCTCGAAACTTTTTTCATAAAAAATACCTCCGTAAAATTAAATTATCCCCTGCGCCGCCAGCCAGGCAATAAAATCCTGCACTTGCAGGCGCAACACTGCAATCGCCCGCTCTCTCGCCAACTCTTCTTCCGCTTCCCAGTCTGTCGAAAGATCGGTATCCCAATCATATAGATCGAATTCCACTGCCGGATCGTAAAACACGCCGTAAATATTTTCATCTTTTCGGGCATTCAAGCTCTCATTCAAAACCTTCGCGCTGCCCTTGATGTCATATGTATCCACCGTGGTGATAAATGCGCCGGAATCCCATTCCCGCAAATCGCTTGCGGAAACAAACTCCATCATAATACTCCTACCGTCCACCGCAAAATCCAGGGCAAGGTCTCCGTGCCGGGTTCCAATGGTTTCGGGCGGCGGGTAATTGCTGATATGCAGGCGCGGAACTTGCATACCTTCAATCGTAAAATCGGCAGGCTTCACAATCAAATCCAACTTCGCGAATTCATCGCGAATAATCGCAAACGCGTCATCCTCGGATAAGAACACGGGCGCGGTAATTGCTACACAGCCATACACCCCGATGCCTTCCCCGTGTTCGAAAAGCGGAACCTCCAGCGGTGGCGGCACAGGTGTACCCGCAGTAACACAGCCCGCCAGCCCCAGCATCACCACAGCGCTCAGCACAGTCCCCGCAACAGGTACCGCATGCCAGCGCAACGGTCTGTTTTCCAGTAGAAATGGTTTCAAATCCACTGCATACTGATCGGGATACTTGGGCGAGACCGCCCGTATAATCGGCGAAACAACAGCATTCTTCATGGCGAACCTCCATATATCCAAAGTATATTGCATTTATCCGCATGGTGCAAGCAAAATAGTTGCGAATAGAGTTTTCTGCTCGCCCTATACATCCGTCATCGCCTGTGTTATACTATACCCTGTAAAATCACGTGCGGAGCGAACCTCTATGGACAGTAAACCACGCATCATTCAGGAATATGTACCCGGCAAACAGGTGACGATTGCGCATATCATCAGCAATCCCGAACCGTCGCTCTATCGAAAGCTCGGCGTGGTGGGGGAGTTTTCCGCCGCGCTGGGCATACTCACGATCACCCCCAGCGAGGGTGCCATCATTGGTGCGGACATCGCGGTGAAGGCCGCGCCCGTGGAGATCGTGTTTGTGGACAGGTTCTCCGGCAGCCTTGTGCTCAGTGGCAACACCGCTGCCGTGGAAGCGGCCGTCCGGGAGGTCAACGCCGTATTGGAAGCGACCTTAGGCTTCACCCCCTGCACCATCACAAGGGCTTGAAATGCGTCGTACCCTGATGATAGGCAAGAGCGGCTGTGGCAAGACGACACTGGCACTGCGTCTCTGTAACGCCCCGGGCGCGCCCCACAAGACCCAGACCGTGGAACTGATCGGAGACATCATGGACACGCCGGGCGAATATTTGGAGCGCAAGCCCTTCTTCAAGGCCCTGACCGTCACGGCGATGGATTGCGATGTCGTGCTGATTCTACTGGACTGCACGGATGCGCAGATCAGCATCCCGCCCTTGATCGCGGGCATATTCGGTAGGCCCGTCGTCGGTTGCGTGACAAAGACGGATCTCGCGGACAGCGAGCGCAACTTGGCAGACGCGGCGGACAACCTCCGCATGGCGGGTTGCCACCCCATCTTCCGCGTCAGCGCGGTGACGGGGGAGGGGATAGAGGAATTGCGGACATTTCTCGCCCAATAATACCGTAGGGGCGCGATTTATCGCACCCGCCGAATACATAGATGCTCGGTAGGGGCGGATACCATCCGCCGCCGAATACAAACCAAAAACGAAAGAGGAACCCGACTATGGCAAAAAGAACAATTGAAGATATCGACGTCCGCGGTAAGCGCGCATTGATGCGCGTGGATTTCAACGTCCCCATCGCCGAGGACGGTTCCGTGGGCGATGACAAGCGCATCGTCGCCGCCCTGCCGACCATCCGCTATCTGTTGGAGCAGGGTGCAAAAGTGATACTCTGTTCCCACTTGGGCCGCCCCAAGGGTCAGGTGGATATGAAATACTCCATGGCCCCGGTCGGCGCGCGTCTGGCGGAACTGCTCCCGGATACCCGCGTCTGGATGGCCGAGGATGTGGTGGGCGAAAGCGCACAAACCGCCATCGCCGATATGCAGGAGGGGGAAATCGTCCTCTTAGAAAATCTCCGTTTCCACGCGGAGGAGGAGAAAAACGACCCCGCCTTTGCCAAGCAGCTGGCGGATTTGGCGGATATCTATGTGTCCGACGCGTTCGGCACCGTGCACCGGGCCCACGCCAGCACGGCGGGCGTCGCGGCCTATCTCCCTGCGGTCGCGGGTTATCTCATCGGCCGCGAAGTCGGCATTATGGGCACGGCCTTGGAGAACCCCGAGCGCCCCTTTGTCGCCATCCTGGGCGGCGCGAAGGTCGCGGATAAGATCGCCATCATCAAAAACCTCCTGCAAAAATGCGACAGTCTCCTCATCGGCGGCGGCATGGCCTATACCTTCTTCAAGGCCAAGGGCTATGAAATAGGCAACTCCATTCTGGATGCGAACAGTTTAGAGCTGGCAAAGGAGCTGATGGCGGAAGCAGAAGAACGCGGCGTCGCGCTGGTACTGCCCGTAGACGACGTGGTCGCCGACCGCTTTGCGGCGGACGCGGCGCGCCAAGTGGTCCCCTGCAACGCCATCCCCGTCGGTTGGGGCGGCATGGATATAGGCCCCGAGACGATCAAGCTGTTTACGAATGTAATCAAAAACGCGAAGACCGTCATTTGGAACGGCCCCATGGGCGTGTTCGAATTCCCCGCCTTTGCCGTCGGCACGGGCGCAATCGCCAAAGCCTGCGCCGAATGCAAAGGCACCACCATCATTGGCGGCGGCGACTCCGCCTCTGCGGTCAAAAAGCTCGGCTACGCCAAGCAAATGACCCACATCAGCACAGGCGGCGGCGCATCCCTCGAATACCTCGAAGGCAAAGTATTGCCCGGTATTGCCGTGCTGAACGATAAATAAACCCGTAGGGGCGGATAGCATCCGCCCGGCGAACCCCAACCACCCCGCCGCTTGCGGCGGCACCCCTCCACGGAGGGGAATAAAAGGAGGAAACAAATGCGCACCCCCATCATCGCCGGAAACTGGAAAATGAATATGACCCTCGCAGAAGCCGTCGCGCTGGTTCGCGAATTGAAGCCCTTGGTCGCCGACGCCAAATGTCAGGTTGTTGTCTGCCCGCCCTATATTTGCCTGCATGCCGTCGCTGAGGAGATAAAGGGTACCAATATCGCCCTCGGCGCGCAGAACATACACTGGGCCGATAAGGGCGCGTTCACGGGCGAGATTTCCGCGCCCATGCTCAAGGCCATCGGTGTGCAATACGCCATCATCGGCCACAGCGAGCGCCGCCAATACTTCGGCGAGACGGACGAGCGCGTGCGCGACCGCGCGGCCAATGCCCTGGCTCACGGCATCATCCCCATCATCTGCGTGGGCGAGAGCTTGGAGCAGCGCGAAAACGGCGTGACGGACGCGGTTGTCACCGTGCAGACCGTCGCCGCTCTGAAAGATTTTAGCCCCGCGGACGTAGAAAAGGTCGTCATCGCCTATGAACCCATCTGGGCCATCGGCACGGGCAAGACGGCGACGAATGCCGAAGCCAACGAGACCATCGGTGTCGTGCGCAACGCGATTGCGGGCGTGTATGGCAAAGAACTCGCGAATAAGGTGCGCATCCAGTACGGCGGCAGCATGAACGCCAAGAACGCAAGTGCACTGATGGCCATGCCCGAGATAGACGGCGGTCTCATAGGCGGTGCGTCTCTGAAAGCGGAAGATTTCAGCAAAGTGGTGAACTTCTGATGTCGAAGTCCGTCACCGCGCTCTTGATTCTGGACGGCTTCGGCCATCGCGAACCCGCGCCGGACAACGCTATCACGACCGACGGCGTTGCAAACTTCACTGCGCTTCGAAATGCCTATCCGCATACGCTCCTGCAGGCCAGCGGTTTCGCTGTCGGCTTGCCCGAGGGGCAGATGGGCAACTCCGAGGTCGGCCACCTCAACATCGGTGCGGGCCGCGTCATATACCAGGAACTGACCCGCATCACCAAGTCCATTCAGGACGGGGATTTCTTCGAAAACCCTGCGTTTTTGGACGCCATCGCGAACTGCAAAGCGCACAACTCCACCCTCCACCTCTGGGGTCTTTGTTCCGACGGCGGCGTGCACAGCCACCTATCGCATCTCTATGCGCTCGTCGAGCTGGCCAAGCGGCAAGGGTTGACCCGCGTCTATATCCACTGCTTTATGGACGGGCGGGACACCCCGCCCCAAAGCGGTGCGGGCTATCTGGCGGAGTTAGATGCCGAGCTTGCCAAAATCGGCGTCGGCAAAATAGCCAGCGTCATGGGCCGCTATTACGCCATGGATCGCGACACCCGCTATGACCGCGTAGCCCGCGCCTACAATGCGCTGGTCTTCGGTGAAGGCATAAGTGCCCCCGACGCGCAAACGGCCATGCGGGAAAGCTATGAGAAGGGCGAGCACGATGAATTTGTGCAGCCCACGGTTATCATGGAAAACGGCCGCCCCGTCGCAACCGTGCAGCCGCACGACAGCGTGATCTTCTTCAATTTCCGCCCCGACCGCGCCCGCGAAATCACCCGTGCCTTTATCGATCCCGGTTTTGACGAAATAGCGCGCCGCAACGGTTGTTTCCCCATCTATTACGTCGGTATGACGCAGTATGACAAAAAATTCGGCGATAAAATCATCACCGCCTACAAGCCCGAAAGCTATACAAACACCCTGGGCGCCTACCTCGCGTTCTGTGGCAAGACTCAGTTGCGCATCGCAGAGACCGAGAAATACGCCCACGTCACGTTCTTCTTCAACGGCGGCGTGGAAGCTCCCAACGAGGGCGAAGAGCGCGTATTGATTCCCTCGCCCAAGGTCGCCACCTATGACTTAAAGCCCGAAATGAGCGCGTTTGAGGTCGCGGATGAGACCGTGCGGCAGATTGAGAGCGGCAAATTCGATGTGGTGATTTTGAACTTCGCCAACCCCGATATGGTTGGCCATACGGGCATCATGGAAGCCGCCGTCCGGGCCGTCCACGCGGTGGATATCTGCGTGCAAAAAGTGGTGGATGCGGTGCTGTTCACGGGCGGACGCTGCATGATCACCGCCGACCACGGCAACAGTGAACGCATGTGGGACGAGGGGGAAAACGCCCCCTTCACCGCGCATACCACAGGCCCCGTACCCTTTGTGTTGGTGGACCCCACCCGGAAACACGCAATACTGCGCGAAAACGGCAAGCTTTGCGATATCGCGCCCACACTTTTAGAACTGATGGGATTGCCGCAACCCGCAGAGATGGAAGGGAAGAGCTTGATTATTTGAATGTGGGGTGGCTATTTCGGTCCTTTCAGTGTTGTAACCATACCGGGCAACGGGGCGCGCAATCGCCTGCTGATATGGATGCATTGTGTTGTGTAGCAGCACGCCCCGGTTTCCCTCTATTGATTTGTCTATTGCAGCGATACCGCATAGGCGGCCCGGCAGGCGATTTATGGAACTAAATATCTTTTTGACAAACTGACCGGCGTGGCGTTGCTGCTTCCTGTTGCGTAAACCTCATACACGCCGGGTGTAAGCGTTATAGGCGTAGTCTGCGTTGTGCAAGAAGTTCCGTTGCCTGTGTTTGAACTTGACGCGAGGGTTGTTCCGGCACTGTTCTTCAAATAGACGCTGACTTTCAGAGCGGTAGGTATCGCGCATGTTATTTTCGCATACGCATAATACTTGGCTCCGCTTGTGACAAGAGCGCAGGTCAAGGTGGCGGCGGCTCTCGTTGGTTCAACGATGACTTCGCCATCTTCGGCAACTGTGATTGTTCCAATCAGCACTTCTTGCCGGGGTTCCGGCGTTTGCACTTCCGCGCTTGCGCCAAGCGGGAGGACAAAACAGGAAAGGATAAGGATGCTGAGCAAGATGCTGAAGCTTTTTTTGGACATAATGTGACTCTCCTTTTTTGTGATACTTATAAGACAGTTTCAAAAAGAGAAATCTGTCGCATGATTCGATAAAATATGATAAAATATTTTCAGTTAAGAAAAATTCACGAGGAGTATCGTTTTGAGCCATACGACTGAAAAGATTTTTGAAGTTTTTTATCAGAACTTTGAGCTGCTCAGGCGATTTGCCGTCGGCATCACGGGGGATCATTATCTGGCGGAAGATGCTTTGCAGGAACTGGCTATTCTGATCATAACAAAGTCATCATTGTTTACAGACGCGAAGAACCCGAAACTGTATCTTACGCAGGCGCTGCGGAACAAATCGATTGATGTATATCATGCAAGCAAGAGGGATATTGCTGTCGATTTTCCCTTGGATACCATCGCGTCCGAACCGGGGAATAATGAATACATGGCTTTGGAAGACAGAGAGCTCCTGGATGCCATATTCAAGGATTGTTCACCCGAACTCAAACGGGCGTTCTATCTGCATGTTGCGGATGGCTATACAATTGAAGAACTGGCCGATGAAATGGGCACCACCGCAAGCGCTCTCTCGTCGCGGTTTTCAAGATTCCGCAAGAAAGCAATCTCATTAAATCTGTTGCTGTTGATTTTGCAAATATTTTTGCAAATGCGACAGATTTAATGCATTTGTACTGTCTATTAGGTATAGAAAAACAAGGTGTTAGAAGAATGAACCGGAAGAAACTGAAAAAGTTAATGCGCCGATATCCCGCATATTTCGATAATTCGATTCAGTTAAGCGCTGCTGAAACAGAACGAATTGTGGAAGCTCACCCATGTTCCTTTGAGGATATTATCCGGCGCGCGAAAATGAAAGCTGATTTACCAATGGAAGCTTGGGCAGCGGCAGATAGTGTTATCGCCCAAAACGCAAGATTGACAAAACAGAAACCGCCCGTACTGTTGCATAGGAAACCGGTGATTGCATTGGCAGTTATTGTTGTCCTTGCAATCTTCTTCGCCCTGACACCTGTTGGCAGGACAATTGCGAAGACTGTTATTGATTATATCGTTCACTTTTTCGATGATTCTGTGTTTTTTGAAAGTGACAAGGATAGCAGCGGGATTGTTTCGGATACTCCCGAAGACCAATTGCCGCAACCGTTTGGCGATGGCGATTTTGAATCCGAAACACAGGAATTTCAAAGCGTCGAAGAGTTGAAAAGCAAGACCGGGCTGATGCCGGTTTACCTTTGCGCAGATTATGCGCAACCGGAAAGTGTCACCTTGTCTGTCGACGAGGTGCTTGCCGAAAAAACCACGAGTATTGTTTATGTGTTTGCAGAGGGTTTTGTTGGGTTCACCCAGTATTGGATTGTGAATGCTTCCGTTATAAACGCAGCAGGGAAGCAGCTTGAGAGCATTGTCGTTCTTGACAATTATGTGATGGTGCTGTATGAGGATGAATACGAACATTCCATCACCGGGTTCATCGTTTTCAACGACAGCACTTTGATGCTTACAGTGCAGGCCGGAATTGATATTAAAGAGATTGCAAGGTTTTTGTGTAATGAGTAGAAAGTGCGACCCCATCCTCCAAATCCTCCTCAGTTACGCCGAAAACGACGCAAACATCCGCGCCGTTCTGATGGAAGGTTCGCGCGCGTTCGGAGAGGTGGACGCGTACAGCGATTATGATATTGTATACGTGACGCAAAACAGCGAGCCGTATTTCGGCGGCGCGATCCTGCCCTTTCTGCAAGCGCAGTTCGGCGAAATTGCCGTAATGCAGACGCCCGATAACGGCGACCCGCGCGATGTATATACGCACCTGGTGCAGTTTATGAACGGTGTCCGCATAGACCTCACATTCAACTCGCTGGACTTCCTGTCCCGGGCAAAATTGGAAAGCGCAACGCGTGTACTCTTGGATAAGGACGCGCGCTTTGCCGCTTTGTCTCCGCCGAGTGACGCGGATTTTTGGGTGCAGCGTCCGGCGGCGGAGGAATTTCGCAAACACTGCAACGAATTCTGGTGGGTCAGTCCCTATGTCTCCAAGGCGGTCGCCCGCAATCAGACCCTGCACGCACTGGAGTTGCTGAACGAAATCATCCGCAAGGAGTACATTTGGATGCTGACCCAACTGGCGGCATCGCGGGGCGACTGGAATCGCGTAAAAGTCGGTAAACACGGCACATATCTAAAGCGCTACCTGCTGCCCGAAGACACATACCTGCACGACGCGCTGCTACATTGCCCTGCAAGCGCCCGCCCCGCGCTGGATACGCTTATGCAGCACTACTGCAAGCTATCAGCAACCGTCGCCGAAGCTCTCGGTTATCCGATCGATGGCGAGGAAGCAGAAAAGACCATGCAATTTATTAGCAAAACCTATGACGCAATCAAAGCGCCGCGCTGATTTCCTGTTTCAATGCCGCTTGCAAAATCGCCGACACGTTCAAGCCGCGCCTGTCCGCTTCCGCATTCAGCCATGATGGAAGTGACACATTGCGCCGCACTGTTCGCAAGTCGTTTTTGCGCCGATATTCGGCAAAGTCTACATCCACAAGCGTCACGGTCTGATTGGGATAACTTTTCACCACCGAAAATATTTCGGAAGGTGCAGGCAAAGCTTCCTTTTCATCCTCCATATCCGTGCCGATAAGCCCGATGGCATCCCGCGCCATTTCCATGGCGTCCGCTATATTGGCACCCTGTGTTCCGATATCAAAATCGGGTATAATCACAACAATTTGCCCGCCACTTTCGCGCATTGCGATTGGGTATGCTGTTTTCATTTCGCGTTCCCTTCCGAGGATTACTTCAATCCCCACTTCTTTATGATATCTCGTGCCAGTCCCTCATTTGTTTCCGTGTGTCGCACAATCGCTTCACGGTCTTTTCCCCGTCGGTAAAGATCATGGTTTGCGCCGTGCTTCCAAAATACAAATCCGTTCTTTTCAAGAAGCTTTATCAAATCCCGTGTTTTCATTTGCGCATCCACCTCACAACTATATTATACACAATTTTTGTGTATTGTAAACGCTTTTCTTTAATTTTACTACAAATCATAATGCGCCGAAAACCGCTGCAAAGCGGCAAATTCACCGTCCGCCGCACACTCCAAAATAATAAAGCAATCCAGCATATCCGCCGTGCCTATTTGCGGTCTGTTGCGCCTCACGCAGATCTCCATCCCGTCATTGCCAATGCCCGAAAGGCTCACCTCGTGCCGCACTGAGCCGCTATTTTCCCGCGCGTAAATCACCACCAGTCGCTTATCCGCAAAGAAGGCGTCATCATATTGTTCAAAGAGAGGAGCAAACCCGAATAGCGCATCCCCCGCCGCGATATAGGCGTCCAGTGCCGCCCTGTCATTGAAATGCACGACGGGCAGTTGCGGCTTGTCGGCAAAGTGCTGCATGGAGGGATCATCGCTGTGCGCCCAAGCAAACTCCATGCCGTCGCCGTTCGGATACACCCGCTGCCAATTGACCGCGCGGATCGGATCCTGCGGATACACCACATCCGATCCGCAATAATAAGCCGCGAAGCTGTTGATAAAGGCAGTATCTGCCTTTGAAAATTCAAAGAGTATGCATTTCGCCGACATATCTGTATCCATGCCGCCTTCGGGGATTTGCCGCAATATGTTTATCAGCAGACGGTCGCCCTCGATAGTATAATCCACAATGTAATGCTCGATGGAACTGCTGCTCTCCGCTAAATAAACCATCGCCAAGCGATTGTCCTCGAAGAATGCGGCATCATACTTCTCAAAAATCGATGCAAACCCAAAGAGCGCGTCTCCCGCCGCAACATAGGCATCCAAGGCGGCCTTGTCGTCAAAGTGCACGGTGGGGATATATTGCGCGCTGCTGTATGCTTTCAGCATGGGATCATCGCTGTGGTCCCATGCAAATTGCGAGCCGTCCGCATGCCATGTGACCTTATATGTATCTGTAGCTTTGATAAGGTTGGGCATTTGTTCCATCAAAACAGCCGCGTCGCCGCGTATGATAAACGCATACTCGCATTCATTCTCGCCCCAGCGGCAAATCAGCCGATAGCCCTTGATAATCGCACCTGGCGCGTAGTCCCCGCTGTTGGAACTGAGCGCGGTCGCCCAGTTCGCCAGTATGCGGAACGAGGTCGCGCCGTTTCGGTCAAAACCGGGCAGCGCATAGATCTCCCCGCTTAAGTTATATTTCATATCCCCATTTTCACGCAGTATATATTCCGCCAGTTCCGCGGAATCGGGCAGGATGCCATCAAAAATGATGCGGATTACATCACCGTTGGGGATATACGGCAAATCCGAAACCGCTGTCTCGCGCAGTATCACCTGAAAAGTATCCATGCGGTCATAGATGCTGCCATTCCATTGATTTAGGGCGCGATATACAGCAAGGTTCATATCCCCCCATTGCACCTGAATATTCGGCGGTTCGGTCGGCATTTCCCTTTTCGGCTCCAAGCGATCGCAGGCAAAACCCAACGTAAGCGCAACGAGCGCGACAACGGCCAGCGCAATCACCCAGCGGGCATGTTTTTTGAATTTCAACACGTTTTTGATCCTCTCTTTTAATCCGCCCTCGCCAAAGGCCAGGGGGCTCGCGTTCCAAATCTGCCCGCCCACCGCCACGCGCAACAATGACAGGGAATAGTCGCGGCGTATCCCGCCGCCCAACTCTCGCATTACCCGCTCATCGCAGGACATCTCCATATCCGCGCCCATCAGCAGGAAGGCCACCCAGGCCAGCGGGTTGAACCAGTGCAGGCAAAGCACCAGGAAGGCAAACAGCTTCACCAGCGGGTCGCGCCGCCGTATATGTACGCGCTCATGCAGCAGCACATAGCGCCGTTCCTCGGTGGAAAGCCCGGCGGGTATATAGATCTTCGGGCGAAGAACGCCGATCACAAAGGGTGTTTTCAGGTTTTTGGCCTCATAGACGCCCGCTTCCGCCAAAACAGCCCCACGCAGTTTGCGCCGCAGTACCAGCAGGGAAATCACGCTGTAAGCCAGCATCGCAACCATGCCGAGAACTCAAACAATGGTACCAACCGTAATCCAAACTTGCAGCGGATTCACAGTGGCCGCGGGCGTGGCGGCGGGCAGCACGGCGCTGACCGCGTTGTTCAAAACAGGAATCCCGCTGTCGATGCGCGGCATGCTCTGCGTGGCGATATCCGCCGGAATCGGGGCGCTGTGAAAGGGAATCAGGCTGAACAGCCCCTGAATAGAGAAGGGAAATACCAGGCGAAAGCCGGCCACCGCCCAAAGGATATAGGAGATAAGCTTCGGCGCCCTCTTCAGCGGGATGCGCGCCAACGCAATCGCCGCAATCACAAACGCGCCAGTCAGGCTCATATTCAGAACGGATAAGAATATCGCATCCATAAGCTATCCCTCCTCCGTATGCGCCTGAATCAGCTCCAAGAGCTCCCGCGCCTGTTTCGCGGACAATCCCTTCCCCCCCATAAAAGCGGCAAGAAAGCCCGGCAGCGACCCGCCGAAGGCATCCTCCACATATTTGCGGCTCTGTCGGCCATAAAACTCCTCGCGGCGCATGCGAACGCTCACAATTGCATTTTCATGCGCAAAGATGCCCCGCTCCACCAAACGCCGCAGCATGGTATAGGTCGTCGACTTCTTCCACTGCATCACGTCCTCCGCCAGCCGCACCAGCTCGGTGGAATTGATGGGCGCGGTCTCCCAAATCAGATCGGCAAACCTCGCCTCCTGTTCACCCAGCTTAAAATCAACCATAAAGCCCTCCGAAGCGCGTTAATAGTATTAAACCTATTGCGAGTTTAATATCATTAAACCCGATTGTCAAGGGCATAGAGGAAATATTACAAAAAGGACGAGAGTCTCACACCACCCGCATCAGTTGCTGATACATCCACTCCGCATACACGCAATAGCCACGCTTGGGATTGTTGACAAACACATGCGTCACCACGCCGATAATCTTGCCGTTTTGTATGACGGGACTGCCGCTCATGCCCTGCACAATGCCGCCCGTCGCGGCCAAGAGCCGCGCGTCCGTCACCTCTACGACCATGCCCTGCACGGTCGGCGCGGATTGCACATCGGCCCGCACGACGGAGCAGGCATATTCCCGCACAGTCCCGTCCACGGCGGCAGAGAGTATGACGGCGCTGCCCAACTGCGCCTGCGCGGCGCGGGCGAGGGGATAGCGCTCGCTGTCGCCGAATTTCCCGTCCATCACGCCATAGATGCCGAACTCCGAGTTCAGCAGCACGCGGCCTATGGCATCGCTGTCCCGCTTGCCGAAGCTGCCGATCAGCTCGCCCGGGCTGCCACTGCGCCCCTTCACGATCTCCGTAACCGTCGCTTCCGACAGAATGCCGTTCTTGCTCGGCAGCAACACGCCCGTATCCACATCCGTCACCGCATGCCCCAGCGCACAGAAGCGCGTCCCGCTATCGTTGCAAAAGGACAGGGTGCCGACGCCCGAGGTGCTGTCTCGCACCCAGGCGCCGATGCGCAGAGAATTCTCCTGTTCATCCAATACGGGCGTCACCGTGGTCTCATAACCGCGACCGCCGCGCTCATAGCTGAACACAAAGGAGGTCTTCCCTTTTTTATTACACAACTGCGCAAAATGCTGTGCGTTCTGCACCTTCACGCCATCAATGGCCGTCACGGTGTCACCCGTCTTCAATCCCGCCAGCGACGCCGGGCAAATCTGCCCGTCCTTCGTGGCAATGCTGCCAAGGCCAATGATCTGCACGCCGTCCATATACAACACGATGCCCACGGTCTCACCGCCCGCCAGCAGTTCGGTCTGCGAGGATGCGACGGTCACGGTCTTCAGCGGCAGCAGCTTGAAGAGGGAGAAGGTGATGGTATCCTCGCCCGTCACCGAGAACAGGCGCTGGTCGCCCTGCCGTGCCACCCGCGCCGTTCCGCCCGCATTGGCGGAAATCAGCGCGCTGTCATCCCAGGCCAGCGTCTCACAAACGCTTGGCAAATCGCGCAAACTTCGCATAGGCGGCGAGAAATACAGCGTCGCCGTCAGCAGCATAACCAAACAGGCCACGACAGGCTTGACAGCCTTCCCAACCCTTCTATAATTCCCGTTCGCCTTCGCAACGCGCATAAAAAACACACCCCTTTCGGACTGTGTTTAGTGTGCGCCATGGGGGAAGCTTTATGCGGATGGGCAGTATTCTTTCAATATAAATGCTGCCACCCCATCCAAGCGCGACCCGTGCGAAGCCTTAATCAAAACAGCGTCTCCATGCCGCAGTTGCGCGGGCAGGTCTGCGCAAAGAGTGGCGATGCTTGGATACCACGCGTCGCCGTTCGCCGCGCGGGACAGCTCGCCCACGCAGAGCAGTAAATCAATCCCCTTTTCGCGGGCATACGCGCCGACTTCCGCATGGTAGCGCGGCGCGTCCTCTCCCAGCTCCAGCATATCGCCCATCACAAACACTTTGCGACCATTCGACTGCGCCAATACGTCGATGGATGCACGCATGGACGCAGGGCTGGCGTTGTATGCATCGTTCAGGATTGTAAAGCGTGCGCCGCGCAATATTTCCATGCGCCCTGCGGGCGCGATATAGCTGTAAATCCCCGCGGCAATCTCGGCGTCATCCAAGCTCAACAGCCAACCCAGCGCGACACCGCAGAGCGCGTTTATCACCATATGCATGCCCGGCACCGGTACGTGCACGTGCAAGCGCCGCCCGCCGAACAGCGCGTCGAACTTCGTACCCTGCAAACCCAGCGCTTGCACGTTCTCCGCGCGCACGTCATTGTGCGGTTCCATCCCATATAAAACGGCATTCGGAATCGTCCGCAAAAAAGCATCGTCCCCGCAGACAACAACTCTACCACCCGTCCGCAGATGCGCCAGCAACTCCGTTTTCGCGCGGAATATGCCTTCGCGCGAACCCAGATTCCCGATATGTGCGTCGCCGATATTGGTGATCACCGCAAAGTCCGGTTCCGTCATCCGCGCCAGCGCGTCAATCTCGCCAAAATGATTCATCCCCATCTCGACAATGGCCGCCTTATGCGCCGTTTGGAGAGTCAGCAACACCTGCGGCGCGCCCGTCTGGTTATTCAGATTGCCAAGGCTTTTAAGGGTATTATATCTCTGCGACAGCACTGCGCAGAGCATCTCCTTTGTGCTCGTCTTGCCCGCGCTGCCCGTCACCGCGATCACGGGCAGGGAGAACAGTTTGCGATAGGCGTGCGCAATCGCCTGAAACGCCGCGACGGTATCCGCCACACGTATATACGGCGCCCCCACTTCGCAATCCGCCAGAACGCAGAGCGCGCCCTTGGCCGCCGCTTCCGCCGCAAAGGCATGCCCGTCAAAGCTTTCCCCGCGTATACAGACATACAGATCCCCCGCGCTGAGCTTGCGCGTGTCGATGGTGAGCTCTTCGGGATGAATGGAAAGCAATGCTGCATCCCCGAAGAAGACTCCTCCGGTCAATTCGCAAATTTTCGCAATCGAAAACGGAAACATCTATTTCTCCAATGCCAATTCGATTATCTTCGCACAAAGCGCCGCATAGGAAAGCCCCGCGGCGGCGGCTTCCTGTGGCAGCAGGGAGGTGACGGTCAAACCGGGCAGGGTGTTCGCTTCCAAGCAGTACACGCGTCCTCCCGCGTCCAAAATAAAATCCATCCGCGCATAGCAGTCAAGGCGCAATATTTCAAACACCCACAGCGCATCTGCCTGTATCCGCATCGTCGTCTCCGCATCCAGGTCGGCAGGGCAAATCTCCTCCGCCGCGCCCGGCTGGTATTTATTCGCGTAATCATAAAACCCGACTTTCGGGACGATCTCAATCACGGGCAACGCTGCATCCCCCAGTACGCCGCAGGAAAACTCACGCCCCGCAATGTATTCCTCCGCCAGCACCCGCTCCTCTAACGCAAAGGCGGCGGTCAGCGCGGCGGCCATATCGGCTTCACTCTGCACGATGGTAACGCCGAGCGAAGACCCCCCGCAGTTCGGCTTGACCACGACAGGGTAATGCAGCGCGGGCAACGCGTCCCGCTCGCAAAGCAGCACGGACTGCGGAACTAAAATCCCGTTTCGGGCAAACACCAGCTTAGCTTCCGCTTTATCCATAGCCAGCGCGCAAGCCGCCGCCCCCGACCCTGTAAACAGTACTCCGTTCTGCGCGAGCCACCCCTGCACGCTTCCGTTCTCGCCGTCCGCGCCGTGCAGGGCCATAAACACCAAATCCGCGGCCCTGCAAACTTCGAGCACATTCCGTCCAATCTGTTCGGAATATCCACCCGCGCGGCTTTCGGCAATCGCGTTCAAATTGGGCGCGTCATTCGCCACGGCATAGGGGGGCAGGGGAGAAGCGCTTGCAAATAGCGAACCAAGATGGCCGTCAAAATGCGGCAATCCGTAAAACAAATCCACCAAAATGGCCTGATGCCCCAGCGACAGCAGGGCGTTTGTTACCATCGTGCCGCTGGCCAACGATACATTCCGCTCCGGCGAAAGCCCGCCCGCCAGAACCACGATATTCAAGTTCTTATCTTTCATGGTATAAAGTATATCAAAGGTCGAAGGATATGACAAGAAAGACCTTTATCCCATGCAAGACCTGATAAGACGTTTATGACGTTTCATAGGATATGAACTTTCATCATCAGTCTTTATTGCAATATACCAATATCCATCTAGTTGTTCCATGGTACCGATCCAATATGCCTGCGTCTCCGCATAATACTGCGCCGTCGTCGGATTCTTGATGTAAAACAGCATAGTGTGAATAAATGAACCATCTTCCTCCACTTCTCCGAAATCAATATAGACTGCATTATCATTGTTCCGCAAGGAGGAACTGAGTCTTGAGGGGCGAAATTTCTCAAAGAAATCAACGATTGTACTCCAATCCTCTTCGGAAAAGTCGTCTTTTACGAAATCAGAGCCTATGGCCCACTCGCTTTCTCTGCTATCTTTTATTCTCTGCCGGAAAGCATCGCTTGCAAGAACAATCTCTGCAACTTCGCTTAGCGCATCTTTATGCGCCCAGTACAGTTCCGTAACTTCATCCGTAGAGTAATCGAGAATATTTTGAGGTGGAACGATTGGCGTATAGCCATTTGGCGCACACGCAGGAAGATGGAAGCATCTGAGTGCCAGCAAAAAAACAGAAAGAATAACGAGGATCCAAATCAACAACTTACTCACAATCTAACCCTCCTACAATGTATTTACGGATAGAGGCACGGCAGCCAGCCGTGTCTTTTTCCATCTCATGCGTAGCTGTTAGAATGAGAGCGGATTGGACTGACGATGTAACCGAGAACTGATTGCA
>Ga0123353_10005000_pt1 | contig 17267 bp, 17 predicted proteins | sample TergutLab28metaG_3_FD_92763 | JGI IMG/M metagenome (GOLD analysis project Ga0123353, IMG submission 92763) | Labiotermes labralis P3 segment gut microbial communities from Petit-Saut dam, French Guiana - Lab288 P3 | ecosystem: Host-associated > Arthropoda: Insects > Digestive system > Gut ...
AATTCCCCGCATTTCATGGAACCCGAAGGTTCATTACCGCACTCACAAGCGTCCGCCACCTGTCCCTATCCTGGGCCAACCCAATCCAGTCCACATACCCACATCCCACCTCCTGGAGATCCAGGAATACACTGCTTCCATTTCGAAGGTCTAACCCTCCTCTCTACCGGCCTACGATTCAGAGTTACGACCAAGAATAAATCAGTACGTACATTTCCACCTGTGCTTAATAATGAAGCAATAGCCTTCCCACAGGACATACAAGCCTATAAGTCAACATTATATTCATACATACGTAACATTAAATTTTATGGTGGATAAATATGGTGGGAGCTAGCCTGCTGAACAGATGTTAGGTAAACGGGGTGGGAAGCAGCTTGTAGACTTGGAAAATGTATGTAGTCAAACACAGCTTAATCACTGAGGTGTATTTAATGACTGTGATGGAAACAATTACATGTTTCGGCCTGTATTGGCCATCGTCAGGTTGTCTAGGGAACTTAAGGGCTAGCTATATGCATGCGCGCGCGTGTGGTGTAGAGATCTCTACATACGCATAGCTTGACAAACCGAATCAAAACAGGGGTCAGATAAAACACTATGAAACATAACAGATAGTAATACTAAATAGTTTCACACACACAACGGGGATGACACACTTCCTAGCTTGTAGACTTGTTTTAGCTCAGTGCATACAGCCCAGTTATCGGCTCTTTTTAACATGTCATGGACCTTCGGTTTCTACACAAGACAGAAAATATCTTAAGTAGCCTAATTCGACGACAAACTACTTATCAGGCTCAACTGTGCTCAGTGGAGTAACTGCAAAGCTGAACCAGCATCCACGCACTCTCTCAGTTCCATTTATCAAACAAACAAACAAACCTAACTGCAAAACGTTACACAGTCTACGTGTTTATGTTCTTTAAAAGCAAAAATAATTTTCATACGTCATCTTAGTACGTCAGACATTTCTCACCAAGTTCAGCATAAGCTTATGTGGACCCGCCATATTCACATGACTGTAAGATTAACGTCTTCTTACCAAACGGTACCGGAGTGTCTTGCACATGAAAAAAAAAAAACACAAGTTTATTCCGAGACAGAATCTGACCATTCACGTGCATCTGGTAAAGAAGTGTGGAGTGCACAAACCCCTTACCAAATTTTACTACGCATCCTTCCGTCCGGGGGTTGCTCGAATTTCCTGACCAGGTGAGGAAACCAAACCCTCAGTTGAGACAGGCGATCGGTTAGTTCGTTAGTTTCTTAATTAATACTAGTTAAGAAGTGTGGATTTTCATTTTTTTTTAAATTATTAAAGACTTTCAAGTCTAGCCCTTACGTAGAAGGTTAAGCGCTGTAGAGGCCAGTTGAAATGTGATGGCACACGCGCAAACACCAGATTTCGTCTTTCGGCGAAACGGACGAGTCCATTTAAATCAGTGGGGGTGTCAGTTCAGTCGACTACTGGCAGCCGAGGCTTGCGCATCAGCGGTAGTAATGCTGGATACACCATGTTCCGAGGCAGTGTGAAGGATACTGGCTACCCACTCAATTCACCAGTTTCCCTTTCACTTCCCCTCCCGTGCGTCACCGTGTGCCATCACATTTCAACTGGAGTCTACATGAGCCTTAATGTCAGACCTAACACGTAATTGATACACACACATCCAGGCTAATTACGCATGTCGTAACAATTTTCGACCATGGCCCTTCTTTCTGAGAGCCAAAGATATGATTTATACGGATGAAAGAGTGTCATTAAATAAACATACAAGCATATGCATGAGAATGCCTCATTTAAAACGAGGGCAACATATAAATAACAGTTTCGTTACTGCCGTAAATATGTTGTCTTGGTTGTTGTTGTTGTTTAAGATTATGACGACAATAACGACAAATTATGACGATTATGATGACAAATGCAGAATTGTTACCACTGCGTCCTCTACTTTATTCCCAGTTTCTGTTTATCCCGGTAATAACGCTGCTAGTATGACGAAAGCAGAATAGGCCTACGCATGTTCCACCCCCGCAATGTTTTCACTGCTCGCAATCGAATGTGGCCCCAAATACAGTTACGCTCCATACATACGCCTATGTCCAACCAATTCCTTCAAGCGCTCATGACGTCATAAAATGTAACAGAGGGCGGTATCCTTGTAACATGATTTAATGACGCAATGTTGCCATTTCTTCACAGCACCCAAACTTTCACTAAGTTGCATGAAGAGGATATACTGTATTTTACGGATTAATAATTGGAACGAAAAATATAATTCCGAGATATGTTTACCACATGATTGTTTGTCAGTCAATAAAATATATAAGGATGAAATAAACTAAAAATATTTATGTGATTCCATCGAAGCAACAGTGTCATTGCACGGACACTTCACAACACTCCATAACTCCAGCTTCGTTAAATACAGGAAATATCTGCCAAACAGACAGTACGTCCTTCAGTTATGCTCCTTTCGTAATACGGCTATTCTCAAAACAGCCTGAAACTACATCGATACTCATAATCAAAGAAATTTTAGGTCTTCAATCCTAGCTGGAATTCTTCAGCGCTATCAAACCTACTTAAAATAATTTCCGAGAAGCAGCCATATTATTCATTGTAAGCTGCAAAGCAAATCGTCCTAGGTAAAAGTTTCTAAGATTTTCTGCTTTTTAAAGCATTTATCTAACAAGGCCACGAGGCCTCCTCCTATTCAGTGTGTACCAGTTTAAGCGACCGGGCGATGTAGCTGACATCTTCCTCCATCTACTGTTAGGTTAAGATTAAGTGCAGCTACACTCCATTGTCTTAATGGTGCAGTAAATCTTTCAGAATAAGAGAATTTTACCTTCAATTCTTACGTGTTTATTTATTTTTGGCACTTCCGTCACGAACGTATTATGGTTATGATTATGAGGTAAAATACATGTCCCATGTGAATTCTGTACACGAGAGGGTGCATGTCTTTCAGTTTCTCTCTACTTCTGCCATCAAAACATCTGATATATGAAGTCCTTATTTTAAACCCCTACATGTCAACATTTCGTAATATCTTGTATCCAAACAGCCAGTTAATTCAAAGAATATTAAATTACTGTCACTCAAAAGGTTAAGCTAGTCCATTGGTGTGTAAATTACATACATGAATGATGGTTATTAACACCTGTCTGCCGCTATGTCCTGACCCTGACACCCAGACAACTGTTTACTGAATGAACGGCATATGTGTTGATAGAGACAGTGCTATAATTCAGGTGATTAGTCGGCGGCTTCTCATTGCAGAGTGCAGGGCTTCATCCTAGGACGGACCTTGTAGAGACTTTTAGCGGGCAGAGTGGCCCTGGGAAACATTTTCAGGCGCGTTCCTAAAAATTTCGAAAAACGACTATTAACTGCGTCTTGTCTGTCTTTTCTGCGTCCATCCGCACGGAAATACTCGGCTCCCAAGGGACAGATTGTCGTGAAAATTGGTAGTTGAACATTTTTCGAAAACCAGGCCACAAAATTCAAGTTTCATTATAATCTGACAAGAGTAACGGGTACTTTACATGACTAACAATATACATTTTGATATCCTCTCCCTCATTTCTTGTTATAATGAGAAATGTTTCAGAAAAAAATGTTTTACAGAAAATCAAAACACATATTTTATTATCAATAACGTTGCTTGTAAAACGTACATATGTACATATACATATATACACATACAGATATACGTCGCCAAACGACGGGGATACGTTCTGAGAAATGCGTCGTTAGGCGATTTCGTCGTTGTGCGAACGTCACAGAGTGTAATTACACAAACCTGGATATTATAGCCTTCTACACACTTAGGGTATATGGTATAGCCCCTTGCTCGTAGGCTACAAACCTATACAGCATGTTAGCTGTACTGAATATTGTAGACAATTGTAACACAATGGTATTATAATATTATATTACAATGTTATAAGCTTTTAGGACAACAGTCGTGTATGCGATCGGTCGTTGACCGAAATGTCATTATGCGTCGCGTACCTGTACACATCAACTTCAAGTTAGGAGTACTGTCATATGGGTTATGATGCCGCGTGGCGTCATGTGCTGACGTTTCAGGAATAACACATTTCATACAACACCAGGGCAATTCATGTACTACCGATGATGTAGGCAGCAGTTTACTCTAACATGGCGTTACATAACTACACAGCTACACGGCGTCACATTCCAGAAAATATACTTATTAGCAGTTTGCGTCCAGGTTTCCTCAAATTTTGACACATTAAAATTATTTATGATACAAAAATATCCCAGTATACTTTACAACAACAGTTGACGGTCTGTAGATATGACATGCAGAAAGAAAACGAAGGAAGAGAAAGCAACGCGTCTGTTTGTTAGCTATGTGAGCAACCAGTCTGTTTAAAGCAGCAAGTCTGTTTAAAAATTAACGAGAAATATCAATCAAGATACACAAATATAAAGCTTCAATATAAAATTATTTTGAACTGCTGTGAATTACGAAAAGGACCGTGTTCTTTTGTGTTATGACACCAAGTAGCCTAGTAGTTGCAGACGTTTCAGAGGAACCGGATGCCATTTCACCGCCGTGAATATTTAAATCTCATACAAAATACAGTTCACCTTTTCACGTGTTCACATTTCTCAGTGCATACCGTCAAAACACTCGCGTGGAGTTCGTTCAGTTGAAACGAAGCAAACCAAAATGCACTGTGTGTCACGTTATTAGTATGCGTCTACATTACCAGTAGTTCTGATGCTGACGTGTCTCATCCAAAATGCAGGTCACATCGCGTGACGCCTAAAAGCGACAAAGGAGTAGCGCGTGTGTGTTTGCCTTCTTGCCTTAACCCAATGGTCGGGATGCATGTTCCATCACCTTCACTTATTAGCATACCGTAGAATATTCCGGTCTCTCAGCGACAGAGTGGCCGACAAAACGGCGTACTCCTACCTGACACATCACGTGCACATACAGCTACTGAAGCGTTGCCACACACACACCAACTTCTCGTTTCATAGTCCATGTATAGATCACATATTAAGCACGCTGGGGTACGGTGATTTCTCGGCCATACTATATATTGTAATGTTGCAGGCAGGCGTGACTGCCTTAGAACGCTCGCCTCGATATGTCAAGAATGAGGACATTGCCATTTAACAGAGTTCATCGAGACCTGTACAGAGTTCAGACTTTCTTTCTTGGGTATTTTCACAACTCTACTTGCTAATAAAATCACTCCAACCCTCCGTCCATCCATCCGAAGTCTGTACGCATGACACAACTCGAGAACTGCTTGACAGCTTTTCATAAAATTTCATTTTGGGGCGTTTTGGAAAAGAAACTGTCGAGCCATTTCAATTTTTCTTTATATGGGACAATTTTAATAACTACTTTAGATAAAGATGGCCCTGGGGTCGACTCAGCCTCTAACAGAAATGAGTACCAGGAGCATTTCCTGGGGGTAAAGGCGGCCGGTGCGTAAGGCTGACAACCTACCACCATCCTGTGCCGTTGTTACGAAATCTGGGAACCTTAACTTCCTGGAACCCTCTGGGCCTCTCCAGGCCTGTAATGGGACTGCTTTACTTTTTACTTTAGACAAAGACAACAAGCATTTCTGCTCGCTTAAACGTTTGCATCCCTGCTTCACATCCATGCTTATTTCACATCACACTCTACTGCAGCGCTTTTGCTCTGATACAGAGAAAGTATAAAATGTCTCGACGAACAGGGTGTACGGAGGCACTCTTTCTTCTATCCGCTTTTATGTAAAACACGGAGCAATGTGTAATGCGTCAGAGTAATCCTATACTACTCATAACCCAGATATTCTCGAGGTATATATATCAGTCTTAGTCAGCAATCCATTTCCCAGTCTTCAGACATATTTTCCGCACATTCTGTAAATTAAGTGACACTTCTTGTCTGGTTGTTGTGGTTCTGCGCTACACAGTCACAGTCTCACCTTAAATAAATCCAGCAAATGCACGTATGTAAAACGTATTTATCACCAATATTCATTACCGTGATGTTTCGATCGCCGTCACGATCACCATCAGGATAACTTATTAGATTAGAAACAGTCCAAGCAAACTGCTCGTGAGCATGACTGAACCACTCATGGTTAAAAAGAATGTCTCGCACTTTTTACACAGCCATAGAATGTCGGCTTATTTACTGTTAAGATCTGATAAAACTCAATTCTTAAAAAAAAACATAACTGGGGCATTGCTTTATGTATTTAATGTGTATCCTGTAATAAAATTGAAAATATCACAGCCGTAAATATAAGTCTAACAGTATCATATATAAACAACTGTAACTTAAGTAAAAAAGGAAACCGACTCTCAATATATTTACACACCTGTATTTTCTATGGAGGTGCGTGCTACAAAGGTGAACGTTGGAGACTAGTATATAACATTGTTAGAAGGCCCTTCGACCAAAGTTAAACAGGATCAATGATCGAAACATGTCGTTGATCAACAGCGTGTGACAAACACAATTTACATGGGTGTATTTTTTGGTTTTATTAAGTTAATGATATTTTGGGAAACACTGTGTCAACTATTAGACTATTCGCTGATGATTGTGTAATATATAGAAAAATTAGTAATAATGGGGACACAGAAAAGTTGCAGAAAGATCTGGACAGGCTGAAAATGCGATGAAAATAAATCCAAGTAAATGTAAGGCAGTTCGCTGTACGAGGGCTCGGGTGAAGGACCCACTAAATTATACGCTGGGGGATCAATTAATTCCGGAAGCCAGCAGTTGCAAATACTTGGGAATAAACTTACACAGCGACTTAAGATGTGCTGATCATGTCGACTACGCTGTGAAAAAGGCCTGGAAGGCGCAAATTCAAAAAGGGGAATAGTAGTACCAAAAGTTTAGTTTACACGACACTAGTACGTCCGATTCTTGAATATGGGGCTGCGTGTTGGGATCTGTACAGGGAGGGACAAATACATGCGTTAGACAGGGTGCAAAAGAAAGCGGCTAAATTTGCATATCATACGAAGGAATCGAATTGGGAAATATTGTCGCAGCGTAGAAATATATCATGTATATTTCGTTCTCTTCAAAGCGTACTCTGGAGAACGGGAGTGGAAGGCTATAGGCGACAGAATACAACGGCCCAACTATCTGAGCAGGGTTGATCGTGAACGGAAAATTAGGAACAGGAGGCAAAGGACGGATACCGGGAAATATTCCTTTGTGAACAGGACCATCCAACTCTGGGAACGGTTTCCTGCAGAAATTTTAAGGACTCTCCCCTGTAAACCAAATGCTTTTAGAAAGAGGGTTAGAAAAGTGATTGATGTGGTGAATTGAAGGAAATGTATGATGTAAATTAACTAAAAGTGTGGTGAAGTGAAGTGAAGTGAAGTGAAGTGAAGTGAAGGTTAGTGCAATGAAGGGGGGTAAATCGGGTCGTACCGTGAAGGGTATTTACAGGTGGTGAAGTGAAGTGACGGTCATATTAAAATTGGTGTGCTTTACCTGTGGAGTAACAATATTAGAAACTAAAAGCGTTACTTTCTTCCTCTTGTGTTCCTTCTCCTATGTGTATTTTTGTTAACTGTAGTTGGTCTTTTGTGTACCGAGTTATTTTCTTATGTTAATTGTTGTTACCTTGTGTGTATTGTTTTACTATGTGTGTATTGCTATCTTACATTCTTTAGTTGCCGGATTGCTGGCTAAAAGTCAGTATTCGGAATGTTCTGCGAACGGCCACCTCGGCACAGGTTTTTCTTGGTTTACGTGTGTCTAAAAGCGAATGCTGAGATGGTTCCCAAGATTCCAAGTTGCTACTATATGCTTCTCATGTAGCCCTCCCAACTTAAATTTCTTAGATCTTTATTTCATATTTATGTACATGCATTATGACCACTGCCACCGGGCGACAGCCCATTTGCAGTCAAATATATTATTATTATTATTATTATAAGTTATTTGAAATGTCGGCTTAATGCAGGAATGCGGAAGGTATTAAGTTCACATTTAAATATGAGTTTGTACATGAGGTGTTACGTGCTTCACAATCTTATTATTCTCCACATAATTCGATACTCCATATAATTTTCATTAAATTTGAAATTAATGAAAATCTTCTTTGTATAACATTTTACATGCAGAATGTTATATTAAGGCATGTGGAAACAGAATATATGTATTTGTAATTTTCAGTTGTGTTCTACGAAAAATTTCTCCTGAAGGATCTTTACCATTAATCGGCTTTCCTCCCTAACATGGTGCCCAGTAAATTATTCCTCTACCTTCATTATTAGGTCTATTTATACTCTTGCTTCGTCTGCGTGGGAAAGATAGAGAGAAAATCAATCCCGGCTTTTGTGTTTGGAGTCATGTAGAGTTTAAATATACGCCGCCAGGAACCCCGATTTTAATGTGTACAATAGTAATGGAGTAGTGAGGCAGAGTAGAATGATAAGTGAATGAATAAAGGGAAGTCTTTGTTAAACCAAAGTGGCTAATTTACTAAACACGGCCTGATTGCTTTAGTACATCAGATTGAAGTTACGCTACAGCAAAACACACTGGACATAGAGGCGGCTTGAAAATGAACATCACAGCATCAAGCGGAGTATGAGGGAAGAGCCTTGTAAACGAGCGCACATCGGCGCTGCTGATTCCACTAAACAACGCTAGTGTTTGCCCTCTGACAATCGTCACTCTGGTGAACATAGAGTGCAGCACGGTCTGCCTAACACACTTGCTTCGAAGTTTCGGGAGAATTAGAGCCACGTAAAAAAAATACACGAACATCGTGACTCTCATTCAACTTATACTAATTTAATTACACAGTCTTTCGTGACGTAATGGCCATTAAAGACTGACGTACATATCAAGTATACATACATTAATTTATACCGCGCAGAAAACACAAGGCGTCTCCGTTATAAAAGCCAATCTGTTTATAAAGTTTACGGAAACAATTGGTGTGTGTTGTGAAACACCAAGCTCTGTGGAAAATTGCAGAAGTTTTAAATGTCACAGTAGATGGTGCTGGACTTTAAATGGTTTAACAAACGAATGCTATAAAGGAGTCATAAAACATTCTCTTAACACAATACAAACGTTTGTTTGAGTCGAATGTTTTCAGAACGTACATCAAATCTGACATATGCCAGTAATGCAGATGAGCGCGCGCGCGTGTGTGTGTGTGTTTTGCTAGATCGTATAAATACGGTAAATTGTGCAACAGTGCATAAAAACATCAATAAAAATAAATTGAATTGTTTATCGCAGTGTATTCGCTGTCAGCAGAAGAACAAATTCATGCCAATGTAGCATCCAGAGAAACACTGCGGCATACCCAACCTTGTATCCGGCCAGTACCGGACACTATACTGGATATTAAAGTGACCGGAACTGGAAGCTGGCCATTGAACTCCATCTAGTGTGCCAGGAATAAGAATCTTTGGAAGTATCTCCATTAAGACTTACGTCTCCATGGCAAAGATGTCTGAGTAAGGTCACAACATCTTTCGAAGCGTAAAACAATTATGTAAATTCAATCGGACACAGGCTTCACAATAAGAACACGAGACGTCTTCCACTTCAGTTTATGATTTATTAAAATAATATATATTGTGACAGAAAACTATGCATGGTTATTAATGACTGTGATTGAACTTCAGCACTAGGTCGTATACAAGAAATGCTTACCCACCTTTCGGCAAACGTTGCAACTGCCTACTTCAGGGTAAATTACCTAATTTGGAGAAGCGGGACCGCTGTACTAGCTTGTACAAGAGCGCCCCCATGACCACCAAAAGGGTCATGCAATTACTTTCTAAAGGACCCTAGGGCGATCTTCTGAGTTCAGTCTGGCCTTCACCCCCACATCCCACGCACTTCCAGATCCACGCAAGGTCCCCAGATGACATCCCATATTTACTCACCTTGATGATGGCAAATGCCATTTCGAAAACACCAACACAGTTTCATTCAACGGAACAAAGTTTAGCCGCAAAAGCCGAAGTACTAGAATTATCTGTTTAAGGACAGTATTAATTTAGAAACTCAAAGGAGACATATTTTCAGTTTTTCACTGTGCATATTGTCACAAATCACACATATTCACCAACACATGCTTTACTGTGTCTGAGCGTGTAGTGTACACTACACGCTCAGACACAGTAAAGCAAGAGGAAGAGTAACACAACATCCGAACCCATCACAAACAAGGAACGACATGCTACCACAATGCCATCATAGCAACAAGCGATATAAGTAACTTTAGCATGAACTAATAGCTCCCTGAAGATGTTTTAAATATAAACCGAAACATGTCGGAGATTTTAACTATTTTAACAAATTAAAGTTCTATAGTGTCATTAAAAAGTGTGCATGTGTTGGTGAATATATGTGAATTGTCAAAGGAGACAGGATAAGCAACAATGCTACTGGGCCTGTAGACCTATTTTTCCCAAAACATGGGCCCCTCAAGAACAGTAAGCCAGATTCTGGGCAACGGTTCCTCTTACTCTCTTCAGTTATCAGACAGGGTAAACGCTGTCTTTACAGTTGAGATGTAGAGTAACTATTGATTTTGCGTTATCTTTTCTGAAAAAACACAGTAAGGATTTCTGAAAGCAGACGTTACTGGAGCCATTCATGTGTAAAGGTGACGCCCAAATTTAGGTCATTGTCCTATTATCTTTAATAAGAACACATTATATAGCAAATAACATACAATACGTGTTTACTGTAGTCAAACCAATTTCTTGCCGGATAGAAACAGTGTCGGCCCAAATCCCTTTTGTGCCATTATAGGATTCGTGCGGAATCTACCAGCAGAACTGAACAGCGATAATGCGGAAGCCAACTCCCTTCCGGTAACCCATCTAAACTCCCAAAACCACACTTGGAAATTCAGGAAGGAATTGAAACGCGTGAGATACGGAGACCTCAAAATTCCATTTGGTGTCTAAAGTGGAAACCGCTCCTAGGGTCTGTAATCTCAATTGTCTGTCATAAGCTAATATCCCATTGGATTGCCCCCACCTTCAGTTCCCAAGAGGAAGAACTGCATGTACTGAATTTCAGAGCAACCTAGTGACCGCTCGAGACCCAGCGAGGGACGTAATAAGACATGAAATGTTCAAATATCTACAAGCCGCCCTCCGGTTGACAAAAACCGCTTGCCTGTTACTGGTAGGCGATGGGCAGATATTTAAATTCAATGTGTTTATTACGCATTATGGGGTTAGTAACCATTCAGTGATATGCCTTTTATTCATATATGTTGCACAGTAATTCGCAATGATGAATGAAAATCACAGACTACCGCGAAATCATCGGTGAGAAATACGTATTACCTACAGAGGTGTGCAGTAAATAATAATGCGTCAATGGTAAAAGTGTGTCTTAAAAAAAACACATAGGTTACGTGGGTGAAAATGAAGCAGACACGTGCATGTTGTACAGTCAGCCCAGGGATTTAGGCCAGAAGGAGAGGTTCGTAAAAACGTTCGTTCAAACTGCCAGTCAGAAGAAGGAAAACAACTGTAGACCGTGTGCAGAGCAGGAATAAACCGCCTATTTTCTTGTCCTAAGTCTCCAATAATTAAAAACAAATTGCATTTTATTCGAAATTGTAAGTTTTTCGAAAATAAACATATCCCATTTAGCAGCAGTCAGCGAACGTGCAGGAATTATTAGTCTGCGCGTACATTTCCTGAATTGTTGAATAGTCGAAAGAGCGAAATAAAATACTTTCGAAACTGGGAGTTGGAAATTAATGTAGTATGTTATTGCAGGCCTAAGAGTAAAATTACCATGCAGTTACACACATTAAAACAGCATGATTTTCTCCTGAAGAGTGTAATTGTATTTTTCTTATCATTTTCACGATAAAAATCATTTCACTAAAAAGTATTGTAAGATTAGTATCTAAATTGGAAACCTTAATTTTGGAAATGTAATTTAGGTAAAATGCAGGGTTCAAATTATCTTCAGTAAAGCCAGTTGTACCCTTGCAAATAATTTGCAACTTGAAACAATAAAATATTTAATCAACAAAATTTATATACATATTTGAAACTTGAAAGGGCTTCTCTATATAAAACGTTTGACGTTATCGAGCTTTCATTTCATGTGCCTTATCCATGCCATTCAATAACTGCAACAGGGACGTTGTAAAATGACGAGGATCAGGAAAATGCCACATAAAACATGGCCTTGGAAAAAACAGGCGATGGTCGACATATTCCAAAACGTTTATGCGTCTGTCCCTCGTAAGTGGCTCCCAGTCATGGAGCGTCATCAGGTAGGGGAATGGCGGAAAGGCCTCCAGTATGGTGGGTAGCTGCGAATGTATTGAATAAGCAGACGCGGAGAGCCGAAAAGGGGTGTTCCTAAAGCTTGGAGTTTTGGCGAGGTGTTAAGAAATGCTCACCGTAAAAACCGGCCTTGTTACGAAACGCACAAATGCGCCTCGGGCCTGGACTGACCTTTTGGTTCAACTTACGCGATCGAAAAGGGACTTGAAATTAGGTACTTGGAATGTAATGATTCTGTATAAGTCAGGAAGTTGGCGAGGTATAAGTTAGATTTAGTGCGTGTACAGGGGGTTAGTTGGTACAAAAATGGCCCTGTAATAGCAAGGGATAATATTTTTTAAACGAAAAAATCATCAATAGGGAACAGGATTTTTTGTTCACCACAGAATAGTATCAGCAGTTAAGAGAAAAGAGTTTCTTAGTGAGGGGATGCAGTATATGGTTCTGAGAGTTCGCTGGTATAATATTATTGTTTTGAATGTGAATGAGCAAGTGAGGAGGAAAATGATGATTCACAAGACAGTTTTATGAGGAATTAGAGCAGGTTTTCGATCATTTTCTTAAGTATCATAGGAAAATTCTGTTAGGAGATTTTAATGCAAAAGTGAGGAGAGAAAATATTTTCAACCTGACAATTGGGAGCGAGAGTCTACATCAGGATAGTAACTATAATGGTGTTAGAAGAGTAAACTTGGACACACAAAACGCGTTGGATGTTAAGAGTACGTTGTCCCCATACCAAAATATCCATAAATACACCTAACCCTCTCCAGAAGGTATCACAGCCAGACTGATCACATGTTGATAGACAGTGGATGGCATTCGAGTATCCTGGATGTGCGAGCTTTCACGGGAGCTGACTATCATACCGATCAATATCTGGTGGTTGCAATGTTAGGGAAACACTGGCAGTAAGTAAACAGGGGCACAGACGTCCGATGTGGAAATATTTAATCTCAGGCAGCTAAATGAATTGGAGATAAAGAAACAGAATCAGATTAAGATATCAAAGAGGTTACCAGCTTCCGAGAACTTAAATTACAGCGAGGATATAAATAGGGCTTGGGAGAACATTGAAGAGAATATCAAAACATCAACTAAACAGAGTCTAGGTCGGTGCAAGCAGCATAAACCATGGTTTGAAGAAGAATGTTCACGAATTTTAGATAACAAAAAAATGCAGGCCAAAATGCAGTGGTTAAAGGATCTAAACCAAAGCAATGTAGGTAATCCAAAGATGTGAAACTAGTAGATTTCAGGAACAAAAAGAAAGAATATCTTAAAGTTGAAATTGATGAATTTGGAACTAACAGTAAGTTTCAAAATATCAGGGACTTGTGTAGGGGCATAAGTGACAGTAAGAAGGGTTACCATCTTTGGACTAATACAGTAAAGGATGAGAATGGTAATTTAGTTAGAAACTCCCACAGTGTTCTGGCTGGGTGGAGGAAGCATTTCTGTCAGCTATTGATTGTACATGGGTTTAATGATGTCAGGCAGACAGATACATACAGAAGGGGCACTAGTGCATGAGCCGAGTGCCTATGAGTTTCGGATGGTTATTGAAAAGCTAAACAGAAAAGAATCACCAGGCATTGACAAAATACCAGCCGAATTTATTAAAGGAAGGGTAGAACAATTTGCTCTGAGATCCATAAACTTATTGATTCTATTAGGAATAGGGAGGATTTGCCTGAGGAGTTGAAGGAGTCGATCATTATGTCTACCTATAAGAAGGATAGTAGAACAGATTGTGGTAACTAAAGAGGCATGTCACTTATGTCAACTATGTAAATATTTTTATACCACATCCTGCTGCAAGATTAAGTCCATATCCAGAGGAAATTACTTGGGAGCATCAATGTGGATTTCGACGCAACGGGTCAACTACTGATCATATATTCTGCATTCGTCTAACACTGGAGAAAAAATTGGATTAAAATAAAGCATACTTCAAGAAGGCTCCTCTCTCAGCTAAGAGGGAATTCTTGTATACTACTCTCATTGAGTTTGGTTTCTCCATGAAGCAGGTAAAAGCTAGTAAAAATATGTCCGAATAAAACGTGTAGCAGAGTCTGGGTAGGTAAGCATTTGTCTGACATATATCCTATTGAGAATGGTTTGAAAAAAGGAGATGCTTTATGGCCATTGCTTTTCAACATTTCTTTTGGGTATGCCGTTAGTGGGGTTCGAGTAAACCAGGATGGCTTGAAATTAAACGGTACACATCAGCTTTTGGTTTATGCTGATGATGTTAATATATTAGGCGGAAGTGTACATACTATAAAGAATAACACAGAGGCTTTTTTAGTCGGTAGTAAGGAGATTGGTCTAGAAGTGAGTGCTGATAAAACTCAGTACATGGTCATATATCGAGATCAGAATGCAGAACTAAGTCTTTGATACCAGCTCCTTTGAAAGGGTTAAAGAGTTCAAATATTTGGGAACAACCTTAAAGGACCAAAATTCTGTTCAGGAAGAAATTAAGAGCAGATTGAAATCAGGGAATGCTTGTTATCATTCGGCGCAGAATCGTTTGTCCTACAGTTTGCTAACCAAAAATTTAAAGATTAAGATATACAGAACTGTAACTTTGCCTGTTGTTATTTATGTTTGTGAAACTTGGTCGCTCACATTCTGGGAGAAACTTAGGCTGAAGGTGTTTAAGAATAGGGTGCTGAGGAGAATATTTGGGCCTAAGAGGGACGAGGTAACAGGGGAGTGGAGAAAACTACGTAATGAAGAGCTTAATAATCTGTACTCATCACTCATTATTATTCGGGCAAGGCACGTAGCATGTGCTGGGGAGAAAAGATGCGTATACAGGGTTTTGGTGAAGAAATCTGTGGAAAAGAGACCAGCTGGAAGACCAGGGCGTAGATGGGACGATAGTATTAAGATTGATCTTCAAGGGGTATGGGCTGGATTGTCTGTCTCAGGATAGGAACAGTTGGCGGACACTTGTAAAGGCAGTAAAAACTTCCGGTTTCCTTAAAATGCAAGAAATTTCTTGACTAGTTGAGAACCTATTAGCTTCTCAAGAAGGGCTATGCTCCTTATGTAAGTAAGTGAAATTATTACGAAGAACTGATGCTTACCAAAAAGAAGTGATATCTTCAGTATACTTCCACCAGATTCTGACCACCTAATAAGAAACACACATATTTGTTGAAAAGATTTGTTGTCCATATGTACCAAAATATGACAGACTCGAGATTATTACAGCCGTTCGATAAAGATTCCAGTCTTCAAGAAAGTGACGCCATATGGGCTAACATACACGTTCCATGGTATCGGAGGATCATGATGCCTCACTTTCGGGAGATTCAGACAGCGAACCACTCTATGCGGTGACATAACCCAGTCGCATTTTTCTTCCACTTATTCCATTCAGAAATAATTTAAATTAAATAGCTTTTTAGTGTGAGGACTTCAATTCTGATCACGCACAACAAGACTATTTTGTACAGCACATAACATAACCGGAGTTATTTAAAGTAATCAAACAAGACAGGTAACGTACGTAAATCTTAACATTGAGGCGCGTTCGTGCAAACCACTGTTGCAGTGGAAAAGTAATGAGTATTACACAACCTGTGTGTGGATTTGTAGCCTTAGGTATCCAGCATGCAATGCGCAAGCACCATATTGTCCTGTGGCCTTCCCCGCTCTACAATATTTTTCCACTTCATTTCACAAACGACACGATTCTCGAAAAGAAGTTCCTGAACACGAAATGTGTCTTTCGAGTTCCTCTACAGCTTTTGCCTGAAACATTTTTCCTTCTAAGAACTGAGCCAGAGATAAGAACGAGAATGTATATCGATCTTCCTGTAAAGTACCCTTTGTTTCTTCTCGATATTAATGAAACTTGAATTTTCTCGACAGATTTTCGAAGAATTTTAAAACAACAAATCTAATGAAAATCCGTCCAATGGGAGCCTACTTGTTCCATGTTGACAGACAGACGGACGGACGGACGGACGGACGGACGGAGTCATGACGAAGCCAATGGTCGCTTTTCGCAAGATCATATTTAAAAGCCGTTTTAATGGAAGATTTTCTGCAATATGTGACGAAAATGTCGGTTCTGTTAGTAAGGATAATTATGTCTACCATCCGCAGGAATGGACACGTATCAAGCGAGGCTGAGAAGATATACAATGTAAGGCAAGAATTTAATGGTGTACAAACCATTATTATGATAAGAAATTTTCTTATGTTCAATAATATGCATCTGGCTTAGTGTGTTCTGTCAAGTAGGAGCCGACCTGTTGGTAGTCCACGTAACTATAACAATTGAAACACATGACGTTATTTCGCAGTAATTTTCTGCATGTGTTGAAAACCTCCAAATCAGTCTCGGTTAACTACCAAAACGAAAGTTTGATATGTTCTATATTCCGTGCATTAATTAGATGCATACGGTATATAAACGAACAACAAACACATTTTAATTTTACTGATGTACTTTTATTGTAACATCTTCACCAACATGTTTCAGGACGATCCGGCCATCTTCAAGGTGACGTCTCAGATACAAGAATAAAACTGTAATTAAATATAGTATAACATTAATTCACAATATTAAAAGCCATATAATTTTTGGGTTGTCGACACCAACATCGTTAACACACTGCATTATAACTCACCAAATTTATCTGCTGACCACTCCAGACATTCTAAATATTTTTCACGTCCGATATTTTTTAATCGTCCATATTTTACGTTCGAATTCAATAGAAAATATTAACCAGAAATTACACTTACTTACTTACTTACTTACTTACTTACTCCATGGTGCAGAGTCCTTCTTTAGAAACTAACTGGTTTGCAGCTAGTCAAGAAATTCCCCGCATTTCACGGAACCCGAAGGTTCATTACCGCACTCACAAGCGTCCGCCACCTATCTCTATCCTGGGCCCGCCCAATCCAGTCCATATAC
>Ga0123353_10005001_pt1 | contig 17266 bp, 12 predicted proteins | sample TergutLab28metaG_3_FD_92763 | JGI IMG/M metagenome (GOLD analysis project Ga0123353, IMG submission 92763) | Labiotermes labralis P3 segment gut microbial communities from Petit-Saut dam, French Guiana - Lab288 P3 | ecosystem: Host-associated > Arthropoda: Insects > Digestive system > Gut ...
CAGTCGCCGGAAACGTGGCTTTTGATCCAGTCGTGGTCTTTCTGCCGGTTTGCCCCGTTGCCGACGACCATAAACTGCGTGTCGGAAAACTTGTAAACGATCATATCGTCAATGATGCCGCCGTCTTCGTTGAGCATCGTTGTGTACTTGACCTGCCCTACGTTCATAACTGAAAAATCATTCGGGAATATCTTCTGGACATTGCGCAGCGCGTCATTTCCCTCGATAAACATTTCCGACATGTGAGAAACGTCAAACAGGCCGCACGCACTCCGCACGGCAAGGTGTTCCTTGACAAGCCCCTCGGCGTAATGCACAGGCAGCAAAAATCCGGCAAAAGGCACGATTTTTCCGCCATATTTCATATGGCAATCATAAAGCGGGGTTTTAAGATCCATAGTTATGAACAATCCTTTCTGAGGTATAGCACTCATTATTCTAAGTATCTCTTAAATCTTCCACTTCTGCGCGTGTTAGTCCGGTATCCTCCATAATTTCATCTATCGGTCGGTTGCGGTTAAGAAGTCTTTTTGCGATTGTCATGGTATTTCTTCGTTCCGCATTGGCTAACGCAGACGCTTCATTACTGCGGGCTTCAAACCTCAACCGTTCCAATTCACGAAATTCGTGGGAAACCACTACCTCGCGGTATGCTCCGATTGCCTGTGTCACGACAGCCACCTCCAATGCTTCTAGTTTCTTCAAATCTTCTTCTGTCCTTGCAAGGAACAGCGACAGCATAAGTTCCAATTCATTCTCTTTATCAATCACGTTTGGGAGTTTGCGCACCTCAAAATACAGCATTGCCAATTTATCCGACAGTAATTCATGGCGGTGGAGTTCAAGCGCCCCAAACTCCGAGCAGTATTCCTCACAACCGAACTCCGATATACTGTCAAGCGTTATTCCGAGAGTCGCCGCAACAAGCCGTTTGAGCAAATCGGGGTATTTTTGAAACAACAATTTGAACAGCACATCATAAGTGAATTTGTATTTAAGCTCAGTCAAGGCAAAGCCCCCTTACACCATGAGTATAGCATAATCGCAGTAAAACAGCTACTGTTTTATCAAACAAAGAAATGTTAATAAGTGCTTTTTATCAGGCAATGTGATATAAAAGAACTATGGGTGGTAATGTGAAACTAGGAACAAGTGCGATTTTGCTTGCGGCTGGGCTCTCGCGGCGCATGGGCGAGGATAAGCTGCTCATTGAGTTTCAGGGGCGGACGTTGTTGCAGAGGGCCGTCATGTTGATGGTTGGGTTGCCTGTCTGCGAAAGAATACTTGTAACTACAGCCGGGCGGCTCGAATCGCTGGCGCTGCCCAATGGCGTCCGTGCGGTTGTCAATCCGGCGCCCGAGGAAGGGCAAAGCGGGAGCGTCCGGCTAGGGGTTGCAGCGGCTACCGGGGAATGGTACTTTTTCATGTTGGCGGACCAGCCATTGCTGAACAGGGGCGACCTGCTGCCGCTGCTGGAATGCGCTGGGGATCGTGACGGCAGGATAATATACCCGGTAATTAACGGGAACCCTGGCGCTCCGTCGCTGTTTTCGTCCCGCTTCCGCCCGGAACTGCTGGCGCTATCCGGCGATACAGGTGGGCGGGCGGTACGCGAAGCCCACCCAGAAGCGTGCACTGAGTTCAAGCCAGAGCGCCCGGAGCACTTTATGGATGTAGACAGTGAGAAGGAGGGGTTGTTGTGAAGCTTACTGTCAACGGAACTGACATCGAGTGCCGCGATGGAGGAAGGAAGCTCATTTCGTTCCTGCGGGACGATTTGCGACTGACTTCTGTCAAGGAGGGGTGCGGCGAGGGAGCTTGCGGCACTTGCATGGTGCTTGTGGACGGGGCGCCCACACGAGCATGCATCCCTTCTGTCTCCAAGTTGGAGGGGAGAAGCGTCGTGACCGTCGAGGGCCTCTCCCCCCGGGAAAAGGAAGTGTACGCGCACTGCTTTGCGGCTGCGGGTGCTGTCCAGTGCGGATTCTGCATCCCCGGGATGGTCATCAGCGCGAAAGCGCTCCTGACGAAAAACCAGAACCCGACCCGCGCGGATGTTAAGAAAGCGATACGGGGCAATATTTGCCGATGCACGGGCTATGTAAAGATCGTGGACGCCATTTTGCTGGCGGCCAGATTCTTCCGAGAGGGCCTGCCCATTCCCAAGATGGAGTTCACAGGCGGGTTGGGCGAGGACTTTTTCCGCGTCGACGCCGCAGAAAAAACGCTGGGGACCGGCTTATACACCGACGATCTATTCATTGACGGCATGGTCTACGCCAAAGCGCTCCGCACGAGGTTCCCTCGCGCGCGGGTCCTGGCGATTGACGCCGCAGAGGCGGAGGCGCACCATGACTGCATCAGGATCATAACTGCAACCGACGTCCCCCCTGGCGGCAACATCAAGTGCGGGCACCTCAAAAAGGACTGGGACGCGCTGATCGCGGTAGGCGGGGTGACCCGCTACATCGGGGATGCTGTCGCGATTGCGGTGGCGGGCAAGCAGGGGAGCCTCGACGAGGTCCTGTCGCTCATAAGGGTCGAATACGAGGAACTACCTGCGCTGTCTTCGCCCGCCCAGTCGCTTGCCGAGGGTGCGCCGAAAATCCATGAGGGCGGCAACCTACTCAGCCGCCAAGTACTTAAGCGCGGCGACGCGGACGCGGCGATAGCTATGGCAAAACATGTGGTCACTAACCATTACTCGCTCCCGTTCACCGAACATGCGTTCATGGAGCCTGAATGCGCGATAGCCGTCCCCGAAGGAGAGGAGGGGCTCCTGATGTATACAGGAGGGCAGAGCGTATATGACGAGCAGCGCGAGATCAGCGGGTTGCTGGGCATCCCCGCCGATAAAGTGCGCGTCATAGGGATGCTGGTGGGGGGTGGCTTCGGAGGCAAGGAAGACATGAGCGTCCAGCACCACGCCGCCCTGGCCGCGTGGCTAGTCAACAAACCCGTTAAAATAAGGTTCTCCCGCCAGGAGAGCATCTTTGTCCACCCAAAGCGCCACGCAATGGAGATCGATTTCACAACGGCTTGCGACGAAAACGGGATAATCACGGCAGTCAAAGCGGAGCTAGTCTCCGACACCGGGGCCTATGCCAGCCTCGGCGGCCCGGTGCTACAGCGAGCCTGCACCCATGCGGGCGGCCCCTACAACTTTGGCAATATAGACGTCGTGGGGAGGGCCGCCTATACGAACAACCCGCCGGGCGGGGCGTTCCGGGGCTTCGGCGTGCCGCAGTCGGCCTACGCAATGGAGAGCAACCTGAACCTACTAGCGGAGAAGGTGGGTATCTCGCCTTGGGAAATACGTTTCCGCAACGCGATCCGCCCGGGCCAGTCGCTACCAAACGGACAGATCGCCGATGAATCGACGGCGATGGCGGAGTGCCTCCTTGCAGTCAAGGATGCCTACGAGAATGCGCCTTTCGCCGGGATCGCCTGCGGCTTTAAAAATTCAGGGCTGGGCGTCGGCGTCCCGGACGTTGGCCGCTGCATTATCTCCGTAGAGGGCGGCAAAATCCGCATCCGCTCCAGCGCGGCTTGCATAGGGCAGGGGATTGCCACTGTCCTGACGCAGATGGTCTGCCAAACGCTTAACCCCTTCGGGATAGGCCCCGACTGCGTAATCGCGGAGCCGCCCGACACAGCACGTACCCCGAACTCAGGGACGACCACTGCTTCCCGGCAGACGCTTTTCTCCGGGGAGGCGGCGGTACTCGCGGCGCGGAAGCTTGGCGCGGAGCTTGAAGCGGTACGTTGGTGTCAAGGGGACGGTTCTCCTGACACCCCATTGGGGTGTCAGGAGAACCGTCCCCTTGACACCAGCGAGGCGCTGAATGCCCTGGAGGGCAGGGAGTTTTACGGCGAGTATAAGCCGGAGACCGACCCTATGGGAAGCGACAAGCCATTCCCCGTCAGCCACGTCGCATACGGGTATGCGGCGCAGGTGGCCGAGCTTGACGGGGAGGGCAGGCTGGTAAAAGTGACGGCTGCCTACGACGTCGGCACGGTAGTTAACCCGAAATCTGCGCAGGGCCAGATCGAGGGCGGGGTAGTCATGGGGGTCGGGTACGGCCTGACCGAAGATTTCCCGCTCGTCGTCGGCTATCCGCAGGCCAAGTACGCCACCCTAGGCCTGATCCGGGCCACGGACGCTCCAGAGATTGAGACCATATTGGTAGAGCGGAAAGAGAAAAAAGCAGAGGCTTACGGCGCTAAAGGCGTAGGGGAGCTTGCAACGATACCCACGGCCCCAGCGTTACACGGGGCATACTACAAGCTAGACGGCCGATTCCGCAACAAGCTGCCAATGTCTAGCCGCAACTCAACATTTGCGCTTTAATTTTATTTGCCATTTAACAAAAATTGTGCTATGATACTCTGGTCAAAAAAAAAGGAGGACATCTTATGAAAAAAATTCTTGCAATCGCGCTGACCCTTGTAATGGTATTCACATTGGCTGCCTGCGGCTCCGGCGGCGGCACACCCAATACCGATGGCGGAGCCACCGCGCCGACCGAAGCCCCGCAGCCCACGGGGACTGACCTTTACCTGATCACCGACCTCGGGACGATCGACGATAGATCATTCAACCAGGGCTCGTGGGAAGGCCTCGTGCAGTATGCCAGGGAAAACGGCATCAGCCACGACTACATCCAGCCAGCCGAACAGAGCGACGAGGCTTACCTCAACGCGATAGACCTTGCGGTGCAGGGCGGCGCAAAAGTGATCGTGACGCCGGGCTTCCTCTTCGAGGTGCCCATCCACACCGCTCAGGCGCGCTACCCAAATGTCAAGTTCATCTTGATAGACGGCACGCCCCATGCGGGCGACTATAATGTCGAAATCGCGAGCAACACTGTCGGCGTCACATACGCCGAGCACGAATCGGGATTCCTCGCAGGCTATGGCGCCGTTATGGCCGGATACAGGAAACTCGGCTACATGGGCGGCATGGCGGTCCCCGCAGTCGTGCGTTTCGGACATGGGTATATCCAGGGCGTCGAAGCTGCCGCCCAGGAACTGGGCCTCCCGGACGGCGCAGTCACGATGAACTACTACTATACCGGCGTGTTCTGGCCGCTCCCCGAGATACTGACGATGTCCTCCGCTTGGTACAACGACGGCATCGAAGTCATTTTCGCTTGCGGCGGCGCGATTTTCGACTCGATATTCCCGGCGGCGGAGCAGGTGGGCAAGTTTGCCATCGGCGTCGACGTTGACCAGTCGAACCTGTCGTCGGCTGTCATCACGAGCGCGATGAAGCAGCTCGCCAAGTCGGTCTACGACAAGATCGCCGATTTCTACAACGGCAGCTTCCCGGGCGGCCAGCATGTGGTCTATTCGGCGGCGAACGGCGGGGTCGGGCTACCGATGGAGAACTCGAGGCTCGGAGATTTCGACCAAGCCGCTTATGACGTGATCTACGCGAAGCTCGCAAATGGCACGGTCAGGGTAGACGACAACATCGACATCGCCCCGAACGCGATCCCGGCAGTCAAGGTTATCGTAAACTTCCTCGGGTAGGTAAGCCCAAATACAAATATCGCTGGCATAAATGGCGGGAGACGTGCATTGTTCGACTCCCGCCATTTCAGGGATATCTAAAAAAAAATAGAGGCAGGCGATGGTCAAAATATGGAAAAAGTCATTGAAATGAGGGGGATCACAAAAACATTCCCGGGCATTGTCGCTAACGACGATGTGTCTATCGACTTGCGGCGCGGCGAGATACACGCCCTTTTGGGCGAGAATGGCGCGGGGAAATCGACCCTTATGAGCATATTGTTCGGGCTGTACGGGCCCGATACCGGGACAATACTGAAAAACGGCGAAACCGTGCATATCAAAGGCCCCAACGACGCCACACGGCTCGGTATCGGCATGGTGCATCAGCACTTCAAGCTGGTACACAACTTCACAGTGCTTGAAAATATCGTGCTGGGCGTCGAGACGACCCGGCGCGGTTTTTTAAAGATGGACCAGGCCCGCGCCAGGGTGATCGAGCTTTCGAAGCAATACGGGCTCGCGATCGACCCGGACGCCAACATCTCCGACATCACCGTCGGGATGCAGCAGCGCGTGGAGATACTCAAAATGCTCTACCGGGACAACGAGATTCTTATTTTCGACGAGCCGACCGCCGTCCTGACGCCGCAGGAGATCGACGAGCTCATGCACATCATGAAGGGCCTCGTCGCGGAGGGCAAGTCGATACTGTTCATAACCCACAAGCTCGCTGAGATCAAGCGCGCGGCAGACCGCTGCACGGTCCTGCGGAAGGGGAAGCTGATAGGCACCGTGGACGTCGCGGAGACGGACGTCGAGCAGCTCTCCGAGATGATGGTGGGCCGGAAGGTCAGCCTCGTGGTGGAAAAACCGGACGTCGAGCCCGGTAAGGTGGTGCTGCAGGTGGAAGGGCTGACAGTGCGCGGCAAGGCGCACGGTAAGCCTGTCGTCAAGGACGTCTCCTTCAGCGTCAGCGCCGGGGAGATAGTCTGCATCGCGGGCATCGACGGCAACGGGCAGAGCGAGCTGGTCTACGCGCTAACGGGGATTGTGCCCGCCCATGGGGGTAGCATCAAGCTGGACGGGAAAGAGATACTCCGGGCAAGCATCCGCAACCGGAGCAAAGGCGGCATGGCACACATCCCCGAGGATAGGCACCGCCATGGGCTGATCCTTGACTTCAACCTGGCCTACAACCTCGTGCTGCAGTCGTACTACATGAAACGCTTCGAAATTGGCGGGTTCTTGCGGTTTGGCGAGATATATGAATATGCCGACGAGCTCATCAAGCGCTTCGACATCAGGAGCGGGCAGGGCGGGCGCACGCAGACGAGGAGCATGTCGGGCGGCAACCAGCAGAAAGCCATAGTTGCAAGGGAGATAGACCGCAGGCCAAAGCTCCTGGTGGCGGTCCAGCCGACGCGCGGCCTAGACGTCGGGGCGATAGAGTACATCCACAAGCAGCTCGTTTTTGAGCGCTCCGAAGGGGCGGGGGTGCTGCTTGTTTCCCTGGAGCTTGACGAGGTCATGAACGTCAGCGACCGCATCCTGGTCATTTACGAGGGGGAGATCGTCGCAGACGTGAAGCCCGGGGATGTGACGCTCCAGGAGCTGGGGCTTTATATGTCGGGCTCGAAGAGGGCTGTCGGCGCCCATGTCGCGGAAGGGAGGGCGGCCGTATGAATAGAGTAAAAAACGTATTGACCTCGTCCGGAGGGATGAACGCCATGTCATCGGTCATGGCGGTGCTGGTCGGCCTTGTCGCAGGCTTCGTCATCCTTCTTGTTTCAAACCCGTCCCAGGCTGTCGCCGGGTTTGTCACCATACTGACAGGCGGCTTTTCGGACATGTTCAACTTCGGCATGGTGCTATACTACGCCACGTCGCTGATACTGACGGGCCTGTCGGTCGGGTTCGCGATGAAGACAGGGCTGTTCAACATCGGCGCCTCAGGGCAATTCACGTTTGGAATGTACACGGCGATCCTGGTGGCGGTACACTTCTCGTTCCTGCCGCCCTGGGCCCGCTGCATCGCGGCGCTCCTGGGCGGGACACTCGCAGGAGCCGTGTGGGGCACGATCCCGGGCATGCTGAAAGCCCTCCGCAACGTCCATGAGGTCATATCGTGCATCATGATGAACTACATCGGTATGTACCTCGTCAATTACCTCATAGGCGTGACCGGGATATATGACTTGCTCAGGAACATGACGGTAAGGGTGCCGGTCGAGGCTAACCTCCCGTCGCTGGGCCTCAACCAGCTCTTCTCGACAGTGACCGAGCACGGCAGCGTGCGGAACTCGAGCGTGGGGAGCGGCATACTCATTGCGATCGCCGTCGGCATACTGATGTACATCATTCTGGAAAAGACGGCGTTCGGGTACGAGCTGAAATCCTGCGGGTTCAACCGCGAGGCGGCGAGGTATGCCGGGATCAACGAGAACAGGGGCGTCATACTGTCGATGACGATATCGGGGGCGCTCGCCGGCTTGGGCGGGGCGCTCATCGCGCTTTCCGGAACAGGGAAGGGGATCGCGGTCGTCGACGTCCTGGCGGGCGAAGGCTTCCAGGGCATCCCAATCGCGCTGCTCGGCCTCAGCAACCCGCTGGGCATATTGTTCTCGGGGACCTTGATCGCATACTTCCAGCAGAGCGGGTTCCTCCTACAGCGGCACGGGTTCGCGCCCGAAGTCATTGAAATAATCGTAGCGGTAATAATCTACTTCTCGGCGCTGGCGCTGCTGCTCAAGAGCTTCGTCTCGTATCTGATGCGCGGGAAGAAAGAGAAAAGAATAAAGGCGGCGCCCCCCAATAGCGGCACGGGAACTGGCCCGGAAGGGGGTGGCGTCTGATGGACCTCAGTGTTTTGGTATTTATCGTGCAACAGATGATGTTCTTCTCCATCCCGCTTCTCGTGGTTGCGCTGGGCGGTATGTTCTCTGAGCGGGGCGGCGTCGTAAACATCGCGCTGGAAGGCATTATGATCGTAGGCGCCTTCGCAGGGGTCCTGTTCCTGTACTTTGCGCAGGACGTCGCGGGCGGCTCAGCGGCGGCAAGTGCGCTAAACCCGCAACTCCTGCTGCTCATAGCAATGGTGATCGCGGCAGCCAGCGGGATCGGGATCTCGCTCTCGCACGCTTACGCCTCGATACACATGAAGGCGAGCCAGGTCATCAGCGGCACTGCGATCAACATGTTTGCGCCAGCTTTCGCGATCTACGTCGCTCGCACCATCCGCACGGTGCAGCAGATACCGTTCAATAACGTTTTCTTCATCGAATCCGTGCCGCTTCTGGGCGAGATACCGATAATCGGCCCGTTCTTCTTCCAGAGGACTTACATAACGACATATGTCGGGTTCCTGATCCTGGCCATCGCGTGGATCGTGCTGTACAAGACGCCGTTTGGGCTGCGGCTGCGGTCTTGCGGCGAGCACCCGCAGGCGGCTGATTCGGTGGGCATCAACGTGTACAGGATGCGCTATGCGGGCGTGATGATCTCGGGGGCGCTGGCGGGCGTCGGCGGGCTGATTTTCGTCGTCCCGACGTCGATAACCTTCGACTCGAATGTCGCGGGGTACGGGTTCCTCGCGCTCGCCGTCCTGATTTTCGGCAACTGGAAACCGGGGCGGATACTGTTCGCGGCGTTCTTCTTCGGGCTTATGAAGACGGTCTCGGTCGCCTATTCGAGCATATCGTTCCTAAACGCATTGGCGATACCCAGCGTTGTATACAAGACGATCCCGTTCCTGGCGACAATGATAGTGCTGGCGTTCACATCCCGCAGGTCGCAAGCGCCAAAGGCAGCCGGAGTCCCCTATGACAAAGGGACGAGATAGGAGGGGCGGATGAAACCTTTATACCATATCGGATTCGACGACAGCCACGGCGCGGAGTTCGCCATTTTGCCCGGCGACCCCGGGCGCGTGGAGAAGATTGCCGGACATTTGGAAAACCCGCGCTTCCACCACCAGAACCGCGAATACACCACCTGGCTCGGGGAGCTGGGCGGGCGGACAGTTATGGTCATGTCGACAGGCATGGGCGGGCCTTCCACGGCCATCGCCGTGGAGGAGCTTCACCAGACGGGCGTCAGCACGTTCATACGGATCGGGACGTGCGGCGGGATGGCTGACAAGGTCATCGGCGGCGACGTTGTGATAGCGACAGGCGCAATCAGGCAGGACGGGACCAGCAAGGAATACGTGCCGATCGAGTTCCCGGCAGTCGCCGACCTGTCGGTCACTAACGCGCTTGTCCAAGGCGCGAAGAACCTCGGCGCGACCTGGCACGCGGGCATAGTGCAGTGCAAGGACTCCTTCTACGGCCAACACTCCCCGGACAGGATGCCTATAGGCTACGAGCTGAAGGACAAATGGCAGGCATGGATAAAGGCGGGGTGCCTGGCTTCGGAAATGGAAAGCGCCACCCTCTTCATTGTGGCGCAGATACTCGGCGCCAGGGCGGGGGGCGTCTTCAACGTCGTCTGGAACCAGGAACGGGCGAAGAAAGGCCTGGAAAGCCCGGAATCCCACGACACGGAGATCGCGATCCGGACGGCAGTAGACGCCATGCGGCTGCTGATATGCGGCTGCTGATTTAGACGAGACAAGAAATCCACCAAAGGTCCAAAAGACCTTTGGTGGATTTTTGGTGCGCAAAAGGAGCTGCCTCAGGCTATCACCTAAGGTGTTTTACCACAAATGTCTTGATGTTCGAACCGTTGCCTTTTATATCGAAAACCAGCTCGCAGCAGCCGCAGTCGAGGGGAACCACGCCATTGACGTTTTTGTTGTTCACATTCTCTGCGATGACGATGCTCATGCCGTCGAGTACCAAAGTCAGCGTGGCTTTGTTGACGGCGCTCAGAACCAACTGCGTCCCCGTCAGGCCCTTTGAGAGGACGGCGGCCTGCCGCGGGCGCAGGAAGTGCGCCTGGGAGTTCTCCACAGTGAGCATCGGCACGATGTTCCTTGGCTCGTCTTCAGCGCCGCACCGTGTGCATTTGTAGACGTCATAGCCGTCCGTGAAGCAATACGGCGGGATCGTCTCCGCGTACTCGAAATACTCGTCGCAGTAATGCCTCTCCCCGAAGACTTCCCATTGGGTTATGCCCATTCCGGCAGTAAGTCCGCCGTTTTGCGACCTTGCCGTGTTGATGCGGAAAGCCTGCGTCGTCACCACGTCAAAGCTCGCGCCGTTCCAGCGGGTGTTGCCCCAGTTGAGGTTGTTCGCGGTGCTCGACGCGAGGACGCCGAGGCGGCCCGCGCCCTGGCCTACGTCATTGATGAAGAACTCGATCCTCACCCAGTCTTCGGTATCCTTGCACCAATACTCGATGTAGGTGTCGGGGCTCGGGAGGAAAGTCCCCCTGTAAGCGCCGCGCGCCAGATCGTCAAGTATCTTGCTTGTATGCCAGCGGACGCGGGTGCTGTCGATGTCCATGAGATGCGGGAAATCGATCATGATGTAATGGCGGTCGAAGGGATTGGGGTTGATTCGGTCTACCTCGCCCGTCACCGGGTTGAGCCTCTGGAATCTTTCCTTCCACTCCCATGCGGCGATTTCGCGGTTGTCCGCCGACCTCGGTGGCCACGGGATAACCTCGGGGCCGCCGAACCCGTCGAGCACGCCTCTTTCGGTGTTCCAGGTGTTCTGGTTTTTGCCGATGTCGTTTACGGCGCTGTTTGTCAGTATACCGTCGACCATATTTCTGGTCAGCGACGCCACGCCTTCCGGGTTGTCGAACAGGTGGCGAATATGGCTGACCGTCAAGAAGCCGCCGTGCTGCGGACGGGCGATATTCCGCTGGTTCTGATTCCTTACCGCTGCCTGACTGAGCCCCGGAGTGACAGCAGAGGGGGTGACGCCGTCCTGCGCGAACATGGCAAGGATAAGTGCGCTGGCCGCCGCGTCGATCTGCGCCTGCGTGCCGCCCTCTTCAAGGCGTGCAATAGCGGCTTCGAGGGCTTCTTCAAGTTCTTCGCTTTCGCGGGCCTGCGCCGCCGCAATGGCGTTTTCCAGCGTGGTTGTGTGCCTGAGGTGGGTGAAATCCACTTCCACATTGTCCATATGGAGGGCAGTGTTCATCAGTTTGATCTCGTAGCCCCAGTTCTCAGCGGTAGAAGTTTGCGCATTGTTGTAATGATTCGTGGGGGCGCCCGTAACGATTAGCCAAAGGTACTGCGTACCTTCCGGGACTTCAAATGTCGCTTTGCCTTCCGGGTTGGCAAACGTCGCGATGTGCATTTCGCCATAGGTGCGCCCGCCCGGCTCACGCAGGTTGCTGTCGTCAACAGCCAGGAAGCCGTAGCGCCAGCCCGCATTTGACCTCTGAGCAGTGGTGATCGGGAAAGCGTTTTGATCGAGCCCCTTGAAATCCACCTCAACTATGCCGCCCTCTTCGGGGACTTCCAGGCGGATGGAGTTCCAGCCATAGCTGTTGGGGACGCGCCCCCACGCCACGCGGTACCAGTCGCTGCCGTCGTTCGTGAACCCGGAGTCATGCACATTGGCGAATGGGGCGCACGCGTATCTCTGATGGTCGAAGTCCCAGGTCACCATCTTCTGCGCCATTTCGAATATTTCCTTGTTGAACCCATTTTGGTTGATTCCGGTGAAGAATTTATACTGCTCGACCAGTTGGGAGTTGCTGCCTACCTGGCTCGCCCCAATCGAGCGGCCGCGCGTAAACCTGCCGATGAAGTCCTGGCCGTGGATATCGGCCCAGCCGTGGAACACCAGGGTATGCGACCATTGGTTCTCGCTGAGCCCAAAGGGCGCGTGGCTGGAGCCGGTTATCGACAACCCGTGGTGCTCATAGAAGAACCAGTGGGGGTACATCGACCACAGTTTGTACTGGGCCAGCGTCTCGGTCTGGAACTGGCCGTTGGGGTAACCGCCGCCAAACCATGTGTTGTTCGCCGCAAGCTGGGTCGTGAATTGGAAAGCATGCCCAAGCTCATGGACGAAAGTAGCGAACTCCCAATGTCCGGTGATGGGGTTGACGAAGGGTTTCGACGAACCGACATTGTGGGTGATCGCGCCGTTGGTTATGCTCGTGCCTGAATAGGTGGAAGCGGCAGTGCCGCCGCTGGCTGCCCAGCCATTGGCATGCACAAGGTGAATGCGCATCGTGAAGACGTCCCATACGTGATTCCGGTCGGGGCTGCCATAAGCGGCGACGTCGCGGATATGCTCGAAGATCCTGTCGACCTCGGCGCAGAGTTCGGGCATAGGCAGGCGGTAGTCTACCGGCATGGCTGCGCGGGTGGAGCAGTTGATCGGGCAGACTGTGCAGACCTCGCCGGGGGATACGCAGTCGGGTCTCCTCCCGCCGGACCAGTTCCCGGTGTTCTGCCAGAAGACGGTGATGTGCTCCGTGACGATGCTGTTCTGAGCGGAGTACCCGCTGGCGGGCGCCCACATGTTGATCTTGACCCCGTCGAAGGGCAGTCCCCTCCTGGCGCCATACAGGGCGAGGTCGGGCAGGAGCCCAGCGATGAAGCCGACCGTGCATTCGCAATTACGTTTGATTTCCTGGCAGTTGCGGCAATGCACAAGGCACTCCATGCGGTTGCAGCTTTCCTGTTGGCAGCGACCGGCCGGGCCGCTGGTGCTGTACTCGCTCGCCTCGAACGGCTCAAAAGCGGGCAGGATGCCATCTCCGTCGGATATCTCGGCAATGGATGTGACGCCCAAAGCCAAAGACATTGCTGTTACGAGTATCAGCGCGATAATGCTTCTAGATGTTTTTCTCAAATAATTCAACTCCTTAATATTTTTTGCCACATAGCCATTATATTATATAAAGGGCACGTCCGGGGTTCAATATATTTTCAGTGAATGAGTTGAGAATGCGGGAAAGCAGTAATATATTCCCAAAGTTCTTGACTTTTACAGGCTACTAAAGCTTTCGCTGAATGAATAGGGAAGCAACTCGCTCAGCGGGATTTCTTTGATGTTCTGGCCGTCGTCGAGGCACACGACCGTTATTTGTGGGCAGAATGAGTTCAGGTACTGCCTGCACGCGCCGCATGGTGTGCAGAAAATCAGCTTGTCCAGGCCGCCGACCACGGCGATCTTCTCGAAATCGCTGTATCCCTCAGAGAGCGCCTTCACGAGGGCGCACCTTTCGGCGCATATGTTCGTGACGCCTATACCCGACGGGTCCTCAATGTTGCACCCCAATACGACTTTCCCGCATTTAGTCAGCAGCGCTGCCCCGACCTTGAACCCGGATATCTCCGGTCGGGCGAACCCCCTGGCCTCCTTAGCCAATTCGATGAGCTTTTCGTTATCAAAAGTGTGACTCATTGTGTCTGCTCCTCTCCTAATATCGTTCTTGCCGTCCCTGTGTTCGTAATCGTCATTATACCATGTGATTATTTTGCATTTCAACTTTGCTATTCCAATTTCACTCCTACTGCGGTATAATGACTGCTGCGAACTCCGTCATCCCGGGCTTGACCCGGGATCCCCCACGGCAAGGCGCATTATTCAGGGGATTGCGGGTCAGGCCCGCAATGACGATGCTTGTAATGGCGCACGGGGTGCGCATGGATTTTAGGGGGTATGCTTATGCCGACGCCGCACAACTCCGCGCATGCGGGGGAGATAGCAACAACCGTGCTCATGCCTGGCGACCCGCTGCGGGCCAAGTTCATCGCCGAAAAATACCTGGAGGCGCCCGTGCAATTTAATTCTGTGCGCGGCATGCTCGGCTTCACCGGGGAATATCATGGTAAGCGGGTTTCCGTTATGGGTAGCGGCATGGGGATGCCTTCGATAGGCATCTACTCATTCGAGCTGTATACGACATATGGCGTCGAGAACATCATCCGCATCGGCTCTTCGGGAGGGTGTGCCGAGGGACTCAAGGTCTTCGACGTCGTGCTTGTGCGGGACGCATACAGCGAGTCGTCCTATGCCAGGTACCAAAGCGGCTTCGAGGGCGACACGATCGCCGCGAGCCCCGCCCTGTCGGGAAAGCTCCGCGAGAGCGCCGGACGCCTCGGCGTCCCGCTTGTGGAGGGGCGCATCCATTCGAGCGACATTTTCTACCGCTCGATCAAATCAGAACCTGACTACTGGGTCAAAGTCCGGGACGAGAAAAACTGTCTGGCCGTAGAGATGGAAAGCTTCGCGCTGTTCCACAATGCAAACGTCACCGGGAAGAACGCCGCGTGCATCCTGACGGTTTCGGACATGCTGACAACTATGGTGGAGACAACGCCCGAGGAGCGGGAGAGAGGCTTCACAGAGATGATGGAAGTAGCGCTAGGGGCGCTGTAATCGGCGGGATACGGAGAACGTGGCTATATGGGCAAGCTTGAGCTTAAGAAGCTTATAGATACTGCTGCCGGACGTGCGCCGGCGGACCTGGTGATCCGCGGGGCTAGGATCGTCGACGTCTATGGCGGGGGGCTCATCAACGGTGACATCGCCGTTTCCGGCGGATCGATCGCCGGGATCGGGGAATACTCCGGCGCGGTCGTCGTCGACGCCGGGGGCCTATACGCCGTCCCTGGGTTCATCGACAGTCACATACACATCGAATCGTCCTATGTCAGCCCGGAGGAGATAGGCAGGCTGCTCGTGCCGCACGGCGGGACTACGATCATCGCTGACCCACACGAGATAGTAAACGTCTGCGGCCTCGCGGGGCTGGAGTACATGCTTTCCGCCGCAAGAGAGACGGCTCTCGACATAAAATTCATGTTACCTTCCTGTGTCCCTGCTACGCCATTTGAGCACTCCGGGGCAGTCATTGGGGCTGACGCCCTGCAGAAGCTGATAGCGGATGAAAGGGTCGCCGGATTGGGGGAATTCATGGACTATCCCGCAGTCATAGCGGCGGATGGCGATGCGCTCGACAAGCTGCTGACTGCAATAGAGGCGGGCAAGCCGATAGATGGGCACAGCCCCGCCGTCGAAGGGAAGAACCTGAACGCATACGCGGCGGCAATGATACGCTCGGACCATGAGTGCAGGGCCGTCGACGAGATGATCGAGCGCATATCCAGGGGGATGTACGTGCTGATGCGCCAGGGCTCGGCCTGCCACGACCTGAGGAACCTGCTCAAGGGGGTGACCCCGGAGAACAGCCGCCGCTGCCTCCTATGCAGCGACGACAGGCAGCCCAAGACCATGCTGGAGCTTGGACACCTGGACGACCACCTCCGAATATGCGTCAGCGAAGGGCTCGACGCCATTACGGCGATCCGCATGGCGACGCTGAACGCGGCGGAGTGCTTCCGCCTGTACGACCGGGGCGCGATAGCTCCGGGGCTCAGGGCGGACATTGCGCTGATCGAGGACCTGCGCGACTTCAAGGTCAGGAGAGTTTTCATAGAAGGGGTCGAGGCAGCCCGCGACGGGGCCTACCTGCCTCCCATATGCCGGAAGGGCATCGGGTCCGTGGCAGGGAGCTTCCATGTCAAGGATTTCTCGATAAGCAAATTGAGAATGCCGCTAAAAAACGGCAGGGTACACGTTATAGGGCTGAACCCGGGCAGCGTGGTGACCGACAAACTGGTCGAGACCGTGCTGCGGGATAAGCAGGGGGATTTCATGCATGACCCCGGCCTGGATATCGTAAAGATCGCAGTTGTCGAGAGGCACCAGGACACGGGCAACGTCGCCCTGGGGCTCATCAAGGGGTACGGGATCAAACGCGGCGCGGTCGCGCTCTCGATAGCGCACGATTCGCACAACATCATCGTGGTGGGTGTAAACGACGAGGACATGGCCCTCGCTGTGGATGGACTAGTGGCGCAGGGGGGCGGGGTCGTCCTGGCGCTGGACGGCGAGGCGATCGAGCGTATGCCAATGCCCATTGGGGGCATAATGAGCGACAAGAACGGCGAGTGGGTGGACGAAAAGCTGACGGCGCTACACGAAGCCGCTATAGTGCGCCTTGGCGTCAGTCCGAAGCTCGACCCAATCATGACGCTATGCTTCATGTCGCTCCCGGTCATCCCGGAGATCAAGCTGACGGACATGGGCCTTTTTGACGTTGCGAAATTCGGGTTTATAGACATCGACGCCGAATAGTGGCGTGAATAATATTAAGCGAGGTATAAAATGAAACAGTTTCCAAGCATTTTCAATGATGTGATCGGCCCTGTCATGGTAGGCAATTCGAGTTCCCACACCGCAGCTTCGGTCAGGATCGGGAACGTTGTCAGGCAGCTTGCCGGGAACAAGGCGGTCAAAAAGATCAAGTTTTCTTTCGACAAGAAAAGCTCACTTGCCACGACACACAGGAGCCAGGAGTCCGATATCGGGCTGCTTTCCGGCCTGCTGGGGTTCGACACGCACGATGAGCGGATACCCGATGCTTTCAGGCATGCTGATGAGGCGGGGATCGACTACCGCTTCGAGGTCCTGGAGATAGGCCCGGGACACCCGAACGCATATTATATCGATTTTACGACCGCCGACGGGAAGCGGCTCAACCTGACCGCAGTGTCCGTAGGCGGGGGGATGATAGAGATCACCGAATACATCGGGTTCCCGGTTTCGATAGACGGTGGCTTCTATGAGACGCTGATACTATGCGCCAACCCGCAGGCCGCCGCCGTGCTCAAGGAGGCGAGCGAGACGCTGATCGGGGACAGAAGCATCGTGAGCGTCTCGGAAAAGGGCGGGAAGGCCCTCATCAACATCAAATCGGAGGAAGAGCTTGCCCTTGATTTTTCGGTCGCGGAGATCAAGCGCATCTCCCCGGTCGTTCCTGTGCTGTCGCA
>Ga0123353_10005003_pt1 | contig 17264 bp, 15 predicted proteins | sample TergutLab28metaG_3_FD_92763 | JGI IMG/M metagenome (GOLD analysis project Ga0123353, IMG submission 92763) | Labiotermes labralis P3 segment gut microbial communities from Petit-Saut dam, French Guiana - Lab288 P3 | ecosystem: Host-associated > Arthropoda: Insects > Digestive system > Gut ...
AACTAGGGCGCGCAGCGCTTCTTCACAAAGGTCTTCACTTTCGGCGATAACCAACGCGCCGACCTCCATGCTTTCATAGTCGGCATAATCGGTTATGCCGCCCGTGCCTCTGAGATCAGGATCTTCCCAGTTAAGGACGTCAATAACTCCGGGAATCGCCTTGGCTTTGGAAGCGTCCATCGACTTGATACGCGCGTTTGCGTATGGACTTCTTAAATACCTGGCGTGGAGCATGTTCGGGACGACATAATCTGCGCCGAATTTTGCGACGCCCGACGCATGAGTCCAGGACAACGATCCTGGAACATTCGGTTTTCCGACAATCTTAAAATCTGTTCTCTGTCCGTTTATACCTGCGAGATCGGCCATAACTGTAACTCCTTTGAAAAAGATATTATCATTTTACGAAATTCCAAAGTAAAATCAATTTTTTGTGACGCCGGCGGCTTCAGGGCGGTTCGGAGCCCCAGGCAAGCGCTGATTAATACCTTAGAAGCTTTAAAATTAAAACAAACAACTATAAGAAACAGGGAGGATTGAAATCATGCGGAGAATTTTAACTTCCATCGGCGCACTCTTCGTGTTGTGCCTGCTTTCGCAGCCGGCCGCCGTACTTGCCCAGAACCTTCCACTCGGGGAAGCTGCGCCGGCAACCGGCAACGTCCTGAGACTTGGACATCTGGGCCGCCACATCGGCGATATTGAGAGGATCATCCACTTCTATCACGACTTGCTGGACACCGGCCTTCAGGGCCAGCGCAACGAACCCAGGCAGTTTTTTACCACGCCGGGGCTGCGCGATTTTGCCAACACGCCCGATTACGCGCAATTCCGCGCGGTGATTCTCCCGATTCCCGGAACGGCAGTCGAGGCAGGCAAGGGGCAGGAGGCCACAGTCGAGGCTATCGAGTTTCGCAACATGAACCGGCGTCAGTACGTGCAGGCTATGCAGGATATCGGCAGCTCCCGCCTGGTTCTGTTTCTACGTGATCTTGACGGGGCGCTCGAAAAGCTGAAAGCCGATGGAGCCGTGATCGTTACCGCCGAGGGCAACCCGGTCGAAGTATCATCACGGTATGGTTCAGGTAAAAAAGAGCGCGCCATCGTCGTGCGCGATCCCGACGGGTATCCCGTCGAACTGGTGCAGCTGGATGTTCTCCCGAAAACCACGGCGCCGGCGGACAGCAATATTATCGGCGCGCGCGTCTCTCTTACAGTGGAAGACCTGGAAGCGAGCGAGAAGCTGTACACCCTGCTTGTCGGACCGGAGTTGAAATTCTGGAGCAGTCCGTCCTTCATAAGGGACGAGGCGTACAACAAACTCTGGAATACGCCGGGGGCGGAATTCCGCTACGGGGCCGCGCTGGTTCCCGGATCTCCCGTTTATATGGAGTTTGTCCAGTTCCGCGGTATTAAACAGGAGAAACAGGATACGATTTTGCAGGACATCGGCACCGCGCACTTTCTATTTATGGCCGAAGACGCGGAAGTAGCGCTGTCGCGCGTGAAAGAGGCAGGTATGAAAACCGTGGCCCTGAGCGGCAGCTATGTACATATCGGGCCTACGGCGCCTGCTCTGTTTTCCAAGGAAATAAACAATTTCTTCATTGAGTTCATCGCACGATCACCGGTACAAAATCCCGGTCAGGCGCCGGCCAAAGCGAAGTAACCGGGGTAATTACCAGGAGGTGTGTATGAAACAGGTTTGCGCCGTCAAAACAGGCAACATGCAGGATCCGGATCCGGAGAAACGCGGCAAGGTAGAAGTGCTCGACGTTTCCGTCAAACCTGTCGGCGACGACGAGGTAAAAGTCAAGGTCGCCTATTGTTCCATCTGCGGTTCCGATCCGCACGTAGTCGGCGGGATTTTCGGATGGGAGCCGCCCTTCGGCCTCGGCCACGAGCTTTCCGGCGTCATCGTTGAAGTCGGCAAAACCGCCGCCGCGCACGGCTGGAAAGTCGGAGACCGGGTCGGCGGAAATTTCAGAAATTATTGCGGCAAATGCTACTACTGCGCCAACGGCATGGAGCAATTCTGCGAAAACGCGACAGAAGAACCCGGCATGGCCGAATATGTAGTCTGGAACGAACGGCAGCCCGTCATAGTGCCGGACGGTGTTTCGCTGAAAAACGCCTGCCTCATGGAACCTGTGTCAATAGCCGTGCGCGTCATGGACAAGACAAACATCAAAATCGGTCACAACGTGGCGGTATCCGGCGGCGGCCCGATAGGTCTTTTATGCCTTCAGCTTATAAACCTGTACGGCGCGGTCAATCTCACCCTGCTTGAACCTAATCCCGCGCGCCGCGAACTCGCCCTGAAATACGGCGCCAGGTACGTCCTTGATCCAATGAAGGAAGATGTGGAAAAACGGGCCGATGAAATCACCGGCGGCCGCGGTTTCAACGTCTGCCTCGAAGTCTCGGGCGCGCCGGGCGCCGCTGAAACCTTGCTTAAAATCTCCGCGAAATGCGCGCGCATCGTATATGTGGCCCAGTATCCGCGTGACTACAATATGCCTCTCAATCTTCACGAGCAGTTTTTTATGAAGGAGCTCGACATCACCGGCACTTTCGTGTCGCCATACGCGTTCACGCGCGCGGCGCAGATCATCAGGCGCCTGGATCTCGACGATCTTACGGCCGTCGTCTTCCCGATAGACCGGGCAGTCGAAGCCTTTGAAGCCCACCTGACAGGCAGGCACCCGAAAGTCCTGATCCGGTGCAACTCCGGCCTCGACTGAAGGACATCGGATGGATTACTTGTTCACCGCCGCCTCAAAAGGAATCAGGATGACACCGGTTGACGCAGAGTTTGTCACGAACGAAAACTTCACTTCCAAAGTGTACCAAGACGAACCCATACCCATCACCGACGAACAAATTGAAAACCGTATTCCGCCGGAATACCGGGTCATGAAAAAAATAGCCATAACCATGAGCTCTTACCACGAACCAGCCGAAAAAATATTCTATAAACAGGGCAAATTTATGGAATATTTTGAGGATGATTATGATTACGGGGATGAGTTCATACAATATTTCCCGACTTATCGGTCAATGAACAACCATGAGCTTCGCGGTTATTTTTCATGGCGTACCAAAGTCAGGCGCGGAGTAATTGAGAAAACGTCGCTCTCTTTTGTTTTTATATACATTTATGAATTAATCAACCGGATCGGCGTGCGCTCTACGGAGGAAGGTTTTCATGCCCTGAAAAATTTCTGGACGGCATATAAAGAGATAGACTCCGGTATTAACCGTTATGTAAAATTATGGCTTAAAGATTATGTTGTGTACAACAATCTTGACAAATCTTTACTTGAAGGTTTACTTGATACGAACTTTAACAACGCGGTAATGACGCTGCTAAATCATAAATCCCACAACGCGGACGAAGTATTTTCAGCCTTAAGCTCCCTGTCCCCGTATAATATGGAAAGTTCCAGATTTTTCAAACAGTATCCTGATGACGTTAAAAGCGTCACTTGCGCCGTTTTTTCCGCGTTATCGGATTATTACGAAAAAAACTGCAAAAATACACTCTGCGAAAAGTTCTTTGGTAAAATTTATACCTATTCCTATCTCATGTTCAGCTCCGCAGTATTTTATAATCAAATACGTCAGAAGGATTTCGTTTATGAAATCAACGATCTTTGCAAATACACATGCAAAAACGGAAACTGGAGCTGCAAAAGTTTCTTTCCCTACGGCGGTAAAAACCGGCAGATCGGGGCGCTGTTGAAAACCATTGATTTCACTATGCGTCAAATGTACAATTATAAGTCCGCACTAAAAGTTGTGGAACCGACTAAAACGCTACAGGGCCTGATCAGTAAAGCCATAGATAAATATAAGGAAAATCAAAGAGAAGCCGCCGGGCTCAGGATTGAAATTGACGTTTCCAGGCTTCAAAACATACGAAAGGCCGCACTTGAAACACAGGGCAAATTACTTGTTGAGGAACTGGAAGAAGCGGATGTTCCGGAATGTTTTGACAAAAAAGAAGCCCCGGAAAACCATGCGGGTTTGAGCGATACCGAATACCTGTTTATGAAATGCCTGCTGTACGGCCGGGCGTATACCGATCTGGTCCAGTCAAAAGGCGTGCCGTTGTCGGTACTGGTTGATGCCGTCAACGAAAAACTCTTTGACCGTTTTGACGACACGGTGATCGTTGATACCGGATACCGGCCGGAACTGATCCCGGATTACGTGGAAGGACTGAAAGAAATAATCAGAGAATGAAAATCCCAAGAAGGATATCAACAGTTATCATAAATTCTTTAAAAGGCGGGGTCGTGCCAAGAATCGGCCTGCCGTATATCACCGTAGGCCGGGAAACGGAAATCAACGCCCTGCTGAATGACGTTGATATTATTGCGGACGGCGGCGCTTCCTTCCGTTTCATCGTGGGAAAATACGGAAGCGGTAAGAGCTTCCTGCTGCAGACAATCCGTAACTATGTAATGGACAGAAATTTCGTCGTGGCGGACGCCGATCTTTCGCCCGAAAGACGTATGCAGGGAACAAAAGGGCAGGGACTCGCGACATACAGGGAACTTGTCCGTAACATGTCTACAAAAACAAGACCGGACGGCGGCGCGCTTACGCTGATACTGGATAGATGGATAAGCGGCATACAAAACGAGGTTGCGGCGGAAAGCGGCCTTTCTTTTGAGAGTAGCGGGTTCACGGCGTTGGTGGAGGGAAAAATCCATGAAGTAATAAATTCATTAAACGAAATGGTTCACGGCTTTGATTTTGCAAAACTGCTGACCATTTACTATAGAGCTCACATCGACGGTAACGATGAAAACAAGATAAAGGTCGTCAAATGGTTTCGCGGCGAGTACGCGTACAAAACGGAAGTCAGGGCCGAACTTGGAGTAAATATCCTAATTACCGACGACGACTGGTATGAGTATATAAAGCTGTTTTCGACGTTTCTCCGAAAAGCGGGATACGGCGGGCTTATGATCCTTATTGACGAACTTGTCAATATTTACAAAATACCCAACAGCATTACCAGGCAGTACAATTACGAAAAAATCCTTACAATATATAATGACACGCTGCAGGGAAAAGCCCGTTATTTAGGCGTTATTATGTGCGGCACGCCCCAGTGCATTGAAGATACGCGGCGCGGCGTATTCAGTTATGAAGCCTTGAAATCACGCCTGGAAGAAGGGCGTTTCAACCTTGACGGAATCAAAGACGTGCTGGCTCCCGTTATCAAGCTGCTGCCGCTTACCTACGAAGAAATGCTCGTGCTTATTGAAAAGCTGGCCGACATACACGCCGGCCTTTTTGAATACGAACGGACCCTGGGCCAGGAAGACCTGATCAACTTCATTAAAATCGAATTCAGCCGGATCGGAGCGGATACAAATATTACCCCCCGCGAGGTTATCCGCGATTTTATCGAGGTGCTGAACATCATACACCAGAATCCGAAAATCGGAGTTTCGGAGCTTCTTGGCTTGAAAACATTCACGTATGCCAGGCCGGAGCAGCCGGACGAAGCCCCGGAAAAAGAGTTTGAGGAATTTGAACTATAACGCCGGCGGTAACATTTTAAGGGAACCTCTGATTAATTGCCTGTGCGGGCGAATCGCTGCGTTGCGCGGTGCTCGCAACCTCGATTATCCTGTTGATATATCTTGGTTTCTGCGCTCCGTGCGCCTTGCGCTTCATCCCGCGCAGACAATTAATCAGAGGTTCCTAAGGTCATGATGGAAATCGACAAAAGGATCAACGGCGTCGCGGAAAAATCCATGAACGGGCCGACGCTTTCGCGCGCTGACGCCGAATTTGTAATCGGACTCCCCGACAAATATCTGGCAAAGCTGCTCGCTGCGGTATTTGAAGTCCGCAAAAAATACAAAGGCATGACGGTGGGCATCCAGCTTCTCACGAACGCGCGGAGCGGCGACTGCACGCAGAACTGTTCCTATTGTGCCCAGTCGTCGGAAAGCAGTGCGGACATTGATAAATACCGCATGGTCGCGTATGAAAAACTTTCCGGCGACGGAAAGATTGCCGATGAAAAGCGCCTCGCGCGGCATTGCATCGGACTGTCCGGACTGCGTTTTACCGATGATGATATCGAAGAATTTGCCGCATCCGTAAGATCGCTGAAAGGCGAATCCGGACTGCCGGTCTGCTGTTCCATAGGTTTTCTAACTGAGGCGCAAGCCCGCCTTTTAAAAATATCCGGCGTGGACCGCATCAATCATAACCTAAACACGGGCCGCCGGTTTTATCCGTCAATCTGCACGACGCATACATATAACGAGCGTTTCGCGAATATCCGTATGCTGCAAAGGCTGGGGTTTGAAATCTGCTGCGGCGGGATAATCGGCATGGGCGAAACCGATAACGATGTTCTTGATCTGCTGTTCGATCTGCGTGAAATCAATCCACAGGCAGTGCCGGTTAATTTTCTCATCCCGCTTGAAGGTACGCCGCTTTTCGGGTTGGACGTTTCGCATCTTACGCCGGAATACTGTCTGCGCGTACTTTGTCTGGCGCGGCTGATGATTCCGCATGCGGACATACGCTGCGCGGCCGGCCGTGAGGTTTATCTGAAGGGACGGGAAAAAGAGATGTTTTACGCGGCGGATTCCATTTTTGCGGCCGGATACCTTACCGCTTCCGGACAAGCCATCGACGATACGATCGAGCTGGTAAAACAAGCCGGTTTTGAATATGTAATTGAATGACGGCTATCTGCGGATGATTTGCCTCTGATTGCGCCCCCCGCAGAATTCTCATGAATATACGGGTTAGTCCAATATGGACGCAGCGACGATGTTGGCGATAACGCCGCGCAGATGATTGATATTTTTTCCGCCGGATGGATGTACCCGGTTGCTGAGGATGATAACGAAGCTGTCGCTTGGAGGATGTATCCAGATTGATGTTCCCGTAAACCCGGTATGTCCGAACCCGCCGGAAAACAGGTCTCCCAACGGAGATGAGTATTCCGAGTTTATATCCCAGCCGTAACCCCGGATATTCGCCGCCTGCGGCGGGGACTGCGGGCTTGTCATAGCCGCAACGGAGGCTTCTGAAAGCAGGCGTTCGCCGCCCTCGCTATTATAGAAGACGCCTCGATTCAGCAATGTCTGCGCGTAGATCGCCAGATCGCGCGCGCTTGAAAAAACGCCGGCCTGCCCGGAAACGCCGCCCATTTTCCATACCGTAATATCGTGGACTTCCCCGCGCAGCATTTTATATTCCGCCGGTTTTATCCCTTTCATCATTTGCTGCGCGTTTTGCCGCATTTCAGTGGGCGCTATACGCGCCGTCCAGTCGGCGGGAGGCTGAAACGCGGTTTCAGTCATGCCGAGCGGCAAAAAGATATGTTCCCGCGCATAAACGTCCAGCGCTTTGCCGCTTACGGCGCGCACGAGTTCCGCAAGGACGATGAAATTCAGATCGCTGTAAGCAAACGATTTCCCCGGCGTGCCTGAGACTTTTTCTTTCCAGAGTTCTTCCAGCGCCGCCGCATGGCCGAACCATTCCCTTGAAGGATCGAAACCCGGCCGTAATCCCGAATAGTGCGTCAAAAGCTGGCTCACGGTGATGTCGTCCTTGCCGCCGCCGGTGAATTTCGGAAGATAGCGTTTAACGGGGTCGCCAAGACGCAGGCTTCCATTATCCACGAGCTGCATAATGGCCGGCGTGGTCGCCACGACTTTCGTCATAGAGGCAATGTCAAATATCGTATCTGTTGTCATCGGTTCCGGTCCAGGCTTGATCGCACGGTTTCCGAAAGCTTTCAGATAGGCGATTTTTCCTTGCCGGGCCGCCAGCACAACCGCTCCCGGCAATTCTCCGTCTTTAATGGACGCTTCCACCGCCGCTTCGATATTTTGCAGACCGGATGAGGAAAAACCCGCTTCTTCAGGCGATGCTTCAGACAGTTCGGATGAAGGAAGACCCGCCGCCTCGGTCGATGTTTCAGGCATATTACCGCGGATAAGCGACTGGGTAAAAATGATCCCGCCAAGGCAAAGGCCGCAGGCGACTATTCCAAATACAAACCGGCGAATCAGAAACACGGCGTTTCGCTCCTTTTCCCGTACAGAGCCATATAGCGTTTGGCGGAACTTTCCCAAGACCAGTCTTCCGCCATAGCCCTCCTCACCAGTTTTTTCCACGCAACATGGTCGGAGTAAACGGAAAGCGTCTCGCGGATTGATTGCGTCAGCGCCCCGGCGGAATATTCGGTAAAAACGAATCCCGTCCCCCTGTTTCCGTCATATTGAACGACAGTGTCGGCAAGACCGCCCGTCCGATGAACAACAGGAATGGTTCCGTAGCGCAGGCTGTATATCTGGTTCAGGCCGCAGGGCTCATATCGGGAAGGCATAAGAAACATATCGCATCCCGCCTCGATTTTATGCGCGAGCGGATTATCGAAAGCCAGCCGCGCGGCGATTTTCTCCGGAAAGCGCGCGGCGAAGTTCTTTATGAGATCGTTGTAATACTGCTGTCCGGTTCCCAGAATGACCAAAAATAAATCCAGTTCCGCAATCGTGTGGATTGCTTCGGCGATAAGATCAAAGCCTTTCTGATTCGCGAGGCGCGAAATTATTCCGATCAGCGGTACACGTTTAAAATCCCGACCGTGCCCAAGGTTGAAAAATTCCAGGATGTCGCGCTTGCAAACCGCTTTGCCGGACAGTTTTTTGGATGAAAAACGCGCCACTATGAAAGAATCATTTTCCGGATTCCACTCGTTGTAGTCAATGCCGTTGACGATGCCGTGCAAATGAACGTTCCTGTCACGCAGTATGCCGTCAAGCCCGAATCCGAGCTCCGGCGCCTGAATTTCCTTCGCGTAAGTCGGGCTCACGGTTGTCACTTCATCCGCAAATACAATGCCGGTTTTCATGAAATTGACCCGTTCCCAAAATTCAAACGGCGAACAGGGATAGAAACGGTTCCTGGAAATACCCGCCAGATCAAGCGCCTCGCGCGGATAATTTCCCTGGTATGCGAGGTTGTGGATTGTGAACACCGTGCGGGCGCGGGTCAGTTTTTCCACGGCGGCGTAGTTTTCCTTAATGATACCGGGAATAAGCGCGGTATGAGAATCGTGACAATGTATGATGTCAAAAGGGTCCGGCAGCAGGATCATCAACTCGATCGCCGCCTTCATGAAAAAAATAAAGCGTTCCATGTTGTCGGCGTAGCCTTCCCCGGTAAACGGATCGTCATACACGCCGCCGCGCTCGAAATATCGGCGGGAACCGATGAGGTAAACCGTAACGCCGGTTCCCGGCATCGTCGCCTGAAAAATGGAAGCGTATTCAGTAAAATTTCCCAGGGCGACTTCAAAACCCGGAATGTCGCGGCATAGCTCAACCTGTGACGGTCCGCCGCCGGCGTTTCCGTAAGCGGGGATAATAACAGTGACTTTTGCGCCCAGTTTCTCAAGCGCCGGCGGGAGCGCGCCGACGACGTCTCCCAGGCCGCCCACCTTGGCGTAAGGCGCGGCTTCCGCCGCTATCATGACTACGCGCAAAGGAGGCGCCGGGGACATTTTCTCAGGCATTGCCGAATCCATTTTTGTTTTTCATCCCCCTCAGCAACTCCATATACTTTATTACCGAAATTTTAAATGGAATACCGGCGCTTATTAATTTCCGAGCGTTTTCATCGCCCCGTAAATACCACACCTGTACATCGGTATCAATTATCACAATTTCCACCTTTGTCAATGGATTGGGGTATAATCCTCACGAAAGATCCGGGTATAATCAGCGTTTCCCAAGGAGAACCGACGTGAGTTATCAGTATATCTATGTTATGAAGGACCTTCGCAAGGTCTATCCGCCCAACCGCGAAGTTTTGAAAGGCATCTGGCTTTCGTTCTTTCCCGGCGCGAAAATCGGCCTTATCGGCGCGAACGGCGCGGGCAAAAGTACGCTTCTTAAAATCATGGCCGGGGTTGTCACGGAATTTACCGGCGAAGCCTGGCCCGCCGAAGGCGTGCGCGTCGGTTTTCTGCCGCAGGAACCGCAGCTCGATCCCGGAAAAAACGTGCTTGAAAACGTACAGGAAGGCGTGCGTTCCACGCGCGATCTTCTGGATGAATTCGACCGGATAAACGAGCGTTTTGCAGAAGAGATGCCGCCGGAGGAAATGGACAGGCTGCTGACGGAACAGGCGCGCGTACAGGATGCCATCGACGCCTGTAACGGCTGGGAAATCGACCGGACGCTGGAAATCGCGATGGACGCGCTGCGGCTGCCGCCCGGAGACGCCGATGTTGCGATACTTTCAGGCGGCGAACGCCGCCGCGTCGCGCTTTGCCGCCTCCTGCTCGAACGCCCTGATCTCCTTTTACTGGACGAGCCGACAAATCACCTGGACGCCGAATCAGTCGCATGGCTGGAGCGTTTTCTGAAGGATTACACCGGAACAGTGGTGGCGATCACGCACGATCGCTATTTTCTCGACAATGTAGCCGGCTGGATCCTGGAGCTTGACCGTGGAGAGGGGTTGCCGTGGGAAGGAAATTATTCATCCTGGCTCGACCAGAAACAGACGAAGCTGGCCGCCGAGGAGAAGCAGGAATCGGCGCGCCGGCGTACCCTGCAGCGCGAACTTGAATGGGTACACATGTCTCCGCGCGCGCGGCAGGCTAAAGGCAAAGCGCGCTTGACCGCATACGAAAAACTGCTGGCGGAAGAAGCGGAAGCGGAAAAGCGCGTGCAGGCGACCGATCTGCATATTCCGCCCGGCCCCAGGTTGGGCGACCTGGTCGTCGAAGCCCTGAATCTGCGCAAGGCGTTCGGCGACCGCCTGCTCTTTGACGATCTTTCATTCAGGCTTCCGCCCGGAGGCATTGTCGGCGTTATCGGCGCGAACGGCGCGGGAAAGACCACGCTCTTTCGGATGATTACCGGCGAGGAGCAGCCTGACGCCGGAACCTTGCGCATAGGAGAAAGCGTCCGGATTGCTTATGTCGATCAGAGCCGCGATACGCTGAACGGCGAACGGCAGGTATGGGAGGAAATCAGCGACGGGCGCGACGTTGTGACATTGGGCAAACGCGAGGTTCCGGCGCGTTCCTACGCCGCGGCCTTTAATTTCAAGGGATCCGATCAGCAGAAACGGGTGAAAGACCTGTCCGGCGGCGAGCGCAACCGCGTGCACCTGGCTAAAACCCTGAAAAGCGGCGGCAACCTGCTGCTGCTCGACGAGCCTACGAACGATCTTGATGTCGACACCCTGCGATCGCTCGAAGACGCGCTTCTTTCCTACGCCGGCTGCGCGGTGGTAATCAGCCACGACCGCTGGTTTCTTGACCGTATAGCCACGCACATTCTTGCGTTCGAGGGAGATTCCCGCGTCGTCTGGTTTGAGGGAAATTACCAGGATTACGAGGCTGACCGCAAACGTCGTCTCGGCGCAGAGGCCGATCAGCCGCATCGTATACGCTACAAACCGCTGACAAGATAGTTTTTAATATCGCGCCGTTTGCGGCATAACCTGTTTTAATTGACTCAGCGCCGCCTATGAGCATACGATAGACATTTCAACTTCATTTCAGGGAGATAGGTTCGTCATGAAAAATGTAGATTTGATTGCTTCGTACTGGACGATCGCGGGACCGGTTCATCCGCATTCGGAATATGAATTCAGTCCCTTTGATTTCGCGGATCGCGTAAAGGCCGCGTCAAAAGCTGGTTTTACAGGTATGGGATTGAAAGAAGTCGATGTCGCGCATACGTTGGAACGCCGCTCGCTGAAGGAAATGAAAAGCATCCTGGACGACAACGGCATACGGCACGTTGAGCTGGAATTTATCACAGACTGGTTTTTGGACGGCGATAAAAAGAAGCAGTCGGATAAAATCAAGCATCTGCTGCTGGAAGCCGCAGAAGTTCTGGATGCGCGGCACATCAAGGTCGGCGATTTTGATACCACGCTTACGCCGATGCCCAGACTGATTGAGTCTTTCGCCGCCCTGTGCGCCGACGCCGAAAATTACGGAACAAAAATCCTTTTTGAGCTGATCGTGGACGCGATGATAAAAACCCTGCCGGAAACCCTTGAAATGCTTGAGGGAGCTGACGCGAAAAACGGCGGCGTCATGATCGATCTCTGGCATATAGTCAAACTTCGCATTCCTTATGAAGATGTCGCAAAAATTCCGGCGCGGTTTATGCTGGGCGTGGAACTGAACGACGGAACGCTGGAATGTCCCTGGAGTCTGCACGAAGACACCATCAATTATCGCAGACTATGCGGCGAGGGAGAGTTCGACATAAAGGGTTTCGTCAAACATATTCTGGATGCCGGCTACGACGGCCCCTGGGGGATTGAGGTTCTGAGCAACGAACTTCGAAAGAAATCGCTGGAAGAAGCCGCAACGCAGGCGTTTAACACTACAATCGCGCAGTTTCCGGACGCATAGGGAGATGGCAACTTGGATCCCGATAAAAAAACCCGTATAGAACTTTATACAACGATGCTGGAAATCCGGCGCTTTGAAGAACATGTCGCGAAAGAAGTCTTCGACGGCAACATTCCCGGATTCGCACATTCCTATATCGGCCAGGAAGCCATTGCCGCGGGCGTCTGCCGCCGGCTGAACAACAAGGACCGCATCGTCAGCAATCATCGCGGCCACGGCCACTGTATCGCCAAGGGCGCCGATATTAACCGCATGATGGCTGAAATCTACGGCAAAAAGACGGGATGCTGCAAAGGTAAGGGCGGTTCTATGCACATCGCCGATTTCAGTATCGGAATGCTTGGCGCGGACGGCATCGTCGGCGCCGGGCTGCCGATTTCAACCGGAGCTGCCTGCGCGGCAAAGCTCGAAGGAAAAGGAAACGTCGCCGTGGTTTTTTTCGGCGACGGCGCCTGCAACGAGGGAGAGTTTCACGAAAGCCTTAACCTGGCGGGCATCTGGAAATTGCCGCTCCTGTTTGTGTGCGAGAACAACGGCTACGGCGTCAACACTCCCGCCGAATACGCCATGGCGGCCGGGGATATTACACGTATTCCGGAGGCATACCACATAGCCAACCGGGTCGTTGACGGCAATGACGTGGAAGCCGTCTTTGCCGCGGCCGGAGAAGCCATAGCCCGCCTTCGCAAGGGAGACGGCCCGTATTTTCTCGAATGTAAAACCTACCGCTGGTACAAGCATTTCCTTTCAAAAGACCTTGAAGATCTGCGTCCGGAGGACGAAATCCAGGCTTGGAAGGAACGCTGTCCGATCAAGGCATACGAAGCGCTTCTTGTCGAACGCGGCGTTCTGACGCCGGCAAAATTTAAATCGATTCAGAAGAAAACGCTGCGGAAAATAGAGGAGGCTTACGCCTTTGCGCTCGCCAGCCCTTATCCCGCGCCTGAAGACGCGCTGCGGGATGTCTATTCATTGTGAACCTGAAACAGGAGCCGTATGAGAGAGATTACATACGAACAGGCGGCCGGCGAGGCTATCCGCGAGACATTTCGTAATGATCCCCGCACCGTTTACATGGGAACCGACCCGGTGCTGGACATGCAGAAGGAATTCGGCGCAGACCGCGTCCGGTTGACGCCTATCGCCGAAAACAGCTTTGTCGGCGCGGCGATCGGTATGGCAGGTTCCGGATTCCGGACTGTCGTGAATATCCGGATGGCGACCTTCGGATTTGTCGCCATGGACCAGATGATCAACCACGCCGCCAAGATCACCTATATGTTCGGCGGACAGGCAAAATTCCCCATTCTTATCCGCATGACGGTGGGCGCCGGATTTTACGGCGCGGCGGAACATTCGATCAGCCCCTACGCCATGTTTATGAACGCGCCCGGATTGAAGATTCTTTTGCCGAGTACGCCTTACGACATAAAAGGACTTTTAAAAACCGCGCTGCGGGATAATAACCCCGTCATCTCGTTCGAACCGTTTATGCTGGGCAGAACGAAAGGCGGTGTCCCGGAAGGTGAATATTTCATTCCTTTTGGAAAAGCCGCCGTCCGGCGCAAGGGAACGGATTTGACCATCGTCGCGCTTGGCCGCATGGCGCATATCGCGCTGGAGGCTGCCGGAGAACTGGCCGAATCCGGAATTTCCGCCGAAGTCATAGATCCGCGGACGCTGGTTCCGATGGATACGGCGGCGATTCTTCGATCGATCAGAAAAACCGGGAGGCTCGTGATTGTTGACGAAGCGTGTCAGACCTGCGGCGCGGCGGCCGAAATCATGGCGCAGGCCGCGTCGGACAAAAATACTTTCAGCAGGCTGAAATCCGCGCCGGCCCGCGTCTGCGGGCTGGATGTGCCGATTCCGTTCAGCCCGCCGATGGAACACTACGCGGTTCCCGACAAGGCAAAGATCATCAGGGCTGTCAAAGGAGTTATAAAGTAAAATACCGAAATCGACAGGAGGTGTTGAATATGATTAAGACTCTGACGGCATGTACCGCCGAAATAGACGACGAAAAACTTGCTGTCGAACAAATCAGGTCTCAATTGAATCTCGATAGCGGCCTTCTGAAGAACACCATCGGCATAGTAGCCTGTCATTATGAATTTGTTCTTTCGGGAACCCTGAAGGCCTTATGCGGGGCTCTGCCCTTTGACGTCGTCGGAACGATTTCGTCGTCTCTATCCGTTAAAAGCGGAACCGATTCGCTTCTTTTGACGTTGATGGTCATGACAAGCGACGACGTTGAATTTGTCAAGACTCTGACCCCTTCCTTACTGACCGAACCGGGGCAGGTGATCGCTGAAAGCTATAAAGCCGTTTGTCGGGCGGAAAAACCGGCTTTGATCCTCACTTACGCGCCATTTATTCCACAGAACAGCGGCGACGAATACGTTAACGTACTCTCAGAAGCGTCCGGAGGCGTTCCCTGCTTCGGAAGTCTTGCCGTTGACGACACCGTGGATTTTTCCAACTGCTTCATGCTTGCGGACGGAGAACATTACCGCGACAGAATGGCGATGATCCTTGTCTATGGCAATGTACAGCCCAGGTTTTATGTCGCCAACATATCGGAAAGCAGGATACTCGACAAGAGCGCCGTCGTTACCAGGAGCGCGGGGCCCGTACTTATGGAGGTCAACGAACGCCCCGTCATGGAATACTTTGAGGACCTTGGATTGGTCAAGGCCAGCGAAACGCAGTATGCCCTGTCTTCGCTGCCGTTTCTGCTGGATTACAACGACGGCACGCCGAAGGTCTCAAAGATGTTTGTAGCTCTTACTCCTGAAAAATACGCTATCTGCGCGGGCGCCATGCCGCAGGGAAGCACGCTGTATATGGCCACGGCAGACAAGGACGACGTCATGTTCACGACGGGCGAGGCCGTTGATCAACTGTTCAAAAACATGGATAACGCTTCGGGGCTGCTGATTTATTCCTGTATCGGCAGAAGTATGACGCTTGCCTCGGAACAGTTTAAGGAAATGGAATTTATCAATCAAAAAGTCGGTGCAATTCTGCCGTACATGATGGTATGTTCCGGCGGAGAAATCTGCCCGACGCAGGTATCGGACGAAAAGGCCATCAACCGTTTTCATAATAACGCGTTTGTCGCCTGCCTGTTTTAAGGAGTGTAATGCTTCTTATCGTCTTAGAAAGGAGAGAAAGCCTTGCCGGAAGCAATATTATCTCCGAAAGAGGAAATACGGATTCTTCGCGAAGAAAATAAAACGCTGCGCGGTGAACAGGACAAACTTGGCCTTGAATTGAAAAAGCTCGCGAGAGAATTAAGAATATCCAAAAACTTTCTCGAGAATGTAACAAAGTCCGCGGAGGCAAAAGATACCCTTAACAACGCATTATCGGAAGCGAACATCCGACAGCGCGCCTACACGGACATGCTGTTAAAGAGCTGCCCCAATATCATCATCCTTCTCGACGACGACGGCCGTTTTGTTTTGTCTACGGAAATTCTGATGACAGTGACAAATACGCCCAATTTAAAAATGCTTCTTGACAACATGCATTCGATATTTTCCATGCTCTGCCGCGAAAAAGAGCTTGAGATGAAATGTGTAGTTGCGGACAATCTGCTGGAACTGGTTATGGGCGACGAAATCCGGCTGCGTCAGATTCTTACCAACCTCCTGTCCAATGCAGTTAAATACACAAAACAGGGAAGCGTTTCGTTTTCGGCGTGGATGGACGAAAGAAATTTTTTACGGTTTGATATTACAGATACGGGGATCGGCATACGCGAGGAGGACAGGGAAAAGCTGTTTAAGCCTTTTGAGCAGTTGGACGTACGTAAAAACAGAAATGTCGTCGGCACCGGTCTTGGGCTTGCCATCACTTATAACCTCTGCCGTATCATGGGCGGCGACCTTTCGTTTTACAGCGTATACGGCGAAGGCGCCACCTTTTCCGTTTGTCTGCCTTATGTGGAAGCCGACCGGACAATCCAGGAAGAAGTCCGCAAAATCAGCGATTTTATCGCACCCGCCGCAAAAATCCTTGTCGTGGACGATATTGAGATCAATCTGGCTGTGGTCGAAGCTTTACTCAGTACCTTTGATATTATCCCGGATCTGGCGACAAGCGGCAAAGAAGCCATCCAATTTGCAGAAAACAACCGTTACGACATTATATTTTATGGATCACATGATGCCTGAAATGGACGGTTTGGAAACAACGAGACATATACGCGAACTCGGCGGATGGAACAAAGAGGCGCCCATTATTGCGCTGACGGCAAATGCAATTTCCGGCGTGGAGCAAATGTTTATAAACAACCGGATGAACGATTTTCTCCCAAAGCCTCTTGAGATTTCTTCGCTGAATCTCTGTCTACTGAAATGGCTCCCGCCTGAACTGGTGAAAGCACCACAATCATGATGTATATCAAAAGAAAGATTGGGCAAAAATTAGACGAATTTAACAACCGTGTTTTCGACCGTCGTCCAGAGACTGAAAAGTTTCCCTGGGACGAACGCATATCCTGGAAACAGGACGGCGATGTGACCGTTTTGGGATGCTGACGGCAATTACATATCAATTACGAATTACGAATTATGGTGAAATAATTGATGAATACCAAACGCGACCTTCGTTTTTTCAATACAACCGGCCCGTGTAATCCGGACGACCATTATATGCTTCCGCCGGAAGACCGTCTTGTCGGAGCGCAGTTGCATCGCTACATCAAAGACAAGCTCTATTGGGTTCTCCACGCGCCGCGCCAAACCGGCAAAACGACTTTCCTCCTGAGCTGGATGCGGGAAATCAACGCGGGCGACGAAGCTGTGGCTTGTTACGT
>Ga0123353_10005004_pt1 | contig 17262 bp, 9 predicted proteins | sample TergutLab28metaG_3_FD_92763 | JGI IMG/M metagenome (GOLD analysis project Ga0123353, IMG submission 92763) | Labiotermes labralis P3 segment gut microbial communities from Petit-Saut dam, French Guiana - Lab288 P3 | ecosystem: Host-associated > Arthropoda: Insects > Digestive system > Gut ...
CCCCCCCCCCCCCCCCCCGCCCAGAACAAACTCTATGTCTGCAGACCCCTTCTCGAAACTATTTCACTTCGTGGACCTGTCAGCCACATCTCGCTGCAACACGCAACGCTGTTGCATTGACAAATAGGAAGCATGTTTAATTCAGCACCACGTCACCAAGGTGAGGCCCTACATAAAAATGGAGACGTATCTGGACCTTCATGCACTAGCTGATTTAACCCAAGGGAAAGAGCCTCCGGTACTTTAGTTCCCGTTTCATACACAAAGGTGTCCCATGCCATGACAATCCTGCCCAGTTAATCTAACTTCCAATGTTTGATAACAAGCTACCAATAAACGTAAACATACACCCCTGTTTGATAATGCTCTTTAAACGCTTTTCAACAGATGTACAACAGAGAATATCTTCCTATGAAGGAACGGTAACACATTATATTCATCCTCCAAGTTAGATGGTAAATTGAAGTGCCAAGCATCAGTTTATAATGTCCATTAGCATGTAAAAACAATTAAAACTTAACAAAGTAGACAATGTATGTATAACGTAACATTGAGGTGCGTTCGTAGCTTTAGGTATCCAGCATTCAATGTGTATGCGCCGTGTTATATTGTCATTTGCAGGTCTGTCTGGCTGTACCATATTTTTCTACGTTATTTCACAACCAGTACGATTTTTGGAAAAAAAGTTATTGAACATAAAATGTGTTATTTTCTCTACAAATTTCGTTCGTAATATTTCCCACTCCAAGAAGCACTGAACGAGATATTGTCACAAATGTACATAGGACTTATTTTAAAGTACCAGTTATTCTTCTCGGATTTTAATGAAACCTGAATTTTCCCGGCAGATTTTCGAAAAATACTCAAATATCAAACTCTATGAAAATCCGTCCTGTTTGTACCGAGTTGTTCCATGCAGGCAGATGGATGAACGGACATAGCGAAGCAAATAGCCACTCTTCGCAATTTCGCGAACGTGCATAAAACTGAACTTCAGTTAGGTTACAAGTATCTCCATATTAGTATACATATTATGATAGTGGCTCAATGAATCAAAAGTTAGAGTCTTAATTTGTAGGAATCTGCGTCATGAACCCAGAGCTGCTTACTGAAAACATTCACTGTTACCTCCACATACAAAAAGCCCATGTACTGCACCCACAATGCAAGGTCACACCATACAATTGGTCTGCTCCTGAATGAAAAGTGAAAATTTTGGAATATGCATACAAAGACAATGACTTAAACGTTAGGGAAACAAAAGTAAATGTGCAGTAACTGATTTTCTGTGCTCAATACTTTTTAAATGATTGAGACAAATAAAAGAAAATTCAAGAAGTAATTGTGATTTTTTGTAAGGCTTGCAATTTGTCAGGAGTGGCCATTGTTACTGCCGATTCCGGACATCTAGAAAAGGCCATAGAGTAGCACATGAATGGCATGGCAGTGTGTCACATAATGGGAGCGTGGTTAGTTTATATACACACCTCAGAACAATAATTCAACTTTTTAAAATTTTACACAGAGTACAAGAAAAGTACATAACACAATCTTATGCTTGTAACACTCTGTAGGTGGAAATGGAGTTATCAACAATAAAAAAACATAAAGAATTCTGCATTTTCACCTTCATACAGAAACAAATACTCTGTCTAGGCCATTCAGAACTATCCAACACAATGAACCAAGAACTAATACTACATGAGTACTTTGTGATATTACTGCTTGTACACATGGGATCTAATTCAAATACATTTTCAAATCACTTCCCCAATCGCATATATTTCAGACAGAAGTTATCTGAGACATGCTGTGCAATTTGGCAGACAGGTGTCCACTATTCGAGGTCTAACTTCAAAGATTCAGGCAACATGTTCCTCTGCAATGTCGACATCTATCTAACAAATTATGCAGTGCCACAGCTCCATCTTAATATTCACTGCTGTAACTCCCATCTCTTCTGATTGCACATGCCTTCCTGCAAGTGTGTAGTAAGAATCTCTTCTTTTTATCCATGAGGGAGATGTTGGCTGTCATAAAAAACATTACCCTAAAATGAATATGCTGCAAGAAAATGACGTGAGAGTAAGTAGGAAATAACAAAATGCACAATGCTGAGAATGTAAGAAAATTTGTACCAAGAAAGTTAACATTTCTAACTTAAAAGATACTATTAACTAGCTTTGAACAAAATAAAAACATACATTAAACTATTTTTATTGATCTTTGTTTGTACTACACTTCCTTTTTACATGGAACATCCATACAGACACTGAGGCAAACAACCAGCTTGTAGAACACCAACAGTGATGCACATTACATAACAGTGGGTGAACGTACATAAAAGGAAAAAGAAAACATCTTTTGCTACTTTCGTTCTTCATAGAACCAACTAACCAATGCAACATGTCTTGAACAAACTATGACATTTCAGTCCCATATTACTCAGTACCATACCTTGCCTGCAGAATTTGAGAAAATTCATGTATTATAGTTTATTTAATCATGAACCTGAAAACTTTATATGTTTGGATTGTTCATTGTTCTTCTTACATCATTTCAAGACAAAACTCTGATGGCAGACACAATAAATCTCACGAAAGTAATGATAATGCATGTGAAAATTAAATTAAACTTATTGGCGATACTGATATTCTGCTCATGCAAGCAAACTGGCATTCAAAAAGAATCTAATGAGAGAGTACTGACTTATTTGTTATAATAAATTCTTCTTTGTAAATAATTAAAAAGAATGACAAAAGTCTTGAAAATTAGAACCTTCAGTTTAGTTTGCCTTAAATTTGAACCAAGTGATTTAAAACAGTGAAAGTTGTGTTAATGTACAGCTAAATTACAGTGAGTGAATTTTTATTATCCGAATTTTAACTGAATGTTGGTAAAAGTAACAGGCCTTGTGTTACAAGACCATCGCAAATAATAACTTGGTATCTAAAAGTCAAAATTGTAAAATACTATCTTAGATACAAAAGCCTTTCATTAAATTAATCTTTTGAATTTTTGGCTTCATCCTACAAGAAAAACATTAGTTAAGTGCTTGTTAAAAAAATAAAAATAGGGTTAAAAGTAAGAGTTGGTGTTTAGTATTCCCAATAAAAATTTTCCATTGAAAACGTAATTAGGTTTTCTGCCAATAAAATTATACAGTATTCTGTTGAAGTAAATATGTTCAAAGTTACATCACTAACAAAATTTTTATAAATTAAGGTTCATGAAGTAGACAGTGATATTCATTATGCTACTTGTAACACATTTTAGATGGAGTAGTACAACATTCTGCATTATCTGCCCACGGAATAAATGAAGACATCATGGATTACATTACATATTAAAATCATGGTACATATAACGTCTGTGTAAATATGTGTTTAATCTCCCAGATCTGGTCATTTCTACATTTTACTTATACTTTAATCCCTTATATTCAACTTTCTCCACATAAAATCTCTTAACATATACAGCTATAAACTTCAAATATATGAATTTATCACAATATCCAACCAAAATAATAGTGTAAGTCATAGTTCTCTTCAGAAACAAACGAGTTATACAAACATTTACATATATATATTTTTTTCTCACAACAATACAAACATTTGCCATGATTAATATGATATTATTACTTCATTTCCCTACAAATAATCAACATAATTGCAATTCATAGAATCTGTCATGAGCCTATCAGCACTGCATATAAATGGTATTACAATGGATTGTTGGGTTTGAGACTTATGGAAGGCAGAAATATTTTATGTTATGTTGATATGGATGCTGCATGTTAACATTTATATTCCAAACGTATACTAAATTCTGTATCTCTGCAATTGGAATATATTTGTACAAATTCTATGATATGCACTTCACATTCTTTTCATTCTTTGGTATAAGGTCAGTACAAATGGCATCACAACATAAGTTAGAGAGGTCAGGAAAATGTTTTCGCAAGCAACATCATTTATTAGTGGTTGGAAGACCACAAAACCAAATGTCAGTTATGTATGGTGGATTGTCTGAGTTATGAATAAAATGTAGTGCTTAAAGTTACAACAGTGGCCCAACTAAAGAAGCAATTACTGTTCTACAGGTTTCTGATAATGGTATACAACATATACAACCATTCAATTTTGTAATTTCTCAACGGTCCAGCGTTTAATTTTTTGGAACACAGGTTGACTGACAAAGTTAAAAAATTAAAGGTTCTAAAAAAGAGGAATCATTATTTGCATAGTGCCCATTTAATCCCCTTAGGCATACAACAGTACAATCATTTCAGAGGTACCTGAAAATTGTGTAGTTGCTCAGGTGGAAGAGACAGATGCTGCTTGTGTCATCTCTTCCACACAGATCCAGATTGGTAGCAGCCTCAACAGATCATGAATACCCACCCACTGTGCTGCGTCAACTGTCAGAGTTATTCCCACCAAAACTGTTAGTAAATTAAGAATTGACTGAGTTCTGAAAGAGACAACTTACAATCATGGAACTTAGACATTAGTATAAGTTTGTTCTGTTTATACACAGATCAGATCTGTTAGGCTGATTGTCATTGTTCTGTAAGTACAGAAATTCTGATATCTAACCCAAAAAGTAGTTTATATATATATTACATATATATATATAGTGGAATGAGCACTGTCTATTTAATAACAAAGTACATGTAGCTGAAATGTACAAAGCATAGAATTATGCCAACCTGCCCTATAATCACACAAAAAGCACTTTAACAAAATATGTGTCTTTGATGTACACATTTAACTGTAACATCTGAAGACACAGTATTTATTAGTTATTTCACTCTTTGCTGCATATGGATTTTTCTTGAGGACTTTCATTAGCAGAAGAATTATCTGTGAGCCTGTAACAGATTTCGCATAGGCTACAGAATGTTTGTAAGATATGTTCAAGGTCGCACGGTATAACATGTTAAATAAGTTAAATGAATGTGAACACAGACAAAAATTTGACAAACATTTAGAATTGCATTAGCAAGTATCCATACGAGTACCTGTTGTAATGCAGTACCAACTGAGATGCCATCAATGTTCTGTGTACATAGAACCTGTTCAAGCAATTCTGGTAGCATGGTTTCAGTAGCTGCCATAACCCAATTTTCATGTTTTGAAACTTCCTATATTCCTAATGACTCAATCATTTGCATTTTAATGTGACCACAGAAAAAAGTCTGGGGGTGTTAAATCTGTACCTAGGAGGCTTTAAAATATCTATTCAAAGAACTTTCGAAAAAGTTTATAATATGGAGAGGTGCATCATCACCATCTTGTTGGAAAACTTTAAATTCCTCTTTCTTTGTATGTGAGAAAATGAAGTTTCTGAGCAGATGAAGACAGCTGGTCCCCATTATGGAAACCAAAGAAACAGAAATGCTGAATGTCATTTTCAAATCAGGTGCATTATGAAAACTGCATATAAGGAGCTTCATTAACACCAATATAAGCACATGTCATCTTTCTCAGTTGTGTTTCATTCAGGTATGTGTAATGAGTTTCAAAATATAATAATCTGAAACTTTAAGCATACCTTTGTACATCCTGTATTACAATACTTCAACAGCTGGAACACATCACCACACCAAAACTTTTTCCTTGTATTTGTATTTGAAGATTAAGTGAAGTACTTCATTTTGATTTGTGTATTTTAATTAAGCTGGTGACATCAGTGACGAAGTCAGTTGACCCCAACTAAATACAAACATGAAGAGCTCACATCTTGCCTGAGACTCTAAGCTCTAATTTTTCCCCTTTCATTATGTTGAGAACCCTCCCATTGGCAGTTGCTTTTCATAGACTATTACAAGAGAAGTGCAAGTACATGTTGACTTGAAACTAGTGTTTGAAATTAACCCTAACCAAGACTCCTGAACTCATGTCTGAAAATATCATTGACGAATCCCAATCCAGAGGTCAGGTCTAGTGGAAAGGTACACAAAGCCTTCCAATTACCCTTCGGCTAGACCTGCCCTCTCGAACAGGATTTTTCACTGGTAAATGTAATTATTTGAATTAGGAAAGGAATGACACTGAATTATAAGATAGTTAATATATAGTTCGCAGCTAAGAAATCACCAAAAGTTATTACACTATGCCCCACTGTATTCAATTATTTGCAAGTAAAAGCCATGCAGATCGCCTTAACTACATTAATAAGAAACTTCTGATCTTCAGATAATTGTGTGTATGTGTCTTCTATAAATATACACAGATTTATAATATTCACAAGTCAGAAATGGGAAATCTGGCAGCCACTTTTTAATCTTACTTACACATGATCAGTGATTCATAGTAACTTTGAAATTTAAAATAGGAAAATTTTATTCAATTAAAATAATTTAGATCACATGTAAACAAATAAGTGACACTTAAAACACAGTAACACAAGGTGTCCTACATAAATTTGGCAACCGGAGAAGAAGATGGAGAACAAAACAATATCTTATTCTCAGGGGGGCAGAACTATTACCACAGGTCAATAAGCTACAAAACGTCTACCTAAACTCTGCAGAAAGGAGAGTCATTGCTAACTCTGACATACTCTGAAATCTGTAAGTAATTACGTGGTTGGAAGTGGCAAGTAAATGTGACTTTCATGTTGTGTGGTATTGTATCTCACTGCGTACAAAGACACAACAGAAACGGAATCGTTCTACTGGCCTGCTTACATTGCTGCAAGCTGTATTAGCTATTGACCATCACAGCAAAGAGTTAATATTGTTCCAATGGTAAATATGAACCGAACTGACATTTACAGTATCCAGCATATGTAGAATATCTTTTTCAGAACATGCACATTGAACAAGGTTTCTGGACTCTCATTAACCCACAAAGTAGTATTCTCAATGGAAAAGAGCATTTCAGTAAGGTAATTTGTTTTCGTTCACAGGCATTGGTGATTGGGATGAGCTCCTTTTATTTGGCCTAACTTAGTAGGTTCCTTACTATCTTTGCAACTGAGGAGTAAAACATCCAGCTTCTACATTATTCATAATATAAGAAAATGGGTAAGTTTAGGAACCATGTAATCCTAGCACAATATACCATTGTCAGAACCCTTTACAAATGACATACTGAACTATGGTATGGCACATGACTGTTCAGAGCAGTATGACATGGAAAGTAATCTTTAAATGTTGCTGTCTCATGGTGTGTGAATTTTTGTCACCACCAGAAGGTGTAATTTTATATGCTACACTACACAGAAGCCAAGAACAGATTTTACCACATAATTCCTCATGCCATTACCTTGATGCATTTAGAAACTAATGACAGTATGTTTGTTTATACATGTGATATATAAAATTTAAGCAGTCAGCTTTAATCCTGCAATTGATAGACCCAAATTGCTATCTGATTCTTATCATTAGAAACCAAAGACAACCTTTTCAAAACTTCACATTTTAAAATATCATTAGCACCTTCATCATCATTTTTAACAATATGAGCAACCATTAAACAATCATCACATCACTATATCAACAATTCTCAATTCATTATAAATGCAGACAGCCTGGGAAGGTTACATTTATAATACAACATTTTTAATTATGCTAAGCTAACTTAACACCTTCCATTTTCATTCCATTCCAAACTAGACACCAGCAGGTGTAACAGATTATGTCAAACATAAAAGTAATTGCTGATTTGTAAGTAATGCATTTTAAATATGCCCACAGTTTGCACAATATTATCAATTCCACTTTAGTTTATAAGCAATTCAGTATGTTAAAACTATCCAAACAGTCAACAAATCAAAAGATTAGTTAAGAACAATCCTGTAATTCCTGAGCTATAATGGGGTTACAACATTCAACGCTTAGACTCAAAGACATTAAAAACGGAGGGGAAACATGACAAATAGTCAATGGGATTTCTACGAGGCCCAATTCATTTTCTAGGCCTGACCTTCAACAGCTTCTGGGATACAACACTCTGTAGTTTAGTAGATAGGTACCAATTTTTGCTGAAACCTGCTGTCTCCATCTTCAGGTTGGAAGAAAATGAAAGTGTGGCAATATGTGGTTGATACATAGGGAAGAGAGCGCTGGGACCTTAGGATTGGGTAAAACAACAGCAAATGGTGGCCACCATAATTAAGGGCAACATGTTCCTCCAAAACAATGGTATCTATCTACCAAACACAACATCTTAAAAGACCATAATTTCATAGCCACCAACATGATCCTCACGCATCACTTTAAAGGATTTTTAATTCCTATCATTTAATCAGTCATCACTGCACACAATAAAAATAGACACACGTAACTCTGTCACAAACACTCACACAAGTGTGCACACAGATAAACACGCATTTCTTTATAAAACACACATATTTAAAACTTCATACTACAGAACACTTATTTATCTATACTGTATATATCAATCTACATTCTTTTTATTTCATAAAAATTGCGTTCGTTTCTACTTCTGGGCCCCCTGACCCTCTGTCTGTTCACTCCATAGCCTGTTTTGCTTCAGTCTTTGAAAGAGAGTCACGCATTATACAGGGGCGAACTGTTGTCCACATGATTGTTGTCTTTCTTAATTTTAAAATGGTTAGTAGGACTTGATTAAAGCATGGAATGTAGTTCAACGGCAGCAATGGAGAAGCAGTAAGACTGAATAACAGAAAAAAGCTGAAGCATGTCTAACCCTTCAGCACTACATGATATAACCAAAATGATAGCCATTCATTATATGCTGTCATATGGTACACACAGCATGCCTAATGCAGCTAGTACAAACTCCCTAGCATCTAGAAATCAGACTTACTAGAAATGTTAAACATTTTTATAGTGGTTAAAAGAGGAATCCATCAGCTTTGGATTCACATATGGATAATCGTACATTTAAATTATCATGGCTTAAATATCACAGTAAGATTCTTTGATAAGGTTTTTGAGTTTACTATGTGTAACATAAATTTACAGCCACAGTCATTCGCAGTCACATGGAGATGCTAATAAATTAACACTGGTGTGTATTAAAACAGAGACAGACAGTTTATGGGTCAATAGAAACATACATGTGAGAGGCTTTGCTATTATATAAGCATCACTGAAAGCTGTGTGTTTCATGAAAGTATCTATAATCCTGATTAATAGAAGATTTAAGATCTAACATTATTTTCAGAAGTTGAGTCTTATTCCATAAACAAATCAGAACTGTAAAACATATTACATTTTCCTTGTTCATGGCACGAAGACACAGGTGAAGAGGGCTCCAGTCATCCTGAACCTTGGCACTACATGGTGAGTGGGTGGTTAACTGAAGGCCCGGCCACTTTACCCCTGAGAAGGAATCCTGGTACCCATTGAATAGGAGGGTGGGTGGGTTCCAGAGCCAGTCTGGACATTTTGGGAAACAGAAGTATGTCTTGTTCCTATTGGGATTCGAACCTTGAACCCTCCAGCCTGTAGCCTTGTTGCTATACCAACTACCCTACTCCAGTCCCTTAAAGAAGTGTAATGTAACATACATAGGACATAATAACAATCACATATGAATGCCTTTAATATTGTCAGTGCAACCAGGTTTGTCTCCACAGCCATAAAATAACATATCATTCTTGTGTCAACAAAGAGACAATTATAATCTTTGAGTGGCAACATTGTCTGAAATATTCAGGCATTCTAGAAAATTCAAAGCAAATGTGATCAATAGGTAATGAACGGTGTATACAGGTCCTGTTGGCAATTCATTGTTGTGGGGGGGGGGGGGCTGCAAAGGAACTTTATGGTTGGGAGGCCTGTTTGGGGAATAAAAAAAATACAAAAAAATTGAAAAAAAGGGTAAAGGGGGGTTTTTGACGGGCGTTGTTGGATTTTTTTTGGGGGGGGGGGGGGGGGCTGCAATGGAACTTCATGTTGAGAAGTCAGTTGTGGGAATAACAGATAACTTGCAGTATGAACAAATTAGGTTACAGAAACCCAGGAAGGAAGACCTGTAAGAGAATAACATTTTGTTCAAGATGTTATCTTATATTCTTGACTACCCGTTTCTGTGGTAACATAATGAAGGCTACACCGCTGATCATATGAACACTGTAAAGTCAATGGGCCCAGTCGGTTACTCAGCAAGACACTGCTAGGAGCTACAAGATGGGCTAATGAAGCACCTGATAGCAATGAGGAAGCCAATAGTAGCTCTGTTTATCATGGCTTACACACTATGAAGCAAGTGGAAACTGACTGTTATGACTAAGGCCAAGCTCAGTAGAAAGGGACCTTGTTAGACTCATAATGATATAATGAGGCTACTTGCATGGTGTGATTAGTGGGGTGTGTTTGACAGAGCTACTATAAGCCTTTACATTCTATAAATAAAGTTCTTCAGACTGGAAATTGCCGAATGACTTGATTAATGTTCTGCCTCTGCCTACAATTCTGAAGAGGAGGACACCAAATAAAATAAACATAAGCATAGCAACATTTTTAGTTTTTGTGACAGTTGCTACTCAAGTGAAACTCTGAATAGGTGGCAGCCTATCAAATGAAACAACCACATGCAATTACCTACAGCAGATAACAACCAGAAGAATTCCAACAAATTACATTACTCCAACCTGAAAGCCTACCTTATATATCAGACCTGGCCACAGACATTTAAGGGTGGTAAAGCGACCAGGAGAAAAGATAGTAACAAATGTGTCTGATGGTTGTAATTTCTGATAGTGATAATGAAGTTAAGGTTGGCGATTTTTATAAAAATTATTTAAATTATGATTCTGATTGTGTTACTTGTAACGTTCAGGACTTCATTTGAAAGATACGTAAATTTGCAAGGGGTCAAAAAATAACTTCGCTGGGCAGGTGCAGTCCCCAAAGTGCAGTAAAACATGCTACGGAATTGTGGAACGCATTTGTGTTGCGTTTTGTCAAAGAACTTGTTAAACCCTCAATTCCAGCCTCGATATATTGCACAGTTGTGAACACATTTAAGGGTACTGTAAATTAAAGACCCCTCCATCCTGAGCAATGACGGTGAAGAGCTAAATAATACTGAACAGCTGCACATATATGCTGGGAAATGTTAGTGTGAGACAACTGCGAGGACTTCAGTACTGAACAGAAGATAAGCCACCTGTCCCAAGGAAGTCAATAGGAAGGATACTGTTTAATGATGTGGCGAACATGTACATCAGATTCTGCACCGGAAGTTGTAAGGGTTACCACACCAAGTATGACTGCACAGGTAATGTCATATTCGAAACATATGCTGCTCTGAAAATACCAATGATATAAAAAGTGTCAAGGTTCAATTTATCATCACTAATTTTCACAATATGTGTTTGTTTTAAATACCATGAATATAATGTACAAATATAAACAGTAATGTAGTAATTTAGTCTGGATATACTTGCCTGTAGTCTCCTGTGGCCTATGTATGTGCATATTTATTTGGCTTTAAGGGTTTAGCTACACTGTATGTGAAAGCAGGGCCTGTCTTTCTTCACAAATTGAAGTCACCATGAAGATCATGAGTGTAAAGTATCGTAGTTAACTGAGGAGCTTTAACATATCCCATGGCTACAGTGTAGCAGCCACAGTTCCATGCTCAGGAATTTTGGTGTTTTTTATATAAAATTGTTTGTAATTACAATGTAATTGCTCTCTGTCTCCAGTGGAAAGTCATACATATGTATAAATGTCCTATGGAAATGAAGGGTTAAGCAGCTTCATTTGAGGTACTAAAAACTTACTGTTATTAACAGACTGAGTCTCATACCTATAATAATATATTTTACATGGTAGTTTCTTATTTTCCAATTCAATAATGAAATGACATATCATGTAAAGTTTACACGAATACAGTAGCTCCATCACAGTTTTAAAAAATTCTAGAACATCTGCTAATACGTTTCTTCTCTGTTCTAGTCCACATAATGACAGAACAAATATAAAATAAAGACTCTGAACCATAAATTGGATCTGGTGATGGTTAAGAAATGTAGGACTCAGTATGTTAACATCCCAATGTATACTCAGTACACACTACTCCATTGTGCTTCATAAATTACAATATAATTAAAATACAGAAGAAGAAACATGAATAAAGATAAACAATAATGTTAAGAAGTGTCTACTATAGTCTAGCACTTTTTACACTTTCCATGTAGAATATTTCTTTTCCCATTCACAGTAAATTTCCTGACTCTTTGCACACTAGTAGCAATTTGACATTTTGCACAAAGAAGTCAATCTTACTTTCCTTAACATCCAATGAAACACATAATTTCCTAACAAACTCACAGTGAGATTCACACACACAAAGCAATCAAGCAGTTTTTCTCAGAGAAATGCTAAAATTAAAAGAGGAGAACTAACATCATTACATGTGATCTAGGTAATATAATTATAGTGTAAGACCACCAACATTAATTCAATAAATTTTATGTTTTGTTGACCATGCATCTCGATACTTCCATGGAAAGAAAACAAACTTGATGCACTATTTATCCTCAGTTTATTTCGTCAATCAACCTCTACATGTTTCGGGCATATTTGTAGCCCATCATCAGGGGGTATACTGTTTATATACAACAATTGGTACGTATTGTGCTTTTTAGTTGACTGTCTGTTGGTTTCATCCCAACTGGGCCAACAGACAGTCAACTGAAAAACACAATATGTACCTATTGTTTTATATATATATATATATATAGTATACCTCCTGTTGATGGGCTACAAGTATGCCTGAAATATGTTGAGGTTGAATGACGAAATAAACTGAGGATAAATAGTGCATCAAGTTGGTTTTCATTACACGGATTAATTCACTAACTTATTTGTTGTGGGCATGAATCTGATCTTTTTCACTACAATCACCTTTACTTTCCCAACACATTGATTTGCAAATCAACTTCTAGCATAAAAATACAGTTCTTGTATGGTGATCATTTAACAGTTCAACTAAGTGGCAATAGTAATAGTAACAGTAATAGTCATAACTACAATAATAGCAACAACAATAATGTTAACAATAATTCAGCTCTTTTGAAATTCAAACTTTCTTCCATTGTTCATTTTACCAACATCAAACTTCCATAATGGACTTAATATGTTTCTAACAGGACATTTCATACAAAAGGAAAATTAAATTTAATATTATCATGTGACCAGAATATATGTTAGTATTATCAATAACATGAATGTGAAACACACTGCCAATTTCCTTTCTCAGTAGCTGGTGTAAGACATAAAGCTCTATATTGTGTTTAAAACTTACAGGTTGCATTATAAAATTTCTCTCTCTCTCTCTGTTGTTCTCCCTTACACGTTGTACAAAATCTTGCTGCATAATATGTAATGTTTTTAATTGAAAAATTAAAACTAGCTACACTACACAACCTCTGCGAAATGGAAAAGTAATCTCTATTTGTTAAAATCTGGGGAAGAAGATGACAGCAATAAATGGTGGTGGTTCAGCTGGCAATACATTGTTGAACTATGTCAAAAAAATTACTCTAAGCTGTCTTTCCAAAACTTCTCAATTCATACTGTACATTTCCTGTGACATCATGATTTAGTGTTCAGGGAAGAGTTATCTGTGGAAACTATAAAAAAGAAATTGCAATTGTAAAATTTTACCATTGAATTTTTAACAGACAGTCCACCAGTTGTATGCAATATATGACTCAATAACAACATGACAATCAATTTTAGAAGTTTTGGATGTAGTAATATAAAGTGTAAGTATCATCTAAAAGTTTTAAATTAATGTATGAAATACAAGTATGTTATACAGAGGAACAAAATGTAAAAGAATGCATATTTTTACACACAGTACAGGCTGTCTTGCAAATCACTATCACAGGGAAAGCACTGGCAATAGATTATCAGCAAACTTTTGATGATGATGATTTACAAGTATAAAGTAATACACATTGAAAGGGGCAGAAAACAAACAAATATGCCATGCACTAGTCTTTAGTTTCTATATTTCTTCCTATACTTATCCAGTCTAAATGTAGCACATAGCATATATATGGGTGATGCCCTGTCAGATCTCTCGGAAACACAATGAAAATCGACCTTGTATTTTAAATGAGTAATGAACATGCACTGACGATTCATTATGAGAAATAAAACCAACAAGTACATATACAGACGTGTAAATTTATTGTATTATTAACAGCACATCCTCCTACATGTTTCGGCCATATATTGTGGCCATCTTCAGGGAGGCATTCCTTAAAGGATGAATTACATAGAACATCGGAACAGTTTACAAATATATTTATATTTTATATTTGTAAATTGTTATGCTATTCTATGTAATACATCCTTCAAAGAACACCTCCCTGTAGATGGCCACAGTAGGTGGCTGAAACATGCAGGAGGCTATGCTGTTTATAATACAATAAATTTACACACTTGTATATGCAATTGTTGGTTTTATTGCTCATAATGACCTTATATTGTTACATTTTTTTTTAAGTTAGTGCACTCATTAGACATCTAATGACACTAACATTTATAAAGTTTGAGCTGTCTAGGTGGATTAATTTTTGAGACATTGAATCCCAAATCATCACAGTTGGGTCAAATTCTTGCTGCATGCATCTATGTCCAACACAGTATCTTCAAAACAGTGTAAGATAGAATGCTAATTGACAGCTTCTTTCAAAGTTCAAATTGTGCGCTTTGCATAGTGGTTATATATGTGTCACCTCACTTATAAACACAGATCTAAGATTAATATTCTGACTTTGGTTTTCAACGTCCTTCCCAACTCCAAAATGGGTGGGGGGGATGGAATCAAGCTATTCCTTGTGTCCTGCCTTAGGGTACAGATGCACTGCAAGCATGTTGTTGGTTACTGGGGTATTAGGAACATAGCACAAATGCAATATTAACCAACAACAAGCAACTTATCCAGACAGCTGCACTAACACCCCCCCCCCCTCTCCCCGTGCATTCCTTCCCTTTAAAATAGGTTATAAAAACATCTCGTACCTGCTTTGCACAGGTTCTTAGCGTTGATACCATCTGGTTCAAAAAGAAACTTCAAAGGGGGAAAAAAAACTGTATGGTAGTTTTTCCTCTAATGTTGGAGTTGAAAGACAGAATGAAAATTGCAATAAAAATGCAGCCACAAACCTCTACTTACATATGAAGCAATTAAATGTATGTACACTGATGTAAAGTGCATAACATAGTATCATTATTATGGCACGGTCTCCACCTTATACTGTTCCAGAAACATCATGTTTGAAAGTGGCAGATGCAGAAGAATTTGACAGAATTATGAAAAGTTTGACATTAAACATTTCATAAACATATTTGTCTAGAGGGCTCTAACTTCACGACAATTAATTTGTTCACGTGACCAATAAGTGTAGAGGTAAAAATATCTTTTGTGCAATTTGGCATGGAATTGCCCATATGCAGAACTGAAAATGTTAATACTCAATTTCATAGTAAATTACTGTTCATAAACTAAAGTCTGTTCTGCCAAGAATCAATATTTTCACACAAAACAATTTATATGATCTGGGTAGTTTATCAGTCTGAAGAATGGTATTCTAAAACAATAATCATAGTTGTGGTCCCATAGTTTGCAGATAAACAACCTACAACCTCTTTATAAAATGGAAAGTGTTAGAAGTGTAATATGTTATTTAAAAAAAAAAAAAAAACTACTAGCAGATTTTATAAAGCCCAACATTAACACAAGTACTCTTGTTCCTATTATGTGAACAGGAAACAGCTGACTTACAAACTTCACAAAGTATGTCAGCAATCACAAATATGGCACATTCAATTTAGGGCTTTTCATTGTAATTAACACAAGTTTATACTTCTTCATTTCATATCTGGTCACATTTAACTCTTTTTCATCTTAGGAAACTTATGTTTGATGCTTCACATACAAGAATAAACTACAGAACTTCCTCACAGCGTATCCTCTTGGTGTGATGACGAAGGTGAACAGGTTGATGGTGTGCTGATAACTGTATGGTTTGTGGTTCCATCTCCAGTGAATTACTTTCAGAATGAATACTGACACTGCTGCTGCTGCCACCATTATTACCTTCCGATGAAGAATAACTTTTGGTGCTGGAGCTCCGACGAAAATTGTACCCAGACCGAGGTTGTGGTGGATGATCCATGTAACACAGTTCCTGTGTCTCCCTGTAGGCTCCTCCATGGTATGTGCCACTTTCCATGATGAGACCATTTCCAGTTCCTGACTGCTGGATGCTTGATGGAACTGTACTGTTTTCATACACAAGATCTGGATGTGTCAATGGACTCTTATTACAAACCATCTCACCCTTAATAGCAACATATGTGGCTGGTCCCTTCTTGCCATCCTGGTCATCTAGTAGGAAACCTACAGTTTTTGGTAACAATATAGTAATATCACTATCACTTTTGGTTAGCATGCCATTGTGCTGTCCATCTATTGCTTCCTCACTGGGACCAGGATAAAGGTGATCAGGTGTCGACACAGTAAGACGCTGGTCATAATGACAGGCATCAAGCTGCACGGGTGATGGAACAGTACCAGAAAGTACTCGTTTCGGTTCTTGTCGAGGGCTTTCAGGGGAATGTTCAGCAGTACACACTCCAGACATGTATCCCTGATCAGAATGGTTGTGGCTTGTAGTATAATTTTCTGCCACTGCTGCTGCCTTTGATTCTGACATACCATCTGGTGGAGCTCTCATGAACTGCCATGAGGTGTCTTCCCCTTCCTTTGTAGTAAGTGACTGATGGCTACTACCATTCTGCTTCTGTTGATGCTGTGACACACTGCATCTCATACTGCCTCCTCGCTTTAAATCTGCAGTGTTTCCATCAACCTCTGAAGCTTCAGGTACATCTGGGTCACAACAAACATGTTGAATGTGCATGCTCTGGGTACGAGACAGAGGTAAGGTTGAAGTTCGTCCTTCCAATTTTTGTCTTAACTCACTTGTCAAAGGATTTGGCAAGGGGTTGGTATGATCACAGCTTCTATCAATCATGTCTTGTTGTTGGATTTCTCCTTTTTCTGCCTCCTGTTGTGAATTAAAATCTGTCTTTTGCTTGTAATCAGGAACATGTGCAGATCCAAAAAAATGTCTAAATCTTGATTTGGAGTACCCATTGTCATGTGTCTTATGATAGGAATCATGTTGGAAGACACGACTCCACATGGAACTGTGTCCTGTTCCACTGCTATTGCTCATGCAGCTGCTTGATTCTGGCAGACTCGTCTTGCGATTCAATGTTGAACGTGTAGA
>Ga0123353_10005005_pt1 | contig 17261 bp, 12 predicted proteins | sample TergutLab28metaG_3_FD_92763 | JGI IMG/M metagenome (GOLD analysis project Ga0123353, IMG submission 92763) | Labiotermes labralis P3 segment gut microbial communities from Petit-Saut dam, French Guiana - Lab288 P3 | ecosystem: Host-associated > Arthropoda: Insects > Digestive system > Gut ...
CGATACTTTTGAAACCGTCGATAAAACCTTTCACCGGAGCAAAACAGCCGTAATCCACCGTGGTTCCAGCCCAATCGAAGATAACTGCCTTAATTTTTTCCGCCATTTTTCATACCTCCAATATTTTCGTTATATAAGTCTTTTTAGTGAATCATGTAGTTTTCAAATTACCTCCTCTTAACTTCATATCTCCAGAACTTCTTTATCAATTCCCTTAATGTGTCTTTATTAAGCCTAATCGGATTATTGTGGAGCCTTTGGATGTTCACCGTATAACACATCGCATGGGGCGCGGTCGTGGTGGTGATGATTATGGCTTTTCCCGACAAATTCTTAGTACTAGCGATATCCACTGTCCACACCGCTTTAACTACCAGCTAGATTTCGCCCATATCCATAAAAATCCTCTTTAGAGGATTTCCCAATGTAAAAAACTGGTTTCATGTTCTTTGTTTCCTGTCTCATTTATCTTAAATCACACCTTGACAAGGGAAGCAAATTAATCATAATGTAACTAAATTTACAAATATTTCGAGTTAGGTTTTAGCAGCAGTACCCTGGCTGAGATGCTGAAGGGGCTTAGCCGATGGCTTTAAGGTTGATGTACCACCATGACGACGAGATCCACCCCAAAGAGTTCCCGATATATGATACGCTATATACCCACTTCAAAGCTCTACTGAGCACCTGAGTCAAGAAAGGATCTGATCCCATGCCCTTACTAAAAGATCGCTACTTGCAGCCAGAGATGACCGATCCGGTAATGGAAGAGAACCATGTTCTAGAAATCGTGCGCGCCTTTGTGCCGGAAGCCAAGCGTGTTACCAAGGTCGATGAAACCGGGGGCGAGGCGCGCATGTATGCCATTGACGAAGATATCATCTTCAAAACTCAACGCCCCCATCGTCTACGCCTTAGCACCAGCCAGGCGAGAGAAGTCTTCTATCTTAAATATCTGGCTGAGGCTTTACCCCAAGTCAGTGTGCCCCGTGTGCTGGGTTATATCAAGGAAGGACCGATGCTGGAAGGTACGATCATGACCCGCATGCCCGGCACTGCTGTACGTTATACCGAAATGAGCAGCGAACAGCGAACAGCGATGCTTTTGGAGCATGGACAGGCGATAGCACAGCTTCATTCTTTGGACCAGAAACCATTTTTAAAGAGTGGCTTATTCCCCAATGACGAAGATGCTGCGAGTCTGCAAGAGCGCTATGCAACACGGTTTGAGGCTATGCTGGGTAGGCTCGGTGATACATCCGACTACGAGAAGGATGCCGCCCGTAAGCTGATCGAAGCAGTTTTAGCAGAATTGAACGAAGTGGACTGCATGGTAGCTTTGCATTCCAATCCCTATGTGGAACATACCTTTGTCAAGTCGGACAAGAGCTATGCAGGCATGATCGACTTTGGTGATGCCTACATCAGCCATCCGGTCAACGACATGCGCCGCTGGAATTCAGCCGAACGGAAGACCTTACTGCAAGGGTATTTCGGCGGCAGGCAGATGAGTGCGAACTTCGCCATGATCTGGAACATTACCTACAGTATAGATGCTCTGACCAACATGCTATCGCAACAGATTCAGGTCTCCCAGGTCAGCGATAAGGCTGAGCTGCTACAATGGGAATGGTAAGGTGATCTTACGGCTACGCAACCTTTTTGCCCCACCACCGAAGCGGTTGAAAGGTCATATCCTATTTGTTGCGGGAGTGCCAACAGCGGCAAGCAGATATAGTTTTGTGCGAAACGGCGTAGTGGCAATAGAGTTTTGGTTATGACAAAGGGCATGGAGTTGATGCACCCCATGCCCTTTGCAATGCTTATAAGATATTTGTTTCATTGCGTTATGTAGTTTTCAAAAAGACATTGCTCAATAATTTCTTTTCCCAAAAGAGTGATTGCTTTGTTCGGACAATTGTTAATGCACCGATAACACATAGTACATCTACTGCCTGAAAATGCCTTTTGTTCGGTTAGTGTCAAGTTGCTCATGGGGCAGAGCGCGACGCATTTGCCACAACCAACGCATTTATTACCGTCAATGTTTAGTTTATCGGAATAATGCTTTGTTTTATTGTAAAACCATAGCCGTTGACCGAATAAACCTGCAAAATGGTAAAAGAATCCCAACCCCTCTTTCGATGGCTCGCCTTTTTTTAATGACTCAACGGCTTGTCTGATTTTCTGCTCTGCGCTGTCTACAATTTTTTGGTTCTGTGCCAGCGGCTTTTTAAGCGCTTTTACATCACCAATACAATCCGGCATTTTTATGTGCAAACCGCCAATAACATTTGCTCCGAATTTATGGAGCAACCTTGCGCCGCAACCTGCGCCATCACCGCTGAACAGCCCCATAGTGCAAACGATATAAACGCTTTTGCCCTTAAATACGTCGCTGTTCAGAGTAACAAAGTCCTTTACTATTTTCGGTATATTACTGAAATAAATCGGATACCCCAAAACAATATCTGTAGATTGTCTTATCGCGTCAATAGCGTCAGGGCTTTCTATGGACATAGGTGCACTTCCATTATATAACTCCATGAATCTTTCGATGCAGTATTTTGTGTTGCCTGTACCGCTGAAATAGACCCCCAGCATTTTATTTCCTCCTCGTTGTTCCCAGATAAATAGCTCATAAAAATGGGCAATTAAATACGCATATAAAATCGGAAATCTTTTCTTCCCAGTTTTCGTCATAGTGGACATTTTTCATTGTTGCTAAAGAAGCGATGCCGTGGATAAACGACCATAACGCAATTACCGTGTCTTTTTTCTTTTCTTTCGGGTATGCCGTCTTGTCCATCAATTTAAGTGCTAATCCCTTGAAAGTTTCAAAGGGCGGGTAATTATGGCTGACCTCTTCGCTAAACGATAAATCAATTTGCACAGTTGACTGAGTATACAAAAAGGAAAAATAATGAGGATTATCAATGAAGAATACAACATACGCCTTTCCTAAATGCGCCAAAGCATCTGCGCTAGCGCCATATATGGTAATCGTGTCCTCTAATGCTTTTGAAAACTCAGCAGTTATATGACTTTGCAAGGCGTTCAACAGTTCGTCTTTATTTTGAAAATGGCTATACGGCGCAGCGTGGCTTACGCCACAGGCTACGGCGACTTTTCGTAAGGAAAACGATTTAAGCCCCTCTGTACTGACCAGCTCTATGCCTTTATCTATAAGCTGGTTTTTTAAGTTTTTATGGTGGTACGTTTCTCGCTCTATCATTGACAACCCCCAATCTTTACACTGTCCACTTATGAAATATAGCATACAATCTTTACAGCGTCAAGATAATTATTCGGCGGTAATAACTGCATACCGCACCTTTTCCCGATTCGGAAAAAGCAATATGAAGCTTGATTAATTATCCCCATCCATCAATCGGGTCTTTTTTATTTCACACGAAGGGAGGAAACCATATGCCGAGGTGTAACAAACGAAAAACAGAAGCGGTGAAGCCGCACATTCACGCGCCGTCACCATTCAGCAAGCGCGGGACGATTACCATCGTCCCCTACGAGGATTTTATTTGTATGCACGCATTTCAGCGGGACGATTACCATCGTCCCCTACCAGGATTATTGTACTAAACTAAATAGACGCTCACAAACTACGTTCATCTCGAGAACGAAGGATGTGGCGTCTATTCATTATGTCACATATGTTGGGCTGGGAAACCGTTAGCTAACCTAGGAGATAATGTCCAAACCAACCCATAGTCCTTTGCCAGCGATCCAGCTGATAACTGGGAACTCCTAAGCCATGAGGCTGCCCCGGATAACGCACCAGGGTTGCTTCTTTGCCTAAGCGCTTGAGAGCCGTGTAATACTGTGTGCTCTGTTCCAGAGGACAGTTGATATCGGAATCGCCGTGGAGCATCATCAGGGGAGTTTCTACTTTACGCACATGGCGGATAGCGGAGCGACTCATGTACAGCTCTTCCAAATCGAAAGCAGGTCCACCCATCAGAGGCTCATCGTAACTAACCCCTAAAACGGAGCAGCCAAACATCGTATAAACATTGCTGATACCGGCGCCACCCACAGCCGCTTTAAAACGGTTAGTTTGGCTTACCGCCCAGTAAGTCATATACCCGCCATAACTCCAACCGGTAATACCAATTCTCTCAGGATCTGCTATCCCTTTGGCGATGGCTACATCCACCCCTGCCATGATATCCAGAAAATCATCGCCGCCCCAATCCCCCAAAATACCTTGGGTAAACTTGGTGCCGTAGGAGGTGCTACCTCGAGGGTTAATGTAGAGTACGGCATACCCGGCATGCGCCATCATCTGATGAGCAGGGGTAAAGTTGCGGTTAAAAACTCCGGTGGGACCGCCATGGACATCCAAAATGGTGGGAACTGGCTTGCCTTCGATATACCCTTTAGGTTTAATGATAAAGCCTTCCACATCCCACTCTTTAGGACCCTTAAAATGTATAACTTCAGCAGGGCAGAAATAACCTTCCTCCAGATAGTCTTCGTTTATCTGGGTAAGAGTAAGGTCATCTCCTGCTCCGGGAGACTTGAGGTATATTTGGGGCACAGTCGTCTCGTTGCTGGCGATATAAGCCATTAAGCCGTCATCGCTGACACTAAGGGTGCTGACATGGTGTAACTCCCCTGTAGCCAGCAGTTTTTCAGCCCCTAAATGGTCTTCCAGCAACTCCCGCTGGTAGATTTTGGAGGTAGCATTCTCTTCTTTGGTATAGCAGATAGCCTCTCCCTTGCCTAACCAGGTAACCGCGCGGCAGGAGCGATCCAAATCTTGGGTCAGAGAAACTGGCGCAGACATACCTTCCCGCCAGAGCCAAATTTCCGCCGGCGCCGTTCCCTGAGGAATTTCGGCACGAGTGCTGGTAAAGAGTAAGCTTTTCAGATCCGGCGCCCAGCGCAAGCTGCTGACACTTCCGGCAAAAGAAAATAGTAGCTGTGGCGTATCTCCCTTCGGGGAAACGGCATAAACCTCCGCGTAGGTGCGAGGCGGCTCCAAATTGAGCCAAGATAAAGCATAAACTAACTTATCCGCTCCCCACCAGGTGAAATTGCCCAAACGTTTAGGGTTTGGTCCTGTGATGTTAGTTAATTCTTGGCAAGTTCCGTCTTGTAATTTATAAAAATAGAGCTGCTGGATCTGCTCGTAAGTGAGACCGCGACCATCGGCACGGTAATCCATTTCGGTAATAACATTTACCGGAGCTGTCCTTCGCGGTTGGCTGGCACCGGAACGTTCCGCCGTGGAACCACGCTCAGCTAGATCTTTGGCTGCTTTGCGCCAGATATGCTCCGGCTCTCCCGGATGGCGCGCACCCTCGATGGTAATTTCTTTACGGGAAGAGAAAGCTAGACCACTGCCGTCCGGCGCCCACAATAGAGAACCAGCAGCTCGCGGCACGGTTTTGAGAACTTGAGCTTCACCCCCCTGGCGATCCAGGAGATGTATCTGAGGTTTGCTACCCCGGCTAGAGATAAAAGCCAGCTTTTGACTATCGGGAGACCAACTGGGTGAGCTCTCCTTACCGGTGAAGGTTAAGCGCTGAGGCTCTCCTTCGCCATTGGTCTTCACCCACCAAAGATCAGTTTTGCTCTCATCGGTTTCCGCACTGCTTTCCCGGAGCTCATAGACCACCAGGGAACCATCCGGAGCGATTTGCATCTGACCAATCGTCTTCAGCTTCAACATATCCTCCGGAGTGAACGGCTTTTGGGACATAAAAGCACTTCCTTTCAAATTATTTCTCTTGACTTTAGCGCCAACTCGGTAGCCTGCCACTACTGTAAAAGAGACTATAGCGAAAACTGAGCTAACCATCTTGAAAACTGCTTTATGATCAGCTCCGTCTCCGGCGGTTCATGGGAGTCTTTAAGCAAGGTGCCAGCCAAGTGATGGCTCTCCTCGGTGAAGAAGAGATATATGCCTGGTTCATAGACCGTTTGTGTTCTTTTAACCAACCACAGCAAAGTATTTTGGGTATTCGACAGCTTAAACCAATAACCCTCCGTTAGGAGATTTTTCAAGAGGGTCTTTTAATAACTGTTATTATTTACAAAACGGACATAAAAAAAGCGCACAATGCGCTTTGTAGACGGATTAAGCCATTTCCAGGGGGTAGAAAGGAAACACACCAGGGGGGAGCAGATTAGCAGCCTATGCAAATATAGAGCGGGCTACCACCATCGGTCTCACTGTAGCTGGGTTGGCTAATCCCACCACATGGCATACTTTGAATTATCGAAAATAAGCTTTCTACCACCACAGTAAGGGCAAATCCAGTTTATTTGTCGATTATCGCTCCTGACAAATAATGTGAATCCTTCTTCTTTCTTTAAGCCTTTGAATGCGTAATACCAATTATTAGGCAGAGTTCGTTCCTGCAAAGTGTTACACAGAGCACAACGGTATTTTGGGGTATACTGTTCTCCTCTACCAGTCATTGAGAAGAAGAACCGACTTTCCAGATGATGGCATTTCGGACAATGGTACATTTCATACCCATAATCATTAGAGGGATGCATACCATCTTCCATCAAGTTAAAAGTCTTTATCGTAATAAAAAAATCCTTGGTAAGACTCTCGAGAAACGTTTTTCTCCCTCTTTTAAAATCCTTTCTATTGAAAACATTCCTACGGGCAAAAAGCATTCCGATGCCTTCTTTAACTTCAACTCCATATCTACAATCGTTGCATTTAGCAAAAAACGTATGTCCCATAATACCTCCAAATTGTCAATGTTTGAATTACTCTTTGATGCCAGAATCTGAACGATGCCTCTTAAGGTTAGTTATCCAGTAGCCAGTTTGTCCAAGAGCTAATAGTATATCACAATATTATAATTATGTCAATTACTCAATACTGTAGCAGCATATATCCCCATAGCTTTAGCTAGGGGTTTTACGCCGTACCCGATAACTGCGACGAGGGTAGCACAGTGCCTGGTAGCCACAGCTGCGGCATGGAGCACTGCGAGGTGGCAACTTAGCAAAGTGGTGTTCCCTCCAGCTACCGGCTATACCGACAGCAAGTTCGTCAGCTTCAGCCAAAGTTTCCGTTGCTAGACGAGAGTTCGCTCCCGACAGCACTTGCTCCCTCTCCTCTCCCCAAGGAGCTCGAAAAAGATAGAGTGAAGCCTCGTGCAGAGGAAGTTGCCAATACTCCAACGCCGCCAGAGCGTAAAGATGCATCTGAAGGCGATACTGCTCTGCCAAACGCCGCCGCAAATAAGGACGAATAAGGTTGGTTTTATAGTCGAAGAGGCTGATAGTTTCATCTTGATTAAGGAGCACCAAGTCGATAATACCCCGCAGCATCACTCCCGAAGGAAGTAAATAGCTAAAGGGAAGCTCCGTGAACACCTTCTTACTCTGCCGCACTTGCTGCATCAGTTCGGAATGATTAAACTGCTCCAGCATGGGGAGGACTTGCTCGGCAAGGGGAGTTGCTTGTTTGACAGAATAATGGTAAGCAAGGGCTCTTTCACGCAGCAACTCCTCTAAGGGAAGGTTAGCTTGACTCTGGCGAAAATTCTGAACCATCTCTTGGCTCAACTGATGTATCAGCGAACCAAAGGAGAGAGGATCCTCTGCCCATAAGGAGGAGGTTACTGCCTCCTCCCCGGGTTTCTCCCCCAGAGCAGGGCTTGGCTCCAGCTCCAAGTCAAACCCGGAGCGATGCTTAAAGGGCGGCGCTAAGCGCAGGCGACTCTGGAGATAGTAGAGGCGCGGACAACGCCGATAATTTTGCAATGAGGTTATGGCTAAAGCGGTATGAGCTCCGGGGATAAGGGGTACTTCGCCCATTCGGGGGGAAGTGGCTAACTCCCGGATCAGCTCTGGCGTCAAATTTTGACGACTAGCTATCTCCTGGGAAAACTCTACCGCAGCAGCCTGAGGTTCACTCTCGGCAGATGGCGCATTTAGCCTTGCCACTTCAACGGGAGGTTGGGGTTGGTAAATCTTCACCAACCCTCCGGCAACCTCCTGGGGCAGGAGATCCGCCACTTTACTCCACCAGCTACCTGGAGCCAGGCGCAATTTGGCTAGAGGTCCTGAGAGAATAAGATAGTCTCGGGCTCGGGTCATTGCCACATAGAGCAGACGCAGACTCTCTTCATCTTCACCTTGAGCTTCTCGCTCCTTTATTTCTTGCACCTTCGCCACCTGAGTGGGGAAAGCCAACCCTGCCTCCCCGTAGTAAAAAAGCGGATTACCACTAAAAGAGCTTTTACCACGAATCATATCTGGCAAAGCGACAATAGGAAATTCCAGCCCTTTAGCGCCATGCACCGTCATAAGCAGTACGGCATTGCCTGCCAGGAGTTGGGTGATAGGACTCTCTCCCTCTGCAGAGTTTAAAACCAGATCATCCAATTGCCGCAAAATATCCGGTAAAGTGGCTCCATCCTCCTGCAGCTCCGTTAAGATGGCGCCAAACTTCCGCAAATTGGCTTCTTCTTGCTCCCCTTCTGAGGCGGCATGGAAGTGCGCAAGACCTAGTTCCCGGCAAATACGTTGTAAAAGTTCCGGTAGAGGGAGAAGAGTTAGCCAGCGCCGCCAACGCCTGAGCTGCCGCTCTCGGATAATACCCATTTCCCGGTCGACGCCACTTAGTTGCAAGTTCGCCCACAGGTGAGAACCCCCCCAGCTTCTGTTGGGCAAAGGCTCCGATGCCTCGCTAGAGGGAGAAACCTCTCTCCCCATCTTATTCTGGAGCAGCCCCAGCGCCAAGCTTTCGGGGCTGATACCGCCGTAAGTGGAGGTAAGCCACTGCCAGAGGCTCAAGCTATCTTCCGGGTAAAGCAGCGTGCGTAACAGGGCGCGAAAAGCCAGGATCTCCGGTCGCTGATAAAAATCACGCCCGGCATGTTGTCTGGTAGGAATACCCAGGCTCTGTAAAGCAGCTTCGTATACCCCCATGGCTGTGCGGGTGCGAAAAAGAAGAGCGATATCTCGCCACTGGGCGGGGCGCAGCCTCTCCTCCTCCCCTTGCCCCTGCCTGATGATCAGCTCGCCCTCCTGCACCATGCGGTGAAGCCGCTGAGCTAAATGGTGAGCCTCGTTTTGCCGCATCTCATCGCTTTTACTTCCTTCCGAGAGGATTAGCTCTACCTGAGCTGCTGGGTTACCTACACCTCTGTGCCCCACCATATTTTGGTATTCATCTTTCCAGAGTTGCCGGAAGATGGAGTTGACTACAGTCAGCAATGGCTCCTGAGAGCGAAAGTTGTCTCTAAGGGATAAATGACTGGTCTTATCAGCTCCTAACTCTCCTGCCAAGCTGGTTATCATCTGCTGAAAGAGTGCTACTACAGCGCCACGGAAGCGGTAGATAGATTGCTGACGGTCCCCACAAACAAAAAGAGACTCCCTCAAACGGCTGCCACAGAGAAGCTGTACCAGCTTATACTGGTTATAATCTACATCCTGAAACTCATCTACCAAAAAGAAGCGCCACCTTTGGTGTACCGAAGATGCCACCTCCGGATGTTGCAAGGTTATCATAGCTTGGACTATTAAGTCGGCATAATCCAAAGCGTTGAGAGCAGCTTTTTTTTGCTGATAAAGGGTATAGGTATTGTGCAATAAATGCACTACCTGACTCCATAAAGGAAAGAGGAGTTGATGCTGCCAGGCGCTGACACAGTGCCAACTACTAAGACCAACCTCTGGCACCAGTTCATCTAACCCTGCTTGGAGTTCGGCGGCAGTCTTATTACTTCGGTTGCCCATATTTGCTTTTTCGATCTCCCCCAAAATGGCACAGATCTCTTCTAACAGAGTATTAGACCTAGGGTCGTTCTGGGCTCGTTCACAGAGAGCTGCCAGCTCATCCACGTTACGCTGAACTCTGGTAGCGTTTTTAGGTATTTTCAAGTTGCCTCCCACCAGGTACTGGTACCAATTCTTAAAGGGAGGTTCTAAAGCCGGAGGAGGGGGAGCCGCTGCTTCTTGCAACAATAAGGTAATATCTTCGCCACGGTTACGCAAGGTAGTAATGAAAGCAATTATAGCCTGCATTAACTCTTCAGCCCCCATAGTTCCGACAAAGCCTGCCGGAAGTTGACTGCTTGCTAACCAGGCAATCAGGCTGTCACGAGCGGCACTTTTAAGCAGAGCCTGACTTTGGTGCTCTTCCAAAGTAGCGAAGTTAGGGTCGGAGCCGGAACTTAGGGGATAGAGACGCACCAGAGTTGCCGCTAAAGAATGAATAGTGGCAATACCAGCAGCAGGGAGCTCTACCAGCCACTCCCTGGCGCGAGGGTCTGAGCCAGCCAGGCGTTGCAGAGAGCTGTAGATCCGCTCTTGCATCTCCTGAGCCGCTTTGTTGGTGAAGGTGATGGCGACAATTTCCGAAGGAGAAGCTCCGGCATGAAGCAGCGCTAAAAAGCGCGAAACCAAAACCAAGGTTTTACCGGCACCGGCACCGGCAGATACTGCCATGCTGTGCTCCACTTGCGTAGCAGCCGCCAGTTGGTTAGGGGTCATCCGCCCGGCGTCGGGAAGATAGGCCAACTCCGACGAAGGAGTATTATCTAGCTCATGGTGCATCTGCCGTCTCCTCCTCTTCGCTATATGGTAGCATCCTCCTACAGTATCCCAGCAGCGGACAGTAACCACATATACGTATCTCTACCGGTAAAGGAGGAAAGAGAGCACTGCGCATCTTCTGGTCTAAAGCAAAACAGTGTTGGATAAGGGTAGAGGTAAACTCTCCCCAGGAGATACTTCCTTCCTCTGACGGTAGTGGCTCCTGGAGATGATAAGATAACCTTTTTAAGGTGTTACCCCTGGTAGCCAAGGGACCACCTAGAAAGTGATAAGCAAGAGAGGCTACAGGATAACCGGGCATATTTTGCTGCCACGCCAAAGCATAGAGAGGCAGCTGCAAATAACGTAGAGAAGAGATACTCTTTAGATGGTAACCTGAGCCACTGCCGCTTTTATAATCAATGAGGGTGGCTGCTTTACCCCATGAGAGTTCCTCCCCCATAACGGGAACCTTTCCTGCCAACAAACGCTCCGGCTGCTCCGCAGCAGTAGCCCTCTTAACCCCTTCACTTTCCCCCGGGGAGGTCAAATCGATGCGATCCACCACCCCTCGCAACAGCAGCTTAAGCTCTCCTTGCTGTAACACTAAGGCTTCACCGCTAACGCTACTGCGACGGCAGAGGAGCTCTCCGTTGGTAGCTCTCTCGGTTAAAGCACAGGAAGATACCTGGGGACAAAAAAGGGTATCCCGCTTCCCTCCGAAAACCCACTCACAGGCGTAAGGCTCGGTAAGCCCTTGCTCTTCCTCCAGAGCCAGCCAGACTTTCAACATCTCCCTGGTCTTTAGCTTTTCCAGTTGCCATAAAGCAGGATGCATGCTTAAACCGGCAGGCAAATGCCACCAACTGTTGAGTATTTCGTCGATACGAGTGAGACGTTCTTCCCGGGGATAAGCCATGAGTGGAAGTTGATAACGACAACTGGGGGACAGCAGCTCACGCATAACAATATGAAAAAGCGAACCTCGATCCTGAGGCTGCAGGCTTTCCTGCATCTCTTCCATACCGCTTAGCGCCAAGATACGCTCCACTAAAAAGCGGAAAGGGCAATCGCTGTAGCTCTGCAGGGAGGTAACACTATGGATATACCCTTCGAAGAAAGTGGCTAACTCTTCCTGCATAGGTTGCCGTATCTCAGGAAGCAGTGGCTTAGTAAAAAAGCCTTCGTCCCTTTTTTGCCACATGAGCAGATGCTGAACTTGCTGTTCGATGATAGCGCCTGCTCCTTGCCCCAGAAAGCTCTCGCTGATGGTGTGTAGCTGAGGAGCATACCCATACCCATACAGGGCTGTCCGTAGAGACTCCGGCGAGGTCGCTGTGGCGGGAGTGAGCTGGGTATGCATGGCTGTTGTCGGTATTTCCACATGAGGGGCCATGGTCAGTTGGGTCAGGTATTCAGACCTCTCCCGGGAGTTCCCTTTGTTGTCACCCACAGACCAGGTAAAGAGAAGCTGTTCTGCAGCCCCCAAAACTGCCGCGAAAAGCTCCTTCTCTTGCTGCTGCCTGATGTGGGTAGAGGGTAGCCCCAGCCGTTGGCGTAGGCTATCCCCCAGTAACCAATCGGTAGATGCTCTTCCTGGGAAGCGCCCGGCATGGCAGCCGGGTACCACTAAAAAGGTAAATTCTCTCCCCCCTAGCTGCTGAGCCGAGAGAAGCTGAACTCCTCCCGGGGCACCTTGGGCTAATTGCAGAGGGGAGTTTTGGAAAAAGCGCCGCAGGGTGGTGCGAAAGGTACTCAGAAGCCTACCGCCCCGAGGTAAAAGTGGCTCCAGCTCCAACATAACTTGCAAAGCATCCTGTATAGCTTGCCATACCTGCCCAACGCGGTGGCGCGCCATCAGCTTTTCTTGGGGAGGTAAAGCTCCCGGGATGGCACGCCGCGGCCAGTCCAGCTCGACGGTAAGTTGACTTAACACAGTTATTATTTGGGGTATGGTTGCAGCTCGGCGGAGTGCCTCGAGGCGGGAAGGCCAAAATAGATGATGCTCTTCGGAGTTTTCCTCAGCGTCCCCAGGTGGAGGGGTAAATCTTGGTCTTCGCTGGGGGGTGAGCAAAGGGCTATGCTTAAAGTCGGCCATAAGGGTAGGGGTTGAGTCCAGAGCCGCTGCTAAAATTTGCATTAACCCCTGACTTAACGGCTCTTGGTCTAGAGTCACCGGCAGTAGTATATCCCAGGGAACTTGCTGTGCCTCAAACTCCTGCAGCAAACATTCGTGGTAACCCGGATCGTAACAAGATACCACCCCTATACGGTGGCTGGGTACCCCCTGCAGCATTTGCTCTTTAATCCGTTGAACAACCAGCTGACATTCCAGTTGGGGATGCAAAGCCGAAGAGATGGTTATAGGCGAAGGTGGGAGAGCTTCCTGGGGAGGTTCACCTTGGAGAATAAGCCTTTGCAAAGCAGCCAAGCTGGGGTTAAGGCTAAGGGGGGAAGTCGCAGCAACTACTTCGATACCAGTTTTTTGGCGTAACACCTGGATAATATTTTCCCGCACAAGATCCGGGGTAGTAAAATAACAAAACTCGATACGAGTTAGGGTAGCCTCTGGGGTGGTCAGCAAGCTCCGCAGCACCTGGGGTAGAGCTGCTTCCCGTAACCCCTGTAATACTGCCAGGGCAATATCTTCGCTATCATGAGCTTTTCTTTGCTGAAGCATCTCCTGATAAGCAGTAAAAACGGCCAGAAAGGCATGCCACAGCTGAGGATTGCCTCCTCCATTGCTTTCTCCTAAAAGTAAGGGTGCTAAATTTTGGGGTGTAAGCAGATACCTTTTACACTCGGCAATAGCTTGCTCCAAGGTATTCACCAACCCGTTATCGTGTAAAAAAACTGGCCAGTTGCTTCGCTGCTCCTCCACAATATAGTGTAAAAGTAGATTCTTCTCCCAAGGCGACATCAAGTAGCTCTCCCGGAGTGCGTCCAGGTGACGCAGCATCGCCTCTAAAAAGGCAGCATAGCTCAAGACACTGCTGCCCATAGCCACGGAGGTAGCACTTTCTCTTAAGAGCTGCCCTTGCAGCAGGTTGCTACGCCTGGTATCCGGCGTTATATATAAACAGGGCAAAGGTTTCACCATCTTTAATTAAAATTACTTAAAAACCCCACCTGAAGTAGGTGGGGTATGGTTGTATCCAAGTTGGCTTATACAGGTTTTTCTTCGGACTCTTCTGGGGAAACTTCAGGTGAGGCTTCCACCTGGGTTGGCTCACAGCAGGGAGTATCTTGGGCGGCGCAACACTCTTCGTCATCGCAAGAAGCGACACTCTCCTGGGAAGCGGTTGTCCGGCGTTCCACTTGGATAGTAACTTGATTGAAGAGAACAGCAATAGCCGAAACCAGTGCCAGGTGCGGTACCACTAGCAGCAGCACCGAAGCCGTTAAAGGAACATCCAGCAAAACTCTACCCCTGTGTAAAATGCGAATACGAGTCAGGTTACCTTGTTCAATGAGCTCTTTGAACTGATCTACCAGCTCGGAGCCCTTTACTTTAAACTCTTCCCGACGGTACTCCTGCTGAGCAACTTTCTCCGCTCGCACTTGCGAGTTCTTATTCTCCAAGAGTATAAGAGCCTCTACCAGGTTACCCTGGGTCTCCTCCAGCACTTCACGAGCTTCCTTGTAGCTGACATGAAACCGCTCTCTCAGGTGATCAATTTTTTCTAATAAAAGATCGTCCATTGGTTCTACCTCCTTAAATATTCTAGGGTTGTAAAGGTAAAATATATTGTAGAAACTCCAGAGACTTAGGTGGAGCTCCTAAATGCTGCCCCCAGGTATGTTGCAGCAGAGTTGCGGCTTCCTGCAGAACCGCTGACTCCGTCTGCTCAGCAGCCACAGTTGGGAGACGTGCTAGACTTACCTGTTGCAAGTAGAGAAGCAACTCCCGGGCAGAAGGACTACATAAAAGATTCCCTTCAGGAGAGCAATGGGAGCAACAGAAGCCTCCTGCGTCATAATTATAATATAAAGGTTTCTTATTGTCAAGTTTTTCCTGACATAAAATACAGCTTTCTAGTTGAGGTCGCAAACCTATGGCTGCAAGAAGTTTCATTTCCACTGCCAAGCGAACTAAAATCAAATTCTCACTATACTGGATTAGCTCCAAAGCGGTGAGCAGCATGATAAAAACTTCGGCAACATCGCTGGCTCCCTCGGTAGACTTATCGAAAAGTTCCAAAAGGTATTGGGCGTAAGCCAGGCGATCTAAACTCTCTTTGAGGGTGCGGTAATTATTTACCAGTTGACCCTGAGTTAAGTTTTCCAGAGCGGTGTTGCCGCTGAGCTGAACTTCAATGAGGTTAAGGGGTTGAGCCAGAGCAGCAAAACGGTTGCGGGGGCGTCGGGCTCCCCGTACCATCGTGCGCACCCTGCCGCGTTCGTAAGTTAACAAGGTGATAATGCGGTCGGCTTCCCCCACATTCACCGAAGTAAGAACCAGAGCTTGGGTGTTATAAAAGGCCATGTTACTTCACTCTGGCATAGCCAAAGGAGTTAAGAGCCTGTTGGTTGTTGCGCCAACGAGGACGAACTTTAACCCACAGCTCTAAAAACACCTGGCAACCAAACAATAGCTCCAGTTCCTGGCGGGCTAAAGAGCCGATCTCTTTGAGCTTGGCGCCCTTGCTACCGATGATAATCCCTTTAGGGCTCTCCCGGTCGGTATAAATAGTAGCTTGAATTTTCACGAGACCTTTCTCCCCTGGCTCTTCCAGCTTTTCCACATCCACCGCTATGCCGTGGGGTACTTCATCCCGAGTGAGCTGCAACACCTTTTCCCGAATAATTTCGGCTACGAGAAAGCGCTCCGGTTGGTCGATAACTATATCTGAGGGATAGTACTGGGGTCCCGGGGGAAGCTCCTGACAAATACTTTCTTTAAGCTCTGCTACCCCTTCGCCGGTTAAAGCCGAAACCCGGAAGATACCTGCCCAGGGTAACTTCGAAAAAAACGTATCTTGTAAAGAGGTTACTGTCTCCTCTTCCGCCAGGTCGATTTTGTTAATAATTAAGTATATGGGGGCAGGAATACTTTTCAACTGCTCCACTATCCGTTGGTCTCCGGCGCCAGGCAGCCTACTGTCAGCCGTGGTAAGAAAAAGTATGAGCTCCACCTCTGCCAGGGAAGCCCAGGCATACTGGTTCATTCTCTCCCCCAGGGAGTTTTGGGGGGTATGTACCCCCGGTGTATCCAAAAAAACTGCTTGCCCCTCCTCCCAAGTTAAAATACAGGGAATACGGTTGCGAGTGGTTTGCGGCTTCTCAGAAACGATGCTGAGCTTAGTCCCCATCATCTGGTTCAGGAGAGTTGACTTTCCTACGTTACTCCGCCCGAGGAGAGCAACGAAACCTGAGTGCAAAAGTAGCTCTGTCATAGCATGTCCAACCTCTCCAGAATAGCCAGGCATTTGCGGTGCATCTCCTCCAACGCCTCATCTTCTTCGTCAGCAAGAGCCTGCTCTTGGTGGTCATAACCGCACAGGTGTAAGAGACCATGGAGAGCGGCAAAGGTGAGCTCCCAAGGGAAGCTGTTACCGTTATGCCGGGCGTTTTCTGCCACCATCTGAGGTGCCAGCGCTATATCTCCTAAATATCTTTGGGCCTCAGGGTTGGCGGGGAGGAGCTCGTGGTCACTGGGAAAAGAGAGAACATCGGTAGGGGTGTCCTGACCACGATAAGCTAAATTTAAACGGTGTATCTCTTTAACCGCCACCAGCTTTAAGGTAACTTCCCACTCCCCTTGCTCCCGTTCTTGCTCTAAGAGAAGCCCTAGGGCTGATTGCAGCATAGCTTTATGTTCCGGGAGAATTTTAACTCCCCGCTGCGCGTTACGAATAACTACCTGAGATACCATTTAAACCTTACCTCTCTGTCTGGGATGGTGAAGGTTCCGGCGCCGGATAGGTGATGCGTCGGTGATAGACTGACATCAAGGTCTTGGTTAGAGTCGCCATCACACGGTTCAAATCCCGGATAGTTAGATCACAATCATCGAGTTGCCCGTTGTTCAGGCGCTCCCGGCAGATACGCTCCACGGTCTTGGTAATATTTTCCTCGCTGGGTACCTGTAGGGTGCGCACCGTAGCTTCACAGGCATCAGCCAACATCACCACGGCTACCTCCTTGTTGGGGGGCTTTGGTCCTGGGTAGCAAAAATCTGCCATCTGCACTTCCTCCCCCTCGCCGGCTTCAGCTACAGCCCGGCGGTAGAAATAACCTGCCTCCGAGGTGCCGTGATGAGAGCGAATAAACTGCAGAATCTGCTCCGGCAGCTTATGCTCCTTACCCAACTCCAACCCGTCTTTGACATGGGCGAAGAGAATAGCCGCCGAGACAGCCGGGCGCAGCTGATCGTGAGGATTTTCCCGGTTATGTTGATTTTCCACGAAGAAGATCGGGCGCTTGGTCTTCCCCACATCGTGGAAGGAGGCGCCCACACGGGCTAACAGGGAGTTGGCTTTAATTTCGTCGCAAACTACCTCAGCCAGGTTGGCAACCATGATACTGTGTTGATAACTCCCCGGCGCTTCCATCATAAGGGTGCGGAGCAAAGGATGGTTCGGATTACCCAGCTCCAACAATTTTAACGAAGAGATAAGTTGGAAGGTACCTTCCAAAAAGGGTAGGAGCCCTAATGCCAATATACTATCGATTAAACCGCTGGTGAAGCCAATACCTACCGAGCGCCAAAGGACTGGGGAAAA
>Ga0123353_10005006_pt1 | contig 17260 bp, 13 predicted proteins | sample TergutLab28metaG_3_FD_92763 | JGI IMG/M metagenome (GOLD analysis project Ga0123353, IMG submission 92763) | Labiotermes labralis P3 segment gut microbial communities from Petit-Saut dam, French Guiana - Lab288 P3 | ecosystem: Host-associated > Arthropoda: Insects > Digestive system > Gut ...
CGCCATGATACGCACCTGTCCGTTGTAATAGCCGGGTGCCTTGAAGCTGACGGTACGCTTCTGCGGGCCGACAAGCGCGATGCCCGACCAGAATTGCAGCGGCGGTTCGCTTTTACGGCGGAAGGGATTGTGAAAACGTCCGCCGGGCCCCGCCATATCGCCCCCGAAGGCGCTGATGCGGTTTTGCAGGCGGGCGTGGTCCGGCATGATCAGATCCAGAGCATGCAAAGTTTCCACTTCTAGGGCTCTGTCGCGCAACAGATAATCCAGGGGATTGGGGGTACGGAAGCGCGTGAGCTGCAACACACCTTCGTCCACGGCGAAAAGCAGGACTTTCCCTGGCTCCCGCGCGAGCACTTCCACCTGTATCTCTTCGCCGGGCTTCACAAGTTCCGGAACATGCACGGAAATCCCCATATCTCGTTGCGTGACGCCGATACTGACGGGCGCAAGCGCGACAAGATGCGGCTCCATATAGATGTCGTCGGAATGCATAGAGCGGGCGAAAGAGAGGTTTACATAGCCCCGGCCCTCAAAATCGGCCGGAATGGAGAGCCGTTGCACGCTGTCGCCGCTTTTGGCATGGAACCAGGTATGCGCCGCAACGCCTTCGCGTTCCAGGGTCAACAGACCCGTGCCTTCAAAAGGCGTGGTGATGAAAAGCTCGATCTGCTCGCCGGAGGCGTAGTCCTGCTTGTTGGGGCGCATCATCAGTTTGCCGGGGGCCAGCTTGTCGGCGATACTTAAAGCGTTGCCTGCCACTGTAAAGGGGGCGGAGGCCACCTGCTCGCCCTGGGCGTTGTAGACGGAGAGCACAAAATCGCCGGGCTTGTCCGTGGGCAGCGTGAAGCGCAACGGCGTTTTTTCCTGCGCGAACCTCAGGTTCAGGCGGCGGATTTCCTTATCCACGGGGGTGGAATCATAACGGTAACGGCCCGCTTGATCCCGTACCAGACTGCTCACAAAATGGCGCTGTGAGACGACAAAGGTGAGCGGCCCCGGATCATGCAGGCTCAAATCCGGCGCCAGAGCCACAAAATCAAGCGAGACTTCCCGGTCTTGCGGGATATAGCCGAGCTGTTGTTTGGCACGGTAGCCCACGGCATAGTCCAGCGAAGAAAGCAGGATGCTGGAGCGCAGGCTGACCGCGCGCCCCCCGCCGGGTTCAAAACCTTCGGCCAGCAGACTCAGGCGGAAGGTGCCGCCCGCGACCTGATCCAGCGGCAGTTGAAAGCGGGTTTTGCCTTCCGCGTCGCTTTTGCTTTCCGGCAGGCTGTGGGTCTGGGCTTCGCCGCTGTAAGGGGCGGCATCGTAAAAGACATAGTCTTCATAGCCGGGAAAACGCAGCAACGCCGGGGCGATTTCGTACTCCGCGCGCATACGGCGATCCACTGCGGGCCGGCCGTAAAGATTGCGCAGCAGCATTTCGGCGTTGAGCCCTTTGGGCGAGGCCCAACCTTTGCCCGCCTTGGCGCTGAAATTCAGGCTCAGTTGCATGGTATCCGGCTGGAATTCCTCCACGCGCACCGCTGCCGAGCCGAGTACCAGAGCGGAATCGCCTTTACCGAGCAAGATATCCAGACGGTAGCGTCCGGCAGCCGCTGATTCGGAGGAAGACCAGGAAAATTCCGCCAAGCCGTCCGAATCCGGAGTGAACGTTTGCTCTGTCAGTTTTCTGCCGCCAGGCGCCCATAGCGCATAGTGAAGCGGCAGTGCCTGCGGCCAAGGGCTCCAGTCCGCCGTGCGGACAATGCAGCCAAACTGCAGGGTTTCACCGGGACGGAAGATGCCGCGCTGGCTGAAGACATAGGCGTTCAGGCCATCGCCGCCGCGCTGCCCGGCTGTGGCGAAGTTGCTGTAGTCCGCGATGCGGCTGCTGTCGTCCAAAGGCAGGTAGGCAAGATCGCTGTTCAGACGCGCTACCACCGCTATGGGGCGCTTTTCCCGTTCGAGTCCCTTGAGCGAAGGCAGACGGGCGCGGCCCGTTTCGTCGCTCCGTGTGGAGATGACCGGCAGCCCGTTGCGGCCCAGCACCTCCACCACGGCTCCGGTCACGGGCTGTCCCTTGGCCAGGGAAGCCACAAACACGTCACGGCTGCCGTCCGCAGCCTTTTTGACCACCAAGCCGAGATCCGTCACCAGCACAAAACGCTGGATATCAGTCATTTCCTTCTCGCCGGCAAAGCCCCTGAGATGGACGCGCAACAGGCCGCGCGCCTTGTCGCCTTGGGGGGTTTTCAAGAGCGGCGCCAGATCCAGCACGCTGAATTGCGGCGCGCCTGTTTTTTTTCTGACAAGCGTGAGTATACCGTGCGCCACCGGGCCGGCAGGGTAAGGGTCGATCCAGGTACGGTCAAAGGAGTCGGATCTCTCGATGATCTGCGCCAGCATACCCGGAAGTACCTGCGTGATTTCCCAGCGGATGCTGTCGAGTTCCGATGCGTGCAGGCTGAGTTTTTGCTCGCCGTCCAGGGGCAGGATGTTTCCGGGCTGGAGGAAATGCAGTTCCGGGCGCAGTGCCGGTATGCGCAGCACAGCGCGGCGTTCCTGCCCGAGCCGCAGACCGGAACTGGAAGCCATGTCCGCGGGCAGCACGATATGCACATACGATCCCGACTCAACCGGCAGACGGAAGCTCAGTTTGCCGGACAGAGCGTTCTGCTCACGGGCGTTTTCGAGCGCGATGGGCCTGCCTTTGGCCAAGTCATCGGCATCTATGACCGGCGCCCGATCCCAGGCAAAGGCCTCCTTCGCTTCCGGGCTGCGGACGCGGGGCAACTGGATGACGCGGATTTGCTTGTTTATCTGTTCGGGATCGAGCAGCAGGTTGCTGGTCATGTTCAGGCGGAATTCCTGCTGCAAGCGTTCATTTTTCGCCGCAACGATCTCTAGACCGCTGATTTGCAGAAGTCCTTCCTTGCCGCCTACCAAGTACATGCCTTCCACCGGTTTTTTGGAGTATACTTTGATTTGCCCGTCTTTTTTAAGAAAGAGCGGCAGCCCAGGCACGCTTACACGAGCCCGCGCCGGTTTTTCGGCAAGGCCAAGCACACGGGTGTTAATGGTCAGCTCCGTGGCGTTATGGTTCCAGATGAATTCCGGCGCGGCCAGGCGCAGCCCGGCTGCGGGGTCGGCGGCTTCCACACGGATGCCTTGCGTCTTGTTTTTATCGGCGGGATAAAGGAAATGCACAGTATGCGTAAGGACATGCTTCGCGGCAGGGCCAGGATCCACAAATACCGCGTATGAGTCTATAGTTGCCGCTTCAGGCTGGGTATGCATTTTGAGTTTGGTGGAACGTGGCGCCGCAGTGTTGGCGGGCAGGACGCTGTCGGAAAACTGGATCCGGAAATCGCTGTTAGGCGGCCAGGCCTTATCGGGTGTGAAACGGAGCGTGTCTTCGCTGCTCCAGCGCCATTCACCCGGGTGCGGAGGGAAGAGTTGCACTCCTTCCGCTATTTGGCCTTCCTCGCCCGGTTGCGCGGGGCATTCTTGCTGCCAGGCTTTGCCGTAGGCCTTGCGGCAGGTCTGTTCGTCGGCGACAAAGCGTAGTTCCAAGGGAGCGAATCCATCTTCCGGATCCGTGACAGCGATGTCAAGAAACACAGTGGGTTTTGCGGTGGCCTGGACGCCGGAGGCGGCAAGCTGCACGCACAAGCAGACGCAGAGCATAAACGGCAGGAAGCGGAACATGGATACCCCCCGTGTGCGGACATAGTGGCGGAGTTGTCAAAAAACATGAAAAAAATAATATATTATAATAAAAACTTCGTGCAAGCCTATACGATCTCACCGGCTAAGGCAAGGAAGGCATTGCCCGTCCCTTGCTTGTGTGCTCCAGGCTTTTCTGCTAGAAATTGCAGATCGCATGACTGCGCGTTCCGTACCGTGCGCGGCAAGCTCGTAAGGAAGAGTATGGAATTGAATTATTTTGATATGGTATTGCTGGTTATTCTCGTTCTTTTCCTCCTGCGGGGGATAATGAACGGGTTTTTGGCCGAGTTCTCCGGCCTGGCGGGACTGCTTGGCGGCTTGTGGTACGCAAACTACGCCTACAAAGATGTCGCCCCGTATCTTGCAAAAGTGATCCAGTACTCCGCCTGGCGCGATCTTGCCGCTTACGGGCTGGTATTCGTCAGTGTGCTGGTGGCGGCCGCACTGCTGGTGCATGTCATATCCAAAGTGCTTTCACTGACGGTGTTGTCCTCACTGGACAAAGGGCTGGGGGCGGCGCTGGGCTTGGTGCGCGGCATGGTGATCTGTTCCGTTTCCCTTGTGCTCCTGCGCCATTTTTTGCCGGACGTGCATTTTTTCAAAAATTCGCTTGTCACGCCCTGGTTGGGGCCTTTCTTGAACTTTGCCAAGCTGTATTTGCCTGCCAGCGTCGTTTAGGCCCATATGAAAACAGCCTCCCCACATGCGTCGCTTGACGCGTTGCTCGACGTGATTGAACGTCTTATCGGCCCGGACGGCTGTCCTTGGGACAAAGAACAAAGTCCTGAATCTCTGGCTGATTATTGCATTGAGGAAAGCTGCGAACTCGTCGCGGCAATCCGATCCGGCAAGCTGCGCGACGTGCGTGAAGAGCTGGGCGATTTGCTTTTTTTGCTGCTGTTTCTGTCGCGTCTGTACGCCGCCGGGGACAGCTTCACGTTGAAGGATGCTCTGGACAGCAGCGCCGAAAAAATGATCCGCCGCCACCCGCATGTTTTCGGCAATACGCACTTTGACAACAAGGAAGAGCAACGGCGTGCATGGGAGCGCATCAAGCGTCATGAAAAAACGGATGAGGAAGGAGCCGGGGGCGTCTTTGACAGCCTGCCCGTCGGTCTGCCTTCGCTGATCAAGGCCTATCGCATCCATGCCAAGGCCGCGCGTGTGGGTTTTACCTGGCCGGAAGACGAAGACGTGGAGCGCCAGGTAGAAGCCGAATGGCTGGAATTTTTGGATGCCGGGCAGCAGGGGCGGGATGCGCAAAGCCGCGAATTGGGCGATCTGCTTTTCACGCTTGTGGAACTGGGTCGCCGTAAGGGCATCAAGGCCAATGAGGCGTTGGATCACACCATGCTGCGTTTTCTGGCGCGTTTTGCAGCTATGGAGGAACTCGCCCGTGCGCGTGGTCTGGATTTTGTCGCGCTGTCCTTGGACGATAAGGATGCGCTGTGGGACGAGGTGAAAGCGCGGGAAAACGCGCAGCAGGCCAAAGGTTAAGCTTGCCGGGTTTTTATTCTATGTTTCCTGTACGCAAATGTTTTTTCGTTCTCAGCCTGATGCTCGTCTTGTTGCTGTGCGCGGCCTTGGCCCATTCCGGCCTTGGGCAATGCGCCCTGTGCGACTGCAAGGCTTTTGCGGGCAACAAAACCACCAATTGGTGGTGCGCTTGCAAACATCATTATGATCACCATTACAACAACAGGAAAGGACCGCCCGGCGGGTTGCAGTCTCTGACGCGCCGGGACGGCTCCTGCCGACACTATTGATAATGCTCCTTTTGGGATTTGGATAGCACTTTGCCGGAAACAGTCCCTCCATCTTCCCTGCCGGCGCTTCCCGCGTTGACGGTACGCGCGGAGGAAGCGGGCCAGAAAATAGTGCAGTTCTTGGCGCGCAGGTTGGGTCTTGCCCGGAATCTGCTCCATCGTTGGATCCGCACAGGGCAGGTACGGTGCAATGGTGCGCGTGTCAGAGCATTTGATCGTGTGGAAACAGGGGACAGCATACGCGTGCCGCCTTTCGCATTGCGCATGGCCGGCGTTCAGGACACAGGCGGGTGCAGCCCGGCGTCCGGACCTCCTTTGCCTGACATTGTGGCGGAAGTGCCTGGCCTGTTGGTCTTGAACAAGCCGGCGGGCTTGCCCGTGCAGCCCGGCAGTGGCCATACAGACAGCGTGACAAGCCGTCTTGCCGCGCATTTCGCGCACCTGCCGTTTAAACCCACGCCTGCGCACCGTTTGGACAAGGACAGCTCCGGCCTGTTGCTGGCGGCGACAAGCTATGAACGCTTGCGCGCTCTGCACGAAGCCTTTGCGCGGCGCACGTTGAAAAAAGCCTATCTGGTCTGGGTGGAAGGCGCATGGCCGGAAGACGGTCTGTGCACGCTGCGTGATTTGCTGGAAAAAGCAGGCGAGCCCGGTCGGGAGAAAGTTCGAAGCGGGCAGGGCAGGGAAGCCTTGTGCGAGGTGCTTTGTCTGCACAGGGAGGAAGGGCGCAGCCTGCTTAGCGTCAATCTGCTCACCGGGCGCACGCACCAGATACGGGCGCAGCTTTCCACGCGGGGACATCCCGTCTGCGGGGATGTGAAATACGGCGCGCATCCGCGCAGGGGCGGGCTGCTCCTGCACGCCTTCAGCCTGGAATTGCCGGACGGGGAACGCTTTGTCTGTCCGCCGCCCTGGACCGGAGCATGGGCGGTTGACGCAGCTTACGCAGCGGGCACCAGGTGCAGAAAAGCCTCAAAATTGCCGAGCCTGCGGCTTAAGCAGTGAACATAGCAGGCGGCATAACGGGCAAAGCTCATGGGGCGGCCGTAGATGCTGTAGAGCCGATCGGCGTCGGCGAAGGGCAGGCCGAAATGTACGCCCACCTGGGGATGGATAGGGAGCTCAAAATCTGGATAGTCCGGGGTGAACGTGCTGCGAAGCGCAGAGGGAACCCGACCCAGCCCCAGGCTTTTCAGCACGGCGTCAGCTACGGCGAGCAACAGGGCGCTATCCGGATGGTTCGGAGTACGGAACAACTGTTGCGCGCGCCAGTTTTCCTTGATGAAGTCCGTCAGGGCAATGACAGCGCCTTTTTCCTTCTGGCGTTCATGGAAGAGGCTCTGGTCCAGCAGGGCGTTGAGATGATATTTTTCCGTAAGCCTGCCGCGAAGATAGACATGCAGTACTTCGGACTCGGAATATCCCCTGGATACCAGAAGATCGAGCAGGGTATCCCCATAGTTCATGGCGCTCTTGTTTGTCCACAGCGGCCAGTATCCCGTGAAGAGCAGGTTGGGAATCTTTATCCGGCAGGCAACGGGGTGCAGACGCGCCAGCAGGGCATCTGAGCCCAAATCGTTCCATTTTTCACCCAGATGTTGGTACAGGAAAATGCGACAGCGGTCAAAATCCTGCTGCGGGATGGATTCTTTGAGGTAGTTTGTGTACTTGCGGACTTCAAAGCAGCGTGCAAAGGCCGGCGTGGCGGTCAGCAGCGAACGCAGGGAATCTCCCTGGCAATTGGCGTGAATGAGACAGAGTTCGCGGCGCATACTGTTCCCTGGCAGAAGATGCACAACAGCAAAAAAAATCCGGACAGTAGAATCCTGCAATATTTATGCACAGTCCGTGCCAAAAGATAGACAGCCGTCGTCCACATTGTCATGTCAACGTCTGGGTTCAAAATGCATCAACGGGTCGTTCAGGACGGCGTCCAGGGGATCGTTGGGAACAAGCACCAAGGGGGCTTGGGGGTCGTCGGACAGGGAAGCGTGAGCCGGAGACGGGGCTTGCCGCGCAGCCGCGTCCGTCAGCATGTTGAGGCGGGATTCGAGCGCGCGTATTTGCACTCTGAGCTGGGCATGCTCATCGCGCATATGCTCTTGGAATTTTTCCAGGCTGCGCATAAGATAAAAAAACATGACAAAGATGCCGGTGAAGCAGAGAAAGGCAAAGGCCATACTCATCATAGTGCAAAGCTCCTCGCAGTGAATGGAAATGCACTATGGCTCGTAACGGTATAATTTGCAAGGAAAAATATGTCCCCTCCCCGTCCGCGTCTGGTTGTCGCCGACAGCCGGGGCCAGATTTTTGATCATCCCGTCCTGCTCATGCTGTGCCGTCAGGGCAGTCAATGGACATTACCGCGCCCGGATGAACTCATGCCCCTGCCGGACGAGAGTGAACTCTTTTTATTGCCCGCGCGCTGCGCCGTCGGACTTGATCCGGCAACGGGCGAAGTCGAGGTGCAAGAAGAACTGGCGGTGGCCGCTTTTGCGGCCCCGGCCCACACCATAACGGCGCATCCTGCGTATGTGGCGGACAAAGGCGCGCCTGTGCTGCCGCTTTTTGCATACGGTGCCGTGGGCTTTGCCCGGGGCCGCTTTTACGTCTGCGCCAAAAAAGTGGACGAGGATACGCGTCAGGTTTTTTCCGGCATAGTCCGGGCACGTCTGGAGCACCGGGCAAAGGCGCTGATGCGGCGTTATCCCGACAACAGGCTTATGCAGCACCTGATGGCGAACTGCGTCTTGCGCTATGCCTGTCCGGCGGCGCGCAATCTCGCGCTTGGCCGCTATGAGGCGCCGTTGCCGGTTTCCCGTGTGTGCAACGCGCGGTGTGTGGGCTGCATTTCGCAGCAGGAGTCAGGCTCGAAAATTTGCGCCACGCCGCAGAACCGCATGTACTTCACTCCCACGGCGGATGAAGTGCTGGAAGTCATGTTCCACCACGCCAAGGAGGAAAAGCGGCCTGTATTTTCTTTTGGGCAGGGTTGCGAAGGTGAACCGCTTACACAGGCCGCGCTCCTGACCGAGGTTGTGCGGCGCTTTCGCGCTGCCGGAGGGCGCGGGACGGTGCATCTGAACAGCAACGCCTCCTTGCCCGGTGCGGTGGCGGCGTTGGCGGAAGCGGGTCTGAATTCCCTGCGCGTGAGTATGAACAGCGCTAGGGAAGAATGCTACACCTTGTATTACCGTCCGCAGGGCTACAAACTGGCGCAGGTGCGCGAATCCATAGCCTGCGCCCGTGCGGCCGGCGTTTTTGTGTCCGTCAATCTCTTGTATTTTCCGGGAGTCAGCGATACGGAAGAGGAGATTGCGGCGCTTGTGGAACTTATACAGACATACAGGGTTCATTTTCTCCAGTTGCGTAATCTGAACATTGACCCCGAATTGTATATGGAACTTCTTGCGCCTGTGGCGCTGGGCCCGTCCGTGGGTTTCGGCAATTTCAGGAGGCGCCTGCGCAAGGCCTGCCCCTGGCTTGGTTTCGGATATTTCAATCCCTATTTGGGGGATGATAAGGAGACGATCATGGCTGATGCAACAACTCCCCTGCACCCGCAATCGAAGTGGCAACCCGACGACGAGGATAGCCTGGACGACGACAGCATGTTGGACGAGCATGCCCCGGGCGGCAAAAAGGGCGACTCCGCGCGCAAGCAATCAACGTGGCAGCCCGACGATGAAGACAGTCTTGACGACGACAGCATGGCGTAGCCGGAAACGGCGCCCTATCTTTTACGGAGTGCATGCGTATGACAGCTTTGCTTGTGTACCTGGCTTGCGGACTTGTCGCCGGAATTTTGGCGGGGCTTCTGGGTGTGGGCGGTGGTCTTGTCATCGTGCCCATGCTGGTGTTTATCTTTCCTTGGCAAGGAGTGCCCGAGGAACTTGTGCAGATCATGGCGCTTGGTACCTCGCTGGCCACCATCACCATCACCTCCATTTCCAGCTTCCGCGCCCATGACAAACGCGGCGCGGTGCGCTGGGATATCTGGCGCGCCATCACGCCCGGCATTCTCGTCGGAACCTTTGGGGGCGGTTTTGTGGCTGCCATGCTGCCTGTGACTTTTTTGCGGGGCTTTTTCGTCTGTTTTCTTTACTACGTTGCCCTCCAGATGTTTCTGGATTTCAAGCCCAAGGCCAGCCGGCATCTGCCCGGCACGATCGGCATGAACGGCGTGGGCGGCGTCATCGGCGTGGTTTCCAGCTTGGTGGGCATAGGCGGCGGCACTCTTTCCGTGCCCTTCATGAGCTATTGCAACGTGCCCATGCACACCGCCGTGGGCACGTCCGCAGCGATCGGTTTTCCCATAGCCGTGGCGGGAACCGTGAGTTTCATCTGGAACGGGCTGTCCGCGCCGAACCTGCCCCCGTACTCGCTGGGCTATGTCAGCCTTATAGCGTTGGCGGGCATTGCCGCGGCCAGTTATTGCATGGCGCCTCTGGGCGCGAAATTGTCCCACTCACTGCCGGTCGGCAAGCTGAAGCGTTTTTTTGCCGTGTTTCTTTTTTGCCTTGGCACACGCATGCTTTGGACCATTCTGTAGAGTATTGTGCTGCGCAAGTGCTTCTGACGGCGGGATCAAAGTTTTGCCGCGTGTTCGCGGTATTTCCGCACCTCCTGCATCACATCAAATACATTCAGGGTCTGATTGACCCGCCAGTAAAACTCTTCGGCTTCAAAAGGCTTGGTAAGAAAATCATTGGCGCCGTATTTGAGAAATTTGGCGGTCAGCGTGCCGGAACCTGCGGAAGAAAGCCCGATCACAGCCATGTCATTGATTTTATACTTGCCCCGGATCTCGTGAACCAGGGTGATGCCGTCCATGCGCGGCATCTCGAAGTCGGTGATCACCAGCCGGATATCGGGGTTCCGGGCCAGCACCTCCAACGCCTCCATGCCGTCAGCTGCTTCCATGGCAGTGATGCATTGCGCGGCCAGCATTTTTTGCACAATATGCCGTTGCGTTCCGGAATCATCCACCACCAGAGCCTTTACCCTGCGGTTGGCATGCAGTCGTTGCACGCTCACGGTCAGCGGTTCTATGTCATCTATGCTGCCTTTGAGGAAGTAGTCAGCCACGCGTTTTTCCAGGAATTGCTGGCGTAGGGCCTCGTCAAAAGAAGCGGTGAGCACAATGCAGACGAGGCCGTGTGCGCTGCACAAATCCACGGCTTCGCCGTTGGGGGCGTCCGGCAGGTTTAAATCTACAACAGCCGCAAACAGTTCTTCTTTATGGGCGGTGATAAGCGCTTGCGCTTCCCTCAGGCTGGAAGCAATCAGGATGGAAAAATTCGTGAGTATTTCAAACTGCTTGCGGATAATTTTGGCTTGGACAAAGCTGTCTTCGATGATAAGCAGGGTGTCTGCGCTCACAACATCCTCCTGAGGCGGCGTATGCCGAGCTTTCTTTTTATACTCAAGCCGGTATATACAACGCTGTCTTGAGAAGCAAGGGACTCTGCCCGCGTCCTGAACAGCCCGGAGAGCAGTGCCGTGCGGACTTGTCCGCGCTGCGTACAAAGGCAATCACACGACAGGTGTTGGTGTTCATGTTGAAGTTTTTCCGTATCCCGGCATTCGTTTGTGCGATTCCCATGCTGTTTTTCCATGCCGTGCTTTTTGGGGGTTGCGCTGCCCGGGAGGATACCGGCCTGCGCGAGCAACCGCGCCTTGCCCACATGCGCGATGTGGAAGACCTGCGCCGCCTGCCGCAGGACTTGATGGTCTATGCGCAGCATGCCGGCAAGGACCGCCGGCTTCTTTCCCGGCAGGAACAGGCGCGGCAGGACGCGCGCTTTGATCGCGTGTTTTTCAGTCCCTGGCGGCAGGCCGGCGCCTCTGTGACGGCGAAGGAACTTGCCCTGCGTTTCGGCAAAGGGCCGCAAGGTTTCACCGAAAACGCGCGACCCTGGACGCGGGAGGCGTGGGACAGCATGCGGGCCAACGCGAATCTCGGCGCGTATCCGTGTCTGGCGCAACCCGCAATCGCCATCCGCCATACATGTATGCGGGAACTGCCCACCTTGCGGCCGCGCATGACCAAACCGCATCCTTTTGGCCGGGACAATCCCTTTGACATGTTCCAGTATAGCGCGCTCTTTCTTGGCACGCCGTTGTATGCGGCCCATATTTCGGCGGACGGCGCGTGGTATTTTGTGGAAAGTCCCATCGCGGTCGGCTGGGTGCCGACAGAGGATGTGGCGCTGGTGGATGCGGCCTTTACGGCGCAGTACCGCAATGGGCGTTATGCCGCCATCATCCGGGACGATCTGCCGCTTGCCACGGGGGCGGGCGTTATTGGTCACACGCACATTGGCGCCGTCTATCCCCTGCATAAGGAAGATGCGCGTGGCGTAAGCGTGCTGGTGCCGGTGCGCGGTACACAGGGACAGGCCGTTATGGCCGTGGTTGCGTTCGGCGCGGATCAGGCCAGAGTCAAGCCCTTGCCTCTGACTCCCGGCTGGCTTGCCAGGGTGGGCAACCAGATGCTGGGACAGCCTTATGGTTGGGGGGGGCTGTATGCATGGCGGGACTGTTCGTCCATGGTGCGCGATATGTTTGCTCCCTTCGGCATCTGGCTGCCTCGCAATTCAGCGGCCCAGGGCAGGAGCGGAAGCGTTCTCAGCCTGGAAGGTCTGGACGGCGTGGACAAGGAGCGGCTGATCAGCGCTTCGGGAGTGCCGTTCATGAGCCTGCTCTGGATGCGCGGCCATATCATGCTTTATCTTGGGCAGTACCGGAATGAGAGCGTGGTGTTCCATAATATATGGGGCCTGCGGGTTGTCGAGGGGGGTGATGACGATGCGCGTCATGTGCTGGGGAGGGCCGTGGTGAGCAGCCTGCGGATCGGGCGGGAATTGCCTGCGCTGAAACACGGCGCAACCCTGCTTGACCGTTTGAGGGGCATCGTCACGCTGCCGGGTTATGGATCGGATTGAGGCAGAGTATCTTCCGTCAGCACGATAATGGGAATTTGCGGGTTGAGCACCTTTGAATTCCCGTCGCGGATGAGACGGCATATTTCCAGGTCTTCCTGCCGTTCCGCCGTAGGCACACTGATCAGCACCATATCGTACGCATCCCGGCGCAGGGCTTCCAAAACCTTGTCATTGTCCGTGACGCCCTTGGGAGTGCAGCCAAAACCTTGCAGCGACAAAAGGAGAAGCTGCAGTTTTGCCGGGTTCCGGGCCACGGCCAAAATTTGGTACATGGGAAGTAATTGTCGTGCCTCCTTGGAAAAGAAGACGCTACCCTGCTTTTCCTCACGGGGCGCCTGCAGGGGAATATCCACCCGCATTTCTGTTCCTTGTCCTACCACGCTGGAGATATGCAACTCGCCGTTCATAAGGCGGGTGAGGCGCTGCACGAGGGGGAGCCCCAGCCCCATGCCGCTGTAATTTCGGGATATGCTGCTGTCCATTTGCGTAAACAGGCCGAAGAGGTGGGGCAGTTTTTCTTCGGGAATGCCGGTTCCTGTATCCCGCACACAAATACGTACCCCGGGATGGAGCTGGAGCTTGTCGTCCACGATGGGTTGCAGCTCAACGCATACTTCGCCTTTGCGGGTGAATTTCAGGGCGTTTCCGACCAGATTGAAGAGGATCTGGCGGATGCGCTGCACATCGCCGCTGAACACCGCAGGCAGTGAGGGATCAATGACATGGGAAAGACTGATGTTTTTGGACGCCGCCGTGCTTTGCAGCGTGCCGAGCACCGGTTGTACCAGTTCTTCAAGAGTAAAGGGCGCGGGATGTATTTGGATGGTTTCCTTTTCCAAACTGCAGATATCAAGAATATCGTTGAGCAACCGCAAAAGATTATGGCTGCACTCCATGGCGGTATCAAGGCAGGGATGGATTTGCCGTATGTCTTGCATCAGTCGCGCAAGCTGGAGCATGCCCATAATACCGTTCAGGGGCGTACGGAGTTCATGGCTCATTACCGCCAAAAATTCGCTTTTCGCTTCACTGGCCGCAAGCGCCTCCGCCTCGGCGCGCTTGAGGCCCCGTAAATCGCGTACGGAACATAGAAGGGCGGGCTGGTTCTGGTACGCAAGGGGCGTCAAACTTACTTCACAAGGGATGAGTAAACCCCGGACATCCCGCAACATGCATTCAAAGCGCGCGAAACCGCTTGTAAAGGCTGTATTCAGAATTGCATCAGGCGTGGACTCTTCCGGCATGCCGGACACAACGAAGGCATCCCAGCTCTGCATGAAATATTTGCGGTTGGCGGCACCGAAAAAGCGTAGGGCGTCGTCGCTGATTTTCAGGCAGCGTCCCTGCATATCCCAGATGAGATAAGAGTCGGCCGAGGTTTTGTACAGAGCCTGCACTTCCGCTTCGAGTTCACAACGCTTGCTGATGTCGTGCACTGAAAGCACGGAAGCGATATGGGGATCTTCCTGGCCGGGGGGATAAATGCTCACGTTGGCGGGCAAGCTGGTGCCGTCCTTGCGCCAAACGGTGGAGTCGGGGAAATCTGCGTGCTCATGTTTGGCAGCGGCTTCAAACACGGGACTTTTTCCCTCCGGACGCACCGCATACAGGCCGATGGCGTGGATGTTTTCCGGAAGCTGTTCGCCGATCGCAAAACCCAGCATCTCCATGGCGGCCCGGTTGGCAAAGGTTACACATCCTTCCCGGTTCAGGCCGAGGATGGCGGCGGGCACGGCATTCAACAGAAGGCGCAGCGTCAATTCCGCCTGGTAAAGCTCCTTGGTGCGGACATGGACGGTTTCTTCCAGGGTTACCTTGTGGCGGTTCAGCGCTTGGCGCGCTTCCTCGGCATTTTCCTTCTCCCGTCGCAGGTTTTCAAGATTGGAGCGCAACGTATGCTGCATATGCCGCAGGGCATCGGCAAGTTCCCCGAGTTCGTCGGCGCGCCGGACATCCAGGGTATGTGCGAAATCCCCTTCTGAGATGGCTTTTGCAAAGCGCACACCCTGCGTCAGAGCGGCGGTGATGCTGCGCACGACGCAAAAGAGCACAAGGCTCACCACGGCCAGCAGGGCGGCATTGACGATAAAGCTGTAACTGCTTATCCGGGACGCCTGCGCTTTGAGATCTTCTGTGGGCAGCGTGGCCACGACATACCAGTCCATGGACGCAAGTTTGTTGGCGTAGGCTTGTTTCTCCACACCTTCCCAGGTATAGCTCCACCATCCCTGACTCTCGGGTGGACGAATGTGCAAATCCTTTGCTCGGCGCGGGTGGATGAGCACGTTGCCCAGGCTGTCCAAAACATAACAGTAGCCGTTTGCGCCCAGTCGGACGGCAAGCACCCTGGAAGTCACATGTTCCAGGTCCACCGTACAAATTGCAACGCCTCGGATTTCTCCGGCCACAACTACCGGCGCAGCAGCGAACAGGAAAAAAATTTTCCGCTGTTCCGAGAGCAGCGGGCGGCTTATGACGGCTTCGCCGCGCAAGGCAGCGGCAAAATATTCGCTGCGGCTGTATTCAATATCTGACGGCAGGGATGCTGTCTTCAGGAGCATGTTGCCCTGAAGATCAAACAGCGCGGCGTCGCGCCTCTCATCAAAGCGGGCGCTGTGGAATTCTACCAGACGGTTGAACTCCTTCTGCATTGTTCCGGCAACAACGCTTGACGGCGAGGCGTACAGAAGTTGCGCCACATCGTCGTTGGTGAGCAACGCGGTATCGTGCTTGAGTCCGTTGATGAGCAGATCAAGCTGGTTGCTCACCTCCAGTGCGGCCAAGCGGGTGAACTCCATAGCCGTGTTGTTGATGGTAGTGGTTGCTGCGCGGTAGGTAACATACTCGGCGACGGCTGTACTCACCACAACAATGAGCAGGATGGCGGAGAAAAGCTTGGTAAGCAGGCGCATGCATCTTCCTGGTTGCAAACGTTTTCGGCGTTGCGTTACGCGCGCTTTCATGCGAGAGGGAACATAAGTTTTATTATACTACCAGATTTGCCGCTGGAGGCAAAGCGGATTATCGGCGTCGTCGAAACATTCGCATATTGCGGCAAGGGGTTTGCGTAGGGAGTGACAAAGATCGCCGCAGCGTGTATAGTGTATATGAATCCTTTACGGCGGGCATGGAGAAAACCATGAATATAGGCGGCTTGGGTGGCGTTCCGTATATTTCCGTATCCGCTCTGGATGCTTTTGCCACAGGCATGCAGGCCATTGCCCACAATATTGCCAATGTGAACACCGAGGGCTTTCAGCCCCAGGCGGTGTATTACGCTTCGCTGCCGCCGTATATGGGCGTACAGGTGGGCGATATTACTGGCCCCGGTCCGGAGCGTGTTCCTGTACGCCCGCCGGAACCCGAAGTACGTACGGCCCCTGTTCCGGAACAGCAGCTTGGCGTGCTGCCGCCTCCGCCGGACGATCTGACCTCGTTTCTGCCTCCGGAATGGCTGAATCCCAGCCAGACGTCGCTGGAGCAGGAGATGGCACATATGATCATGGTGCAGCGCGCCTACGAGGCGAATGTGGTGCCTATCCAGGCCTGGGATGAGATGACGGGAACACTGGTGAATATTAGGACATGATGACGGCAGATATCGACGACGCGCGATTTTTGCCCCGGCGTTCCCGGGGTTTTTTTGCGGTGTGCGTTGTGCGTGCAGGGTGCTAAAATGCTGCGAGCGCAGTCAGCAGCCATGTGCCGAGCAGGGCCAGGAAACCCGCCACAGCGTCGTCCAGCATGATGCCGAAACCGCCCGGCAGCCAATGTTCAGAGGCGCTTACCGGCCAGGGTTTGACGATGTCGAAGAAGCGGAAAAGGACAAAGGCCGTGAGCATGAGCCCCAACGACGGATCGTCAAAGGGGGTTAGCGCCAGCCACATGCCGGGCACCTCGTCTATGCACAACTCCGGGGGATCTTTACGCCCCAGGATGCGTTCCGCCCGGTTGGTGATCAGGCTGCCGATCAAAAACAGCGCCACCAGCAGCACGCAGCGTCCGGCGAAGTTCAGCGGCAGGAATAGAAAAGGCGCGAGCAGCAGGGCCACGGCGGAAGAGCAGGTTCCGGGCATGACAGGCGCGCGCCCCACTATCCACAGGCGGGATGCGTGGAGGCAAAACCGGTCAGCCGGAGATAAGGGGGCGGGCATGGGGCGTTCCTGCGTGAGGATGCTGGGCGTTCTCAGTCAGTTGCATGCCTGCCAAGTTATCGTGTTCCGCAGTGCTTGGCAATGCGGCCGGCAAGATATGCGGGGCAATTCGGGCGTTGCGCCGGCCGATGACTTGGCGTAAGCATGCCGTCAGGAGAGTTGTTGCTGTCAGGAAGATCCACAGGGAGAAAATATGCCCAAATTTCGCTGTGAGCTCTTCGGGCATTTTATTTTTGCGGAAGAGTTGACCTATGCCGGGCTCATGGAAAAAGAGGGACAGTTGAAGGAAGAGCTGTCCGGGCTTTTTGCCCAGGCGGGCTTTGTGCATCTGCACTTTACATCCACCGGGGATTTTCTGCTGGTGCAAGGTGTGGTTGCCGAACATGATCAGGATGTGTTCCAGGAAGTGTGCGAGGCGGTAAGCCAGCTTCTGGATGAAAGCGTGGGAGCCAGACTGCTGTTTGTGGATCGTTTTTTGGATTCCGTCTATTTTTACGCGCTGAACAACGAAACGTGGCAGGAAACTTTTTTGGAATGGCCCTTGCCGAAGGATGTGCTTTCCAAAGGACTTGGGCTGCCTGATCCGCCGCTGCCCGCCTCGGCGCGGCGCAGAAGGGTCAAAGCGCCGACAGACTCGTGATGCATCTGCCCGGGTGGTGGAATTGGTAGACACAAGGGA
>Ga0123353_10005007_pt1 | contig 17260 bp, 16 predicted proteins | sample TergutLab28metaG_3_FD_92763 | JGI IMG/M metagenome (GOLD analysis project Ga0123353, IMG submission 92763) | Labiotermes labralis P3 segment gut microbial communities from Petit-Saut dam, French Guiana - Lab288 P3 | ecosystem: Host-associated > Arthropoda: Insects > Digestive system > Gut ...
ACAACGAATGCCTTTTGAACAGTTTTATAGCCTATAGCTCCATAAAACAACCCTTGAAATAGAGCCTTTCCTCTGTGAAAAATCCTATCTATTTCATGCATAATTACACCTCTTTTATGAAGCTTTGCGCATCGGTTTTTAGAGGTAGCCTAGAGGTTTTCCGATTTCGGAAAACCTCTAGGCATAAGAGCTTTCTGGAGCGATACGAAATTGATACTAAAAACTTCAAAAAGCATTGAAAACACAGTAAAATCGACCTAAATAGAAGAAAACAACCCCGCAACGGGCATTTGAAGCGATAACAATGGCAGTCAATGCATGTCTGGCGTAACCGGCTAGTGCTTATGTGCTATACTTACATAGTATGAGAAGGACTTCCTGTTACACTTTTAACTAGGATGGTGAGCTTGGATATGAAAAAGTCAACACTGATTTTTTTAGTTACATTGATTCCGGCTCTCGTAACTGTTTTATCCATTACGTGCTTGTCAAATTCGAGAAACGATGATAGGATGATATCTGACCCAGGGGGCTATTTTTCATATGACACGGTTATGGTGTTGCTAACTGAAAATGCGTCGCTCATTGAAAAAGAGTGGATACCTGCCGATTTCCCGGAGTTTGCGTTCTCAGAAATAAGAGATATTGGGTTAATTGGTGATCAAAGATTTTTAGTTTTCTATTTGGCAGAACCTAGCAGAAATAATGTGCTTAGAGCTGTTTACCAATTAAATACAAGAGTCGAAGTTGCTATTACAGAAATAAATGCATTTGATAACACTGAGTAATATACAGAGCCAAAGAGGCATCATCATGAAAATACAATGGAGTAATTCGATCAAAACTATCGCATTAGTTATGACAAAGAAGTTATTGTTGACTGTAATCGGATTAATGCTTTTAGCATTGCCTCTTGGCTGTGTAATATCTGATGTGCCGCTTGGTACTGATCTTGCGCTTGGAGCCGAGGGTGTCGTACCCAATGATGAAGAAGCAAATGATATCTTGGCTTCTTTAGATGAAGAGGACTTAGCTATGCCGGATGATTTCTTAGATGGGTTTTATATCATTTATGAATCCAGACAGGTACTTTAGAATAACCTTCTGTCTAAACGGTGAGATTTATTCTGTGCTTTGTAATGAACATGTGATTTATTATCCTCTTGCTTCCCGTATTATCGTTTACCCGGAAGAGCTTATAAACTTGCGTTCCTTTTACTCAAAGTTTTTAGAGAACTATGTCTATGGAACTGATGAATATAAGTCTTTCCCATATGCTGCACCGCCATATTAAGACGCAGGGCTTTGGGCTTGTATGAATAATCACCCCTTGGATACCTCGCAGATTGCCGCGGGGTTGTTCATTTGGTAATATCAATGGATTTCTGTTTGTAATGCTTGAAATAAGGCGACAATTTTGCTTTCATCTTTTACACCCGGACAGCGTTCTACGCCGGTCATAAGGTCAATAATTCGAGCTTTTGACATAAGAATAATATCCGCAATATTTTCTGGGTTTATGCCTCCTGCTAGGATGACAGGGGTGCTTACGGCCAGTTGCAACTTGCGAAAAAGAGAGATATCAGCGGCGCCGCCATTGCCGGCGTTAGCTGGCGTGCGCGCATCAAAAAGCAACGCATGTATGCCCAAGGCGCAAAAGTTTGCAGCAGTCCTTTCCAAATTTGGGGTATCCGGAAAGATTGCTTTGATTATCTTAATACCGCTTCCGCTAAGCTCACCGACAATATGTTGGACATCCGCAAGCGTTTCACCAGCGTGCAGTTGGATATAATTTGGCTGGAGCACTCGGGAGAGAGCGAGTACTTTATCCGGCGGACCGCCGGTAACAATGCAGGTTTTTGCTCGTCCGGAGACGGCTAAGAGCAGCTCTTTGGCGGAGGCGACGCTCAAATTCCACGGAACTGGTTGTGGGTAATCCACGACAAACCCTAGTATATCGGTACCATGCCTAAGGCACATAGCCACGTCTTCTGTGCGCATAATCCCGCAGATTTTTACTGTCGGCAGCATGTATTATTCCTCTCGACTCGCAACGACCGATAAGCCGCTTCCATGTCACGCGCACGCCAGAGCGCTGTGCCGACAAGGATAGCATGTGCTCCGGCGGAAACCGCCAGTTTTGCTTCATCCGCTGATGAAATACTACTTTCACTGATCAACATTGTGCCTGTTGAGATGCCGGCAGCAAGGGTAGCCGTCAGGCTTGGTTTGCCGTCATCGCACTCAAGCACTTTGATATCCCGGTTATTGATGCCGATCAGCCGTGCCCTCAGCTTACTGGCGAGCTTCATCTCGGCGTGACTGTGAACTTCCACCAAGGGCTCAAGGCCTAAATCCAAGGCTTTTTCGTAGAGCATAGATAGATTTTTTTCATTGGTGATAGCACAAATCAACAGAACAGCCGTTGCTCCGAGTTCTACTGTTTCTGATAGCATATCAGCGCGTGTAATAAAATCTTTTCGCAAAATAGGCACACCTGTGCTCTTGGCAACGTCCCGCAGAAGTTTTGGGCTGCCGCAGAAATATTTCTGCTCGGTAACCACAGACAACACGGGGGCGCCATATTGTATGAGCTGTTTCGACACTTCCACGGGATCGCGTCTGAAGAGGAGGTCGCCATCTTTTGGAGAAGAGCACTTAATATCGGGGATGATTGCAACGTAACCGTCCCTATTTTCTGCGGCAATCGCCGCAGAAAATAGGGTGTTCATACTGTTTTTCCAAAGCTGTTGGACATTTCCTTAAGCTCTTGCAGTTTTTTTGTCGCAGCATCGCTGTCTATTAACTCTGATGCCAGAGCAATTCCGGTCTGAAAACAATCCGCTTTGCCACCGACAATAAGTGCTCCGGCAGCGTTTAAGATAACTGCCTCGCGCCTGGGGCCTGTGATTGTGCCGGCAAATACACCATTGATGGTGGCTGCGTTAGTCTCGGGAGTACCGGTTGCAATATCTGCAAGAGAGCACCGGGCTAGCCCAAAATCCTCCGGAGCAATTTCAGTAGAGGTAATTTCTCCGTTTTTCAGGTGATTGATACGAGTTTTCCCGAGTAGAGAGATCTCATCCAGTCCGTCCAGCCCATGGACAAACATGGCGTTGGTATACCCAAGTTCTTTGGCCACGTATGTAACGATATCCAATAGCTCCAGTTTGTAGACGCCTAGCAGATGCCTAGGTGCAAAAGCTGGGTTAATCAGCGGTCCGATAATAGAATAAAAAACTGTCTTGATGCCCAGATCCTGCTCCGGCGGGAGAACTTTTCCCATCACCGGATGAAATAGTGGCGCGTAAAGAAAAGCTAGCCCGATTTCTTCGATCATCAACTCCACTTCGTGCGGCTGCAAGTCGATATTTACGCCCAAGGCTTCCAACACATCAGCGCTTCCGGAGAGACTGGCGATGGAGCGGCTACCATGTTTGGCGACTGGAATACCTGCGGCCGCGGCAATAACCGCTGTGGCCGTGGAAATGTTGAATGTGGAAAGACCTCCTCCTGTGCCACAGGTATCCATGGTTTCTTCGGCCACATTTGGTCTTAGAGCGACACAATTATTGCGCATTGCTTTGGCAATATACGCGGTCTCCTGAAGAGATGCACCTTTCATCAGTAGGGCCACCTGGAAGCCAGCTATCTGGACATCGCTGACAGTGCCCTCTTTGATGGCTGAAATCAATTCGTAAATCTCTGCCTCTGTCAGTTCGTGACGGTTGGTTATTTTGCTCAAAATTTCCTTATACATACTCTCTTTCTCCTGTTTTTTTGTTATACACTGGTAATTGCCTGTTTAATCTCTTTTGCGAATTGTGACACCGGAGCAACACAGTCCTGCCCGTACTTGCTAATTAATCGTATAATAGCGCTCCCGACAATTACGCCGTCGGCAAACCCTGCTACATTACGCGCTTGAGCAGAGGTGGAAATCCCAAAGCCAACTGCACATGGAGTATTAGTTGCTAGCCTAACCTGCGCCACCATGTGTCTGGCGCTGTCATCTAGTGTATGACGCTCGCCGGTAACTCCTAGAGAAGATACGCAGTAGATAAAGCCGTCTGAGTTTTGTGCGATGGTCTTAATTCTAGCCTTGGACGTCGGTGCGATGAGCGAGATAAGTTTAAGCCCTTGCGAGACGCACGGCTTGAGAAGTTCATCCCTTTCCTCAAATGGCAGATCGGGGACTATGATTCCGTCAATACCACTTTTGACGCAGCATTTTGTAAACTTTGAGGTGTCGTAGACAAAGATTGGGTTATAGTAAGTCATAAACAGCAGCGGAATATTGATGTCAGCGCGTACGCGCGACACAAGGTCAAAAAGTTTTTCTGCCGTACATCCCATTCTCAACGCGTGCTCATCAGCTACCTCAATGACCGGGCCTTCGGCAATAGGATCGGAAAATGGGATGCCAATCTCGATAAGATCTGCCCCTGCGTCATGAAGGGCATACAGCAGTTTTTCCGTTATCTTAATGTCTGGATATCCTCCCGTAATAAATGGGATAAAAGCTTTTCCTGCGGAGAATGCACGACTAATCCTATTCATTGATGTGTACTCCATTGTATCTGGCAATAGCAACTACGTCTTTATCTCCACGCCCAGAGAGAGTAATGACGATTATTTTATTCTTATCCAACATAGGCGCATATTTTATGGCGTAGGCGATGGCGTGAGCGCTCTCAATCGCAGGGATAATACCCTCTGTTTTGGCTAAATATTCAAATGCTGCCACAGCTTCATTATCTGTAATTGGAACATATCGTGCGCGTTTTCGTTCGAACAGGCTGGCGTGCTCAGGTCCGATGCCGGGGTAGTCTAAGCCTGCAGAGATCGAGTACACCGGCGCTATTTGCCCGAATTTATCTTGGCAAAAATAAGTCTTCATACCGTGAAAGACTCCGACGGAGCCGTTGGCTATGGAGGCGGCGTTTTCTGGCACATCAACACCTTTTCCCGCTGCCTCGCAGCCTACCAGTTCTACATCTGTATTATCTATGAATTCGTAAAATGAGCCGATGGCATTGCTGCCGCCTCCAACGCAGGCGATTATGGTATCGGGCAAACGGCTTTCAACGGCGTATATTTGTTCCTTGATCTCGCGCCCTATGACAGCCTGGAAATCTCGTACGATGGAAGGAAATGGATGAGGTCCTACTACTGAACCAAGGCAATAGTGAGTATCTGTCATTCGCCCTGCCCACTCACGCATTGTTGCGTTTACGGCGTCTTTGAGAGTGGCTGTGCCAGTTGTAACTGGATTGACCTTAGCTCCTAAGAGCTCCATACGGTAGACGTTAAGCGCCTGCCGTTCCATATCCTCCAGCCCCATAAATATTTCGCATCTCATACCGAGTAAAACTGCGGCTGTAGCTACTGCTACGCCGTGCTGCCCTGCGCCAGTTTCCGCGATAAGGCGGCGCTTGCCCATTTTTTTCGCTAGGAGTGCTTGTCCTAAAACGTTATTGATTTTATGAGAACCAGTATGGTTTAAGTCTTCACGCTTTAGGTATATCTTGGCTCCGCCAAGATCAACTGTCATTTTGTGTGCGTGGTACAGTAGCGAAGGTCTTCCTGCGTATTGCGTAAGCATGGTGCGAAGCTCACTGATAAAATCCGGATCATGCGACCAGTGCTTGTATGCCAGCTCAAGCTCCAACACTGCGCTCATCAGGGTTTCAGGAACGTATTGCCCTCCAAAAATCCCAAATTTGCCTTTGCTCATAATATCTCCTTGCAAATATCGCTAAAATAAAAAGTCCCTGACAAGGGAAATAACCTTGTCAGGGACGAATATATATATTCGCGGTGCCACCCTGATTCGCGATTGCTCGCGCTCTCTGCTGGGTACTAACATACCCATGGCAACTAACGCCTGCCTCACGTCATGGAATACTCGGCGCTTGCGCCTTTGACCATGCCCTCAACGACCCATTTGACATCTTGCCTTTCCTGCTCGGTTCTCAGCTACACCGTGCTCTCTGTACGGCGCATGGATGCCGTTACTTCCGTCTCAACGGTTTAGCATAAGGTATATTATTTGCGCTAAGTATGTCAAGTTATTGTATGAGTCAAATATGTACTGAGCTCATACAAATACTAGACGTTATTTTCAACGACCCATGATATAATCTATGGATTATGTACGATATACTCTCTAGTCTTAACACGGCACAAAAAGAAGCTGTAGAAACTATCTCTGGCCCGGTACTGATTGTGGCAGGGCCGGGTTCCGGCAAGACGCGTGTTATCACTCATCGCATTGCCTATTTGATGAATGCTTGCCGTGTTAGTTCGCGCAACGTTATGGCGGTTACTTTTACCAATAAAGCTGCCCGTGAGATGCAGGAACGCTTGGGGCAATTAGCACCCATAGCAAGTCAAGGCATTACAATTGGCACTTTTCATGCCATTTGCGCCAAGATTTTGCGCATAGATGGGAAGATTATTGGTATTGAGCCCGGATTTGTCATATATGATCAGAATGACCAACTTGCGCTAGTTAAGCGCGGCATGACTGAGTTGAACCTTGACCCTAAGCAATATGCGTTGTCTGCCGTACTTGGTCAGATTTCCGCTGCCAAAAGCCAGACGTTTGGCCCAAAGGACTACATACAGCGCGGGCGCAGCTATTTTGAGGAGATAGTCGGGCGCGTCTATGAGCGCTACCAAGAAATGATGCGAGCTTCAAATGCACTGGACTTTGATGATTTGCTTATGCGTACGGTTGAGTTGTTCCGCGCGCATAAAGAAGTGCTGGAGCGCTATCAGGAGCGCTATGTACACGTAATGGTGGATGAGTTCCAAGATACCAATACAGTACAATACGAGATGGTGAAGATGCTGGCTGGAAAGCATCGTAATCTGTGTGTAGTTGGAGATCCTGACCAGTCTATTTATTCCTGGCGGTCGGCTGACTTGCGCAACATACTTAATTTTGAGAAAGATTATCCTGATGCCAAGACCATAATACTTGCGCAGAATTACCGCTCCACCAAGACTATCATAAGCGCAGCTGACGCTATTATTTCTGTGAGCAGCATGCGCAAGCCTAAGAGGCTTTTTACCGACAATGAACAAGGGGTGCCGGTGACGCTAGCTGAGGCGTATAACGAGCAGGAAGAAGCACTGTTTGTGGCGAAAGAGATAGGAAGACTTGTTAGTTACGGAGGTGCAGCACTGCGTGACGTTGCTGTTATGTATCGTACTAATGCCCAGTCGCGTGCTATTGAGGAGGCTTTTATCCGCTGCGGCATGCCGTATAAACTGGTTGCTGGTACGCGTTTTTATGAACGGCGTGAAGTTAAGGATATCATAGCCTATCTGAGGTTGATTCTCAATCCTGCCGACGATATATCGCTTATACGTATTATCAATACGCCGCCTCGCGGCATAGGCGAACGCACAGTAGATGAGCTTTTAGTCTGGGCAAAGAGGCATGGTTTTTCGCTTTACGATGCTATCTGTAAAATCAGTGAGCTTGGAGATAGTGAGTCTAGACTGTTTACGCCGCGCGCCGTTAAACTCATGGGTGATTTCCAGAAGATGATTGCTGATCTGCGCCAGAAATCGAACTCGTTGAAGCTGCTGACGTTTTTTGACAGGCTGATTGAGCGCATAGATTTCAATAGCTATTTGCTAGCATCGCCTGACGGCGAAGACCGTTTGAATAATATATTAGAACTGCGCGGTGTGGTGCAGGAATACGATGACAGGTTTCCCGAAGGCGTATTGCCTGCGCTACTGGAGGGAGTTGCGCTTGTATCTGATGTTGACTCACTTAGCGAAGTAACTGATACGGTGACATTGATTACATTACATCAGGCAAAAGGGCTAGAGTTTCCGATAGTATTTATTGTTGGCATGGAAGATGGTATTTTGCCCCATATACGTTCTTTTGACGCTCCGGAACAGATAGAAGAAGAGCGCAGGCTGTGCTATGTGGGCATTACGCGTGCCAAGAGACGCGTGTATCTGATGCGTGCTTTTCGTCGTAGCATGATGGGTGCAAGCAATGTAAATGCGCCGTCACGCTTTTTGAAAGACATACCTGAGGAGCTGACTTGCGGCGCGCGTCCGTGGAAGTCGGAGAAGCCAAAATATCACCGGCGAGAGAGAGATTTGGATTGGGCCGTGGCAGATCCCGAGTTCTGCGAAAATCAGTCGCTGCCTGATGTTAAGCCCGGAGATGACGTATATCATGATCAGTTTGGGCGAGGTAAAATTGTCAGCATCAATACTGTATGCGGGGATACAGAGGTCGTAGTGTCATTCAGAGAAGCGGGTACCAAGAAGTTGTTGCTCAGTTTGGCTAAGCTTGAGAAAATGGAGTAAAGAATTATGCCGGTTGCGCTTCTTGAGCCGCATGTTATTGCTCGTATTGCTGCGGGTGAGGTTATTGACCGTCCGTCATCGGTAGTAAAGGAACTGCTGGAGAATGCCATTGACGCCGGAGCGACTCAAATATCTGTTGACGTTGCGGGCAGCGGGCTGGAGATTATCCGTGTGTCCGATGATGGCTGCGGCATGGCATTTAACGATCTCGAGTTAGCTTTTCAGCGTCATGCAACAAGTAAAATCCGGCGTTTTGACGATATGTTTGCATTGAGCACGCTGGGATTTCGCGGCGAAGCGCTGCCTTCTATCGCCGCTGTTGCTGATGTGGAGATTACGTCGTGTCAGACCGGTGTTGTCGGCGGCGCTAAGTTAGAGTTCCGCGATGGCAAACTATTCAAAAAAGGGGCCTTTGGACGCTCTCAAGGCACCAGTATTAGCGCCGCGCGTTTGTTTCAATCGGTGCCTGCGCGTTTGAAGTTTCTTAAATCGCGCCCTGCTGAGAATGCGCATATTGCGCAGGTTATAAGCCAGTATGCCATGGCATATCCTGAAATAAAGTTTACACTGGTAAGCGACGGCAGACAGAGCATGGCAACTGCTGGTAACGGCAAATTGGCTGACGTATTAATGCATATTTATGGCCTGGAAGTGGCGCGTCAAATGCTGGATATTACGCCGTACGGAGGCACTGCGTCGTCGGCGATTAAAGTTAGCGGTATGGCGGCAACACCTGCTGTGACGCGCTCTGGCAATAACTTTATTTCTCTGTTTATCAATCGTCGCTGGGTAACATCTCGCCGCTTGGTTTATGCCGTGGAGGAGGCTTATCATGGCATGCTGATGACCGGTAAGCATCCTATTGCGGTGATTAACATAGAGATTCCTTCAGCTGATATAGATGTCAATATTCATCCTACTAAGAGTGAAGTTAAGATAAATGAGGAGGCGGCTGTCTTCGGTGCTGTACAGCGCGCAGTGAGGCAGGCATTGGTGCAGGCGGCTCCTGTCTTGGTTGTCTCAAACGTCACTGAAGCGGCACAGCCGGCGCATCCTGCGCCGGCGTGTCAAGCTGACTTTTTGCTACGACAAAGAAGTTATACCTTATCTGCTTCGCGTCATGCTATGCCTTGCTCTGAGCTTGGCGCGTCGCAAACAGCGTTTGCCGCAACGCCTAAGACTGTTTTGCCGGCGCTTAGGCTGTTGGGGCAATTGCGTAATAGTTATATTGTGGCGGAAGGCCCTGATGGGCTTTACATTATTGATCAGCATGCCGCACACGAGCGGGTATTGTTTGAGAGATTTACCCGAGAAAAGAGTTTGGGCCGACTTAATGTGCAGGCATTGCTTAATCCTGAGCCGTTTGATGTGACGCCATCACAGGCTGCTTTGCTGTCATCTCATCTAGATGATTTGGCGCAAGTTGGCTTTCTGATCGAAAGCTTTGGCGCCAACAGCTATATTGTGCGTACTGTCCCAGGAATGCTGTCAGATAAGAACTGGAAAGCCATGCTTAGTGAACTTTTGGATACGGCGAGCGGGGAACGCAGTCAGTTCAATGAGCGGCTTGTGGCATTGTCTGCCTGCCACGCCGCCGTGAGATTCGGGCAGGCGCTTGCTGAAGATGAGATGCGCGAGTTATTGCGTCAGTTGGAGCAGGTGGAATTACCAAACACCTGTCCTCATGGGAGGCCTGCTTTGATGTGCCTTACATATGAGCAAATTGGCAAAGAGTTTAAGCGCGCATAATCAAAACTCTGCGTTACCACTTTTGACAATTAGAAAAATAACTTCTTATAATATGATGTATCATATAGGAATAAATCTTACTAAGGAGAGTTAAGGTGAATAAGTTTATCTGTTCTATTTGCGGATATGTCCATGAGGGAGCGGCTATTCCTGATACCTGTCCACAGTGCAAAGCCTTAAAAGATAAGTTTGGTAAGCAGTACGGTACGGGTTTAGTTTTTGCCGATGAGCATAGAATCGGCGCTGCGAAGGATGTTGATCCTGAGGTAATTGAATGGCTGCGCCAGCACTTTATGGGCGAATGCACTGAGGTCGGAATGTATCTTGCTATGAGTCGCCAAGCTGATAGAGAAGGTTACCCCGAGGTTGCTGAGGCATATAAGCGCATTGCCTTTGAAGAAGCTGAACATGCCGCTAAATTTGCGGAATTATTAGGCGAGGTTGTTGACGTGTCGACCAAGAAAAATCTTGAGATGCGCGTAATGGCTGAGTATGGCGCAACGCAAGGCAAAAAGGATATCGCAACAAAAGCGAAGCAACTTAATCTTGATGCAATACATGATACGGTACATGAAATGTGCAAGGATGAAGCTCGTCACGGCATGGCGTTTCAGGGCCTATTGAAGCGATATTTTTAACAACATGACCGGCAAAAGGAATACCATCCAGCGGCAGTTGATTCATGACGCTGTGATGGAGCTTGACATGCACGCAACCGCCGAGCAAGTCTACGAACATGTGTTCAAAAAGCATCCGACAATTAGCAGAGCTACTGTCTTTAGGAATCTCGGCCAAATGTCGGATGCCGGAGAATTATTGAAAATCGGCAGCTTTTACGGCTCGGTTCACTATGACCATAAATGCCATAATCATTACCACTTTGTCTGTGATGCGTGTAAGTGGGTTTATGATATATCTGCGTGCGGCCATGATATTAACAGCGAGCTAGCGGATATGGATGGGTTTGAAGTTAAGGGGTATCACTTGAGTTTCAACGGGTTATGTCGGAATTGTAAATCTAAGCGAGACGACGGCGCTTGTTGATGAACAGACAAGGCTTCTAGCAATACGAGGTTACGTTAGGATGCTTCCATATCCTGTATTGAACGAGCTTCCTATGGAATTTCAGATAACCCATCGGTAGCGTCATTACAGGCAGCATTTATCTTAGGTTGCAACAGTTCATAGCGTACCATGCCATCCTCAATAAGCTGTCGGATTTTACGTTCAGATGATGAGAGAGTGCTTTTGCCTGTTTTGATTTCCATTATGACTATTTCTTGCGGATCTCCGATAGCAAGCCCGGGAAATACTATTAGATCAAACGGAGTACCAATGAAACGCGCCTCTGTAGGGTCATATTTGAAATCGGGGAGGTATGGTGCGATTTGCTCGGTAAACTTGCCTCCAAGTACTGAGCGGCTTTGGGTTACGGCACTTTTGCGGATGCTCTCACGCTCTGCTTCTAATAATTGGTGTTCTGATATTTGCCATTCCTGAAATCTACGGCTGAAACGCCATCGCAATATGACATAAAACATACACATAGCTGCCAACATGACTATGGTAGCAAGTATGCCAAACAGGAACAATTCCATAGATGCTCCCCCTCCTCTTCTCAGTTCGAGTTATGCAAAAAAGCTGCGTGCTTTCTAAAACGCATGTACTATTGCCGCTTAATCATGGTTTTAGTTTGCTGCTGCCCGGCCTTACTAGCGGCACGCCTTGTTTGCACAGAGGACAGTCTTGTGGCTGATAAGCCGGAGTCGTGGAGCGCAGGCAGCTATATACCGGTGCGCCGAGATCGAAACCATTATCAGAGCGGTCTACTAGTACACCAATGCCGACTACTATGCCTCTATGTTCGGACACAGCTCCCAAGACTTCTTTGACAGATTTGCCTGTGGTGAGTATATCGTCTACCACAAGCACTTTCTCTGCATGGTTAAGGACAAATCCGCGCCGGAAGACGCGCTGTCCGGTCTCGTTTTTCTCGGCAAAAATGCAGCGCAGGCCCATCTGCCTAGCGACCTCAAAAGCAAGAATAATGCCGCCTGTTGTTGGTCCTGTTACCACTTGTGCTCCGGAGTTCTTGAAATGTGTGGCTATCATGGCGCATAGGCGAGATGTGTATTCCGGTTGCTCCAGTATGCGAAATTTTTCCCAATAAACCGGCGAATGCAAGCCTGATGTAAGCACAAAATGCCCGTCTAGCACAGCTTTACTACTGCGGAAGAGGGCTTCGGCTTCATTCATCGTGTTATCTGGCATAATATACTGCTACTATGGCGGTAGTTTGTAGTTAAGGGCTGAGCCGAACTTTGACAAGGGCCAAAACTGACAAAGGGCACGTCCTACGATGTTGTCCTGCGGTACTGTCCAGGCTTTATGCGAGTCAGCTGAGTTGTTGCGGTTATCACCCATTACAAAGTAGTTATTCTGTGGAATAGGTTCGGGGCTGATATAGTAGTAGTATGGTGGTTCGTCAATATAAGGTTCGTCTAGCGTCAGCGTGCTTCCGTCCTGCTTGTGAATATAGACGCTACCGTTTTTAATCTCAACTATTTCGCCCGGCATTCCGATAATACGTTTGATATAGTCGTTATCGGAGCGCACTTGTGCTGGAGGAGTGAATACTATGATATCGCCGCGTTGCGGCTCATGCCCGAACTTATATGCCAGCTTATATACTAGAATGCGCTCGCCATTTTCCAAGGTGGGTTTCATGCTTCCGGAGACGATTTCTGAGTTTTGCAGCGCAAGACTCATGCCGGCAAATAACGCTATGGCTAGACATACGGTGATGAGTGCTTCACGAATAATGCCGGTAAGGCTCTGCTTCCGGTTTGTGTTTGATTCTGTGTCCGGTTCGGATTGAATACCAGCAATTTCAAAATCCAAGCCATCTTTTGGAGGCGGTTGTGACAGGGATAGGAAGTCATCGTCTGAATCATCAAAGTCAGGGCTTTCATCTGAAGCTGCTTGTTGTATTTGGGTACAACTTTCAACTGCGTCAGCCTCGTGACATTTATCAAACGGCGTGTCACTGCCGCTCTCGCTATTACCTGGAGCATTGAAACTAGTATTTGATTCATTAGTTTGCATAATACAATCAGCAATGTTACAAACGTAGTAGTCTACCCTGCCTAATTATACAACTTGAGACTCATTAAAGCGAATAGCATCATCATGACAGAAGGAGTTTGCCGGGTAGTTTTGCTTTCCACATCAGATTACATAGAATATACATTGATGAATCTGCTACTTTTCATTGTTCTCGCTGGCTAGGAGGGCGTAGAGCAACAACTCCCTTAGGCGTTGTCTGACATAACAAGTATGTGATATGATGCTAGTATAGACGAAACCAGTTCTCTTCACCATATTAGTATCGTATAGAGTGCTTTCTAGCTAAGGATGCCTGCCTTACTGTCCAATGGGGCGCATACATGAAGAAGAATATATCCTTGTTTTCCATACTAGTAGTTGTTTTTTCGGCGCTTGTGTTGGTAAACAACGCTGGGTGCGGATGTCTCGCATCTGAGGCAATAATCACATATGACCCAGGTGCAGGCGATATCTCATCGCCATCAGAAACTGCTCGTGTCGGGAGTAGCGTTATACTTCCAATGCCCACTCGTAGTACCTATGCGTTTACCGGCTGGTATACTGCGCCAATTGAAGGAATAAGAGTCGGCGGAGCGGGTGACAATTTTGCGGTTAAAGTTGATGTAACGCTGTATGCGCAGTGGACATCGGGCGTTACCATTTATTACTACGCAAATGAAGGCAGTATGTCGCAGTTGTCTGAAACTGTGCTTGTCGGAAGTAGTGTTATGCTTCCTGAGCCTACTCGCACGGGATATACATTTTATGGTTGGTACAACAGGCAAGGAGAAAAAGTTGGTGTTGCCGGCGACATACACACTGCGGATGGTGGTACGGTATTCCAGCATGGCTTAATTGAGATATTGCGTGCAGAATGGCGCTTAAATGTAACAGTTTTATTTAGTGTAGGTAGTGGCGGCGCTCCTATTGTTTCAATTACAACTCCTGCTGAAAGTAGTATCACGCTTCCTGCTCCAACTCGCAAAGGGTATACCTTTAGTGGATGGTATACAACTCTGACTGGCGGAACAAAGGCAGGCAATGCCGGCGATTCCTATGTGATTCCGCTTAATGCGGTTGCAACAACCACACTATATGCGAGGTGGATACCGGGAGAAGTAACGCTTACATACGATGCCAATGGGGGCAGTATCTCGCCGCAATACGAAACTACTCTCGCCGAAACGAGCGTCACACTTCCCGCGCCAAACCGAAACGGCTATGTATTTGACGGCTGGCACACGGCGCCGAGTGGAGGAACAAGAGTCGGCGGAGCGGGTGACAGTTTTGTGGTTAAAGCTGACGTAACACTGTATGCACAGTGGGCATCGGGTGTTACTGTTACGTACGATGCCAACGGGGGCAGTATCTCGCCGCAATACGAAACTACTCTCGCCGAAACGAGCGTCACACTTCCCGCACCAAACCGAAACGGCTATGTATTTGACGGCTGGCACACGGCGCCGAGCGGAGGAACAAGAGTCGGCGGGGCTGGCGACAGTTTTGTGGTTGAGGTTGACGTAACGTTGTATGCCCATTGGAGAGCAGGCGTTACCGTTACATACAATGCCAATGGAGGTAATGTCTCGCCGCAATACGAAACTACTCTCGCCGAAACGAGCGTCACACTTCCCGCGCCAAACCGAAACGGCTATGTATTTGACGGCTGGCACACGGCGCCGAGCGGAGGAACAAGAGTCGGCGGAGCGGGTGACAGTTTTATGGTTGAGGTTGACGTAACACTGTATGCCTGGTGGTCACCGGGAGAAGTAACACTTACATATAATCCAAACGGAGGCATTGTATCATTGCCGCACGAGACGGTTCTTGCTGAAAGCTGTGTTACGCTTCCTGCGCCATTCCGTAATGGCTATTTCTTTAATGGTTGGTATACGGCGCCGAGCGGAGGAACAAGAGTCGGCGGAGCGGGTGATATTTTTGTGGTTGAAGCTGACGTAATGCTGTATGCACAGTGGAGAATGGGCGTTAGTGTTTTTTACAATCCAAATGGAGGCAATGTTTCGCTACCATATGAGACAGTTTTTGCCGATGGCAGTGTTACGCTCCCGGAATCAACTCGTGATGCCAGGACCTTTAATGGTTGGTATACGGCGCCGAGCGGAGGAACAAGAGTCGGCGGAGCGGGCGATACTTTTATGGTTGATACTGACGTAGTGTTGTATGCCCAGTGGGAATATCTTGGATCTGAATAGAAGTGGTATTTGATGCGGGTCATCCGGAGTTTGCATTGATTAGGTGTGTTATGCGGAAAACAGTGCGCTATTTCATTACAGGGATGCTGATTTTTTCTACGGCTACACTTGCTGGTAATTTTGGATGCACATTTGGAAATAGCAGTATAGTCATTACATACGATGCTAATGGAGGAGATGTCTTTCCATATTCTGAGACTGTTGTTGCCGGAACGATTGTTATACTTCCAATGCCTATATATAAGGGTTATATATTTGGCGGATGGTACGCTCAGGATGGAATGAAGGTTGGCACAGCTGGTGACGGCTATATAGTTAACAATGCTATGACTCTTTACGCCAGATGGATGCCGGAAGGTAGTATGGACTACTCAGAAATATACGCATATGAGCGTGGCGTATCACGATATTATGTGAATTACGAAATACACTATTATGTGAATGATGCGCTACTTAACAAGGTTTTATCTGATGCATATTTTGATAGCTATGCAGCAGCTTGGGCATTTTCGTTTACCGGAGGAGTAAATCCTATGCCATATTACGAAGAAGTATGGACTGATGGAGTTAACAGATGGTGGGTGGAATATGAGCGTGGCAACTACAGGGTTGAAATTGAAGATACAGGTGATAGAACTAGAACAGTTTATTATGGACCATTACTCCCCGGTACTTTTGTAGCTCCTACAACACTATCTTTTACAGAAGAAGGACATACTAATCAAATAGAGGGCGTGCAAGGCGTGGTGACCACGTCTGAAAAATGGCTTCTTGAAGACCCCGGGTATTTCGGTGGAGATGAGCCAATAATAGTCTACGAATATTGGTGGGTCACAACTTATGTAGGGTGGGTTTACGGCATGCCTGATATATATACAGTGCGTATTGTCCCTGCGAATAATGTTATTCATAGTTGCCGTTAGCTGCTACAGTTCGTTAGGCTTATTGCTTAACTTTGACCATGTCCATAAGCGGAATGGAAACTGTTTTGTTTATAACTGGTTCGAATTTAGGTGGTGTGAAACCTTCATATCTTGAAAAGATAGCCCATATTTTAAACGCAGAATAATATCACCACACCTGCAGCGACCGCAATGATGGCGAGGAGCGGCCATATCCATTTGAGACTGCTGTTCTTCTGAACAAAAACCATGATTAGAGCGAAGAGAGCAATCAGCATGCCAATACTGCAGAGAATTAGCTTAATCAGTGACCATGGCTCCTGCGGGAGGATTTCAGCCCAATTGGCCATAATAGCCACGTCTTCAGTTGGCATGATAAAAGTTGTGATATTACTTTCGATATCGGTTAGAGTGACATCGCCCGAAATTACCTCCCAGCCACAAAAGATATATCCGTGTATGGCTCCGGCATCTATAGTTACGGTTGTGCCTGATAAGTATGTACCGGCCCCTGTGGTTTCGGCATGGCTATTGGTAATGGTAACAGATTTTATTTGTAATTGCGTACCCTTGGTATAGCTGATATCGTAGTTATTGTAGCCATAGATTAAGTGATTTGACCAAACCGTACACTTGATTAGGGCATCATGCAAAGATTTGTCAGTTTCAGCTATATCGTACATTGTGGCAGCTGAATTGTCAGAGAACGTAACGTCGGCGATGGTAGCGACGAAGAGCTTATTGAGGTTGTCGTAATCAATCCAGATGCCGCCGCCGTCGTTATAGGCAATATTGCCTGAAACTTCTCTAGCGTTTACAGTGATGGGCCTGTTGAATAATGGTCTAAAAAAGTGGCTTTCCAATGAAATATCGACTGCGATAGTTGGAACAACAGCAAAAAAGCTCTGTTGCAACCTCGAAAACCATAGATTTCCATAGATTCTA